>JACCDZ010559980.1_pt1 | contig 10668 bp, 8 predicted proteins | sample 7449551 | NCBI WGS metagenome assembly JACCDZ01 (sample SAMN15323452, study PRJNA562643) | freshwater metagenome | isolation source: river surface water | place: USA:Blue River Watershed | collected 2017-08-18
TCGAGGTCCGCCAGTGGCAGGCTTTCAAGCTCTGCCATCACGAAGTTGCCCACCTCGTCGAGGGCATCGGGTTCAGGGATCATGGGGACTCTCTTTCTTAGTGGGTGCCGGTGGCGGGCACGGGGGAAGGCGTACCAACCTGGCGAAGGCGGGTGCGGATTTCGGGTGGCGTGAGGGTGCTGGCAGATCGCACAGCGATGTAGCGGTAATGGGCATCGCCCACCTTCAAGCTGAACAGGTGGACCAACCCCAACTCGCAGGCGATCCAGGCACGTCGGGCAAGTGCGTGAAGGCGATTGCGTTCCTTGGACTCCAAGCCGCTGCCCGAGTCAGAGCGATCCAGCAGCAAGAAGCCTTCGTGGTACTGGATAGACTGGCCGACCAGGGCGTTTGCCATCCAGTCGCACAGACCGGCCTCGGTGAGTTTTTCGGATGGCACGTACACGGCTTGCAAGGCTGCTTTGCCAGCATCAACGCCAAGCCCCAGGTGGCTGCGCGTCGTTTCAACAATGGTTTTTGCGTTCAAAATCAAATCTCCAGGCGTGAGTTGGCCTACCACCACCGCCCAGAGGGGCGCGGCGTTTGCGGTTCTTGAAGGTTCTTACCGAGCGAGGGGGCTGGTTTTCTCAGCCACCCCGCGATCGGTCAGGCGGCCGGCCGGATGCCGAACATGCGCAGATGCATCTGCAAGTCGGCTACACGGCGGTAGAAGGTGGCGCTGGACATCCCTGATGCTTTGGCTGCGGCGGGAAGATCTTGGTGAGAGACCAAAAGCTCAAAAAGGCGAGCTTGCTCGTCGTTCATGTAGGACAGAGCAGTTTGAATATCGCGAAGCGTCTCAGACTCCGCAAACAAGTCCAGATCGTCGCCCCATAGTGGCTTAGCGGTTTCAAGGGAAACCTCGCCAACAGACAAAAACTCATCATCGTTGGCTGCTTCCTCTACAGAAAAGAAGGTGAGCCTTGCCCGATCGCGATTACGTGCCGCCAAGAAATCTGTCGTCCGATGCTCTGAGACCTTACCTGTAAAGGTGCCAACGCTTCCCCGGGTTGGGTCAAACTGACCGGAGCGCTCCAGAAGATCGAGAATGATGGATTGGTGAAGGTCTTCGCGATCGGCCTTTGTCAGCCTGGCCGAGACCGCGGCGCGGTAGGTGCGAGTGGCGGCTGCATTGAAAACCGCTTGAAGAAAATAATCGTCGTTGGACACGGTAAGACTCCTGGTGCGTTTAAGGAGTCTCCGAGTATTCGCATATCACTTGAGATGATCTGCGACGCTATTTCAGATGGTTTTCAGATGGCCGTGGAATGATCGTTTTGACCACCGACCGCCCTATATCAAACCAGCAACTGAAAACTTCCCCGCTTGGAAAGAGGCGGCGGTCCGACATAAACACCCAAAATCGACTTCCAAACCTCTGGCCGAAACAACTGGCTTGGCGTTGCCGCTGTCGAACCTGCAGCCACCATCAGTCGCTTGGTCGGCACTGCGGGAACGCCAGAGCGGTATGCATCAACCAGCGCCTGAAAAAAGTCGATCTGCTTTTGCCCCGAAAGGGGAAGAGATGGTTTGCCTGGGATGTACAGCGTTGCGCTGTAGACATCTGTACGGACAAGGTCAATCACGGAGCCACCCTGTGCAAGCTGCTTGCGCTGCTCAAAAGCCGAACCCAACTTCGCTACATCGATAAGCGCCTCGTCGCCGCCAGACGAAAGAATTTCTGCAATACACACGATGACGTTCGAACCAAGACAGAGGGGGTGATCTCGCCCTCCGGAAAGAACGACTCCGACACCTAGATCTGCGCGGCTTCGCAAAATCACATCGAGGCGTTGCAGGCTACCTGGGGTACGGAGATCACGGGCCAAATAGCACGGCACGGGAACTCCTTGCAAATTTATCTCGCCAAGAAAGGCCAACAGATCATCGAACTTGACCAGAGAATTTGTAGTCATGTAAGCCGAAAGCCTATTGACGACGATTTCGTCAAGCCAGTCCCGCCGAACGCTGAACTTCTCTACCGCTAGATACGGCAGTTCGACCTTGCCCCCATCCACCGGATGGTCGTAAACCACAACACCAGGTTTTCCTGAAGCGCGAACACTGACCTCATGACTGGTGCCATCCTCGTCAATAAGCAGACTTTGGTAGCGGCCCTTGCGCTCGATGAACCCTACCTCTTGAAGCGCAACCGGATCCAGGTTGCGGGCCAGGAAATAGTTGCCAGGAACTTCCGCGACGGTCTGGTCATACAGCATCATCAGCGCTGGGAAATGTGCTTTTTCCTGTTCAGGGTTCATTGCGATCACCTGACGCAATACCCCCCAGGACCCGAGCAGCGCATACCCAAGATCACGCTGCACAGGATCCCGATTGCTGCGTAAATTGCACCTGTTTGGCTCGGATAGGGTGATGTTCAGCGTCTTGGCCTTGCCGTCGCCATGACGGGTGTAGCGCACAGCAATCACCACCCGCGCAAGACTGACCGCTTTCTTAAAGATGTGATCTTGGCCAAACATGGCTTGCGCCACCGCCTCGATGTCATCAGCCAGCGTTACCTTGAGACCAGCCCTGTGCTTCGGGTTATCAGGCCTGCAGTCGACTTCGACAACAGCGACTCGCTCAATATCGAACCCTGGAATCGACGGAGTGCTCAAGCTCAATGAACTCAAAAAGCGTGAGAGGTCATATTGCTTGAGCGTCAACGGCCGGTCAGAAAGATCCATCTTCAGGCCAACCTGGGCAAAAGAGGCAGCGACCCGTTGCCTGACTGCTGGACTGGCAGAAAAAATCTCCAGTACTCCTTCGTCGGGGACATAGAGCAGCGTCGCCTCATTCAGAGGGCGGTAGTAGCGCTCTTTTCTTGTGCCATCGGCTTCAAGAAATTCTGCAACGCTTGAAAGTGGCCCGCCGTGACGAACCAGAATCAGATGCTGGACCTGATCATTTCCATCTTGATCTTTACCGGTGGTCTCCAAGTGGGTTACTGAACACCGCCCATTGAGCTCTAGAGTCTTCTGAATTTCAGCCTCAAGCGCTTCACGCACCGTTTCGTCCCAAATGAAGCGCACCTCATCACGTGCGTCCAGCTCGAATGCCTCGTACATACGACCAAAATTTCGGTAGTGGTCAACGTAAAACAGGCTTTCGGCTTCATCGAACAACAGTTGATCGTTCTGATACAGCCACACGCTTCGACCCACTGCATCCAGCTGTCCCTGAAATGCGGCGATTTTTTCAGAGTCGAACAGACGTTCTGCTGCCCGATTCAGAGCTTCGGTGCCTCGACCATCGGCAAGAGTCAAAATGCGCTGGGCATGCCGATCCAATGGCACAGCAACGTCATTTGCAAGTGAATTGGCGACTTGGAGCAGATGCCCCCTGAGTGAAATAACCGCTGCGTCGTCTCTCTGTGAAGGCCAGGCAGGCGTGAGAAAGATGGCAGCACACTTCCCGTCCTCGATATCCCGGAAAAATGGCTCAAGCGCATCCAGCGGTGCGGTCTCCAGCAATCGGTGAAGTGAAACACCGTTTTTGAAGCTTGCGGCTTTCAAAGCCTGGCTTGTTTGTGTTTTTGTTTCGCCCATAGGACACTCCTAAATCTCGCGGCTATTCAACTCATATTCCCTCCAGCCAGGCACATGGGCGCTAAGCAGAGCCTTGAACATTCGCCCGTGCCTGGCGAACCGCAGATGCAGCAGTTCATGAACGATTACGTAGTCTTGAAAACGCTCGTCTAGATCGAGCAAATCCAGGGCTAGGGTCACTGTCCCTGAAGCAGTGCAAGAGCCCCACTTCCTGCGCATTTCCTGAACACGCACAACACGGGGATTGACCTTCAGCTTCACAGCCCACGCCATGGCGCGGCGCCGCAGATCCTGGGCGGGGTACGACGACTTTTTCATTCACCGGAGTCCGCAAGAAGTAGCCGAACAACCAGATCAACAATCCGAGCACGTTCATCAGGTGCAAGCGCAAGCAAAGGCTTGTACATGGAGGCACGCAGTCGGCGCTGTTCATCTGCGTTGACCGCCGCATTCGGAAATCGCGCAAGGAGCAGTTCTGCCTCTTTAGCAACGTCTGCCGCATTGATCCCTGCAGCCTTCACGGCCTCATCCTCGCGCAGCACCCAGGCGACAGCAAAGGCACGCGCCGACAAACCGCTGTCCTTGGCAGCTTTAATCGCCGCCTCCTTTTCGGCCGCGAGCGCGGCCAGCAGGTCCATGGCCGCCAGCCCTGTGGTTTTACGTTCCTCAAGATCCTTCAAGATGCGCTCGGCGCGATCCTTTAGGGGCTGAAGAACTGGAGCTGCGGCAGGGTCGTCGTCGATCTCCTTTTGAAGCCCACGGACAAGATTGAAAACCTTGCCTTCATCGCTGCCGTCTTGCGCCCGCAGCGACTTCAAGGTCGCCACATCGAAGGTAACTGACTTGGTTAACCGGCCCAGCCCTTGCTGCTCTGCGCTTTCCTCTATGAGCCTACGAGTTTTGTATGCCAAGTCAGCGGTGAAGCCGACCTTCTCCGCATAGGCGTTGCGAACCGCTGCGTAAAGCTGACTGAGTTGCTTGTATGTTGCGATGTGGTCTCGCAATTCGGCTGCCGGAGAGAGGATCTCCCACAGCGCCTCGATTTCCTTGAACTGTTCAAAGAAGGCCTTGCGCGTCACTGGCTCAAGAAAGCGGCCAAACACGAGCTGTTCAAGTCGCTCATCTGGTGTCCCGCCCGCCCCAGTTTCCAAATAGTCTTCTTTGGCCTGATCAATGCGGAGCAGAAAATCCTGGAGCAGCACATCGAGGTCTTCAATGACGCCGCTGACATCGCTTGAATCAAACTGCAGCGCCTTCTTCAACTCACGCAGCACACCAACAAAGTCGACTACGAGGCCCACGCGCTTTTGAATACCACCCGCGTCGACATAGGGGCGATTCACCCGAGCGATCGACTGAAGCAGCACGTGATCGCGCATCGGCTTGTCCAAGTACAAGCAGTAAAGTGGCGGAGCGTCGTACCCCGTCAACAGCTTGTCGGTGACGATCAGAATTTTGGGGTTCTCTGCTGGCTTCTTAAACAGCAGGCGGACCTGCTCCTCAGCCTCGTCAGACAACTGAAGTTCAGCCACCAATGGGCGATCGACTGCGTCTAGCGCGTTCTCGGTATAGACGGGAACGGTCCATTCAGGCGGAAGCAACTTATCGAGCGCGCGTTTGTACTTTGCGCAGGCCTCACGGTTCACGGCGACAACAAAAGCCTTGTACCCGAGGGGCAACACATTTTCCCGGAAGTGCTCGGCGATGAAGGCCGACACTTTTTCGATGCGGTCATCGGCGGTTAGAAAGGTGCGCAAGCCTACTGAACGGTCTAAAACCTTGTTGAGCTCCTCGACATCAGTCACGCCCTCGGCGTCTGCAAGAGCGAAAAATTCCTTGTCCAGCTGATCAGCGGGCACCGTCATCTCGCTCGGTGCCATCACGTGCTTGATAGGAAGTGTGGTTTCGTCACCAATGCTTTCAGCGATTGAATACTTGTCCAGATAGCCGAGGTCATCCTGCAGACCAAAAATCTTGAACGTCCCCTCGCCCTGCGAAGTCCGCGCAATCGGTGTTCCGGTGAAGCCGACGATCGTGGCCTTTGGCACCGCAGCCATCAGGTAGGTACCGAGGTCCTTGGCGACCGATCGGTGTGCCTCGTCGATGAACACATAGACGTTCTCCCTTAGGCAGCTGTCCTTCCGGATGGCCTCAAACTTGTGGATCATTGAAATGATCAGACCGCGGAAGTCAGCGTCCAGCAGGGACTGCAGCTTGGCCTTGTTGTTGGCGCGCTCCACAGCGATGTCCTGCTGCTGCATTTCACCAAGAAGTCGCTCCACCCAGCCCTTAAGTTGGCCCTCCAACTCCGTGCGATCGACGACCAGGATCACGGTCGCGTTGGCGAATCGAGCCTTGTCCTCCAGAATGAGCCTTGCGGCAGTTAGCAGGGTGAAGGTCTTGCCCGATCCTTGGGTGTGCCAGACCAGACCACGAGTTTTGGCAGGGTCGGCGCAGCGGTTCAATATGGCGTCAATGGCGCGGCGCTGGTGCTGGCGCAGCACCGACTTGCGTGTCTCGCCATCCTGAACGTAGAACAGGATCCAGTGGTGAAGCGTCCGCAGGAACTCCGTGGGTTCAAAGAAGGCCTGGACAGCGAAACGATAGGTCTCCTCTGGCGCCTGCTTCCAACGGGCCATATCGCGCCGGTTGGCATTCCAGGTCACCCCATACCAGTAGTCAAGCAGGTGGGTAACGTTGAACAGCTGCACGCTGGCCAACAGCTCCGGCGTCTCAAGCTCATACCGGCGAAGCTGCTTGATGGCGCGCTCGATGGCATCACCGTCCTTGGGGTTCTTGTGCTCGACGATCACAACCGGAAGGCCGTTGACCACAAACATCACATCGGCACGGTTACCCTTTCGCGCCGGGGGTTTGATCTTCCACTCCCACGTGACGTGGAAGTCGTTGTTGGCGACGTGCTCAAAGTCGATCAGCGTCACGGACCTGTGGCGCTGATCAACGTCGTCATACCACTGGCGCTCGCCGCGCAGCCAGCCCAGCAATTCCCGGTTGCCGTCGATGGTGGCCGGCAGTGCGTCCAGCGTTTCCACCACTGAGCGCAGGGCATCGGCGGACATCCATGGATTAAAGGCGGCGAGCTTAGCCTCCAAAACGTCGCGGAAAAAAGTACCCGCATCGCCACCTCGTTTGGCACGTGCATCCTCGGGCGTGATCGACGTCCAGCCGATCTCCATCGCGTGCTTCACCATTGGGAACTGCACGGTACCGGCTTCGCTAATCTTTAGCGTACTCATGCCGTAGCCTCCGGCTTTTGAGCCAGCACCGCCAGGTCGAGATCGGCGACGCGGATCGCGCCGGTCATCAGCTTGTGTAGAAGGGACTGGAACAGTTCTTCTAGTACAGCTCGCTTTTTCTGATGCAGAGCGATCTTTCGGTCGAGAGCGTCAAGGATGACGACAATTTCGTTTTGCTCTTCAGAAGTCTTCGGATGCACCACGGCCAGGTCACGAACTATTTCAAGGTTGAGGTTCTGCTGCTGGCCACCGTGGGCGAGCGATCGAATCTCGGCGTAGCGCGAGGTAAGGAAGTGATAGAGATAGCGCGGCGAAACGGCATCGTCTTTCGGTGTGATCGCGGCGCAGGCTTGATTGCAGGCCGCTTCAATACCGAGGATGGCGACCTTGCCGCGCGTAACGCCTTGACCGTACATGGCCATCAGCAGCGTGCCGACGGGCAATATCTTGGCTGCCGAGCTTTCAAGGCCTAGCGGCGTAATGTGTTCCCCGGTTTCGTTGATGACGCAGTAGTCCACTTCGGCGGTCTTGACCCACGGAATCGTGCCACCGGACCAGAAAGCGGAATTGCCGCGCGACGGTGTGCCGCCGGAAACGACCGAGTGATGTGCGCCAATCGAAGCGAGCTCCCAACTCTCCGGCACTAGCCCGATCTCGGTTTCCTTCAGCGGTTCACCGCGCAGGCCGTATGTGAACAATTCACGCATGGTGGCGCACTTGAGGTCTTCGGCGTGACTCAGCGCAAACTCTTCAAGGTGCAGGCCGTGTTCAACACAATCGAGCACGTTGGCTATCTTTTGCTGCTCCTCGAACGTCGGAATCCTAGTGGCGATGGAGTAGACGTCCTCCCTGTTCAACCCCGGAACCGCGCTATGGCTGTTCAAGCTCGTAAGGCCGCTATCGCGAAGCAAGTGATATAGAAAGCGCCATTCGTGGCCGCACTTGTTGACAACAAAGAAAGTCGTGTCGATCGGCCAAAACGCATCGTGTGAATAGGTGACGGCGCCGACCGAACCCTTTCGGCCAATAACGATGCCGGGACCTTCGACACAAGACTCCGTATGCGTTCCCACAAGTCCGTTAGAACCGTAAACGCCGACGCTCCCGTCGCCTCTCAAATGAGCCGGTAGCGATTTCCCATAGGCGAGTTCAATCTCATCGCCAAACGTGGTGTTTCGCCAGCTGCTCATTTGGCGAGACCTCCAAGCAATTGGAGTATGCGCCGATCAGACTCAAGCACCTCCGAGGCGAGCTCGCGCAGCTTGAGAATCAACGAAGGAATGTCCGCGGTCTCGGAGTCGTTAGCTTGCCCGACCCACCGACTCGGACTGAGATTGTAGTCTGCTTCCTCAGCTTGCTTTCCCGTGATGACCGCCAGCTCTGCATCAACTGACTCGCCCTTGAGGTACATCGCCGCCAGCGGCCGCAGCTCATCCTCGGGCAAGTAGTTCTTGGGTCGCCCCTTGCGGAAGTGCCGGCTAGCGTTGAGCAGGACGATCTTGTTCTTACGGGCCGCCGGTTTGCGCTTGTTCAGTACCACGATGACGCCCGCTGCCGTGGTGTTGTAGAAGAGGTTCTCAGGTAGCAGGATCACGCCATCGATCAGGTCGTGATCGACGAACCACTTGCGAATAGTGCGCTCCTTGTCTTCATTCTTGGAGCCGGAGCCGCGCGTCACTGCGCCGGTGTCGAGCACCACGGCGGCGCGGCCTTGGTCGTCCAGGCAAGCCAGGGTGTGCTGCAGCCACGCCCAGTCTCCTTTGCCGCTGGTGATGCCGCCTGTAGTGCGGAAGCGGTCGAACGGGTCATTGGCAAACAGGTCCGCCGCGAAGGGCTGGTTCCACATCGGGTTGGCCACCACGATGTCGTGTCCGCGTATCTTGCCGCTGGTTTCGCGGAATTTGGGGTTGATCATCGTGTCGCCGCGGGCGAGTTCGACCTCCATGTCGTGGATGATCGCGTTCATCTGCGCCACCGCGTAGCTCTCGGCCTGCAGCTCCTGGCCGGACAGCTTGACGGGCACGCGGCTGGTTGGGTCAAGCTCGCGGGCGACCAGCTGGAGCTTAATCAGCAGGCCAGCTGATCCGCACGCGTAGTCATGGCAGGTTTCACCAGGCTTGGGACGCAGGATGTGCGCCATCAAGAAGCCGACCTCGGTTGGGGTGAAGAACTCGCCTGCGCTCTGGCCAGAACCTTCAGCGAACTTGCGCAGCAGATATTCGTAGGCGCGGCCGAGAAAGTCCGGCTGTACGTCTGCCAGGCCGAGGCGATACCGTGGGTCCGAGAAGGTCTCGACCACGCCGCGCAATTTGGCCGGGTTGATGTCGCGCTCACCGTTTCGCTCGGCAGCGAAGTCCACGATGTCGATCACGCCAGACAGCGAAGGGTTCTGCTTGACCACGGCGCGAACAGCCTTGGTCAGGTGCTCACCGATGTCCCTCGGCATCGTCGGGCGGCCACGTTCGTCCGCTGGCCAGCTGATTGACTCACGCCCGCTGATGACGCCCCACCGCGCCTCCGGCGGCAGGTAGAACCGGAGCAGTGAGTGGTCCGATTCGGCGATCTCCAGGGCGGTAGCGCGATCGCCGTACTCCTCGGCAAGGCGTCCGACCTCGTCGTCGAACACGTCGGACAGCCGCTTTAGGAAGAGCAGCGGTAGCAGGTAGTCCTTGAACTTGGCCGCATCCTTTTCCCCCCTTATCGAGCAGGCGGCATCCCACAGCATCTGCTCCATAGGCTTGGTGGTGGGTGCAGCCACAGCTCCCCGCCCTGTGCGTCGACGGGTGACTTGGGCTGCCGCGTCAGCAGGCGGGACACTATGCGAGCCCTCCACCCCAGCCTCTCGCGCCAAGGAGGTGATTGCCTCCTGCGCTGCGCGCTGCGGCTTGTTTCCACCACCCTCCCACCGGTTGACGGTGGCGAAGGAAACCCCTAGGCGCTCGGCAAGCTGCTCCTGGGTGAGGTTGAGGGCCGCACGGATGGCGCGCAGTGTGGCAGGGATGGGGTTGTTTTCGGCGTTCATGTTGATATGATTGCTATGTTTGTTATGTTTGTCAACCCCCTGCGGTGAAAAAATTGGCTGCCTCGAGGCAATCCGGGCCCTGGCCGCGCCGGCTGATCCGCCGGGAACGCCTCTAACCAACCAGCCACCAGCACCGTGGGACACCTCTAGAGGGCTAGAGCATGGGAAATGGACGCTGGGATCAACCTGGAATGCCCCACAAGGGCTGGCGCTGCGTTGGGGTACATGACCTCGGCGACGGCGTTAGCAGCGGGGAGGAGATCGACTACGCCGCCTGCGAGATGTGCGGCAATGAACGAATCCGGTTCGTTCATGTCATGGAACACCCGGACTGCGACACCCAATGCGAGGTCGGGTGCATCTGCGCCGAAAAGCTGAGCGACGACTACGCTGGACCAAAGCGGCGTGAGTCCGCGATGAAAAACCGGGCTACAAGACGCGCTCGGTGGCTGACCCGACAGTGGCGAGTTTCAGCAAAAGGTAACAGGTATCTAAACATCAAAGGCATCAACCTCGGCGTCCGGCGAACGGGGGCAAGCCAGTGGGCTTATTGGATCGGCACGCGACACAGCAAGAAAGTGTTCCCCACTATGGATGCCGCCAGGCTGGCTCTGTTTGACGACTACTGGATCTCCGAGGTGAGGCCCTGGTAACTCTGAGGCGGGGTGGTATGACTGAGAAAACACCCAGGCCCGGCCGGTATGAACCTTCATGCCAGCCCAATCTCCACGCCCCGCCTCCAAGAAGCCCCCAGAACGGTCCTCAGCAGCCGTCGTGGGCGCCATCCTTGCCCTAGCCGTCA
>JACCDZ011707837.1_pt1 | contig 10667 bp, 11 predicted proteins | sample 7449551 | NCBI WGS metagenome assembly JACCDZ01 (sample SAMN15323452, study PRJNA562643) | freshwater metagenome | isolation source: river surface water | place: USA:Blue River Watershed | collected 2017-08-18
CTGTCCGTCCTGCAAGCTGATACTGGTTGATTTTCCCCAGTATTCTCCTTGCAGACTGTCGCTTAACCAATAGTTACCGGCAATTGAGATTAACTCGGCTTGCATATTGTAACAATAGATCTTTTTTGTACTGTCGCCGCTAGCTCCAGCAATGGCTTTCCCACGCAGCGACCCATAAATATGAATATTGCCATCAGCGATGACTTCAGCACCCGCACCCACGGTGCCTTTGATAATTAAGTCGGCCCCTTTGACATAAATTTGTTGGCCTGAGCGGATGTTTTGCTCGATGGTACGATTTTCCGCGACAATAACGGTAGGCGCTGCTGGTGCCGTTGGTGCTGGAGCTACCGATTTCGGCGCTTCCGGAGCTTTGCTGTTTTTCGGCATTTGCAGTGCTGCGAGACCGGCGGCATGGGCCGCTTTTTTCAATTCAGCATTCGCGCCGCATACGCCGACCAGCACTAACTGTAACTCGACGAATAACTGCTTGATAGCAGGGAAGTCTGGAACTTCAGTTAAGTTATCGACACTAATGACAACAGGTGCCAAATGGAAAAATCCTGGCGCTTGCGCCAATTTTTGCTGTAACTCGGATTTCAGGTTGGCAACTGATAAATCCTGACAAAACAGTACAGACAAAGGAAATAAATTTCCTTTTAATTCAATGGCATGATCCGACATAGCAACCGTAAGCGCAAAGTGATTGAAAAGATACGTTTTTTATCCTGCAAAACTGGCCGCAACTGAACGCAGTTTTGGTATTTACCAAAATAAATCGTCCAAGGCTTTAGTTCGCAGATTTAGCGCTTCATGGTATAGTCTATGCCTTAGTTAGGCAAGTTACTCAGAGCAGAAATTGTCCCATGTTGACCGCTATTTATAAAAGTCCTCGAAAAGACCAAACCTATTTGTATCTCAAGCAACGTGACGATTTCAAAGTGGTGCCAGAAGCCTTGTTAAAAACCTTCGGTAGCCCACAGTTGGTCACAATTTTGGACTTAAGTCGTCGCACCGAATTAGCCGGTGCCGACTTAGGCAAAGTAACGGCAGCCTTGGTGGAACAAGGGTATTATTTGCAATTGCCGCCACCGCCGGAAGATTTACTAAAAGACCACCGGGATTGGTTGGCGACCAACCCATCTGCAGAATAAGGATATAAAGTTGATTCGTTTTTTGATTTCGTTCGCGATAACCACCGGCTTAGCTTTTGGGGTTGTCGCATGCAGCAGTGCGACCGAAAGTGCGAAAACCACAGCAGCCAATAAGGCGCAATCATCTGCCAACGCAACGGTGCCATCAGCAATAAATAAACCAGTAGTGGAAGAAAAAACCGCAGCTGGCTTTGCTGAATATGTCAAAGGCTTAAAAGCCGAAGCAAAAACCCGCGGTTATTCGGACCAACTTATCGAAGAAGTATTCGCAAGTTTGAGCTTTCACGCCAAAGTTGTGGTTGCTGATAAAGGTCAACCTGAGTTTGTCGAGACTTTAGATACCTATTTACCCAAACGCGTTGACGCCTATCGGATCAAGTCCGCTCGGGCCATGTACCAAAAGCATGCGACTGAGCTTGCAGCCGTCAGTAAAAAATACGGTGTGCCAGCACGATTTATTGTGTCGCTTTGGGGCTTAGAAAGTGCATTTGGTAAAGTCACTGGTCGTTATTCAGTCCCTTCATCTTTAGCGACACTTGCCTATGACGGCCGACGTGAACAAATGTTTCGTAAAGAGTTTTTCATCGCCATGGATATTCTGGCTGAGGAACATATCTCGCTTGCGAAAATGAAAGGTTCTTGGGCTGGTGCCATGGGGCATACTCAATTTATGCCAAGTGCGTTTATGAAATATGCCCAAGATGGCGACGGTGATGGCCACAAGGATATTTGGACTAATTCAAGTGATGCGATGGCGTCGATTGCCAATTACTTGAAGATGGAAGGTTGGCAGCCAGGGCAAAGTTGGGGGCGACAAGTCCAATTGCCGGCCAGTTTTGATTACAGCTTGGTGATCCCAAAAGGCAGTAAAGATCGCTCGCAGTGGCTGCAATGGTGGCAAGCCTCTGAACGTTCTTTGGCGGACTGGCAAGCGCTTGGCGTCACCGCAGTTGATGGCAAGCCTTTACCGACGTCGGCAATGCGTGCGGCTTTAGTCATGCCGGATGATAAAGATGGTCGGGCGTATTTGGCTTACGCCAATTATCAAGTTCTGATGCATTGGAATCGGTCATATTATTTTGTCAGTAGCGTCGGCTATCTTGCAGATGCGATTGTGGCAGCAGAATAGGGCAAATCATGAGCTATCAACATATTGATTACCAAGGAAATACCATAGATTTGCCGGTTGGGAAAGTGGTGTGTATTGGCCAGAACTATTTAGATCACATCCAGGAGATGAATAGTAAAACTGCGGCTGAAGCGTTATTTTTTATCAAGCCTTCAACCGCGTTAGTGCCAATGGTGCCCAATTTTACTATTCCAAGCAGTCAAGGTGCAGTGCATAACGAAACCGAGATCGCAGTGCTGATCAAGTCACCGTTGCAAAAAGCATCGGTAGCTGAAGTGCTATCCGCAGTGTGGGGCTATAGTCTGGCGCTTGATTTAACTTTGCGTGAAGTGCAAGCGCAACTTAAACAGTTGGGACGGCCTTGGGAAATCGCCAAAGGTTTTGATGGTGCTTGTCCAGTGGCAGGTTTTGTGCCGGAGTCTTTGATCTTAGACCCGCAACAACTGCAATTTTCCTTGACGGTCAATGGTCAAACTCGGCAGCAAGGTGATGCACGTTTGATGATCCGTGGGATCGCACAAATGCTTAGCGAGATGAGCCAGCATTTTACCTTGTTACCAGGCGATTTGGTGCTGACAGGAACCCCTGCTGGCGTTGGGCCGCTGCACCAACAAGATAAACTCGAATTAACGTTATTGCCTTGGTTACAAGTGCAGACAGTGGTCAATTTTTAACCCAGGAATGAGCATGACTTTAGCAGACAAGTTTTGGGAAACCAAAAGCTTACAAGAAATGAGCACTGAAGAGTGGGAAGCCGTGTGTGACGGCTGTGCCAAATGCTGTTTGAATAAGATTATCGATGAAGAAGATGACGCTCTTGCCGGACCTACCGATTATATCCTGCCGGAAGAAACGGTCTATTTCACCAATGTCGCTTGTCGTTACTTAAACAGCAACAAGTGCGAATGTAATTGTTATGAAAACCGCACTGTACTGGTGCCAGATTGTGTGAAGTTAACCAAAGAAAATCTGAAGGATATTTTCTTTATGCCACCATCATGCAGCTACCGTCGTTTGCAAGAAGGGCGGGGGTTACCATCATGGCATCCACTGTTGAATAACGGCAAAAAAAGCTTAATGCATAAAAAGCAGATGTCGGTAAGAAACAAGACGATCTCAGAAGATGCCGTCAATGAATATGATTTTGAGGATCATATCGTGACCTGGCCGTTGAATGATTTAGAGTAATCACAGGATTAATTGTGGACTGGTTAACGACGTTAAAAGCGATTAGTGAACAATACCGTACTGAGTTTATCCAAGGGATCCTCAGTTTTGTCGTTTTGTTGTTTTATGTGGTGCTTAGCCGACGGATCGCGCCGTTTATTTACCGTACCATTGCTGCGACTATGTTGAAAGAGGAAATGAACCGCCGAGCTATGGTGGTGTTTCATATCCTGCTGTTTTTATTACTGGTAGTCGTACTAAGCATCGTTTGGGGCATTGATATCAAAGGCTTATTGGTCCTTGCTTCGTCAATGATCGCGGTAGTTGGTGTTGCTTTGTTCGCAGCCTGGAGCTTGTTGTCAAATATCACTGCATTTTTTATTCTGCTGGGTCAGCGTAGTTTTGCGCAAGGTAAAACGGTGCGCATTATTGACGGCAGTAACGCAATTGAAGGCACCATTGTCGAGGTAAACCTGTTTAGTACCGAACTAAAAACTAGCGATGGTGAGTTAGTGGTCTATCCAAATAATTTGATTGTGTCTCGCCCTGTGGTGGTGAAATCCTGTGAAGTGCCGGCAACAGCGCAGCGTATCGCCATGAATAAATCGCGTTGGCAAGGCAAACGAGTCTCGCAAAAGGTTGTGGCGAAAAGCTAACTATCTTTTTGATATACCAATAAAAAACGCAGCCTTGCTGCGTTTTTTTCGATTCTCAGTTAATAATCACTTTAGTGACTGTGACGAGGACGCTTATTCTTCAGTGTCCTTAGTGTTGATTGGGCTTGGTGCATTCCCCTGCAACTGGTACCAGTTGAGATGACGAGTCGATAACATCACACCGCTTAACACGACAAAGAGCAGTAAAGAGCCAGCTAGCAGGGCCATGTCTTCAGCCCGCAGTATCATAAATAACAAGCCGTATAACGCGCTTAGACCTGCCGTGAAACTTAAGCCTTTTTGCCGACTCTGTAACACTGCAATGGTGTAGAAGCCACATAACAAGATACATGCACATGCAGCGACTGCGTAGGCAAGTGCAAAACCAAGCACCTCGGACAGTGAAATAAGCAACAAGTAGAACATAGCCAGCGCCAAACCGACGAAGAGATATTGCATCGGGTGAATAGCAAGTTTCGCTAGCAATTCAAAAAGATAGAACACTGCAAAACTAACAACTAGTACCAACAACGCATATTTTACCGAACGATAACTCTGCTGATAGTGGTCTACGGGTTCGACAAGGTCGACCAGAAAACTTTGCTCTTTAAGTTCAGCGCAGCGGTTGTCGTTCAGAAAACATTTATTGATATTGCTTTTAACATCGTTGGCAAATTGACTGCTTTGCCAAGTCGCGGAAAAGCCATCTTGGCGAATTTCATGTTTTAACGGTAAATAACGACCAACAAAGCTAGGGTGTGGCCAATCTGCATTCAGGGTCCAGGTGCTTTGATCTGCAATTGGCAGCATGCTCAAGTTTTCGGTACCAGTGATATCCATGTGCAAGGTCAAATCGAAGTTTGGTGTCGATAATAAGTTATTGAGATCTAGCGTCGCTTGCACCCCGCTCAAGTTTTCTAAGCCGGTCCCAGGAGTAATTTTTAATGCTTGCTGGTCGAGCATTAGTGTTGGCATTCCAATCAAACCGCGCATATCGCTTAGACCCATCACTAACCGTGCTGATTTCAAGCGAACATTGCCCACTGCTGCCGCTGGATTCAACTCCGGTTGACGATCAAAGCCAAGCTGGTTTGGTAGTTCATAATGCACACGCCAATTGTTCTTGGTGTGATACAGCCGAGTTTGGTATATCCCACGACTCCGGATCTCGCTGTTTAGATTACTGTTAATCTCCATCAGATTTGGCATGATCAACTGGGTTTGGCTATAGGGTTTTACCAGCTGCTGATTAACTAGATTTTCTTGTTGGTAGTGTTCGGTTTCCAGAACCAAAATCGGCCCAACCACCCACTGCTCGCGACTCGTGCTGTTGGCAATTTCATGATGCACGAGAGTACTTAGTTGTTGTCGTTCCTCGATCAGGCTAGTAATCATTTGGATCGGCAGCCATAACACTAATAATAACAAAGCGATAGTAATGGGTTTTAGTTTAAATAAGTTGAACATCATAGACTCCTGTTTGTTGTTGACTGCATTTTGCAGAACTTCGATGGTTGCTGTGTGGAGCCCATATGGAGACTTTGTGGAGTTTATGTAGATCCTTGTTTGTATTGCGGAAAGCTTTGTTTAGCCCTGATTTAATTCCGTTTTGGATTTAGGCACGAGCTTTATTGACTGGCAGTGTGAAAAAGATGCATAGTTGCGCAGACAATGCTGTCTGGTGGAATTTATGCTGCGATTTCGTGTACCTCTGTGCTTTTTGTTCATGACCTTACCAGTCCCGAACGCGCTTGCCACTGAACATCTGAATGATCATGAATTGTTTTGCCAACAAAGCGACGTCGCCACTTGCTTGCAACAATTACAGCAAGAATTGGCAAGGCAGCCCGAGCACAGTGCCAAGTGGTATCAACTGCAGTCCTATTTATTAGATTATCTGTTTGATAAGCACCAATTTTCTAAGGTAGAACAATCAGTTGCGCAATTGCTGCTGTTACCAGACTCACCACCAGTTTTTCAAACGCAACTGTATTTTTATCAAGCAAAATTGATGAATGGCCAAGGGAATACAGTTGAAGCACGTCGTTATGCCAATTTAGCGCAACAAAATTTGCAGCATATGTTTGATGCCTTTGCCGATCCTTTGCGGTTGCTAGAGTTGGCGAATTTACAGGCGGTTTTGGGTGAAAATGCTCAGGCTTGGAATCTATTACTCTCGGCCGAATCAAAATTCTACAAAAGCAAAGACCCTGTGTTCGCCTTTGAATTAAACACTAACAAAGCGCTAGTGATGCAAGGTCAAAACCGTCTGGCCCAAGCGGCTTATTATCGGAAATTGGCATTAGATGCGATTTTACCCAGTGGTTTTGCGGGCAAAATTTCGGTTGCTTACCTAAATCTTGGACGAACGGAACAACTACTTGGACATTTTGGTTTAGCCCAGCGTTACTATGAACAAGCCTTGCCTTATCTGCATGACGGCGATGACGGCATTCGTTTGAATAATGCGCTGATCCGGCTAAGTGAGATTTGCTTGCAGTTACAACATGTTGAGCAAGCTCGGATTTATTTTAAGCAAATAGACGCCAAGACAATTGAGCCAAAGTATCAGGATAGTTATCAACTGCTACTGGAACAATTCCACTGAAATGGAGTTTATTGGCGCTTGAGGAGCGATTGAATGAATTCGATGCAAGCAGTTTTCTCCGGCGAGCTATTCACCAAAAGTTCAAATAATTCAATTAAATAGATAGAATCCCCCCTCGCTAGTTGGTTGGCCATTTACTCAAACATAAACTTGAATCGCGAAAATTTAACATTTCTTCTGCTTGAATACTGAGAGATTTCATAGCAATAGCATAGCGCTCCAATAACATGTCATTGGCGGTTTGTGGTTGCCATTTTGGTGCGGGAATAATCTGTCCAGTTTCATCCGTAGCAACAAAACTTATCATGCAATGGTTCGTTTCACACTGTAATGCTGTTTTTGGATCTGTGGCATCGGCACTGACAAACACATGAATACTGCTGATGCCTGTATGTACCACTTGCGCATGTAAGTGCACAATTTGCCCGACCAGGATAGGTTTTTGAAAGCGAATAGCGCCAACCGACACTGTCACACAATAAGCACCAGACCAACCAACTGCACAAGCATAGCCAGCCTGGTCCATCCACTTCATCATCATGCCACCATGAACTTTCCCACCAAAGTTAACGTGAGTGGGTTCGGCAAGAAACTGAAAATCAACGCAGCGATTTGGCATGATGACCTGCCTCACTTAAAGCATTTAGTTGAGCGTAGTCAATTTCGCGAAATTTAATAAAGATGATTTCAATCTGAAAAGTAATTTTTAATAAGTAAATCTATTATTAATTACTATTAGCGAATTGGCAGTTCCAGTAAAACTAAAACCGCCGACTCACCGAATAGTTCGGTGTTTTCAACAGATAACTTGCCATGATGCAGCTTCATTACCTCGTCAACAAAGTTCAAACCAAGCCCGGTACTTTTACCGCTCTTGCCGGGTCTAGCGAGTGAGTAAAACCGCTCAGTGAGCCGAGGTAGGGCATAGGCTGGAATATGTGGGCCTTGATTACACAATGAAATGATAATGCTATCGTTGGCGTTATCTACCTTTAACGTCACTATTGCTGCTTTGGGTGCAAAATCTAGGGCATTGTCCAGCATGTGCCCCAAGGCTTGTTCCAGTAAGATGGCATCGCCTTCAATACTTAATGGCTGGGCATCGTATTGCAATTGCCATTGCTGCTGATCGATGCGTCCGGCACGAGCGTTCAGTGCTTGCTGACAGATCTGTGGTAAAGACACTTGACTTGGTGCTCTGAGGTGTTGCTGTTGCTCCAAGGCAGAGAGTTGCAGCAATCGCTCGATAATTTGATGCAATCGGCTGCTTTGCTGCAAGATATTCGAAGCAAACCGTTGCTGCTCGGCAGCTGGCAGTGGCTGTTGTAACAGTTCTGCCGCAGCCTGAATTGCCGTCAATGGGCTTTTTAATTCATGGGTTAATGTTTGCACATATTGCTCAGCATAGGCTCGGCCAGCAAGGGTATGACGCATGCGGTCAAGTGCTGACGCCAGTTTGCTAAATTCAAAAAATATTCGGAATTTTGGCGCATCGACCCGTTCACCGGAACTTAATTGCTCAGCGTAAAGTTCTAAGCGATTAAGTCCACGCTGGAGTCTCCACGCGAGCAGGGCACCGATCGCAAGGCCCAGCGCCATTAACGCTAAGCCGCGCACAGTCAAGTAGCGTTGGGTTCGATCAATAAATGGTTGCATCATTTGGTTAGGTTTGGCGATGGTCAATACACCAACGATTTCGTTCTGCTGGCGGATTGCTGCAGCGACGTGCATCACACTACTATTTTCATCGTCAGCATTTGCTTTACTTGACCGTGCGCCATATTGGCCACGTAAGGTCAGATAAACGTCATTCCAACGAGAGTAATCCTTACCAAGGGCGATACCTGCACTGTCATAGACGACTATGCCTTTTCGATCAGTGAGATAAACCCGATGGGGCGTCGAGCCTTTATTGATGCCCCAAATAGTCGCTTGAGTGTGATGCTGGCCATAACTGGCTAAGAGTTGTTGCAGTTCTGCGGATAACGGTTCTGGAGGCTCCTTGCTAAACGCGGGTGCCACTAAATCGGCTAACATTTGCGCGGTGTCAAATAACACTTCTTCGGTACTCTGGCGAACCCCGGGTTTGACCTCTTCCACCACTAAATTCAGCATAAAGTAGCCGCTAAGACCAACAAACACGAAATAGAGTGCAAATACCCGCACTGCAAAAGGCAACTGGAACCAACGCCATAACGTCCGGCTGTGCCACTTCGGCTGTGCGGTATTCACGAGAGCTGGCCCGTCGGGTTTAGACTGTAGCCAAAACCGCGCTGAGTAATCAGATAGTTAAGCTCGCTCAATTGCCGAAATTTGGCGCGTAAGCTTTTAATATGAGTATCTATATTTCGATCATATCCGGCGTCTGCCGCTTGACCACAACTTTGCAGCAGTTGCTCGCGAGATAAAACCTGCTGCGGATGGGCAAGAAAATGGCTGAGCAAACGATACTCAAGTGCGGTGAGCGTTAACAGTTGGTTTTTCAGCGTTATTTGCACTGCACTTGGCCGCAGCGAGAAATCGCCAACTTGTTGTTCGAAATTTTGTGGTGTCGGGGTTGGCGACGGTGGTGTATTAGTTGTCAGCTCCACGCTTGCCGAGAATTGACGCTGCGCACGTTTGAGGATAGCTTTGACTCTGGCCACCAATTCCCGCGGGCTAAAAGGCTTGACCACATAGTCGTCTGCGCCAATTTCTAAGCCAACAACCCGATCGATTTCACTGGCTCGTGCAGTCAAAAATATAACTGGCACTTCGCTTTGTCGGCGGATTTGCTTACAAAGTTCAAAGCCATTGCCATCGGGTAACCCAACATCCAAGATTAATAAATCGGCGTTTGTTGCCTGCACAGATGCCTCTTGCACCAATTGGCACCAAGTCACCTGAAAGCCTTCGGCTTTTAAGCTATAAATCAGCGCATCAGCGATGCTTTCCTCGTCTTCGAGTAACAAAATATGCGCGGGCAAAGCGGCATCCTTGTAAACGGACACAGCCGCATTGCGGCTGTATCATCAAGTGGAAATAGACAAAAATGTTGAATTTAGCGTGGGTAATGGCTGTTTTTGTACCGGTCCACCCACATGGCCGTCGCACCGCATACCGCGACTGGCATTACTAATAAATTCAGGAAAGGTACCATACTGGCAATAGAAACGGTAATGCCAAAACTATAGCTACCGGTTAAATCACCGCGCAGTTGCTCGCGCATTTTATCAAAGGTAATTTTATGGTTGTCATACGGGTAGTCACAATACTGGATAGCCATCATCCAGCTGGTGAACAAAAACCAGACCACTTGTCCAATCACTGGCAATAAGAAAAACACCAGTAAAAACACCAAGGCTCGTGGCACACAATAGATGAATTTGGTCCATTCTCGTTTCAGCATTCGCGGTACATCGGCCATAAAAGCGCTGAATCCTTGTTCGGGCAGAGCATGTCCGGTCAGGTGTAATTCTACTTTTTCGCTTAATAAGGCGTTAAAGGGGGCAGCAATAAAATTGGCGACCATAGTAAAGGTGAACGCCATGCTCAGAACTACGGTGATCACTAAAAATGGCCAAAGTAAATATTCAAGGAAATCAAGCCACTGCGGAATAATTGCTAAAATACCGTCAACCCAAGCGCCCACCTGTGTCATCAGGTAAAAAAATGCGATGGCAAACAACACCAAATTGATACTGAGTGGGATCAAGACGTAACGACGTAAGCCTTTGGTGGTAATTAAAGACAATCCAGTGAAAAAATAATGCATACATGACTCCTAATCTTGGCTCCTACTCACGGCCCCTCGCAACCGAGCTAACAGCGCAGCGATAGGCCTTAGCTTGCAGCTTAAAAGCCAAATGCCTGATGAGCAATAGTTTATCCGTGACAGCACTAGGTCATTTTGTTACATTCTGTAAGAGAAGTTTCTATCGTTTCGCAGGGCATGCGGCTAAAACAAATCAAAC
>JACCDZ010618398.1_pt1 | contig 10663 bp, 9 predicted proteins | sample 7449551 | NCBI WGS metagenome assembly JACCDZ01 (sample SAMN15323452, study PRJNA562643) | freshwater metagenome | isolation source: river surface water | place: USA:Blue River Watershed | collected 2017-08-18
CGAGCGACCCTGCCGCGGGGCGGAGGGCGTCCGCATGACGGACGGAGACGACGAGTTCGTCCGCCCCCGGGGCCAGGTCGGCTTCGACCAGGGCTGCGGCGAGGGCCGCACGGAGGCGCTCCCCATCACGACCGTCGAGCAGGCAGGCCTTCACGCGGGGCGCGTCCGGCATGAAGGAAGGAAGGGAGGGGTGCTCCGGCAGGTCCGACTTGTTGGCGACGATGAGGCATCGGCCGGGGCGGAGCGCCGCAGTCGGGCGCGGGGGGAGGGCGGGCGGCGGCGACGAGGCGTCGACGACCAGCAGCAGGAAGTGCGCGGACTCCGCCTGCTCGAGGGACCGCTCCATGCCGGCGCGCTCGACGGCTCCGCCGCCCTCGCGCAGGCCCGCCGTGTCCACCGCCGTCACCGCGAGGGGCAGGCCGCCGACGGGCGCCTCGATCCAGTCGCGCGTCGTGCCCGCCTCGGGACTCACCAGCGCGCGGGACGCGCCCGTCAGCGCGTTGAGCAGGCTCGACTTGCCGGCGTTGGGCGCGCCGACCACGGCCACGCGCAGGCCGCCCCGCAGGGCCGCGTCATGCCGGGCGGTCCCGGCGTATCCGGAAAGTTCTGACGCCAGCGCGGCCAGCGCGGCCGCGGGTCCGCGCGGATCCTCGGCGGGGAGGTCCTCCTCCGGGAAGTCGATGTGGGCCTCGACCGTGGCGAGGGTCGACAGCAGGCGCTCGCTCCAGGCGGCCACGAGGCGGCCCAGCTCGCCCGCGAGCAGCCGTCGCGCGGCCTCGAGCGCGCGTTCGCCGTTGGCGTGGATGAGGTCCGCCACGCCTTCGGCCTGCGTCAGGTCCATGCGGCCCGCGAGGAAGGCGCGACGGGTGAACTCACCGGGCTCGGCCATCCGCGCGCCGCGCGCCAGCAGGTCCTCGACGATGCGCCGCACGAGCAGCGGATTGCCGTGGCAGGTGAGTTCGAGGGTGTCGCCGCCGGTGAAGGAGCGTCCGGCGGCCCAGCGCACCGCCACCACCTGGTCAACGGGTTCGCCCCGCAGGTCGCGCCACACGGCCGCGGCGGCCCTGCGCTCGGGCAGGGGCGCGGACCGGCCGAGACCCTTCGCGGACAGTTCGCAAGCCAGGGGGCCGTCGATGCGCACGACGGCCAGCGCGGACCTCCCCGCGGGGGTCGCGGCGGCGACGATCGTGTCCTGGACGTCCATGCGGGGGGCGTCATCCCAAGGGGCGGCGGATGCGGACGCAAGCGGCCGATGACGGGGAAAAGGCTGGAAGGAACGGAAGGGAAGGGCAGAGTCCGCCCACGTCACGACCGTGGAGCACCACCGTTTCCTCAAGCCCGACCTGGCCCGGCTCATCGCCCGTGAGCACGGCACCCCCTGCTACGTGTACGACCAGGCCGTCCTCGAGGCCCAGGCCGACGCGATGCTGGGCTTCCCGAACGCCTACGGACTGACGGTGCGCTTCGCCATGAAGGCCTGCCCGAACGCCGCGATCCTGCGCGTCTTTCTGGCGAAGGGGCTGCATTTCGACGCCAGTTCGGGCTGGGAGGTGCGTCGCGCGATGCTCGCCGGCGTCCCCGCCGACCGGATTTCGCTCTCCTCCCAGGAATTGCCGGACGACTTCGTCGAGCTGCTCCGTCAGGGCGTCCACGTGAACGCCTGCTCGCTCCTCCAGCTGGAGCGCATCGGCAAGGCCCTGCCGGGCCACGAGGTCGGCCTGCGTTTCAATCCCGGCCGCGGCTCGGGCGGCACGGGCAAGACGAACGTCGGCGGCCCGGACTCCTCCTTCGGCATCTGGCACGAATGGGCCGACCGCGCCCGTGACATCGCCGACGCGCACCGGCTCAAGGTCGTGCGCATCCACACCCACATCGGTTCGGGCAGCGATCCCGCGGTGTGGCAGGAGGTCTCGGCGGCCAGCCTCGCGCTCGTCGGCCGCTTCCCCGCGGTGACCACGCTCAATCTCGGCGGCGGCTACAAGGTGGCCCGCGTGGCCTCCGAGAAGGGCACCGACCCCGCCGTGATCGGGGTGTCGGTCCGCGCCGCGTTCGAGAAGTTCGCACAGGCCGACGGCCGCCGTCTGCGGCTTGAGATCGAGCCCGGCACCTTTCTGGTCGCCAACGCCGGCGCGGTGCTGGCGAAGGTCCAGGACGTGGTCTCCACCGGCGCGCGCGAATTCCTCAAGCTCGACTCCGGCATGACGGAGATCCTCCGTCCCTCGCTCTACGGGTCGCAGCACCCGGTGCACCTGTATCCGGAATCTCCCCGCGGCGGGGAGCGGGACTACGTGGTGGTCGGGCATTGCTGCGAGTCGGGCGATCTGATCAGCTGCGCGCCCGGCGAGCCGGAGACCCTCGCGACGCGTCGTCTCCCTGAGGCCGCCGCGGGCGACCTCTGCGTGATCGGCGGCGCCGGCGCCTACTGCGCAGGCATGAGCACCAAGAACTACAACTCGTTCCCCGAGGCGCCCGAGGTGCTCGTCGGCCGCGACGGGCGCGCGACCCTCATCCGCCGCCGGCAGACGCTTGCGCAGATCGTGCAGAACGAGACGCCCGCCGCGGGGTCCTGAAGTGACGATCCGTCCGACAGCGCTGGGCGAGACCGTCCCGCACTCGCCCCATGCGACGGTGCTCAGCCTCCCGACGCTGGACGACGTCATTTCCTACGAGCGCAAGGAGCCGCGCGTCTGGTCGCTCATCCGCGCGGGCTATCCGCGCTTCGTCCGCAACGCGCTGGTCACCGCGGCCGCCGAGGAGATGATGGAACGCGTCTTCCCGGAGTCGTTCCTTCCGCCCGACAGCGGCCCCCTGGCCTGCTTTCCGCTCGCCCGGACCGATGTCGCCGAGCGGCTGGCGAAGCAGGCCGGCGCTTCCGTGTTCGGATGGGGGGTCGGCGGCGGCTGGTCGCTGCTGGTCGTCCGGGGCGGCGAGGCGGCCGACCGGCTGGCCAAGCTCGTGCAGCATACGGGAGCGCTCATTTCCTCCCGTCAGGCCGAGGCGTGGCTCGCCGATGAGCCGGAAGCCCCCGACACGGGCTCGGCCGAGGTGCGCGCCGCGCTCGCGCCCTTCTTCCCGGGCGTCGCGCCCGCCGACCTGCTCCTCTGTTCCTCGGGCATGAACGCCGTCGACGCGGCCTTGCATGCCGTCGACGTCGTGCAATCGCCCGCCGGCCGCCGCGCCTGGATCCAGCTCGGCTGGCTGTACGTCGACTCCATCCGCCTGCTGGAGAAGAATCCCGGCGTCGAGCGGCGCTTCGTCCACGACGTCACCGACCTCGCCGCGGTCGAGCGGCTGCTCGCGGCGGGCGACGTCGCCGGCGTCCTCACCGAGGCGCCGAACAATCCGCAGCTGCAGACGGCGGACCTATCGGCGCTCCGCGCGCTCTGCGACCGGCACGGCGCGCTGCTCGTGGTTGACCCGAGCTCCGCCGGCGTCGCCGCCACCGAAGTCCTTCCGCACGCCGACGTCGTCGCCTGCAGCCTCACGAAGTACGCCGCCTCGGCGGGAGACGTCATGGCCGGCGTGCTCGCCGTCAATCCCGCCCGGCCGCATGCCGCCGCGCTCCTGAAGGCCGCCCGCCCGCGCCACATCCCCCTGCACGCGCTCGACGCCGCCGCGCTCGCCCCGCAGGTCGCGAAGGTCGCCGAGGTGACCGCCAGGCTCTCGGCCAACGCGGCCGAACTCGCGCGACGACTCGCCGCCCATCCTTCCGTCGTGCGCGTGCGCACCGCGCTGACCGGACCGACCGCCGACCATTACCGTCGCATCATGCGGCCGGGCGCGGGCGCCGGCTCGCTCGTCACCGTCGAGCTCCGTGAGGGCGCGATGCGCTGCGTCTACGAAAGGCTGAACGTGGTCAAGGGCCCCAGCTTCGGGCTCTCCTTCACCATCGCCGCGCCCTTCATGTGGCTCGCACATTTCGACGAGGTCACGTCCCAGCGGGGCAGGGCGGAGATCCGCGCCGCCGGACTCGACCCCGACCTGCTCCGCATCTCCGTCGGCCTCGAGTCCGTGGACGAGGTCTGGTCCGACTTTGAACGCGCCTTGGGCTGAAACAAAGAGGGCCCGCCTCACGGCGGGCCCCCGGTCGGCCTTACGGGCTCAGCGCGCGTCGCCGTCGTCCTCGCCGTCCTTGTCCGCCGACTTCTTCGAGGCGCGCGCCTTGGCCATGCGCTCACGGAAGGCGTCCTTCTCCTTCTTCACCAGCGCGGGCGCCTCCGGGTCCGCCTTGGCCAGCGCCTCGTCGAACAGCTTCTTGTATTCCGACTCCGAGGCGTCGGCCTTCTTGCGCGCCGCCTGGTAGTCGGACCTGGCCTTCTCGGCCAGGGCCTTGTCGGCGCGGTGCTGCTGGGAGGCCGCGACGACCTCCGGTTCGGCGGCGGCCTTCCGTCGGGCGGCGGCGAGCTGCATCTTCTCCGGAGAGGATGCGGGCCTGTCCTCGGCCGCGAACGCGGGAGCGACGGCGAGGAGGGAGGCGAGGAGGAGCGTGTTCAGGGATCGTGTGTTCATGGTGTTTGGGTGGGAACGGACTTGAACGGAGGCGGCCTTGGTCGGACACTTCAACGCCCGACCCCTGAAGTCCGCCCCATGAGAGCAACACCCCGTCGCCTGCTGGGAGCAGCCTGCCTGATCTTCCTTGGCGCGGCGCTCACGGCCCAGGGAAAGCGGGCCGGCAACATCCTGCTCGAGGCGCCGGCCCCGACGCCCGTGCAGGAGATCACCGGCGCGTTCCCCCAGATCGTGGGCACGCAGGTGGGTTCGCCGACTTACAAGTTCACCCGTGAGCCGGTGGTGCTGGAGGGCGCGAAGGCCGTGGCCGAACTCGGCTCCCGCATCATCAAGGTCCGTGCGCCGGCCCAGCCCGAGCTCACGCAGCTCATCGGGATGCCCTTCACCCACTACCTTTTCTGGTACCGGGCCGATGATGTCTGGAAGGACGGCCTGACGCCCCAGGAGTCCGCCCGCGAATACGCCGCCACCTACGCCTACGCCAAGGACCTGCTCACCCGTCGCGACGCTTCCGGGAAGATCTTCTTCCTCGGTCACTGGCAGGGCGACGTCCAGCTGCTCGAGGGCCTCGATCCCGCGGCCGACGCGCCCAAGGCCCGCGTCGATGCGATGGTCGAATGGCTCAACGTCCGGCAGAAGGCCGTGGACGACGCGCGCAAGGAGGTGCCGTATTCGCGCTGCCAGGTCTACGCCTACGCCGAGGTCAGCCGCGTCCGCGAAGCCATGAAGCAGGGACGCAGGCGGATGGCCGACCAGGTGCTGCCCCGCGTCGACATGGACTTCGTCTCCTACGCCGCCTACGACTGCCAGCTGCTGCCGCCGTCCGAGGTGGCGGCGACGCTCGAGTACCTCTCCCGCCAGCTGAAGCCCAAGGCCACGCTGCCCGGACGCCGGGTCTTCATCGGCGAGTGCGGCCTGCCGATGAGCGCTTGCGCCGACGCGGCGGACCATGAGCGACGCAACCGCGAGATCCTCGCCAAGTTCCTGGGCTGGAAGCCCCCGCTGGTCCTCCATTGGCAGCTTTACGACAACGAGCGGAAGGAGGGGAAGTACGTCGGGTGGTCGCTGATCGGCCCGGATCGCAAGCCCGTCCCCCTGCACGGCGCCCTCAAGCTCCTGCTCGCCGCGCAGGAGGAGGCCGCGAAGCAGTATCAGGCGCGTTACCGACGCCTGCCCGGCGTCGAAGACATGGCGGGCTTTTCCGAAGACTGGCTCCGGCGCGTCCGCTGAGAGATTACCGCCTTGAGCGGCCGCGGGCCCGCGGCGACAATCCTCCATGCGAGTCAAACTGGCGTTCGAGGCCCTCGGCACCTTCTTCCTCTGCCTGGCCGTCACGATGACCGAGGGGGCTGGCGCGCCCCTCCTGGTGGCCGCGCTGCTCTGCGCCCTGATCTACGTGGGCGGCCCCGTCTCCGGCGCCCATTACAATCCCGCCGTCAGCCTGGCCTTCCGCCTGCGCGGCCGCATGCCGAAGGGCGGGCTCGTGCCCTACGTCCTCATCCAGCTGCTCGCCGCCGCGGCCGCGGGCCTGCTGGCCGGCCTGCTGGCGGACTACGACCCTGAGCGTGCCGCCGCCCTCGCCGCCACGATGCCCGCCTCCGTCTTCGAAGGATTCCTCTCGCTCGCCGTCGCCGAGACCCTCGGCACCGGGCTGCTCGCCTTCGTGATCCTCATGGTGGCCACGTCCCGCCTCACCGCCGGCAACGGTTATCACGGCGTGGCGATCGCGCTCACCGTGCTCGGCGTCGCCGGCATGTTCTCGGCCGACGCTCCGTTCCTCAATCCGGCCGTGACCCTGGCCTCGCAGTTCAAGGGCCCCGCCTCCGCCTTCGGGTCCGAGGGCTCCGTGCTCGCCGACTTCGCCCGCGAATGGACCTTCCTGGCCAAGGCCTTCCCGCGTACGGCCGGCCAGCTGTTCTGCCAGCTCCTGGGCGCGACGTTGGCCGCGCGGCTCTTCCTCCGCCTTTTCCCCGAGGAACGATGAAACCCGCGGCGAGGGCTTGAAGTCGCGGAGAACGCCCTCACGCTCCCGTCCATGAATCCGCTCTTCGCCATCCACAAGCACTACGGCTCGCTCCTGCTGCTTCTCGTCCTGATCGTGGTGGTGAACGCGCTCGTCAAGGGGCCCAACACCCGCCTGCAGCGCATCGTCGCCGTACTCGTCGACATCAACCTCGTGATCGGCCTGATCGCCGTGCTGCAGTCGGATGCGCGCAATGTCTCCTGGCTGCATCCGATCCTGGCCCTGGGCTCCGTCGGCCTGCTGCACGCCGGCGCCAAGAGCGAGGACAGGGCCAAGGTCGTCCGCTGCTTCTCGCTCGCGCTGGTCCTGCTGGTCGCCGCCTGGGCCGTGAACGCTTCCTGGGGTCCCGCCTTCACGAAGTCGCTCTGGCTGATCAAGTGACGGCCGTCGCGGCCGGGCCATCGGCCGGCCGGTTTGACTTCCCGTTGACCTGACGCTGGTTTGGCGGAGACTCCGCCTTCCGCCACGATGTATCGCCTCGCCCTCAACATGCTCTTCGGAGACCGGGGCAAGCTGGCGATGCTGCTCTGCGGCCTGAGCTTCTCGGCGCTCCTGATGGCCCAGCAGACCTCGGTCTTCTTCGGCATCATGAGCTGGACGTACACCCCCGTGGTGAACATCCGGGCCAAGGTCTGGGTCAGCGACCCGATGGTCGAGCAGGTCAACGACGCCAAGCCGATGCGTGACACCGACCTCGGCCGCGTCAGGTCCGTCGACGGCGTCTCCTGGGCCGCGCCGCTCCACACCTCCTTCCTCCAGGCGCGGATGCCGGACGGCAACTTCAAGCTCGTGACGCTCGTCGGGCTGGACGCCGACACCTTCGCCGGCGCGCCCGCCGAGATCGTGCAGGGCCGCATCGAGGACCTCCGCCTCCCCAACACCGTCATGATCGACGAATGGGGCGCGCAGCTCATGAGCCGCACCGAGGTCGCCCCCGACGGCACCGTCAGCACGCGGCCCCTGCGGCCCGGGGACACCTTTGAGATCAACGACGTCGAGGCCCGCATCGTCGGCATCTGCCGTGTGCGCCGGGCGTTCACCGGCGGGCCCTTCGCCTACACCACCTACGACCGCGCCAAGGCCTACACCCTCGGCGCCCGCCGCACCCTGAGCTTCATGCTCGTCGAGCCCGGCGCCGGCGTGACGCCCGCCGAACTCTGCGACCGGATCGAGCGTGAGACCGGCCTGCGCGCCTGGACTTCCGACACGGTCATCTGGGACTGGTCCGAACGCAGCCTCGCCCGCCATACCTTCTGGTGGTTCTGGCGCAACACGGGCATCCCGTTCTCCTTCGGCACCGCCGTGGCCCTCGGCCTCTTCGTGGGCATCGCGATCTCCGGGCAGACCTTCTATTCCTTCGTGCTGGAGAACCTCCGCTACTTCGCCGCGATCAAGGCGATGGGGGCCGGCATGGGCCTGCTGTCGCGCATGCTGGTCTTCCAGGCGACGGTCGCGGGCCTGCTCGGCTTCGGCCTCGGCGCCGGCATGGCGCAGGCCATCGGACGCGTGATGATCGAGAAGGGCATGCCGCCCTTCGTCATGTTCCCCCAGGTGCTGTGGGCCACGCTGGCCTTCATCCTCGGCATCAGCCTGGTGTCCGCGCTCATCGGCATCGTCAAGGTGTCGCGCGTCGACGCCTCCACCGTCTTCCGCGGATGAGCGACGTCGCCGACACCCCCGCCGTCCGCGTCCGCGGGGTCGACATGGCCTTCGGGGAGGGCGAGTCCCGCGTGACCGCGCTCAAGCAGGCGACCTTCGAGGCCCGCGCCGGAGAGCTGGTCATGCTCGTCGGCCCCTCCGGATGCGGCAAGACGACCCTGCTTTCCGTCATCGCGGGCACGCTCACGCCCCAGGCCGGGGAGATCGAGGTGTTCGGACAGCGGCTCGACGGCCTCGGCCAGGAGGCGCTCACCGCCTTCCGCCGCCGTCACCTCGGCTTCGTCTGCCAGACCTTCAACCTCATCCCCACGCTCTCCGTGGAGGAGAACGTCATGGTGCCGCTGCTCATCCAGGGAGCCGGCCACGAGGAGGCTCGCGCCCGCGCGCGCGAGATGCTCGGCAAGGTCGGCCTCGCCGGCCGCGAGGAGGCGCGCCCGACGGCCCTTTCCGGCGGCCAGCAGCAGCGCGTCGCCATCGCCCGCGCCCTCGTGCACGGCCCGACGCTCCTCATCTGCGACGAGCCCACCTCGGCCTTGGACAAGGACACCGGCGCCCAGATCCTCGCGATGATACGCGACCTCTCCCGCGCCCCCGGGCGCTGCGTGATCGTCGTCACCCACGACCACCGCATCTACCGCTTCGCCGACCGCATCGCCGAGATGGAGGACGGACGCATCCGCCGCATGGTCGACGACCCTTCGCTCCTCGACCAGCCCCACGCCTAGACTTTCATGAAGCCACGCATCCTGCTCTACCTGCTCGCCGCCGCCGGCGCGGTCGCCGCGCTCCAGCTCACCCGCGGCACCGCCGACGAGAAGCCCGTCCAGCCGCCGCCCTACCGCCCCGCGGTCCGTGAGAAGGACGGGCTCATCGCCGCCGCCGGCCTCGTCGAGGCGGTCGCCGAGAACACCCTGCTCGGCGCGCCGGTGCCGGGCACGGTCGCCAAGGTGCACGTCAGGGTCTGGGACCGCGTGCGCGCCGGCGATCCGGTCATCACCCTCGACACGCGCGACCTCGACGCCCAGCGCGCGGTGCTCGCCGCGACGGTGTCGGCCGCCGAGGCGGTCGCCGAACGCGCCGAGGACCAGGTGCGCCGCTGGGAGACGATCAAGGACGGCGGCGCGGTCAGCGCCGGCGAACTGGTCGCTTATCGCGCCGCGGCCAAGGAGGCGCGCGCCCGCCTCGAGCTCGCGCGCGCCCAGCTTCGGCAGACCGAGGTGCAGCTCGACCGCATGGTCCTGCGCTCCCCCATCGACGCCACGGTCCTGCAGGTCAACGTCCGGGCCGGCGAGTACGTCGCCTCCGGCGGCCGGTCTCCGGCCGTGCTCGGCGACATCACCCGCCTCCAGATCCGTTGCGACGTCGATGAGCAGCTCGCCCCGCGGGTCCGGGAAGGGCTGCCCGCGCGCGGCTTCCTCAAGGGCGAGTCCGTCCGCGACGAGGCCGGCCGCGCCATCCCGCTCAAGTTCGTGCGCATCGAGCCCTTCGTCGTGCCCAAGGTCTCGCTGACCGGCGGCAGCGTCGAGCGCGTCGACACCCGCGTGCTCCAGGTCATCTACCAGTTCGAGCGTCCGACCGACCGCTCGGTGTTCGTCGGTCAGCAGATGGACGTCTTCATCGACGCCTCCCCCGATGCCGCCAAGAAGTGAGCTCATCCTCGCGTTGGCGCTCCTGGCCGGTTGCGCGGGCGCTCCGGGCGTGAAGCCTGCGGCACCCGTCGCGCCCAAGGCCTTCACCGCCGCGGGCGCGCCCGCCGGCGCCGGCTGGACCGAGGCCTTCGCCGACCCTGCGCTCAAGGAGCTCGTCGCGCGCGCCCGCAAGGCGTCGCCCGACCTCGCCGTCGCCCGCGCCCGTCATCGCGAGGCGCTCGCCCTCCTGCGCGCCGAAGGGGCCGGCGACGAACCCGCCCTCACCGCGTCGGCCGGCGTCGAGTCCTCCCGCATCTCGGTCGCCAACGGCCGCTTCCCGCCCGGCATCCCGCGCCGTACCGACGTCACCGCGGTCGGCCTGCGCGCCTCCTGGGAGCTGGACTTCTGGGGCCGTCAGGCGTCCGCCGTGCGCGCCGCCGCCGAGGACGCGCGCGCCGCCGCGCTCACCGCCGATCAGGCCGACCTCGCCCTCACTGCCGAGGTCGCACGCCTCTGGTTCGCCGTGCGCGCCGCCCGTGAGCAGGCCGCCTGCCTCTCGCAGGAGTTCATCGCGCGCGAACGCGAGATGCGCATCCTGGAGAAGTCCGTCGCCGCCGGCATCCTGCCCGAAGACCCTTTGTCCTCCGCGCGTCTCGCCGCCGCGCAGGCCAAGGTCGACGAGGGCCTGGGGCTCCGCCGGCTCGCCGCCGCCGAGAACGCGCTCCGTGCGCTCATCGCCGCCGACCCCGGGTTCGCGCTGCCCGCCTCGGGCGCTCCGGCCGCCATGCCCGCGTTCGGACCCGGACTTCCATCCGACCTCCTCTTGCGCCGGCCCGACCTCGCC
>JACCDZ010064556.1_pt1 | contig 10660 bp, 10 predicted proteins | sample 7449551 | NCBI WGS metagenome assembly JACCDZ01 (sample SAMN15323452, study PRJNA562643) | freshwater metagenome | isolation source: river surface water | place: USA:Blue River Watershed | collected 2017-08-18
AGACAACCATGGTTGCAAGACCAAGGGCGGTACCTGCGGTAAAGAGCGGAATAATCCATAAGATGGGTGATCGATAGACAACAATGAGAATGATTGCAACAACGATAAGTGTGGTTTGAAGTAACTTCGTGTCAATCGAACCAAAAGCGCCGAATAGATCAGCGAAGATTCCACCTGGACCTGTGACATGGGATTCCAATGTGGCACCAAAGGACTTCTCCATATCTTCACGAATAAAATCAATAAGTAATGGAAGTACAGGCTCCTTATCAATGTTCTCGCCGGCGATCTTTGCATCTAGTTGCACATTAATGAGAACGGCTTTGCCGTCAGCGGAAGGAATCGCTTGTAGCGGGGCTCCTGGAACGAAATACGCGCTTAGCGGCTTTCCTGACTCTGGCAGAACTTTTGTTCCTAACGTGGCGGCATATTGATTCGCTGCGGAAAATGCCTCTGGATTTGTGGCTGGGTTGAGATCGCCTACGAGTAAAAGAAGGGTAGGAAGTAAATTCTCAGATTGATCTGAGAACTTCACTGTTATTTTTCCTGCGATCGTTGATTCTGCGTTCTCCGGCAAGAAAGCTGAGTTGTCATTCTCTTGAACCGTCGAAATCTTGGAGAAGGCAGCGCCTGAAAATCCACCAATCGACAACCAGGCGATAATCGAAACGACCGCTATCCAAAGTGCGCGACGGCCTTTGGTGCGCTTCTTGCCCTCTGAACTCTCAACGCTCTGACTCACGCAAAACTCCTCATGCCTCGACTAGTAGGTGATGTGGGCAACTTTTCAAATGCCGTTTGCCGCAGGCGTGAGTTTACCTTCATGCGGAGAGATATCCGGCTTGAAGTTAGGCTAGCGTCGTGACTGCGGCAATCGCTTCTCTAGCCCTGAATAAGGCTGGCTTAATGGAGTATGAAAAAGCGCTCGAATTACAACGCAGCATCCATGCAGAAGTGGCTGACTCTCTTCGCAATAACACCCTCATTTTGCTCGAACACCCTCCAGTTTTCACTGCCGGTCGAAGAACTCTCGATAGCGAAAAGCCAACTGATGGCTCGCCAGTAATCGATGTAGATCGCGGTGGGAAAATAACGTTTCACGGCCCTCGACAAATAGTCGGCTACCCCATTGTGAGATTGAAAAACCCGAATGATGTTGTGGGTTTTGTTCGGGAAATTGAAACCGCTCTTATTGACGTATGCAAAGAATTTGGAATCAACGCCGAGAGATATTGCGAAAGATCTGGCGTTTGGGTGCGAGATGATCAAGGTGATCGAAAAATTGCAGCCATCGGTATTCGAGTTGCGCGCGGCGTAACCATGCATGGCTTTGCCCTCAATGTGGATCCAGATTTAAATTACTTTGAGCGAATCATTCCCTGTGGAATCGCCGATGCTCAAGTTACATCAATGTCAAAAGAGCTTGGTCGAAAAATTACGACTGAGGAAGTTGAACCAATATTGGAACGCCATATTTTTGAAGCGCTCATGCGAGTAAGTGCGCCATGATTGCACCTGAAGGAAGAAAGTTATTGCGCATTGAGGCTCGTAATGCGGCAGTTCCAATTGAGCGCAAGCCCGAATGGATAAAAACTCGTGCTCACATGGGTCCGGAGTACACGGCTCTTCGCTCTCTTGTCTCTCGCGAAGGTTTGCACACCGTCTGCCAAGAAGCTGCTTGTCCAAATATTTTTGAATGTTGGGAAGATAAAGAAGCAACGTTCTTGATCGGCGGTGAAGCGTGTACTCGCCGCTGCGACTTCTGCAACATAGATACAGGCAAACCTGAACCTTTAGATCGAGATGAACCGCGCCGCGTTGCAGAATCTGTAAAAACAATGGGGCTGCGCTACGCGACTGTTACTGGAGTTGCACGTGATGACCTTGAAGACGAAGGAGCGTGGCTATACGCCGAAACAATTGAACAGATTCACGCCATGGTTCCAGGTTGTGGCGTTGAAATGCTGGCCCCTGATTTCTCGGGAAATCCCACGTTATTGCGCCAAGTTTTTGAAAGTCGGCCAGAAGTTTTTGCCCATAATCTTGAGACCGTTCCTCGAATCTTCAAAAGAATTCGCCCTGCGTTCAACTATGAGCGCTCCCTCGATGTCATAACTCAAGCGCAAGAATTCGGACTCATCACAAAGTCAAATTTAATTCTTGGTATGGGAGAAACCCGCGAAGAGGTCTCACAAGCTCTTCAAGATTTGCGAGCAGCGGGTTGTGATCTCATCACTATTACCCAGTATCTACGTCCATCAGCGCTTCACCATCCGGTCGAGCGATGGGTTAAACCCCAAGAATTTGTGGAGCTTTCCAAAGAAGCAGAAGATCTGGGTTTCCTCGGTGTCATGAGTGGACCACTTGTTCGCTCTAGCTATCGAGCTGGCCGTCTATATAAACAAGCTATGGAATCTCGATCGGGCATCATCAATGGCTGAGTTGGTTTATCCCCCAATTATCGGCATTGTAAAAACGCTCTGGAAATATCTCGGACTTCAATTTACTTTCTACGGAGAAGCGCACGTTCCAAAAAAGGGCCCCGCAATTTTGGCAATGAACCATGTTGGTTATTTGGATTTTGCTATCGCTGGGACCGCTGTACTACCTTCCGGCCGACTAGTGAGATTTATGGCAAAGAAAGAAATTTTTGATAACCCTATAGCTGGTCCATTAATGCGTGGAATGAAGCACATCTCTGTTGATAGGAAGAATGGCGGACCGTCATTTATTGCAGCGCTACGCGCTCTTAAAAGCGGAGAAATAGTTGGAGTTTTTCCGGAGGCAACGATTTCACAGAGTTTTGAATTGAAAGAAATGAAGAATGGAGTCGTGCGCCTGGCGATGGAATCTGGAGCGCCTATATTGCCCACAGTCATTTGGGGATCACAAAGAATCTGGACGAAGAGAGTTCCCAGGAACTTTTCACGAGGAAACGTTCCTATTTTTGTTGCTATCGGCCAGCCAATCTCCCTCAATCCCGATAGCAATATTGATGAAGCGATGAACTCACTCAGCGCGAGCATGTCCGAGTTATTGACTCAAGTACAAAACGATTATCCTGACTCCCCTATCGGCCAACGATGGGCGCCTGCACGTCTTGGCGGAACTGCTCCAACCCCGGATGAGATCGCCGCCATAAAGTCTCAGCGAAAGGAAATATAAGCGAATGTTTGGACGGAAGAAGAAAGATCCTAACGCCCCAAAGAAGGTTCGCTTTAAAACAATTCGTGATGCATACGAATTAGCAACGAAGCAATATTCCTTTGTTCTGCTGCGCTGCCTCGCAGTCTTCGCTCCCCTATGGTTGATTGGAATTTTAATTGGCGCACAATTCGGCCGCCCTGGATATGCAGCATTTCTAACTTTTCCGATTGCATTTCTTGGCGCCTTTTTCTTCTTCACAAGACTTGCTAGTAGTGCGGCATATGCCTCAATCGAAGGACAACCAGGCGCTGGCGCAAGCGTTCTGATGTCTATCCGTAAAGGTTGGACTATTACTCCTGCTGTCAGTGTTAACAAAGCTCAAGATATGGTTCACCGCGCCGTCGGTAAGGCGGGAATCGTTCTCGTCGCTGAAGGTGGTTACTCAGTTCGAGCACTTCTTAATGATGAGAAGAAAAAGATGGAGCGATTTGCTCCTGGAGTTCCGGTGTATGAACTTCTTGTCGGAAACGATGAAGGTCAAGTATCTGTGCGTAAATTGGAACGTCGCCTAAAGAAACTGCCAAAGAAATTATCAACCGTTCAGCTTCGAGAATTACGCGCTCGACTCAAAGCAGTAGGTGGTATGAATATTGCGCTTCCCAAAGGTCCCATGCCTAAAAATATGAGGATGCCAAAACCGCGCTAGAAGTTAGCGAACTCTCATCACAATTGTTTTGGCGATGCGATCGTGAAGACCTCGTCCGTCCTGATCGGTAACAACAGCAGGAATGACAAGAGCAATCAAAAAGGTGCGAAGAAATATCGCGCCTGGCTTTACAAAGAGATAGTCGGGCCAACTCAGTACGCGAAGTTTCATGATCCGTTGCCCGGCAGATGCTCCGCCTAACGAGGTTAGTAACGCAACTTCAAGGACGAATACCCCAAGCCGGATGAGTGAAGGTCCCAGCGAGCTTGATTGGAGCGGGATAAAGAGCGCTGCTGAGAAGGTTGCGATCGCCCAATCAATTGAGATTGCAATGAATCTCCGTCCGTAACCAGCTTTTTCCACGCTGGCAACCTAACGCATCAGGGCATTTTGGGCGGCATGAAACATGGCCGTAACAGATCGGTTATGGATTTTTCACTGCCGAGGCCTAGGTTTCTCCCATCAGTTTTAGCTCAGCGACGAGCTTTCAATACCCACCTAACAGGAGAACCATGTTTAAGAATTCTGCAGAAGTTCTTAACTACATCAAGAAAGAGAATGTCGCGCTTATCGATGTGCGATTTATCGATCTCCCCGGTATTCAGCATCACTTCAACGTGCCTGCTGCGCAATTTACCGAAGATGTATTTAAAGATGGCTTGATGTTTGATGGATCTTCCATCCGAGGATTCCAATCAATTCATGAATCAGATATGAAATTGCTTCCAGCTCCAGAAACCGCCTTCCTCGATCCATTCCGCAAAGAGAAGACACTTGTTCTTCACTTCTCGGTAGTAAATCCAGATGACAACTCACCATATAGCCGTGATCCTCGTCAGATTGTTGCTAAGGCTGTTGATTACATGCGTTCTACTGGAATTGCAGATACCGCGTACTTTGCACCAGAAGCAGAGTTCTATGTCTTTGATCGCGTGAAGTTCCAAACTCGTATGAACACTGGTTTCTACGAAGTTGATTCCTATGAAGGCGCATGGAATACCGGAATTGATAATGATCCGGATGGAACTCCAAACCGCGGTTACCGCACGCGCATCAAGGGTGGATATTTCCCAGTTTCACCAACTGATCAATTTGCAGATCTTCGCGACCAAATGGTTATCAATCTTGCAAAAGTTGGACTTGATGTCGAACGCGCTCACCACGAGGTTGGAACTGCAGGACAGATGGAAATCAACTATCGCTTCAACGACATTCTTCATGCCGGCGATGATCTGATGAAGTTCAAGTACATCATCAAGAACACTGCGTGGGCTGCTGGCAAGACCGTGACATTCATGCCAAAGCCACTCTTTGGCGACAATGGCTCCGGTATGCATGTCCATCAATCACTTTGGAAAGATGGAAAACCTTTGATGTGGGGCGATGGTTATGCAAACCTCTCTGATACCGCTCGTTGGTATATCGGTGGCCTTCTCAAGCATGCGCCATCACTTCTCGCATTTACTAACCCAACAGTAAATTCATATAAGCGTCTCGTCCCAGGTTATGAGGCTCCAGTAAATCTTGTTTACTCAGCTCGTAACCGCTCGGCATGTATCCGAATTCCGATTACTGGTACAAGTCCGAAGGCAAAGCGCATTGAATTCCGTTGTCCAGATCCATCATCAAATCCTTATCTTGCATTTGCTGCAATCTTGATGGCAGGTCTTGATGGAATCACTAACAAGATTGAGCCACCAAAGCCAGTGGATAAGGATCTGTACGAACTTGAGGGAGCAGAAGCAAAAGCAATTCCACAAGTTCCAGGTTCACTTGATGCCGTTATCGACAACCTTGAGAAAGATAATGACTTCCTTACCAAGGGAGGCGTCTTCACTAAAGACCTCATCGAGACATGGATTGACTGGAAGCGTAAGTCAGAGATTGATTACGTGCGCCTACGTCCACATCCAGCTGAGTTCGAGTTGTATTACGACATCTAAGAAGTACCCACAAATAAAGGGGCTCGCGCAAGCGGGCCCCTTTATTATTTAATTAAAACCACTAATTACAATTCTAATTTGAGATTATTAATCGAGATTGTTAAGGCGCTGCAGCAGCGGTGGATGGGTGTAGTTAAAGGCTACGTAGAGCGGATGCGGTGAAAGATTTGCCAGACTATCCGTTGAAATCTTCTTCAAGGCCGATCGCATCGGTGCAACTTCATATGTTTCCTTTGCAAAAGTATCAGCTTGATATTCATTGTGACGAGACCATGAGTTATTAATCAGACCCAAAAGAATGCTTAGTGGAGTAAAGAGAATAAAGAACGCTAAGGCAGAGAGATGAAAACTTTGCTGATCTGCTCCGAGCGCGGTTGATAACTCTGGGTATCCGAGCAACCATCCCAAGAGAGCAAATGTGGCAAAGGTTTGAATATTCGAAAAGATGAACATGGAAAGAGTGTGCTTCCGTTTATAGTGCCCAATTTCATGAGCCAAAACAGCGACAATCTCTTTCGTCGAGAGTTTTTCAATCAAGGTATCGAAAAGCACAATTGTCTTACTCTTGCCTAAGCCACTGAAGAATGCATTTGCTTTGGTTGATCGTTTAGAACCATCCATAACAAAGAGGCGTCCCAGAGAATAACCTTGTGAGGCGCAATACTTCTCGATCTCTCTTTTGAGCTCTCCATCCTCTATCGGTTTTAACTTGTTGAAAAGCGGGAGGATTAATGTGGTCCCAAACATAAACATCAGCAGCGAAAATCCAGAGACCAGAGCCCAAGCAAAGATCCAGAAGGAACTTTCAAGTTTTTGGTAGAGCCAGAGCACTGCCGTGAGAAGTGTGCCCCCAATAATTGTTGCAAGAATTGACCCTTTTATAGCATCAGTGATGAAAGTCTTGGGAGTGATCTTGTTAAAACCGTATTTTGCCTCTATTCCAAATATTGAATAGAGCTGGAAAGGAAGGTTGAGCCACCATGAAATTACGCTGAGAAGCGCAATGAAAGCCAGCGAAATTACAATCTGATTTTCGATTCGCTCTCGAACCCAATTATCAATGGTCGCAAACCAACCATACGAAAGCGCCAAGACCATAACCACTGTTGAAAATGTGGCTGAGTAGAAACCAAATCGATTCTTTTCCGCGCTATAAGAAATGGAGCGCTCTCGCTCTTGCGCATCGTAAAGTCCAGCAATCTTCGGGTCCAATGGATTCCGCGCTCTACTTTGATTGAGATTATCAAGTAGAGATTCAACGATATAGGCAAGAACAACAATAAGAACCAAGGCGGTAATGAGCATTTACCTAGGTTAGCCGATAGGCTTTCAGTATGTGCAGACTGATGGCCTTTTCTTCACGCAATGAAACCACTCTCCCGTCATTTATGGGGAGCGCATTTCAGGAATTTGTAGAGCTATCTCAAGTTCACCACGATTCTTGGGGGCTAGCACTTTCCAGTGGCAGTACCGCAACCCTCACAAAGAAAGCGGAGACCGCGGCACTGAGCTCTAGTTTTCAGCAGACGATCAACTCCGAACAATCTCAGGGCGGGCTACTTCATTTTCGTTGGGCATCACCTGGATTACCAGTGACGGATACCAATGCTCATCCTTTTACTTTTGAAGATATTGCCTTTATTCACAATGGTGCGCTAAGTCCATATGACGCAGTCAAATCCCTCGTTGCGCCTAAGTTCGCAATTCTGCAGAAGGGCGATACAGATAGCGAGCAATTCTTCCTCTATCTACTTACCGAAATCGACAAGTCTGGTTTTGTTGAAGGCGTTAAGAACTCAATCAAGAACATCAAGGCGAATTTCAAATATAGCTCCATCAACTCAATGATTATCAATGCTGACTACTTGATTGTTACATCTGAACATGATCCCATCAATAAACCTAGTTGGGCCGATGAGATTTACTATGAACTGCGCTATCGTCTCGACGACTCCGGCATAGCTGTGGCTTCATCTGGTTGGGACCAAGAAGGTTGGACGCTGATGAAAAATCATCAGATGCTTATCGTGAATCGCAAGACGCTACAAGCTGAACTTATTGACCTGTAATTTCTTTTGGATTTTTACTCTCAGCTGAGACAACCACGAGAACGCCGAGCACGATAATCAAACCGCCAATGGCGTAACTAACGGTAATGACTTCATTCAGGAATACAGCGCCTAACGCGACAGCAATAACGGGATTTACATATGCGTACGTCGCAGTCAGTGAGACCGGCGCGTTCTGGACTAACCAGAGATATGCGCTGTAGGCGATGATTGAGCCGAAGAAAACTAAATACGCAAACCAGAGCCAGGACCATGTTGAACCATCTAAGAAATCTGCAATCTTTTCACCTTTGATGAGACCGGCCAGTGTGAGCGAAACACCGCCTGCCATCAACTCGTAGGCGGTGAAAACTAATGCGTTCTTAGGTATCGGGAATCGTGGAGCAAGAAATGTTCCGAGCGCCCAACCAATATTTCCGATTAAGACCATAAACATGTAGAACACAACAGTTGAAGATCCTTCACCGCTTACAGATTGAACGCTCCCAGGTTTTAACAACAATGCAACTCCAATAAAACCGATAACTAAACCTGTCCAACTTCTTGCAGAAGGCCTTTCACCTGAAACAAAGCGGAAAATAGCAATCCAGAGCGGAAGTGCAGCGATGATGAGCGCAACAATCCCAGAAGGAACATGTTTTTCTGCGACGGCCACATTTCCCAGTCCGAATCCAAGAAGTACAAATCCAAGAATTGAAGATGTAGCAATTTCAGCACGAGGAACTTTCATTTCATTAAATCCTCGGGTTGCGGCAATTATTAACGTCAGTAGAACGCCCGCGATCAAGAATCGAATTCCCATGCTGAGTAGCGGTGGCATGGTTTCAATCACATATGCAATTGCAAAATAAGTAGAACCCCAAATTACATAAACAGTCCAGAGCGCAATCCAGGTGAGCGCAGATTTGCTTATCGCAGACACCGGCACAATCTAGTGGCTCAACTGCACACAGCGAGGAACTAGTAAGGTAATGCGGCTATGTCACGCTCTCCATTTGACCACGTTCCTGTTGAAGATCCTGGCACCCCTAATCTTCAGAGCGTTCCACGATTTTTGCTCTGGGTCGGATTGAAACAGAAGCGCATCATCGCAACGGGCGTCTTCTTTGGAGTTATTAACTTATTGTGCGTTGCAATCATGCCTGGAGTCCTCGGTCGCGGAATTCAAGCCATCGCAGATCAGCAGAGCGATGATTTGCGGAAATGGGTTTTGGTAGCGCTACTAATAGGAACGATTCAAGCAGCAGCTGGAATTCTTCGTCATCGCCGCGCAGTTGGAAGTTGGATATCTGCCGCCACTCGTTTGCAGCAACTCGTCGCTCGAAAAGCGGTCGAACTCGGCGCAGATTTGCCGCGGCTCGTTTCAACGGGTGAAGTATCTGCAATCAACTCGAATGACGTAGAACGCGTTGCTCGAGTCTACGACTTGATTCCACGTTTAACGGGAGCGATAGTTTCCTTTATTTTTGTTTCGATAATTCTTATTACTTCATCTCCAACTCTTGGACTTCTCGTTGTCATTGGTGTTCCGCTTCTTGGTTTGGCAATAGGTCCAATCATTAAGCCGCTGCAGAATCGAGAGTCTGTCCAGCGTGAAAAGCTCTCCAGATCTTCAGAGTTAGCAGCGGACACAGTTGCTGGACTTCGCATCTTGCGTGGCATAGGTGGTGAAGAGACTTTCTTGAAGAGATTTAGTAATGCCTCGCAAGAAGTTCGCGCAGCTGCAGTTCGCACAGCTCGAATGCGTGCTCTTCTTGATGGACTACAAGTAATTTTGCCTGGAACTCTCGTTGTGGGTGTTATTTGGATTGGCGGAAACTTAGTGAGTCGCGGTGAATTGCGAGTTGGTGAACTTTTGGCTTTTTACGGGTACAGCGCATTCCTCATGATCCCGCTTCAAATTCTTACCGAATCTGCCCAGAGACTTACCTCAGGAACCGTTGCTGCGCGACGCGTTATGAGATTGCTAAGCGTTGAAAATCTCCAAGAATTTGGTTCGGAGCAATTTCCTATTCACTTCACCAAGATTCATGACAGAGTTTCTGGATTAAACATTAGAAAGCAAATCTTCCTTGGCGTGGTTTGTGACAACTCCCTTGATGCAGATGTGATTGTTGATCGCCTTGGCGGATATGTTGATGCAACAGAAGTTGAGATTGATGGAACCGCGTTTTCGAATATCGATCGTCAATCCTTACGCAGCAATATCTATGCCCAAGAAAAGGAACCCGCCATCCTCTCGGGCACCATCGATTCGCTCTTTAAAGTAGAGCATTCCGAGCGACTTTCAATTTCTGATGCGATTGAAGCCGCGTCTGCGAACGACATCTTGGATTCACTTGACGGTGATGGATATAGCGCAGAAGTTGTAGAACGTGGTCGCACACTCTCTGGCGGTCAACGCCAACGTCTGGCTCTTGCTCGCACGCTCTTCGTTGATGCACCTATTGCAGTCCTAGATGATCCCACTAGCGCTGTCGATGCCCATACTGAAGCTCGCATCGCGGCGCGATTGAAATCAATTCGTGGCGCTAAGACAACCGTCGTTGTAAGCAACAGCCCTTTAATTCTTGATCACACCGATGAAGTTGCGCTTGTCATTTCTGGAAAAGTTTCGCAGGTCGGCTCTCATACCGACTTACTGAAAAGCAATGAGACTTATCGACGATTGGTGGTGCGAGGCGAATGAAGTTCTTTTTGCCACTTCGTAGGACGGATGAATCTGCCCTGCCCAGTAACGCTTATCCAGCGCCACCACGTGATACCCAACGACTTGATAAATCATTTGGACTAGG
>JACCDZ011484867.1_pt1 | contig 10659 bp, 4 predicted proteins | sample 7449551 | NCBI WGS metagenome assembly JACCDZ01 (sample SAMN15323452, study PRJNA562643) | freshwater metagenome | isolation source: river surface water | place: USA:Blue River Watershed | collected 2017-08-18
GATTACAAGAATGCAAATGATTACAAGAATGCAAATGATTACAAGAATGCAAAAAATCAACCTTATACTTTTGAAATTGATAATGATACTTTATTTATGTTACTTGGTTTGTAAAAATAAAAAAATTGAATTTTTTTTTAATTTTATAAAAAGTACAATGTCTACAACAATCGCTACTTGCAATGTATGTGTTGAAAAATTCAACAAAGGTGATCATATGAAAATACAATGTCCATACTGTGATTTTGAAGCGTGCAAAGAATGTAATCAAACATATTTTCTAAGTACACATGAAAATGCACACTGTATGAATTGTAAAAAAGAATTTAATTATGATTTTTTAGTAAAAAAATTTACAAGAAAATTTACAGATGTAACTTATAAAAAACATTTTGAACAAATTTTATATGAAAAAGAATTATCTTTATTACCAGCAACTCAAGTTTTAATTGAACAAGAACGTAAAAGAAATCGATTAAAAGAAGAAATGGATATTGTTAAAAAAGAGATTGCAAAACTTACAAAATATTTGGATGTTTTAAAATTTGAATACAATAATCCAACACAATCATCTATAGCATTAATTAGGAAATGTCCAGATCATAATTGTAAAGGTTATTTATCTAATGAATGGAAATGTATTATTTGTGAAAAATGGTGTTGTAAAGATTGTAATGAAATTTTAGGTGTTGAAATTGATTTAGAACATGTATGTAAACCAGAAGAAGTTGAAACAACTAAATTGTTGCAAAAAGAAACAAAACCTTGTCCGAATTGTGCTATTCCAATTTACAAGTTAGAAGGATGTGATCAAATGTATTGTGTTCAATGTAAAACTCCCTTTAGTTGGAAAACAGGAAAAATTCAAAGGGGTGTTATTCATAATCCACATTACATAGAAATGCTTGATAACAATGGTAAACAACAAAGAAATTTGTTAGAAGTTCGTTGTGGAAGAGATATTACTGATGTTTTGAAAACTTGCAAGTTAATCTTTCCAGATGAAATTTATGTTCTTGCTTTTAATATTCATGGTATTCGACATCGTGAAATGCCAAAGATTATTAATAATCAAGTTAATAATAACTTAGATCTAAGAATGAAATTTATTAAATCTGAAATTTCCGAAAATCAATTTAAAATGTTTTTACAAAAAAGACATAAAAAACAAATTGTAAATCAAGATATTGCTGAAATTTTATACATGTACACAAATACTTTTACTGAAATTGTATATAGACATCTTGATATGTATTATCAAAAATATGGTAACACTGTACAAAAAACAACACCTATTTACTTTTCATTAAGAAATGAACTTAATGAATTAAGAATTTATACAAATCAATGTTTTAATAATATCTCTAAATTATATAAATCAAGAGAAATTCATATTGATGATAAAGGGAGTTTGTGTATTGTTAACGGTATGTTTATAACAAAAATGGGTTTATAAGAAAAATTGGTTTATACAAGATTTATCATATTAAAAGTGTTTTTTAATAAAGAAATGTCTTCATTACTTAATGTTCTTTCAGGATAGTCTATAATAAATTTTAATTTTAACACACCACATTGATTTTTATATTTTAAGCCATTATTATGTATAATATATTCTTTATTTGGGTTAATAATCCCAAAACCTCTTGTATCAATCATTAAATTTCCTGTAAAAAAAGGTATTGTAATTGTTTTTCCTACTATAGATTCTGTAAAAGATAACTTTACATTCATTAATAAATTCAAATTTTCTCTTTTAAAAATAGGATGCTCTTCTATTGAAATTAAAACTATAAAATTACCTGGTTTTTCATTTTCTTTTACTGCTTGTTCTCCCCAACCATCAAAAATAAATTTTTTACCATTTTCTATACCTTGTTCTATTTGTATTTCAAATATATTTTCTTCAGTTATCACTCCTTTTGAATTACAAGATTCACATTTATTTGATTTGTCGTTTATTTTACCACTACCTTTACAAATATTACATGTTTGTTGTATAACTTGTGTAAAAGGCCCCATTTGTATGTGCTTTGTTGATGTACCTGTACCATTACAATGTATACAATTAGAAATACATTTTTTACATAATAAATTCTTATGAACTTTTAATTTTTTTGTCGTTCCAAAAAAAACTTCATTTAATGTAATTTTACATGTATAAATGTGATCATTTTTCTTTACAATATTACTTTGTCTTTGTTCCCTGTGATGTTTAAAAAATGGATGATCAAAACCAAATGGAAACATGTTTTCAAAGTCATTTTGTATAGGATTGTCATATTGATTACGTTTATCTGGATTAGATAATGTTTCATATGCTTCTTGTATCTTTTGAAATTGATCTTTATCACCTCCTTTATCAGGATGATGTGTTCTAGCTAAACGTCTATATGCATTTTTTATATCTTCATTAGATGAATTTTTCGATATACCTAAAATATTATAATAATCTGTCATCTTATTATAATATTAATTTAATTTTAAATACATTTTTAAACAAACTTTTTATGTAGTTGTTACAGCTCTAAATTTCATTGTTGTTTCCATCCAATTTGTAGTATCGGTACTTGTATATTTAATTTCACCATTAGTTCCTATTGTGAAATTTATACCAATATCATCACCTATGTATTTAGAATCCAATATCCAACCTGATTTCTTTTTCAATCCTCTTAATTCAAATAATGAATCGTATTCATCATCTATTGTTGTAATTGTTACACAAACCATTGCAGAAAAAGATTTAGTATTTTCAAATTGAAATCCTTGAATTTCTGTGGGGGTAATTACGTTATTATCAGCATTAAAAGATTTTTCTGCATATATATCATCTGAATTTGGTGTGACATCAACTTCATTTACAACTAATTGTTTACCAACAAACAATTCTTTATTAATACTAACACCACCATATGCTACAAATGTAGAACCAGTACTTAAATTAACTGTTGAACTAGTATTTGTTAATATTATAGTTGATGAATTTCCTAATATCAATTCATTATTTTGATAAATTAAATCTGATGTTCCAATAATAGGATCTACACCATTACCTCTTAAAATAGTATAAGGATTTAAATAAGTATTACCTGTTCCACCCTTACTTACTTGTAATGGTTTAAGGGATGTTAACGGAGAATTTTTAATAAATTTTATATTTGCATCTACATTATTCGAATTAGTGTATGTTATATAACCTATACCGCCAACCGTACTAATATAAAATTTTATACCAGTATAATCACCAATATATCTATAATTGATATTCCATAAATTATTTGAAACGACACCTTGAATTTCATACATTGCTGATTTATTCAAAGAAGGAACATTTACTAAAAATGTCATTTCGAAATAATTTTGTTGTATAGGAATACCCAACTGTGTTTCATCTATTATATCTGGAATATCTGTATTTGCAGATAAAATAATAGGACTTTGTGATGTTGGAATACTTACATTAATAACACGTAATATATAATCATTACTATAATTCCCATTTGTATATTGAATAATAATATTAGAACCATCTATTCTAACTCCAAACTTTATATTTCTAACATTACCTATATTATAAGTATTAATAACCCATTCTGATCCTTTTAAAACACAGTTTGCTAAAATTAATCCATAACTATTATCTAATACACTAGATATATATATTACTAATTTTATAGAATCTATATTTGTTGTTGTAAATGTTAATGGTGTTATATCTGTAAAATCAGATATCATAGAATTTAAATTAAAATTTATTTGATCATCAGTTGGATTATTATATACAATAGAATTCGTAACATAACGAATACCTGTAGAACCTATATTATTTTGATTGGTATATTGAACATATGCTGCACCATTATCCTCACGAATATAAAAATCAACACCAGTACCAGTGTCACCTATTAGTGTAGATGTCATTATCCAATTGTCACCACTATTTATACCACGTATTGTATATAAAGCTGCTCTATTAGTACCTGTTTGAACATATATATGAGAAATAAATGCCTTTACATTATCTGAAAATGAAAAATTAGGTATATCTTCTGGTGAACTAATTACACCATTATTTAAAATTAAACTTTGTTCAAATGTATTTTCATTGTTATTTAAATCTAAATTAGCTATCAAATCGTCTACATATAATTTATTTACAGCATCATAATCATCTATAGGATCAGCTACACTTGTAATATTATTTAAATTAACATCTAATTTACCACCAATATATACATCTTTTAAAAAACTAGCACCACCATTCGTTGTCAAAGTACCACCTGAACCTAATCCTATAGCATTTGTTGTGTTATTAATTTGAATAGATGATTTTTCTCCTAAAATTAATGTGTAATCTTTGTAAATAAAATCATCTGTTCCTATAATTGGACTTGTACCATTACCTCTTAATACAGCATATGGTAATAATGTAGAATTACCTGTACCACCGATTGGTACTGCTAATGGTTCAAATACATTTGGTACATTTTTAATAAATCTTATATAACCATTAACATTATTGGGATTAGAATATTGTAAAACACCAACATTACCACTTAATGTACTAATATAAAATTTGATACCCGTGTAATCACCTATTAACTTGGAATTTATCTTCCATAAATTTTTTACCAAAACACCAGTAATTTCATATAAACTAGATTTATTCAACTCTGGTACAGTTAAAACTAATGATAATGTGAATGTTGTGACTCCTTGAAATGTCAAAGAACTACTACCAATATTTGTAGGAACAGTTGTGTTTGCTAATAATGTCAATTGACTCTGATTAACTAAGAATTCATCTTGATATACTCTTAGAATATAATCAGGACTTGTATTTGTATTGGTATATTGGACAATCCCGGAAGTACTAGATGATCTTATTTTAAATGTTAAACCATCTACATCACCTATATTTCTTGTACTATAATACCAATTACCATTAGATAAAACACCATTTAATAATACCAAACCATATCTTTTGTCAGTTTCACTAGATACATATATATATAATTTTACAGAATCTATAGTATTATTTGGATAAGTTAATTCTGGTATATCAGTAAATGTAGATATACTACTAAATATAGGAATATTATCCTGAGTAGTTGTTTCTAATGTATCTATTCTTGCCAAAGTTGAAAATCTAATAGATGCAAATCCTGTTGTATTCGTATTTGTATATTGTAACACTGCTTGACCATTATTATCTCTTACTGCAAAATCAACTCCGATATCGTCACCAATAAAAGTACTATTTATTACCCAATTTGTATCAGTATGCAAACCTAAAATTGTATAAAATGCAAATTTTTCATTATTATATTGACCATATACATTGGCTATAAATGCTCTGACTGATTCTGGTTGATAAAATAATGGTATATCAGATGGTACTAATATGTTATTTTCTAAATTAAATATATTTGTGCTAATTCCTTGACCAGCATTTATATTTGATATTAATGTATCTACATATGCTTTGTTTACAGCATCATAATTTTCAATAGGGTCAGCTACACTTTTTATGTTATTTAAATTAACATCCAATTCACCTCCGATAAACACATCTTTTAATATATTTACTCCTCCACTTATAATTAATGCACCTGTAGTTGAATTTAATCCAGTTGTATTTTTTGTATTTGATAGAAATAAACTAGTATAATTATTCAAAACTAATGTGCCATTTGTACCATCTAATGTATTAAATGTTAAATTATCATAACCACGCAAAGATCCAGAAGAATCAGCAACAATTAATTGTCCTGCTGTAAAACTACTAAATTTACTAGTTATTAAATTATCCACATAATCCTTGTTTACTGCATCTGTACCCAATATAGGTGTTGCAACATTTTGAATATTATTTGAATTAACATCTAATATACCTCCAATAAAAGCATCTTTACTTATTGATATACCTCCATAACATACAAAACTACCACCTACACTACCTATTATATTATCAGTATTTGTTAAAAATAGATTTCCACCAATATATGTATCATTACTTATACTAGCACCACCAGCGACTGTTAAACTACCACCAGTTCCGATACCAGATGCATTTGTTGTATCTGAAATATTTAATGGAATTCGAATATCAATTTTTGTTGTATCTGTTGTAAAAAAATCATAACCTCTTATAGCATCACCATCAGAATCTGCTATAATAATTTGACCAGTGGTGAAATTTCCAGATATATTTGATGAATAATTATCAACATAATATTGTACATAATCTTTTGGAACACCATCTGATCCTAATACTGGCCAAGCCACATTTCTTATAGAATTGTTTGTTACATCAAGTTCACCTCCAACGGTTAATTTCTTACCAATACTAGCACCACCAACAACTGTCAAGGCACCACCTGAAGTAATACTAGTAGAATTTTGAGTGTGTTTTATAGAAATACCACCATCAACAATTATACTTGCTGATGTAGAATTATCACTGGGAATAGTATATGGGACACGAAGTTGTCCATTTTGAAAAGTCACATCTTGAATATTCACACCATTTTGATAGTTATATTCTCTTATTATGTCGAAATATAATGTCCCAGAACCTTCTATAGACCCATCACCTTGTAATGATGGATTTGCAGAAGGGGCTAAGGACAAATTTCCTTTAATAAGAAAACCTTCTAGATTTTGTCCGAATCCCGACTCCATTTTAGATTGCAAATAATCTAACTCTTAAATCTATTTAATATTTTTAATATAACTTTCTAACGATAGGTTTCATCGTAAAAAATAATTTTACAAATTTTAAAATTATTTATAAATTATTCACAAGTATCATAATCATAAAAACTTAATTTTAAAGAATCTATATTATAAATAGATCCATATTTTTTAATATATGTATTATATAATTTTTCATCAAAATAGTTATCAGTATATTTTTCAAATACTATATCTAAATCGTCATTATTTATTTCATAAAAAGGTATTTCTAAACGTTTTAAATATCTAATAAAATTCTTACAATTAGTTGTCTTGTTATTTAATATTACTGGAATTACACCTAAATATAAACTCTCCCAAAATCTATGAGTATCAATACCATTTCCACGTAAACATAAACAAAATCTATATGTTGATAATTCTTTAAGATATTCTTCATAAGGTTTCCCTTCTGAAATCGTCAAACCTCCCTTTTCTTTTATTTTATCTAATACATCCTTTCTATATAAATAAGTATTTGGATTTATATTTACATATATAGGATTTTTTTTCTTTTTAGAATATACATCACTCATTTTTTTATATATCTTTAACAAATCTCCATGATTCCACATTGAATTTGCTATACCTATTGGTAATAAAGAGACCTTGTCTGAAATCATTGTTGTATCAATATTTTGAGCATATACCCTTTTTATATATTTTGAAGTTAATATAGGCATATGTTTATCTGTAACAGAATGATCCGAGTTATGACAATAAATTACATAACTAATTGATGAATCTAAATACGGAAATATATATTGTTGAAAATCGTCTAATATATGACTATAAATAAATAATTTTACAACATTCTTATTTTTTTTTTCACAAAGATCTTTAAAATATTTATTTAACAATTCTATATGTACATTCTTAAAATCCTTTATAATAATAACATCTTTTGCATATTTTTCGATATTCTTGTGAAAAGTGAGTATTTCTTTTGTTAAAAGAACGAAATCACACAACGTTAAAATCCGATCTCCCGAAATAATATCATTATATTCAATATCAAACACACTTGAAAATTGATATAATTGTTTACTGTGAATATGCAAATTTGCAATTTTATAAATTTTATCAGAATGAATGATTGGAATTCTAATTGGAATGCATAAATGATCCAAAACAACACGTGATTTTAAAAAATTATATAAATCTGGTTTTACTATAGCAGTTTCATTAATAAAACCACGTGATGGATTATTATAAATTGTCATTTCATTGTTATTTGGTAAATTACGATAATCAACACCACCTAAATATTGACCCAATGCAGCACCGTCAAATATAGTTTTTGATAATTGATCTGGTAAAATTGGTAATGTATAACTATTTGTATATTTTCCAAGAATATCCATATCATTCATAAATTTTTCAGAACTCATCAATTCATTTGTAATAAACTGTGTTAAATTATCTAAATCAACTGAACATGGAAAAAACATTAAACTAGGTATAACTCTAGTATCAGAATCCTTAATCATACATATTTTGTCAATGTTTTGTAAATCATAAAAATCACATATTTCCTTGTATATCATATCAAAACTATCATATACCATTATGTCATTTTCAATATGAAATACATTTTCAAGTTGAAACATATTCATAAAAACACTTAAATAATAAAATCTTGATGTAGTTGATATCCAAAAACCACCCCTAAATGCAGAATAATCTTTAAATCTATTGTTTATTAAATCTTTATAACTATTAAAACTAATATTATTTACACAATTCATTTCTAATAAAGATAAAGGTATTGTCTCTATCAAATTATTATAATAAAAATCTTGCATTGTATAATTATTTAAATTAAACTCTTTTATAATATCCTTAAATTCTTGAATTAAACCATCACTTAAAATAACATAAATTTTAGTTTTGTAACCATTTATCAATAAACTTTGATACAAACTATCCAATAAGCAGTTAGGTAATTTTTCACCTATATGAACATATACTAAATTTGTTTGCATTAAAAAATTGAATATATATTATTATTATAATAATTTTAAACTTTAAACTAAAAATGTGCGGGATTTTTGGACTTGTTGAAAATACTGTAAATATTCCAAATGAAAATAATGCAGATATTATAACTGAAAATTATAAAAATGTTATTACAACATCAACCACTCTTCTTAATCATAGAGGTCCAGATTCTAATGGAAATAGATTAATTATTGATCCAAATTTTAACAAAACAATTTTAATGCTTCACACAAGATTACAAATTAATGGAGATTCTACAAAACAACCACTTGTTTCAAAAGATAACAAACTTTTTTTAATTATCAATGGAGAAATTTTTAATTGGAAAGAATTACAAACGTCTTTAGATTATACTTGTACAATGTCAGATTGCGAAATTATTTTTCCATTATATGAAAAATATAAAAATAATATTCCTAAAATGTTAAATTTATTACGAGGACAATTTTCTTTTATGTTATATGATCTTGAAAACAAACATATTCTAATTGCCAGAGATCCAATCGGAATTACACCATTGTATTTTGGTTATAAAAAATCATACAAAACAAAAACAGGAGATGACGTAATCATTAATCGTTTTGTAATTTCATCTGAATTAAAATGTTTAACAAGAATTGATAAATCTAATTATTATAACCAAGAATCAAATGGAAAAGAAAGTTTAGTTGACAATATTAAAATTTTTTATCCTAGATCATACATTTATACATCTATAAATCAAATAGATTCAACTTTTGATATAAATATGAAAACTTATATTGATTTTTATCAAAATTATAGTGAAATTGAAACAACGTCAAGGTTAGTGAAACCTTTAAAAGAATATAATATGATTCTTGAAAATATAAAAGAAAAACTTATTTCAAGTGTAAGATTAAGATTACAAGACTTGATCTATAATAATATCGAATTCGGTGTATTATTATCAGGAGGATTAGATAGTAGTTTGATAACTTCTATCGTAGTTGCTCTTGCTGATGAATTAAATTATTCACAAAAAATCAAAACTTTTAGTATTGGTATGAATGAAAATGTTCCAGATTTGATAGCAGCAAGACAAGTAGCAGAATTTTTAAATACAGATCATAAAGAATATTTTTTCACAAAACAACAAGGACTTGAAAATCTTGAAAATGTTATTATGTTTGCAGAAAGTTATGATTGTACAACTATTCGAGCAAGTACTCCAATGTATTTACTCACAAAAGCTATTAGAAATGACTATCCTAATATGAAAGTCTTGTTTTCAGGAGAACTTTCTGATGAATTATTGTGTTATCTTTATGGAGCAAATGCTCCATCAGAAAAAGATTTCCAATTAGAAACACTTCATTTAGTAAGTAATGTTCATGCATTTGATTGTTTACGTGCAAATAAAATGTGTATGGCAAATTCTTTTGAAGTAAGAGTTCCATTCACAGATATTGATTATGTAAAATATATCTTGTCTTTACATCCAGAATGGAAAACATTTGGCAAAAAATCACAAAATAAAATAGAAAAACAAATTCTCAGAGATTCATTCGTAGGATTTTTACCAAAACAAATTTTATATAGAAAAAAAGAACAATTTAGCGATGGAGTTAGCAGTATAAATGATAAATCACAAAATTGGATTGAATGTATTAAAAATTATGCCAACACAAAATATTCAGAAGAAATCTTTTATAATTTAAGAACAAAATATACACACAATAGACCAAATACACAAGAAGAATTATTATATAGAGAAATATTTTGTAAACTTTTTAATGATACTAATTATAAAAATACTAGCGAATTTACCGTAAAAATATGGAAACCAAAATGGTCAAAAAACACAGACCCAAGTGGAAGAATACAATCCTTCTGGGAACCAAATTAATATCATATATCATCACATTATATATCATCACATTATATATCATCACATTA
>JACCDZ011461293.1_pt1 | contig 10658 bp, 10 predicted proteins | sample 7449551 | NCBI WGS metagenome assembly JACCDZ01 (sample SAMN15323452, study PRJNA562643) | freshwater metagenome | isolation source: river surface water | place: USA:Blue River Watershed | collected 2017-08-18
AATGTCTTTTAAAATCATACACTAATGGAGTCGTTTTTTAGTCAGCGCGACCGAAAACTTTTTCATATTAACAACTCAAAACCGCGCAATTTCGATATATAAAGAAGCTCAAGTATATTATAAGTTATCGTCTAGTTGACTAATGACTATTAGTATATAAAAAGATTTTAAAAATTAAGCACTTGCAGCGCCGAGTACATTCACCTCCGTCTGAAGTCAAACGGACTCCAAGGGCATGCCGTTGTAATAGTATAATGTACTTTTTATGCCGTTGTATTTACGAGGAGCCGAGTACTAAGTGGCAACAATTTCGCGCCCAAGAAAAATTATTTTCGCCAATAGAATCCTGCTAGGCCACCATCAGCGTGCCTACCAGACACTGGCCGCGAAAGTTTGTTCGTTTTAATACGTACGAACAGCTATCGACACGCGTCCTCGTGCGACGTGCGAAGCCGATAGGTCCCCGCAATTCGTTATAGTGTCGTCGTTTTCGATCGTTTTCGGTCCGGTTTCGGAGTGCTAAGTGCCCGGGGCCTGGCGCTCGGCGCTTCGCGCTGCCAAAATGTGCCCTCCGTTAGCCGCCGACAGTTTCCATTCGGTTTGAACTTTGGATTTTTTAGTCTATAACAAACCAAGTTGGCTTCGAAACGCTATGTTCCAAAAACTAAGCTCCAAGAACTTGGGAGTTGAATTTCATTAGGCGAAATGGAAGTGAACAAGAATCATTATCAACAAAGGGGACTGAGAATGATAATCATTCTCATTTGGCACCAAAAACAAAGCCCTAAGAACTTAGTTCTTAGGGCTTAGAGGTTAGACTTTAGCCAGTTGAGACTTGACCCAGTCTTGGTCCTGACCGAACTGGGTAGCGACTTGGTTGAGCAGTTGTTCAACAGTCATCTTGCTGGACTTGTCAAGCTTGTTATATTTGTTACGATACCAAGCAATACAAGCATAAGACGTGTTCGTGTTTCCGTACATTTCATGAATCTGGGCCAGAACTTCCTTATTGCCCAGACCTTGATCAAACAACATCTTGACATTGCCCCAGACGTTTTCATTCTTGACCGATTTGGTTTTTCTAACTTCAGGAACCGCTTCGGTCATAGCTTGAACTTGAGAAAGCAACGAGGGAAGGGACGGAGCGGAGACTTCTTCCACTTCCGGAACCGTTTCGGGTTCAACTTCAGGTTCTTGAACCAAATTGGTCTCAACTTGAAGTTCAACTTCCGGAACCAGAACGGTTTCCTGAGCAACAGTCTTCTTAGAGCGTGCCATGATAAAACTCCTGTGTGATTGACTTGTGAAAGATCTGACTCAGCCTGAGTCACTCTGAGCTAATTGCTCAGAGTCTGAACTTGTTTAATCAGTTCATGTAGTTATTATGCCCGTGGATCAACTCCAAGTACACTACTATCAAGTCAATATTGATTAAAATAAGCAATGGTGCTTACTGATAATCATTCTCAACTATGTTGAAAAAGAAAGAGGAGTAAGATACTCCTCTTCAAAGTTCAATCGTCAAACAAAGTACATGCTAAGTTCATATCTTCCAGAACTCGCCTGGTGTTGTTAATTAGTTCAAGGTCTGACTGACTATGATCACACTCTTCCCAGCCCGGAAACATTTCATCTTCTGTCATTAGCCCAAGCTTCTTCCTGTATACTTCAATAGCATAGCGAACTTCATACATGTTATCTACTTCTTCACAATTTTCCTCTAAATGTTCACTCCAAAGAACTAATGCTTCGTACCACGCTTCAAGTTCACAAGAATCATCCTCTGTGATTGATTCTTCAACTCCATTACTCACAATAAGCCTGAACATGATTAACCTCCTGGTTGACAACATAAATATTATAGTATGAACTCTCACCTAAGTACACTATTATCAAGTCAATATTGATTAAAATAAGCAATGATGAGCACAAAGCAACAAAGATTCCTGGAACGAAGAACGTTCCAAAACGTGTTTAATGAGTCCGTGCTGAGTTTAAGGTCAGGGCCTTTATGTACGTACCCGGACGAAATTTAAACTCTCCACGGCCAATCCTGGTCATTTCATATTGTGGCGTGGTACTTCGTATTATGAAATATTTATTCTGAATATTTAGAGCAGTTGTTTTAAATATTCAAGTGGTATACATAAATATGACGATATTAATATCAGAGTTTCTAAGTATAGGACGGAGTACGGAGTGAGTAGAGTCTACCTATGTGGTGGCTTGACTATATAGGGAAGTGGCGATATAGGACTAAGCTCTAAGTGGGTAGGCATCTCCTATGTTAGTACATGGCTATGTTGTGATATAGGACCAGGCTCTCGGCTCATGGGTCTTGCCTATGTTGGCATCTAGCTATATAGTGGCTTAGCACTTTGGGCCCGGCAAGACCCCTTTTGAGGCGGGAGAAGGAGGTCGCAAGCCCGGACACCGAAAATATAAAATTTTGAACATTGGCGTAGGCGGTTACGCAACGAAGTACCGAGAGCAAGGAGCTAAGTGCCCTGCTCTTGGCACTCCGGCTAAGTGCCCTGCTCTTGGCACTCCGGCTAACAGCAGGGTACAGGGTACAGGGTACAGGGTACAGGGTAGACAGAGCCGAGTGCCTTACCGGCAGAACAATAGGCTAAGTACTAGGCCCTCCGGCGAAAGAAATTTCCAGAAATAGCGCTGACCGCCAAGAAAGTTTTTATGTAACATCTTATTTTAGTCGAAGGACTGCTACGCAGGAAGCAAATGGAGTAATGAAATCAACAGCTTACATGAAACATATAGTCATTAGTCGATTAGTCAGTCAATTTATAATAGATAGGCCGTACACTGTTTTGTTTTAACGCTCGGATGAAAATAAACAATCCTATCGGAAAAAGATTTTCGGCCGGCCTGACTAGTACAACGTCATACGCGAAACGATTGCAGCGCCTAGTACAAGGTTACTAAGTTCGAAGTCCGCGGTATAAGAGACCGTATAATGCGAACATAGTGATCTGCTTATGCAGGCATAATGACTGCGCCGTGCTAGGCGCCGAGGACAAAAACATGAGCTTTGACTATAGTGGTGACGAAGATCCCGATGTCAAGTATCGGGATGCGCAGCTACCGTTGCGAAGCTTCGACGACACCAACAAGACATTTCTACAGTTCCTGGAAGCCAACGGCGGAAAGGGTGTAGACCCGTTCTCTCCGGAGGGCGTCCGACTTCAGTCCCTGTACCTTCAGGAACTGCAAGACGATAATCACCCACTGGATGTCTTGCGGAAGATCAGTGTCAACCCGTTTGCTTCGCCGCGAGACAGAATCTCTGCCAGCAAGGCTATTCTGGAGTACACAATGGCAAAGGCTCCCGCTAAGCTCGAAGTGACGGGCGCTGAGGGTGGAGCTATTAAGATCGACCAAAAGAAGCTCTCAGCGCTGAGCGACTCCGAACTTGACACTCTGCTGACGCTGTTGAATAAGGCTGAAAAGGCCTCCGGTGGCTAACTTGTGAACGCCATTGCCCCTGCTATTCTCATTGATGCCATCAAGCGCGAGAAGTCGTACCGCGAGGCGGAGTCGTCTCTAATTGGCTTCACCAAGCACGCATTTAGCATTGTAGAGCCGGGTGTTGAGTTCCGGGACAACTGGCACTTGCATGCTATCGCCGAGCACTTGGAGGCAGTAAGCACTGGCGAAATCCAAAATATCATTATCAACATCCCTCCGGGGTGCATGAAGTCTATTTTAGTGTCCGTGATGTGGCCGGCATGGGAGTGGCTAGAGAATCCTACGCTGCGATACATGGGTGCTTCGTATGGTGCGGATCTGGCCATTCGAGATGCCATGAAAACTCGGGACATTATCACGTCTCAATGGTATCAAGAGCGCTGGGGCTCTAAGATTGGAGTTAAGGCAGGCTCCGACCAAAAAACTAAGTATGAGCTCACAAGTGGTGGATGGCGAATGGCTACGTCCGTTGGCGGGCGTGCGACAGGTGAGCACCCTGATCGTAAGCTAGTAGACGACCCCCACAGTGCTATGCAAGCAGACTCGGATGCCGAGCGCTTGGCTGCCCTGAACTGGTTTGACCGTACACTGTCTACTCGTGGTGAATCACGTGGTGCACGGACCGTTGTAGTGATGCAACGCCTACATCAGGAAGACATTACTGGGCATATTCTTGATGATGTTGGTGGGTATGAGTTGCTCTGCATACCTATGAAATTCGAAAGTACCCGGCCAAAGACAAGTATTGGCTGGCAAGATCCAAGAACCGTAAAAGGAAGCCTGCTTTGGCCTGAGATGTTCAATGAAAAGAGCGTCGAAAAGCTTGAAAAAACGCTTGGCAGCTACGGCGCCGCGGGTCAGCTTCAACAGCGCCCTGCTCCTGAGGGCGGCGGTATCCTGAAAGAAGAGCATTTTAAGCTCTGGCCGGCCAAAAAAGGTATTCCGGACCTGTTGTTTGTGGTGCAAAGCTGGGATACAGCTTATTCTGAGGACAAAACGATCAACGACCCCTCCGCCATGACCGCGTGGGGCGTTTTTCAGCACGAAGGCCGGAATAACATCCTGCTTTTGGACGCATTTGATGACTTTCTGCAATACCCGCAGCTCAAAAAGAAGGTAATTTCTGAGTGGCGTGCCGCGTACGGGCCTGATAATCGGCGGGCAGACGTGCCTTTGATCGAAAAAAAGGCTTCTGGGCAGTCGATTATCCAAGAATTGAGGCAGTCCAAGATTCCGGTGGTCCCGTACAACCCAGGACGGGCCAGTAAGCAGCAAAGAGCTCACACGGTAGCGCCTATTCATGAAACTGGATGCGTTTATATTCTGGAGTCTAGTGCTGAGCCTGGTACCTTTGTAAAATGGGCTCGACCATTTGTCAATAACGTGGTTATTTTCCCAAATGGCGCGCATGATGACTACACGGACACCTACACGCAGGCTCTGACCTACCTGCGTGATACCGGGTGGGTAGCAACTATTGCCGACCAGGACGACGAAGAGCCTGACAGCTACGCGGATGACCAGTCCACCGTTGTGAATCCTTACACGAGTTGATTATGCCTAAATTTGAAGTAGTTGAGCTGCCATGCACTCCAGTACAAGATATTCCAGCCATGCTGCGGAATTTGGCAGACAGGGTTGAGAGTGGAGATTTTGGAACTGTGGCCAATATTGCTTATGTTATGGATATTGGAGAAGGCAGTATAGACGTAGGGCTGATGGGCCGGAGCGCATCGCCAGGCACCGAGGCTTACTTTTTACTGGCCTGCGGTCAAAAGAAAATTATTGGAGGCATAGCATAATGACTGGCTTGACCGGCGCTCTGAGCATGCTGAAGAGCCTATTTACCAGAAAGACACCGGAGATTTTGCTAGATGAGCTTCAGGCTTTGCGTCGCGTAATTCATGCGCCCGGCGACCAGGCCGCACGAGAGGCCTTTCATGTTCCTCCTGGCTCGCCCATTCGGGACGACAACGACTTCAATCGTCGAATCGTCTCTACGGAGATGCAGCAGAAGCTGGAGAACACCCCCACTACGGCCTTCTACCGTCCTGACAATACCTTGGCCGGAGCCTATCAGCTGGACCCTGACAAATGGGGAACCGAGCTGGCTTACCTGCTGTCCAATGAGCCTGGCCTAGGACGTCAGCTTCTGGAGGACGCCTATCGCTCGGCAAAGCAGCTGCAGCCTGACAAGCGAGTGGTCCTGAATGCTATTCCGGGGTCTGAAGGCTTTTATCGCAAGCAGATTCCCCTGGGCTGGACCGAGGGCGTGAGAGAGGGTACTCCCATATTTATTCGCAAGGCACAAGGCGGTCTTGCTCAGTTTGGAGGTAAATAATGGACAGAGACGAAGAGCTGCGTCGTAGGCGCGGAGAGCATACCCGGTCGTACTCCCAAGACAGACCTATTGGCTCAGGTGAGAATGCTTCGGCCCTTATTCGGGGCATCAAGCAATGGTTGCCTGATATTCCTGGGTCCGTTGGCGACTTGGTAGACATGGCCTATGCCGGCGGGCGCAATGTACTGCAGGGCCAAAAACAACGGTCTATTCCGTCGCTAGGCCTGGGCGAAAAAGCTCGTAAGCTGGTAAAGCAGCGCCCAGGCCTTGAGCAAGTACAGATGACAGAGACCCCTGAAACCAATTGGCTTGAGGAAGGCACTCGTATGCTTAACCCGGCCATGTTCATGAGTCCTAAGAACATTGCTACGATGGGCGGCCTTGCGCTTGCTGGTGGCGTGCCAGGTGCCTCAATGGCTATCGTCAAGCCCCGAGGCGGTAATTGGTTCACTGGCTCCGGCAGTGAACTTGAACTGGGTATGGAGTGGTTTGCTCAGGGGCATAATACACCAATGTTTGGAGCTGAGAGAGCTAAGGCCTTACGCGAATGGCTTGGCGGTCCGCTTATGCGGTATATTAAGCGTGACCTTGCTACTGAAAATGACCCGGTACGAAAATTGCTAGAGCTAGATCCGCCAGTTAGCCATGTAAACCCAGAAGCACTTCTTGAAAGAGCTGGCTATGGTCCACTTGCAGCAAGGGCGGCTAAAGCGCGTAAGGCTGCTAAGATGCCTGTAGAGGGCGTTGGCACAAGTCCACTTAGCAGAGCATGGGAGACTATCGCTGATGCAAGTATTAAAAATAAAAAAGCTGGTAAAATAAAACCAGAAGACTATCCGGCAGGTGATCCTATGGCTCAGGACTGGGTAGCTAAGCTGCCTAAGAATACCCCAATCTATGATGACTACAGTGCCGGGCTTATACCGTCAGACCTGAAGCTATACCATCTGAGGGACGAACTGTGGAATGCTGTGCGCGAGGACTCGGATTTGCCTAACGCGCTCAAGCTCAAGCCTGAGGATTTTCAGCAAATGGGCATTGAAAAGGCCATTAGACATGTAGCCAATATCAATGACTGGCGTGCACCACAGCAGGCTGCCGCTAACATGGAGATGCTCAGTGGACCTGGCGTGAAGCTCATCCGTGAGTACCCTGAGAACAATCCAAAAGGCCTTCGCTGGGTAGAGCTAAGTGCTCCACGTGAAGCACCTGATAGTGTGTTATCTCAGTTATCAAAGCAGGAATTAGCACAATACAAGGAATTCTTAGACTATGGTGATGATCCACTGGAAGCACTTAGAAATGTGCTTTATGATGAGGAAAATCCGCTAGTGGAGAGCCTAAGGAAGCAGCTGAAGTACGAGGGCGATACCATGGGGCACTGTGTTGGTGGCTACTGTGACGACGTGTTAGAGGGCAGTACTAAGATTTTTTCTCTACGTGACGCTAAGGGCGAACCACACGTGACTATTGAGGCTGCGCCAGGAGCTTCTCCTGAGCTTGTGGACCTTCACAGGCAAGCTGAGGAGGCTTACGGACCTCTACGTACCAAAAAAGAGCTGGCTGCCTGGCGCAATAGTCTGTCTGACAAAGACTACGACAGATACTTTGACCTGGCAGAGCTGGTGGAGAGCGGACGTCAGTTTTCGACAGCACCCAGCATTATCCAAATCAAGGGCAAGCAGAATAGGGCGCCTAAGGAGGACTACCTGCCGTTTGTAAAAGACTTCTTGGCAAACCCCTATCATGGAAGCACTTGGGGCGAAAATATAGGTGATCTTGATACGCTTGGCCTGAGTCCTGAGGACTTGGCAAAAATTCCCAGAGGCTACGCCCAAGGTGGCCTGGTAGGCAAGCAAGACTTTAATGGCGTAGTAGGTTACATTCTCGACTAAGGAGCTCATAATGCCTCTGAAGAAGTCTACCAGTAAAAAAGCGGTGTCTGAGAATATCAAGACTGAGATGAAGGCCGGAAGGCCACAGAAGCAGGCAGTAGCTATTGCGCTCAGCGTACAACGTCAAGCAAAGGCCAAGAAGCGTGGAAAATGAACTGAATCCGTTGACTCTGGACGAGCTGCCTGAGGGCTACATTGAAAATGAGGATGGCTCTGTGGACATTCCAGAGCTGCCTGAGGACGAACTTGCCGAGGTGGCCGAGTTCCAGGTTAACCTGGCCAAGGTCATTAGCAGTTCTGCCCTCCGTAGCGCGGCAATGGAGCTTGTCGACCTCATTGAGAAGGACAAGAGTGCCCGTAAAAAGCGTGACGAGCAGTACGAAGAGGGTCTACGTCGTACAGGCTTGGGCAACGACGCGCCCGGAGGTGCGGAGTTTGAAGGCAGTAGCCGAGTTGTACACCCGGTGCTGGCCGAGGGCTGTGTAGACTTCGCCGCCCGAGCCATCAAGGAACTGTTCCCGGCCGCGGGTCCGGTGAAATCCTTCATTGCCGGCGAGTCTACTCCGCAAAAGCTTGAACGGGCTAATCGCAAGACGCGGTTCATGAACTGGCAGCTGACCTCGCAGATTCCTGGTTATCGGGACGAGCTTGAGCAACTGCTGACTCAGCTGCCTATGGGCGGTAGCCAGTATCAGAAGTTCTTGCAAGACCCGTCCACCGGCAAACCCAGTATCGAGTTTGTGCCCATTGATGAGCTGCTTCTGCCTTACGCAGCTACCAATGTGTACACTGCCACGCGCGTTACACATCGCCAACTCATTACTAAGTACGAGTTGGAAAAGCGTGTTCGAAATGGCTTGTATGTCGAGATTTTTGGCGTGTCCTCGCATTCGCTGCCAGAACAAAGTGCTTCGTCGCTGGCTAACGACAAAATTGAGGGCCGAGAGGACGATGGCTATAATGAAGACGGTCTGCGTGCGATCCTTGAAATTCATGCCTGGTACTCGTTTGATGACGATGAGCTGACCGGTGGTGAACCGGCGCCTTACATCATTACCATCGATGAAGATACTGAAAAGGTCCTGGCCGTCTACCGGAACTGGGACGAGGAAGACCCTACTTTCGAAAAGCTGGACTGGTTTGTTGAGTGGAAGTTCATTCCATGGCGAGGTGCTTACGCCATTGGCTTGCCGCACCTGATTGGCGGGCTGAGTGCCGCGCTGACGGGTAGCCTGCGTGCACTGCTAGACAGCGCGCATATCAACAACGCTGCTACCATGCTCAAGTTGAAGAGCGGGCGTGTTGTTGGTCAAAATACTCAAGTTAGCGTTACCCAGATCTGCGATATCGAGGCTCCTGCCAATATTGACGATATTCGCAAGATTGCCATGCCTATGCCCTTTAATCCGCCTAGTCCGGTATTAATGGAGCTGATGAACTCCATTTACGGCTTAGCTAAGGGCGTCATTGCTACCACTGAGGAGGTGATGAGCCAGGTAGGCAATCGCACGCCTGTTGGCACCACTCAGACACTGATTGAGTCTGGCAGTACGGTCTACTCCGCTATTCATGCTCGCTTGCATGAGAGCCAGCGCCGTGCTTTGAAGATTCTGCACCGCATCAACTCCAAGACACTGGATGATGCTCAAGTGGCAAAGGAACTTGGTGAGCAGCTGGTAACCCGTGAAGACTTTCTGGGTACGCTGGATGTTATTCCGGTCAGCGATCCCACAATTTTCTCTGAGTCTCAGCGATTTGCCCAGGTGCAGGCTGCTATCCAAATGGCTGCTGATACATCGGTGCCGTGGAACAAGGTCAATATTTATCGCCGCGCGCTCAAGCAGATGCGTTTTGAAGCTATTGACGAGCTTCTGCCTGCACCACCTGAGCCCATTACTGCCAACGTAGCAGACGAGAACTTCAAGGCCGCCATCGGCGTGCCTTTGAAAGCTCATGAGCAACAGAACCACATGGCGCACATTCAGGGCCATTTGGCATTTGTGGCCTCTCCACTGCAGCTGACAAACACGCTTATGCCGCCTCAGGCACTGATGGGCATCCTTTCGCATGTGGAGGAGCATATCCAAATGTTCCAACGAATGGCTCTTGTCCAAAGTGCTGCACAGGTAGCAGCTACAAACTTTGGCGTTGATGAAGATTCTATGCTTGTAGCTGCACAAGCTCAGGTTGAGCAATACCTAGTGCAGACTTTGATGCCGGCCATCCAGCAAATCCAGCAACTGCAACAGCAGCTCCAGCAACGCATGCCCCCACCGCAGATGCCGCCCGAGGTTCAGGCCAGCATCCAAATTGCTCAGATGGACACTGAGCGCAAGAAGGCATACGATACTGGCAAACTTGAGCTTGAGCGGCAAAAACTTGGCATGAGCGCGCAAAGTGAGCAAGTAGATGCGGCTATGAAGCAGGCTCAGCAGCAATTTGAAAACCAACTGGCACAGCAAGAAGCTGCGTTCAATGCTAATGCTACTACTCAACGCTTGATGTTTGAACGCGAAAAGGAGCAACTCAAGGCTCGAATTGACCTGCTTGTAAACGAAGCCAGCAACAAGCAAAAGCATGAGACCGAGGTTGAAAAGAACCACGAAGATAACTTTACCAAGCTTGTCATTGAACGCGAAAAGATGAATAATCAAACGTTGACTGACTTGGCAGACACGCTGTTTGGTGCAGAGGGTGAAACAAAATCCTCCTGATGTCAGTCTGCTGTACAATACACAAATATCCTTAGGAGAATGTCATGGCAAATGGTCCGATCAACCAGCACAAGCAAATGGCTATGGGCAAGGCAGTGCCGCAGGGTAAGGGCACCAAGCAGCTGGCCAAAGGCGGTCCCTTCAACACCAAGCAGCCCAAAGAAGCCGGTTGTGGCTGCGGCGGTTCTGTGAAGAAGGGGTCCAAATAATGGCTCGCTTCAA
>JACCDZ010442459.1_pt1 | contig 10657 bp, 8 predicted proteins | sample 7449551 | NCBI WGS metagenome assembly JACCDZ01 (sample SAMN15323452, study PRJNA562643) | freshwater metagenome | isolation source: river surface water | place: USA:Blue River Watershed | collected 2017-08-18
GGTAGCCATTGAGGTAATGTGGGGACGGTAGAGCTTCTTACAATGTGGACCATTCTATGAAAACCGTACACAAGTCCGTTCTTATTTGGTTCAGCGCTGAAGAAATGTTTGCGCTGGTCACCGATGTGGCCCGATATCCAGAGTTTTTGCCTTGGTGCGACCGCGCGGGTGTGCTCGAAACCCATGCCGATGGCGCGACGGCCCAAGTGGGCATGACCTTTGGTGGCTTTCACAAAAGCTTCACCACGCGCAACGTGCACATCGAAGGCCGACAAGTCAAGCTTGAACTCATCGATGGTCCGTTCAAGCATTTGGATGGCACCTGGGACTTTCATCCGCTGCTCGACCCCAACACCCAAGAACCACAGCGTGCCTGCCGCATTGAGCTGACCTTGAACTATGCGTTTGAAAGCATGTTTGGCAGCTTGGTCGGCCCCGTGTTCGACAAAGTTGCCGCCACCTTGGTGGATGCGTTTGTGAAGCGCGCAGAGCAGGTGTACGTCGCGTGAGCAGCTTGCAGATCACGGTGATGTACTCACCCGCGCCTCGCGTGGTACACGAGCGTGTGCTGTCGTTCAGCACAGGCGTAACCGTGATGCAAGCTTTGCAGCAAAGTGGCTTGCTGTCTGAGTGCCCAGAAATTGACCTCAGTCAGCCTGAAGCATTTGCAGTGTTTATTTGGGGAAAAAAGACCACGCCCAACCATGTGCTGCGAGATTTAGACCGCATCGAAATTTGCCGTGCACTGACCGTTGACCCGAAGGTGGCACGGCGTGAGCGGTTCCAAAAACAAGGCACCAGCCGTGCTGGCTTGTTCTCTAAACGCCGTATAGGCGCGAAGCCCGGCTACTAAACGTCGCTCAACTCAGGCAAAACACCATGACACAACCTCTTTGGCCCACCTGCGGCTATTTGCTGCTCACGCCCAACGAGACTGGCCACTTGGTGGTGACGGATGACTTTTTGCGTTTTCTTCTAGAGCGCCCAGAGCTAGCACCTATTGCCAGCTCATGCGCAGCCGAAGTGGCGTTGCACCACAGTTTGGTCGAACAACCACGTCTCGAAGTGCATTCACAAGAACTGGCTGCGTTGCAAGACAAAGATGCAGCCGATAACTACGCCGTATGGCTGCGCTTTCGCCAGCGCATCACCACGCTGCCGACGTTAGAAGCCAGCTACATGGCCTTGTTCAAAGGCGAGGGCGTAGATGTGCCGCCCTTGTTGGTGCAACACATCACGCACATTTTGTTGCGTCATGTGTTGGGCGAAGCGCCAACGGCCATGCAAGCGCGTGCCGCAGAGATGCTGATGCACACCCAAAAAATCACCGTATTGGAAGATGGCGCTGTAATGGCGGCCGATGACGAGACAGTAGAGCGTCACGCCACACAAAGTGGTTTTGGCTCGATTGGGGAACTGCTCAAGCAAGGTGGCATCAAGCTACGCAGCGTGGACTTGGATGTGCTCAACGATGACAACCAAGACGCGTACTGGCCCCGTAGTGAGAGCTTTGATTGGGTGGTCAGCCTCAACCGTGGTCAGCCTGCGTTGAACGCGCTGTGCGAGGTATTGGCCAAGTGGGTACAGCACTTCTTAGGCGTGCAGGTGCGCATCCAAACTGAGCGCGAAATCAATGACGATCACTGGGTCTGGCATGTAGGCCTAGACGCCCAGGCTAGTGGTGTGCTGAACGACCTCTATCAAGGCAAAGAGGTGGACGCAGACCGCATGGAGCGACTGCTTTGCCTCTTCAAGCTTGAGTTTGTCGAGCCCAACGACATGCTGGCCGAGGTGCGTGGCAAGCCCGTGTATTTGGCCATGGCCGTGGATGCCCATCAGCGCTTGAAGCTCAAGCCACAAAACCTGTTGCTGAATTTGCCACTGGCTAAGCGCTCATGAAAAAAGCCAAGCGGATTGCTTGGCTTTTTTGCTTTGTGTGCTGAGCATATTCAAGGGCGTTCAATCGGTCCCGCCACCGACTTGTACAAAAACACGGCACGTGTGATGTCGGTCACCCACACCAGACCATCGCCAATCTGACCGATTTGTGCTGTGTGAACAATCAAGTCCACGATGCTGTCGCAGACCTCGTCGGGCGACACAATCTCAATACGCACTTTGGGCGTGTAGTCCGTCAATTCTTCTTTCAAATTGGTGGGGCTGTGCAGGCTCGGCGCTGAACAGCCTTCGGCCTTGCTCACAGTCATCCCCGGAAAGCCAGGCAAGTTACGCAGCTTCTCGCGCAAGGTGGGCAGCTTGGAAGGGCGAATGATGGCTTTGATTTCTTTCATATCGGTCTCTCTTATTCAATCAAGCTTCGGGGTCTTTTTCGTCAAACCAGTGATAAATCGTGGGTACCACCACCAAGGTCAGCAAGGTACAGGTGATTAACCCACCGATCACCACAATCGCCAAGGGGCGCTGCACTTCAGAGCCTGGACCGTCTGAAATGAGGAAGGGGATCAGACCCAGCATAGCCACGGTGGCAGTCATCATCACAGGACGGAAGCGTTGGCGTGCGCCTTCTAGCACCGCGTCTTTGACCGACATACCGCCTTCACGCAAGCTTCGGATGTACGAGACCAACACCACGCCATTGAGTACCGCAATGCCCCACAGCGCAATAAAGCCCACAGAGGCAGGGACAGACAAATATTCGCCCGCAATGAACAAACCAATCACACCACCAATCGACGCAAAAGGCAGCACGGTGATGATGAGCGTGGCGAACTTGACGGAGTTAAAAAGTAAAAACAGCAAGAAGAAAATCGCGGCCACCGTGATCGGCACGATCACTTTCAGGTGACCCAGCGCACGCTCCATGTTTTGGAACTGGCCACCCCATTCCAAGTAGTAGCCCTCGGGCAGTTTGACCTTATCCCCCACCTTGGCTTGCAGCTCGGTCACAAAGCTACCCAAGTCGCGGTCTTTCACGTTGATGCCCACCACGATACGGCGTTTGGCCATTTCGCGTGAAATTTGAGCGGGGCCATCTAAGACTTGAATCTTGGCTACATCGTCTAAACGCGCTTGAGCGCCATGTGAAGAACTCAAAATGATGTTGGAAATGGCTTCGATGTTGTTACGGAAGTTTTCTGGCAAACGCACCACCGCAGAGAAACGGCGCTCGCCCTCAAACACTTCTGAGGCCACCTTGCCACCGATCGCGGTTTCGATCATGTCGTTGACATCAGACACGTTCAAACCCATACGCGCAATGGCTTGGCGATCGATGTCAATTTGCAGATATTGTTGGCCTGAGATGCGCTCGACACGCAAATCTTGTGCGCCTTGAATGCCTTGTGCGACCTTGGCAATTTGGTTAGCCACGCGTTTGAGGTCATCTAAGTCGTCGCCAAACACCTTCACGGCAATGTCTGAGCGCACGCCCGTGACCATTTCATCGACTCGGTCAGAGATGGGTTGCGCCATCACAATTTGTACGCCAGGCAAGACCTTGAGTTTTTCACTCATGGCGTTGGTGATGTCGGTTTGGTCCCACCCAGAGGGCCATTCGCTGCGCGGCTTCAAACTGACGATGGGGGTGGACTCATTCACGCTTTGTGGGTCCGCAGGTGATTCGCCACGACCCAAACCTGAGATGGCTGATTTGACGCCAGGCACCGTCATGATGAGTTTCATGGCCTGCATTTCCATCTTGATGGATTCGTTCAGCGAAATATTGGGCACGCGGTTGATGCCAGGCACGACCGAGCCTTCTTTCATCTCTGGAATGAAGGCAGTGCCCAAGAACGGGAGCACCATCACTGCTAAGACAAACGACGCCAGCGACACTTGGACTGTGCGTTTTTGGTTAGACATGGCCATGTCTAACAACTTCAAGTACCGCGATTTGAGCGCTTTGATGAGCGGTGTATCGTGGTCACCATCGCCTGCTGGGGGCTTGAGCAAATACGAGGACAGCACGGGGGACAAGGTCATCGACAACACCAGCGATACAGCCAACGCAATGGCAATGGTGTAGGCGAGGGGGGCAAACATCTTGCCTTCCATGCCTTGCAAGGTCATCAAGGGCAAAAACACCAAGATGATGATGCCCACACCAAAAATCACTGGCGTGGCCACTTCGAGCACAGCATTCAAAATACCGCGGACTTTGCTTTCGCCCAACTCCGCAGCCCGTCCCAAACGGGCATAGGCGTTTTCCACCACCACCACCGAGCCGTCCACCATCAACCCAATCGCAATGGCTAAGCCCCCCAGTGACATGAGGTTGGCTGAGATACCCAGCTTGTTCATGGCCATGAAAGTGAGCAGGGGCGTGAGTACCAGTGTTGCGACCACGATGAGTGAGGATCGCACATCGCCCAGAAACAAGAACAACACAATCACCACCAACACCACGCCCTCGATCAGCACTTTGGTGACGGTCCACAGTGCCGCATCGACGAGTTCTGAACGGTCGTAGTAGGGCACGACTTTGAGCTCATTGGGCAGCATGCCTCGATCGTTGATTTCCTTCACACGCTTTTTGATGCGGCTCACCACTTCTTTGGCATTGCCGCCGGTCATCATCATCACAATGCCGCCCACGGCTTCGGTGGTACCGTTTTTGATGACAGCGCCTTGTCGTACATCGTGACCCAGTTTGACTTCAGCCACATCGCGCATATAGACCGGTGTGCCGTTGACTTCTTTCAACACGATTTGGCCGAGATCGCCCACGCCATGAATCAAACCCACGCCACGGATCAAATATTGCTCTGAGGCCTGCGGTAATACACCCCCTCCTGAGTTGGCGTTGTTGCGCGAGACGGCGTCATACACCTCAGACAAACTGATTTTGTAATGGCGCAATCGCTCAGGGTTCACCAGCACGTGGTACTGCTTGACGTAGCCACCTTGCGAATTGATTTCGGCCACGCCAGGAATCGAGCGCAACAGCGGGCGCAACACCCAGTCTTGCACCACGCGACGTTGGGTGAGTTCTTCTTCGCTCAGCTCGCGGTTGCCGTCGGATGCATGTTCTAGCGTGTATTGATACACCTCACCGAGGCCTGAAGACACGGGGCCCAGCACAGGGGTGATGCCTTGGGGCAGACGTTGGCTCACCTCCATCAAGCGTTCCATCACCAGCTGACGGGCAAAGTACACGCTGGTGTTGTCGGTGAACACCAAGGTAATGAGTGAAAGTCCAGGTTTGTTCAACGAACGCAGCTCGGTCAAACCAGGCAAACCTGTCATGGCCACTTCAATGGGGACGGTGGCAAAACGCTCGACCTCTTCAGGTGATCGACCAGGTGCTTCGGTGGCGATTTGCACCTGAACGTTGGTCACATCAGGAAATGCATCGACCGAGAGTTTGGTGGCTGCATTGAGGCCAAAAAACAGCAATACAACGGCGATCACGCAGACGACCAAGCGCTGCTTCAGAGCGCTACGGACTAAGGATTCAAGCATGGCTTAGCCCCCGTTACCCATCTCAGCAAGATTGCGGTGGTTATTTAAGTGAAAAGCGCCGTCCGAAACAATGCGCATCCCTGGCTTCAAGCCGTCAAGCACAACGCGATGTCCGTTTTGCTCGGTGGCCAATTTGACAGGCGTGAGGCGAAAGCGTTTGTCAGACATCTCAACGAACACATAGTCCGTATCGTCTTGCCTGACCACCGCCGCCAAAGGGACAACCAAGCGCTGGGTCGGTGTTGATTCAATCAGCATCGATGCCAACATGGAGGGCTTGAGGCGGCCACTTTTGTTGTCTAGCTCCGAACGCACAAGCACGGTGCGTGTTTCTGGGTTCACGGTTTGTCCCACGTAAATCAGTTTGCCTTCAAGCTTTTCGTGACCCAGCGCAGGCACTTCAATCCTCACGGATTGACCCACTTTGACTTGACCCACTTGTTGCTCGGGTACTTGGGCCACGGCCCATACCCGACTCAAATCGGCCACAGCAAACAAAACATCTGAGGGCTGGACCACTTGGCCTGCCGCAATCTTTCGCTCGACCACTACACCTTTGATGGTGGCCATCACACTGGCCACAGAATCAATGACGCCTGTGCTGCCAAGTCGCTCAATCGATTTTGGACTAACCCCTAAGACACGCAGTTGGTCTTGTGCCGCGCGGGTCTCGGCAGCCGCAATTTCATATTCATTTTCTCGACGCTGCAATTCAGCCGCACTGATGACGTCGGCTTCAAACAGAGTTTTGGCACGTTCCATGTTGCGTCGGTGCAGTTCTTTTTCGGAGCGTGCTTTCAGATAAGCCAGCTGTGAGCCAGATAACTCACTGCTGTTGATCAAAGCCAGTGTGTCGCCCTTGTTGACGACCTGACCGAGGGTGGCGTGGATGTGTGTCACGCGCCCCGTCACGCTTGCACCTATGCGGGTCAGGGCTTGCTCATCAAAATCAATTTGGCCCGCGACACGCAAGGTGTCAGACACGTCTTGGCTCAGTACCTCAGAGACTTGAATTTGCGCTTGCAAACTTTCAGGCACGAAGACGCGCATGTCATCCTCAGGTGCAGCGCTTGCTTCTTGGGTGGTAGTTTTTTTACAGGCCGACAAAGCCATGACAGTGCACAGCAGTACAGCAGCGAGAGCGAAACTCTTTGTGTGTTTGACGATCATGGTGATGGTGTTTAAGGTGAAGTGGCTCGCAAACGTTCGATTTCTGACCAGGCACTGGCCAATTCAAACTGGGCCGTGATGAGTTCGTTGCGTGCAGCACGGTACACGCGCTGCGCGTCCATCACATCCAAAAAGCTTTTCTCACCCGCTTTGTAGGCGAGCTCTGCAATGCGCAGCGCGTCGGCCGCGTGGCGCACGATGCCGCCTTCAAGTGCCACAACTTGTGCGTTCGCAATGCCATACTGTTGGTAGGCTGACTCAAGGGATTGCAACAATGAAAACTCTTGGTAGGCCAATTGGTGATTGGTTTGCGACAGTTTGGCGGAAGCTTCGCCGACAGGACCGCCACGCCAATCCCACAGTGGTAAGTTCATCGCCACACCGACGCGTTTGCTGCGCCATTCAGGGTCTTGGTCTTGGTCTGCGCGTAATGCAAACTTCGGAAAGCGCAATGCTTTCTCTTCACTCAGTTTGCGATCCAACTGTTGACGCTCGGCACGTGTGCGTTGCAGCTCGGGATTGGATTTGAGTACTTCATCGCGTATTTCGCTCAAAGGTGCAGGCGCAGCGAATGTATGGGTTTGTTCTTGAACTTCAAATGACTCAGGCAATTCAATGCCAACCAAGGCACGCAAAGCGCCTCTTGCTTGGCGAACGCGCAAGCCTGCAGATTCCTGCATTTTTTGTGCGTTGAGCAATTCCGCATTGGCCTTGACCAATTCAAAACGGGCTTTTTCACCAGTTTCAACTTGCAGCTCAATGCGCTTGTGAATGCCATTCATCAGCTTCACGTCTTCAGCCGCGACACGGTTCTCAGCGGTGCGACGTACCAAGTCGTAATAGCGCAAACGCAACTGTGCGCGCATGTCGGCTCTGAAAGATTGCTCATTGGCTTGCGCGGCATTCAGCCCCGCAACCGCACCATCGACACGTGGGAAACGGTGCCAAGGCATGTCCAAGTCTTGGGTGATGCTGATGGATTTGAGGTTGCCTTGTGGGTTCACGTTGTCGGGCCTCGGCTTGCGAGTGCCATTCATGACCTCAATCTGTGGGTTAGGAATGGTCCGTGCTGTGTCGACTGCAGAGCGAGCGGCTTGGACTGCATCTGCGGCACTTCGAACAGCAGGGCTTTGCTGAAACATCATGGCTTCCAAATCTGGCAAGCTGAGCTTGGTCGTTTGTTGCGCATAGGCCCAATGACCAAATGTGGCGGATAGGCAAATAACCAGTGCGGTCAGCTGTGTGTTGTAGCGCGAAGTCAAATTAATCACCTTCATACGAATCTTCAAAGTCAAAGTCATTGTCGTTCAAGGCGCAATGCCATCCATTCATTAAGGAATAGGGCAGAGATGGTGCTGTATACAAGTGCTTTCAAGGGCCTACGTACAATGCTGTTTTTGGAGCTATCAACATGCGCCTGCTTGGCAAAGCCCTCACTTTTGACGACGTTCTGCTCGTCCCCGCGTTCTCTGAAGTCCTGCCCAAGGACACCTCTCTCGCCACACAATTTACCCGCAACATTCGCCTGAACTTGCCCTTGGTTTCTGCGGCCATGGACACGGTCACCGAAGCGCGTTTGGCCATTGCCATTGCGCAAGAGGGTGGCATTGGCATTGTTCACAAAAACCTCACGGCACAAGAGCAAGCCGCCCAAGTGGCCAAGGTCAAGCGTTACGAATCAGGCGTCTTGCGTGATCCCGTGGTCATCACACCTGAAACCACGGTGCGCCAAGTCATGGCCCTGTCAGACGAGTTGGGTGTGTCTGGCTTTCCTGTGTGCGACGGCGGCAAAGTCGTCGGTATCGTCACTGGGCGCGATTTGCGCTTTGAGACCCGCTACGACCAAAAGGTCAGCGAAATCATGACGCCCAAAGAGCGTTTGGTCACCGTGCCTGAAGGCACCACGCCTGAGCAAGCCAAAGCACTGTTGAACAAGCACAAGCTCGAACGTTTGCTGGTGGTCAACGATGCGTTTGAACTCAAGGGTCTGATCACCGTCAAGGACATCACCAAACAACTCAACTTTCCCAATGCCGCGCGTGATGCCGCGGGCAAGCTGCGCGTTGGCGCTGCCGTAGGGGTGGGCGAGGGCACTGAAGAGCGCGTCGAAGCGTTAGCCCGCGCTGGTGTGGATGCCATCGTGGTGGATACCGCGCATGGTCACAGCAAAGGCGTGATCGACCGCGTGCGTTGGGTCAAACAAAACTATCCCCACATCGAAGTCATCGGCGGCAACATCGCCACGGGCGCTGCTGCTTTGGCCTTGGTGGAAGCGGGCGCTGATGGTGTGAAAGTGGGCATTGGCCCTGGCTCCATCTGCACCACCCGCATCGTGGCGGGCGTGGGTGTGCCCCAAATCATGGCGGTGGACAGTGTGGCCACCGCGCTAAAAGGCACGGGCGTGCCACTGATTGCCGATGGCGGCATCCGCTACAGCGGCGACATTGCCAAGGCGATTGCTGCAGGCGCAGGCACCGTGATGATGGGCGGCATGTTTGCTGGCACCGAAGAGGCACCAGGCGAAGTGATTCTGTTCCAAGGCCGCAGCTACAAGAGCTACCGTGGCATGGGCTCCATCGGGGCTATGCAGCAGGGCAGTGCAGACCGATATTTCCAAGAGTCCAGCACGGGCAACCCTAACGCCGACAAGTTGGTGCCCGAAGGCATTGAAGGCCGCGTGCCCTACAAAGGTTCGGTCGTGGCCATCATCTACCAAATGGCGGGTGGTTTGCGTGCCAGCATGGGCTATTGCGGTTGCGGCACGATTGCCGACATGCACGAACGCGCCGAATTTGTAGAAATCACGGCAGCAGGTATCCGTGAAAGCCACGTCCATGACGTGCAAATCACCAAAGAAGCGCCCAATTACCGCGCTGAATAAGCTTTTTAGGCTTCACAGCAAGCCACCCTTCGGGGTGGCTTTGTTTTTTTGAGACAATAACAGGCTAGGCCATTTGAAGGCCCTTTTTTATTTATGTCGCACCAAAAAATCCTCATCCTCGATTTCGGCTCTCAAGTCACCCAACTCATCGCCCGCCGCGTGCGCGAGGCCCATGTGTTCTGTGAAGTTCATCCCTGCGATGTGACCAGCGATTGGGTGCGTGACTACGCCAAAGATGGCAATCTGAAGGGCATCATCCTCTCAGGCAGCCATGCCAGCGTGTACGAGGTGGATGACCGTGCGCCTGATGCTGTGTTTGAGCTGGGCCTGCCCGTGCTGGGCATTTGCTACGGCATGCAAACCATGGCCACCCAGTTGGGTGGCAAGGTGGAGGCGGGTACCACCCGCGAATTTGGCTACGCCGAAGTGCGAGCCCACGGTCACACCGCATTGCTCAAAGGCATTGAAGACTTCAGCACACCTGAAGGCCACGGCATGCTGAGAGTGTGGATGAGCCACGGCGACAAAGTGACCGAGCTGCCTGAGGGCTTCAAAGTCATGGCGTCTACGCCAGCTTGCCCCATCGCCGGCATGGCTGACGAAGCTCGCAAGTTTTATGCGGTGCAGTTCCACCCCGAAGTCACGCACACGGTGCAAGGTCAAGCTTTGTTGAACCGCTTTGTGCTGGATATTTGCGGCACACGTCCTGACTGGATCATGGGTGACTACATCGAAGAAGCTGTGGCCGCCATTCGCAAACAAGTGGGTGACGAAGAGGTCATCCTCGGTTTGAGCGGGGGTGTGGATTCCTCCGTGGCCGCAGCCCTGATTCACCGTGCGATTGGTGACAAGCTCACCTGCGTGTTTGTGGACCACGGCCTGTTGCGCCTGAATGAAGGCGACATGGTGATGGACATGTTTGTGGGCAAGCTGCACGCACACGTGATTCGCGTGGATGCGAGCGATTTGTTCTTAGGCAAATTGGCGGGCGTGAGCGAACCAGAAGCCAAACGCAAAATCATCGGTGGCTTGTTTGTGGACGTGTTCAAAGAACAAGCGGCCAAACTCAAGGCAGGCGACGGCGGCCACAAAGGTGCGACCTTCCTCGCACAAGGCACGATTTACCCAGACGTCATTGAGAGCGGTGGCGCCAAGAGCAAAAAAGCTGTCACCATCAAGAGCCAC
>JACCDZ011278398.1_pt1 | contig 10652 bp, 13 predicted proteins | sample 7449551 | NCBI WGS metagenome assembly JACCDZ01 (sample SAMN15323452, study PRJNA562643) | freshwater metagenome | isolation source: river surface water | place: USA:Blue River Watershed | collected 2017-08-18
AAGTCAAGCGGGGCGCTCGTTCATTGGTAGAAGCACTATCTGTGAGGCAAGCTCTTGCTGACTCAAGTGGCGCCAGAAAAGAGAAAACCCTAGCAACATTTCTATTGCTAGGGTTTAAATTGGTGGCCTGGGACGGAATCGAACCATCGACACGCGGATTTTCAATTGCAGTATTCGTCAAAAGCTCAGCATTTATGCGGGTTACAAACGAATAGCGTGTTATGTGCTACGTATCGTGCTACAGCAATACCACAGAATTTCATTGCACGTTTTTATTCTATCAGCGAGGAAAATCGTGTCAAGCACTGAAATTTTGGAACTGCTGGCGCAGTGAAAAATTGCTGCTGTTCTCAGCGCCAGCAAAACGCAATCAGTAACCTGCATTAAATCAAACTTAACCAAGTCGCTTTAGAACCAAAGTCATAGACGTATTCCCTAGATTAAGTTTCATCAAAAAAGTGTAGAAATTCAAACTGAGCGTGATGTCACGCTCTGAATTACTACTTTCAAAACCAAAGGAGTACGTTATGACAGTTATCTCACGCAGAATCATCGTGCCAGTCCAAGGTAAAGCTGAAGCAGCAATCGCTCAAGCAAAAGCACTTGCAGAGCAAGCTGCACAGGCAGGCACAAAAACCAGATTGTTCAAAGTCATCATGGGTGCTGATACAGGAAATCTAGAGATGTTTGTTAGATTTGAAAACTTCCAAGAAGGTATTGGGGCGTTTCAAACTTTAGCAACTTCGTCAGGGGTAAACAACGCTCGCACACAATTAGAAGGCTCTAATGTTCAATCAATAAGTGGACCCTATGTTTATAGGACTGTATTTGGTGAGCCAACGACACAACCTATCATCGTGCAACGACAGTACCAACTTTCACGAGCCAATTTGCAAGCTGCGATTGCTATGCTGCCAGATGCCAAAGCAGCCTTCAGCGCTTCTGTTGGAATGACTGCGGTAGTGCCTGTATTTGCCCCTGAGATGGACAGACTTGTCATCAACTACTACATGAACTCAATGAGTGATTTAGGAAAAGAACTCGATGAGAACGCAATGTCATCAGCATTTCAGAATGTTGTGTCTAAAGCTGCGTCTGTTGGCAACTTGCTGTCAGGGCGAGTACTTGCTGTAGTCTGATTGAGTTAATGCGAGCATCTATGATGCTCGCTGTTAAAACATATTTTCAATTTGGTTTCAAGTTGTAAGTACTCAAAGTCCCAAAGACTTTTGATGCAGCTTTTGCATCTTCTGTGCATGTTTTGCGTTTTGCTGGCGCTCACGCTCTCTAGCCAGTGCTTCCTTCTGCTTGTCAATGTTCTGCTTCATTGTTCGCACTCTTGCTTGTTCAGGCGAAAGTGGTTTACTGGCGCTTTGTAGTTCTGCGATTTTCATAAAAGTATTTAGCCACTTAAGATTCGCAGCGATATAAGCAATGCTAAGCAAAGCCTTAAATTTGGTTGTATACACAACTTCAATCAAGAAGTCTGAGATAAGTTTCAGAATTAAATTACATAAAAATTTCAGAAATATTTTCAATAAAAACAGCAGTTCCAGATGCAGCAACAGTTGTTGCATCTCTTGTGTTTGTTGTAAATTCAAAACTTACATCAATTACTGCATTTCCTCCGCATTCCCAAGCTAGTCTTTTCATTGCATCAATACATTTATCTCTACTCAAACTCATTTTATTGTTCATCATATTGGCTTCAGTTCCAAAGATGTTTGATATGTCAGAGCCGAATTCAGAAAAAAAACCAGTCCCTAAAGTTGATTGAAATCCAACTATCTTTATAAGTTTATAGTTTGCATTTGACGGCAGAATTGGAGTAGAGACTACCTGTACTTTACTTATTTCAGCCAACTCTTCAGATTTACGTTTTTCAAAATCTTGTTGCGAAAGTGCTTGTTTTGAAGTGCCTTGAATAAATTGTTGTTCGCTTTCAGATTTGGTATTTTTGCAGTTCCAACAAGTTGTTTCAATACTTGGATTAATTGCAGTACAAGTGCATGTCCAATCTTTTGATAATGAGTCTTGATTTGAAGTTGACATATCTTACGTCCCTAAATTGATGCTGAGTATCCAATCAAAGCTGTGAGAGCAGTCTTTGAATTTTCTCTGAAAATTTTATTTTTTGCTGGCGCTAGAACTTACTGCTAATTTGAAAATGAATTATGTGGGAAGGTAATTCTTAGCGCCAGCATTAATCACTTCACAAATCGCTCACGCACAGCAATGCTAGCAGCGTCAATTTGAGCATCTAGTTCGCCTGCCTCTACGCATCGCTTCACAGTTTCTAAAACTGACAGCAGTTCATTTCCATTGGCAACTTCAATGCTGTTTTTACCCTTTGCCAATTCCAAAACACGTGTGCCATAACGTACCTGTAAACACACACGTCCAGTGTCAGCAACAAACCACCATTGCTTGACACGCTTGGCTGCTTCAATTCTGGTGCGCTCGCCAGTAACTTTGTTTACAACATTACGCAATTTGATGGGAGCGTAGGTACGTCCTTCTGCTGCTGCACGTGCCAATTCAATTTGTTCCCACAATTGATTGGAAAGTTTGTTGCGACGCTGAACAATTGGTGTGGCTGCTTGTGGACGTTTTGCAGCAACCAATTTCAAACCATTAAATGCACTCATTTGTTTCTCCTTATGTGTTGAACGAGTGACTTAAATTTAAAGTATTCAACACGCAAGGACAACCAAATTAGGTTGGTTTCTGAATTGATTCGCTTTGGTTCAAATTGAAATCATTTGGTTTTTAAATGAAAGTGGCAAATTTAAATTACAGGATACCCACTGCGAGCTAACAGAACTAAATCGTGGTGAGCGTATGCCACTTTGAAGTGAAGTAGAAGCGCAATGTCCAAAACTCTTCGTTTCCACCAGCCGTTACTGTTTGCAGCGTTCCAAGTTTGCGTGCTTAGTATTTTGGGTTGAGGCATATGACATCTAGAGAGCAGAACATCATTACGCAGCAAGCCATCAAAAAGCTCTCTATTGAAAATTGCAATGGATTTTTGCGGTTGGCTTTGAAAATTCATTGCTTTGTTTAAGCCATTTGAAAAATTAAAAAATAACATTTCAGGAATGGCAAAAAATAAAACTCTTGAAGCAAGCGAAACACGAAAATACTTTGGCGCAATGATATTTGGAGGTTGATTCACAAATCCAGCAGCTAAGTCAAGAACCGCTCTTGAAGTTAGCTGGTGCGAAATAAGAGTTGAATGATTTACAACCCAGTTGTTATACAAATTAACTGTAGAAGTTGCTATGGTGTTTGACGCATTGACAAAGTTCATCTTACTAGTAGAGCGATAAAGTGCTTTTAACCTCGCTACTCGAATCAACTCTCTAACTAAATCCTCATCAATTTGAAGTAATGTATTTGCATTTGCTTTTGTTGCATTGAATCGATTTGAAAATTCATACAGCAATTCTTCATCACTTCGATATGCTGTTTTTTTAGTATCAAATTCTCTACCATCCCATAGTTCCAAAGCACAAAGGTGTGCCAGTCGTAACTCATCAATAGTGAAAGTTGGAACTTTTAAGAATTGCTTAATTTTGGGCATTTAAATTCCTGAATCAATAAAAGATTAGTCTCTCTTATCCTCGTAGAAACCTTTGCCAGCGATAATGTGCCTGACGCCCCCACGAGGATTTTCAACGTCACCCTTACGTCTTGGTATCAAGTGAACATGGCAGTGGAAGATAGTTTGTCCTGCAACTTCGCCACAGTTCATGCCAATATTGAACCCTTCAATTGTTGAGTCTTTGGCTAGCAGCATATTCTTATGCTCAGTCATTAGGGAATTGATAGCGTTGACTTCTGCTTGGACTAATCCAAAGTAATCATTGATGTGGCGCTTGGGAATGAATAACGTGTGTCCTTGAGTGACTGGAAAACCATCACTAATTGCATAGGCTAGATTGTTCTCTGCGATTACTCTAGCTCTATCCTTTGTCTGAATATCGCAGAACAAGCATTTTTCTTCACGATGCTCGTACATTGATTTGAATATGCGGAAGTCAGTGTCATCAGTATTGCGCTTGGCTGCATTGCATGAATAACAAAGTGCTTGGTAATTGCTCAAATCATCTTTGCCACCAAGACTCTTGGGCATGATATGGTCAACTTCCAGCATTTTCTCTTCATTGGATATGCCGCAAAGCTCGCATCTGCCTTTAGCCGCTGCTAGTACTTGAAATCTAATCGAACCACTGATTGGACGATGCCCACGTTTTCGATGGTTCCATGCAGCATCTCCACGTTTGGCTTCAAACCCTGCGATTTTTTGTTCACAAAGTTTAATGAGTACTTCTACTTCGCTGTTAGATAGCTCATCTGAACCAATCAACGAATAAACGTCTTTATCTTTAGTAGCGATTTCATGATTCTTGGTAAGTACTTTACCAACCATATTTTTGACTACTTGAGAAAAGTACTCAACCTGCGTAGGGTCCTTGTTGAGAATGGCTTGAGCAATATCTTTAACTGAAGCTGTACCATCCATATTCTTCAGCAACTGAATCAGCATCAAAGGCTGATATATCTGAGACATTCGCATTTCATTTTCAATGAAGTGCTTGAGTTCATGGAATCTAGTCATATTTCAAATTGTCCACAAAACAAAGAAACATTCAATTGCTTACAAACCCTGTAATAGTTGATTAGTTTGGCGTAAGATGAACTTAATAAACAAGGACTCCAGAGACACTGGAAAGGACGTTTACATGGACTTTGCTGAACAACTGAAACAGGCTATGTCAGCCAAATCCATCAAACACAGTCCAATTGTATTGATGAGGTTGTTTAACGCTGAGTTTGCTGGCAATTCAGAGACTCAGCATACAACGAGAAACTGGATGTTGGGTAGAAGTATGCCAACGCAGGGCAAGCTAATTTTGCTTGCCAAACTGTTAGACATCAGTGCTGAGTATCTTCGCTTTGGGACCAAAGGCGAAAAAAAACACTGACTTTGAAGAATGTAGATGGCAGTGAAACTGAGTTAACTATTAGCCAGCGGCAACTAGTACGAAAGTACATTTCATTGAGTGAAGTGCAGCAGCGACTTGTCAGCGACTTAGTTAGTGAGTTGGCAGGAAATTAACTATTTGAATTCAGAGCAAAAATCATGCTAAACCTGTTAAAAAAAATCAGCATCTCAGCGATTTACCACTTAACACAAGGCTCGCAGGATTTAATCTCTGTTCAGGAACGACTAGAAAAAACCAAACAAGCATTGAACATACTCAATGGAGTTGATTTACTGGCAATCAAGCACGTCAGCGATTCAAACAAATTACTGATGTTTAGGCTCAACTACAAAGAAACAATTGATTGGGTTTATGCATTGCCACAATTAGAGTTTGATGAAGAATATGAAACTGAATCTGTTGTGGAATGGTTGATAGGTGGCGAAGTTGAAACTGCTAGAGATGTTGTTCAACTGTCACTGGTTGATATTAAGAAAATAGAGCTGCTAGTCAAACTGCCTTGAACCATTGCTTCGCAAGCAAATCATGCAATTTATTTACTACTGGTTGATTTGCATTGGTTGTGCGTTTTTCAGTGCCAACGCTGCTGTTCTCAATGGAGCAGTAGTTAGCATAACTGATGGCGACACAATCACAGTTTTAGATGACAACAAGCAGCAGCACAAAATTAGAATCATGGGCATAGATGCACCAGAAAAAGCAAAGGCATTTGGTGCTGCAAGTAAAAAGGCTCTGTCAGATTTAATCTATCAAAAGTCTGTAACGGTAGACTACAAAAAACAAGATAGATATGAACGCAAGGTTGGCAAAGTCATCTTGAACAGCAAAGACATCTGCTTGACTATGATTGAACTTGGCATGGCTTGGCACTACAAAGAATATGCCAAAGAGCAATCAGCCAATGATAGAGACTTGTACAGTCAAGCAGAAGTCACTGCGAGACTATCAAAACTAGGACTTTGGCAAGACAGCAATCCAATCAAGCCCAGTGAATTTAGACACAAATAGTTTTTTGCTTTAGATATGAAAAAACTCGAATCTTGGATTTGACAAAGAAAAAAAGACACAAACCAAAGTCAGTCTAGGTACTGGCACTTGATTGAATTATTCAAGTCATTTATTCAATCACGTAGTTGAACTTTAAAGATGTGCTAACGCACATCTGACATCGCTAGTTTGAACTGCATTTCGCTTCGCTTCATTTGTCAAACTAGCGTGTCAATTTCTTTTCTTATTAGTATTTCTTCTAAATACATATATCATTAGTTCGTGCGGTTTTTAGCAGTCCTGCAACCCGCATAAACAGGGGCTTGCAAGGGGTGCAATGATGATGTTAACAATTGAGTATGTGCCTAGTGTTTTAGCAGCACTGGAAGCAGCATTTCCCACACCTCCAAATAGAGCGAAGCAGCAACTGGACAAGTATCTTGCTTTGCTTGAGCGAGAGATGCGTCTAAGCCTACTTAATCGCAGCGTGTTTGCTCGAAGATTTGATGCCTACGACATTCCACTAACCAAGTTGATAAATGGCAGCCCCACTATCAATAACAAAAAGTGGCGAGTTCATGAGTGGCTAGGTAAGAATGGCTATGCGCTTGTTCAAAACATAAACAAGTCAGCAAATAACATCACCAAAGAAATAGCAGTACTTAAACCCACAGCTAATTTGATTGTAAAAAATGACAATCTGCTGAAATATTTGCAGTCGTTAACTGCAAAAGAATTAGATGCGTACTTGAATACTTTGACGAAAGAGCAGCAGGATTTCGCCAATTCAAAAATGAATCATTACAAGTTGCTGTCTGCCAAGGACAGAAAAACGCAATACTTCACTTCACCTATAGATACTGCATCCCTAAAGCGATACATCACAGCAATTGTTCAAGGTGTCACTATCCTAAGCAAGAATCAAAAACAATCCATTATTGACACAGCAGAAGATGTTTTGCGTATTGCTCAAATAACCAATGGGTTATTGCATCAAAAGATAGATAAGAAAGCATTTGGCAGAACTTACTATGAAGGCGTTAGCGTAGTAAGTGTTAAAAAAGAACTGCGAATGGCTATGCTAGGTTCATCGTGGGAGTACGACGCCAAAAGTTGCTCTATTGCTTGGAAGATGTCATTTGCTAATCAATGGCATGCGCAGAAAAAAACACGCCAAAAGACTGTGGAAGAATTTTTTCCTGTCACAACACTTTACCTAGAGGATAAGGAAGCCTTTTTTAATTACGTTATCCAAAAAGTCTTCCCTGCAGTATCCACACAAGATTACAAGCCCATAATCAAAGAGGCTATGAATGCTATTGGATTTGGTGCGAAACTAAGTATGGGAACTTGGCACACTGATGAAGGATGGGAAAAGCGAAGTTCTTTGTTTAAAGTTTTTGATAGCGATACACATGCGTTGAAAAGATTTATTGAATGTGACTTGGTTCTGCTGATAAACAAAGAGCAACAGACACTGAATAAATTCATCGTTGCTAAATTCTCAGGTGATGCTGTGTGGCAAGCAGAGATGACTGCAGAGCAGCAGCGAAAGAAAGTCAAACAGTTCAGTGCTGCCCAGAAGATTGTTTGGCTTTACCAACACGCTGAAACAATCATGATGGACATTGTTAGAGCAGAGGTTAAGAAGTCTGGCAACACAGTCTTGGCAAATGTGCATGACGCAGTGGTGGTGCGTAATCAAATTTCTGCGCTGCTGCTGGCAAAGATTGAGCGAAAGGTGCAGCAGCGCACTGGTGTTGACTACTTTAGGTTAGGTGAGACTGGGTATTGAAGCTAATTATTGTTTTAAGAGTGTTTTAATTGGGAACTTTATTGTTAAATAAAAATGTACAAGAAGTTTCAAACTAAGGTGGAGCTGCTCTTGAACTGCAAAAACTAATGCAAAATTAACAATCACTTGAAAATGTTGATGAAAGTCAAGTTTTCTCACATAGATCTTGCTAGTACTACATGTCCACCATATGAGCAAAAGACAGATTACACCTACAAATCAAGAGCGAGTTATGCTCGCAGATGAAATTATCGTATCCAAGACGGACGTTAAGGGCAGAATTACCTATGGGAACAGTACCTTCCTTAAATACGCAGGATTTTCAGAGCGTGATCTCATTGGTACTCAGCACAACATCATTAGGCATCCTGACATGCCTCGAGGAGTCTTCAAACTTTTTTGGGAGACACTCAATAAAGGTGAAGAAATTTTTGCTTATGTGAAAAACATTTCGATGGATGGTAGTTACTACTGGGTCCTTGCAAATGTGACGCCCTCTGTCGATGAGAATGGACGAGTTTTGGGTTACTACTCTGTACGAAGAAAACCAAATCCAAAAGCAGTCAGTGTTGTCAGTACTTTGTATAAGTCAATGCTTGCAGCTGAACAAAGTGCAGGTTCGAAAAATGCAATAGAGGCGTCATTGAAGATTTTGGAAGATCATCTGCAGAATCAAAACATGACATATGAACAAATGGTATTGACATTACAGGCGCTTTGATATGAATATCTTCACTGTGGCAATTGCAATCTTAGGAGTTGTGTCTGTTGCTTTCTCTTTCTTTAATTTTGGATATCAATATTTAGGGATGCTCCCTAGCGGGTTGATAGTAATAATTGCAATAGTCGCAATTTTTTCTGGAAAAAAAGAAGATGCATTGTTAGAGCAAATCAATGATGTTCTGAAAAACGCCAGCCAAGGCAAACTTGAAAATCGAATTGTTCTTATTCCAAGTGGATCAAAGCTTGTCGTTACAGCAAACAGCGTCAATGATGTTTTAGATCAAACAGAAGCAGTTCTTCGAGAGTCGATGACTGTTGTCACACGAATGGGCGCAGGCAATTTTTCAAGAAAGCCACAGATTGCTGGCATGCATGGAATTTATCCAGTCATTTTGGAAAAGATTCAAGATGTTCAGTTGAATGTGGCATCCACTGTTAACCAACTTAGCGTTGTTATGGATTCGCTTGCTAATGGTCAATTTGACACAACAGTTGATATCAATTCTGCAAGTGGCGAATATAGAAATATTTTGTCTAACGCTAAGCAAGCTACAGATACCTTAAATGCAGTTCTGACAGAGATTGCTCTCGTGATGGGGCAGATGTCTTCTGGAAATTTATCTTCTAGAGTGAATTCAGATGCTCAAGGTAAATTACTCCAGCTTAAGACGGATATAAATGCAACTTTGGATAGTTTGGCATTGTCAATGCGAAACATCAGTGGCAATGCTCGACAAGTTGCATCGGCTGCGAATGAAACTGCGCAAGCAATCAGTCAAATTTCTGAAGGTGCCTCAAATCAAACGATTGCTATCGATCAAGTTACAACCGCCGTTCGTCAAGCAGCAACATCCATTGCTGATGTCTCTCGTAGCACAGAGTCTGCTTCTCAAATGTCTCGATCTTCAGTTGATTCTGTGAGATCTAGCATTGAGAAGATGAATCAGATGGTTAAAGTGGTTAAAAATATTTCTGACAATTCAGAAAAAATTAACAAGATCACCGATGTTATTGAAAAGATAGCAAACAAAACTAATTTGTTGTCTTTGAATGCTGCAATTGAAGCAGCACGTGCAGGTGAGCACGGTAAAGGCTTTGCTGTAGTTGCAGAAGAGGTTGGTAAACTTGCAATCAACAGTGCTGAAAGTTCCAAAGAAATTGTTGCACTAGTTCAAAAGGCATCCTTCGATGCAAACCAAGCAGTATTCGCAGTGAATGAAGTAAATGCAGAGATGTTGTCTATTAGCAGGGGGTCAGAGGAAACAGACAGCATGCTGCAGCGGATTTCTGTTGCGCTCGAGGAGCAGAGTGCCGCTGTAGAAGAAATCAATTCCAACTTAAATAGTATCAACCACATTGCTCAAAGTAACGCATCTGCATCAGAAGAAATTACTTCGACAATTATTGAGCTTTCAAAAATTGCAGATGCAACCAGCAAAGAAGTAGATAAGTTCACGCATTAAAAAATTATGAAGTTACCTACAATTTTGTTAGTGGAAGATGAAGCTCTACTTCGTGAAGGATTGCAAGAAATTCTTGAAGTACATGGATTTAAGGTAATTGGTGCAGCTGACGGAGCTGAGGCATTGGAGTGGATGACCGAAGCCCCAGTTGATTTAGTCATAACGGACTTGATAATGCCTAATATGAATGGAATTGAATTCGTTGAAGTTGTAAGCCAAAAATTTCCGTCTATCCCAGTCATAGTTGTATCAGGTAGTCCTGGGGCTGTAATGGCGAGATTAGGAATTGAAAGTATTAGCTTGCCTGGAACAGCCGCTTCAATAACTAAACCATTCAAAGCGAAAGAAATAGTAGCTTTAATTCAAAAGGTACTAAACTAATTAAGTAAAAAGACCCTTTGACCTGCTTCCCGCCTACCGTATCAAAGTGATGGAACAAAGTCCGAAAATTTCGGAAAGTAGCAAATATAAAACTATTCAGATTTATCGATTCGCAAATCATTGGCTTCCTCTAACAAGCTATCGTGCTTTTGAGTAATTACCAAACTTTTTAATTACGTTCTGCTAAAGCTAGATAGGTCCCAAGACCCAGCATCGTGATACCGGAGGTTTTGACCATCACACGCTCTCGCTGAGCACGTTTTGCACTTGCTTTTAATAAACGATGCGCACCAA
>JACCDZ010221088.1_pt1 | contig 10651 bp, 9 predicted proteins | sample 7449551 | NCBI WGS metagenome assembly JACCDZ01 (sample SAMN15323452, study PRJNA562643) | freshwater metagenome | isolation source: river surface water | place: USA:Blue River Watershed | collected 2017-08-18
ACGCGCTGAATTGACGCCTGCCGAAGCTGCCAAAGTTTGAAAGCCATTAATGCCCTCTTGGAAGTTTTCAAATCGAACAAACATTTCAAGGTTGCCAGCGTCCTCGCCCATGATGACTTTGAACAATCTGGTTTTGGTTCCTGCATGAGTGGCTTGTTCCGCTAGGCTTTTGGCTTGCGCCAAGGCCGCTTCGGCTTTACCTTGAGCTGGGACGATGATTCTGCGTGAGATGACGGTCATGACAAGTTCCTTTGCTTTGTGAAAATAATCAATGAGCGCAATGTTGAAGATGCGCAAACATATTTCTACGCCTTTCTATTTTTGAAGGGATTAAGGTTTTTACTTATCTAGCCAGCTTTTAGCAGCCGAATTGAACTAAAGAACTAGGTCATTGAATGACAATGCACATGCTTGCGCCAATGCCGTCATACTCCATCATCAAGACAAACAGTTTTTCAAATGAGATCACCTACAAGCATCGTCGACGTCGACCGTCTCGACAGTTGGACCCGTTACAAACCCGGTATGTGCGACTCGTGCGCCGCCAACTGTTGCACCATGCCCGTTGAAGTCAAAATGGCCGACCTCATTCGTTTGGAATTGGTGGACCCATTTGAAGCCGAGCACGAAGAGCCCAAGCAAATTGCCAAGCGCCTCATGAAAGCGGGCTTCATTGATCACTTCAATTTCAAGAACAGCATCTTCACCTTGGCGCGTCGCAGCAGTGGCGATTGCCAGTTTTTAGATGCAAAGGAACGGCATTGCACGGTCTACGCCAAGCGACCCACAACTTGCCGTACGCATCCACAGGTGGGCCCTAAGCCTGGCTTTTGTCCTTACGGCGCATTGGCGCAAAGCCGCGCCCAATAAACCTCAAGGTTTAGATTTATTGGGCACTGCTTGTGCCAATGCAGAAGGCACTGCCTTGATGCTCACATCGCTCGACAAACCCAATCGTGTGATGGTGTTTTTGGCGCGGTCTTTGGACTTGAAGGGGCCCGTTACCACCGCAAAGCGCGCTTCGTCTTTGCCATCGGCAAACAGGGGCACGATGCGCGCATTGGCCAGCCACTCTTTGCCCTTGATGGCCGCTTGTGCTTCTCTGAGGCTGGCAAAGCTTTGATGCTCTAAAACAAAACTGTCTTCTGGCAGACCCTTCAGCCACGCGCGACCCTGAACTGCGGCCTCGGGTAATTCTGTGATCACCTTGTCAGCCACCGTTTCTTTGACTGGTGACGCAGGCACGGGTTCGGCAGCTGCAGCTGCCTTGGCGACTTCAGGCGCACCTGTAGCACTCGGCGCACCCGGCACTGGCATGGGGTTGTTGGCCTCATCCTTCGCGATCACTTGTTCAATTTTTTCAGGCGGGCCGGGTGGAAGTTCAGCAGGCTTGGGCGCTTCGGCCTGCATGCCCATCAACTGCTGGCCCTGCTCCCATACTTTGGTGGCCACTTCGGGGTTCAACCACGAGGCCACACCCACAGACAAGACCAGCATGGCCATCACTATCAGGGTCCACAAAAGCGCATGACCAGATTTTTTCTTTGAGGGCTTGGAAGCATTGGCCGGCTTTTGCGTCTTGGCCGCCTGTGCAGCAGCAGCCGATTCTGTGGCGCGCACCGAAGGCACATCGGTTTTGACAGGACGTTTGGCCAAGCGATTGAAGAACTGGACAGCGGCTTCTTCATTGCCTTGTTTACGCGCCTGCTGAATGGTGGCCAACTTTTGCTCAACCGTTGGCATTTCCAAGGCCCAAGATACAAACTGTTTGTTTTGGCGTGTCAAAGATTCGCTGGGTGCAGTTTCTGAAGCAAACATCAAAACAGCACTCACGCCCGAACCCGGAAACTGCTGAATCAAGCGCCCCAGCAATTCAACTTCATGAACGCTCAATGCGCTGGCATCGTGAACCACCCAGACTTTGTCGGGCACCATGCCGCTACGCGCTTTGGTGGCCACAGTAAGGGACATGTCGCTTAGCAGTTGGTTAAAGCGCTGCAGCATGGCCTCGGTATCGGCCGGCATGAAGACTTCAATTTGACTGGTGGTCAGCTCATTTTTAAGGCGACGTAAAAACGATGCGCCGTAGTAGTCCAATAGCTCATTGGACTGGCTGTGAATGACAACACTTTTACCCTCTTTGGACAGGGCTGTGAGGCAGCTGTCCATTTGCAATCGGTCTGCTGTCCTGAAGAAAAATTCAGGATTTGAAACATTGCTTTGCTCACCCATATCAGTCATTTCACAGAGGCGTCCGTTGTTGTCATGTCGATCAAGGCCCAATGATAAGCACTTCGCCAAGCCATGGCTGAATTTTCTGGCCCTGCGCCCCGCATTCGCTGGCCAAAATGGCCTTCCTGCAACAAAACCAGCCTACATTCCACGGAACAACTGCGACGCGCTTCGGCTGACGGCCAGTCTGTCGGCGCGCCCTTTGATCAGCACCTCTTGGCGACCACGCTCATCGCGCTGTATGCCGGCAATGGCAATCACATTGACCAAGGTGCTGCGGTGAATTTGCCAAAAAACCTTGGGGTCGAGTTCGTCCACCAGCTCTTTGATGGGCTTGCGAATCAAAAATTCTTGTTTCAAGGTTTGCACGCGCGTGTACTTGTCGTCGCTGACACAGAACAGCACATCCGCCACGGCCACCATTTGAATGTTTTGCCCAACCGAGGCCTGTAACCAAGACAAGTACTGCGCAGGTTGGCCTTTGAGTTGCGCCGACAACACATGCAGCAGTTGTTGAACTGATGCGCTGCCGCCAGAATCAGTAAGACTAGATGCTGTGGCCACGCTGTCGGAGCCTTCACCGGCCCTTTGCATCAAACGCTTTTGCAAACGTTCGGCCGTGACGCGCAAGCGCTCAGGTTCGGCGGGCTTGAGCACATAGTCCACCGCGCCTTGCTCAAACGCATCCAAGGCGTACTGATCATAGGCGGTGATAAAGACCATCTCGGGCAACAAGGCATCGTCACCCAAATCGAGTTGTGCAATTTCTTTGGCGGCTTCCACACCCGTCAAGCCAGGCATGCGAATGTCTAAAAAAATCACATCGGGCTGGTGTACGCGTACCGCCTCGATGGCCTCTAAGCCATTCTTTGCCTCGGCAACGATCTCCAAGCTGGGCCAAACCTGCGCCAGCCGCGTACGCAGTTGGTCACGCATCAAGCGTTCATCGTCGGCGATGACTGCGCGGGCTAGGGTGTGGCCTTGTGAATTCATGATCAGGCAGTGACAGTTTGCGCGTCAAGGGGAACCACGCGATAAGGCACTGTTAATTTGGCCAAGGTACCGGAACCCTCGTAGGGTTCCATGGCGCGAATGCTGAAACTGGCTTGATCACCGTAGAGCAAAGCCAAGCGATCACGAATGTTTTTCAAACCAAAGCCATGGCCCGTTTGCGAGGACAAACCAGCCGACTCCGCAGGGTAATAACCCACACCTGTATCGCGCACTGTCACCTCCAATTGGCCATGGTTCACTTCTGCGCGCAAGGTCAATTGACCACCTTCGGCTTTGGGCTCTAGGCCATGCTTGAACGCATTCTCAACCAAACTGAGCACCATCATGTGCGGCAACTCGGCAGAATGAAGTCCTTCTGGAATGTCCCACTCAATTTGCAAGCGGTCTTCCATGCGCATTTTTTGAATGTCCAGGTAAGGCCGGATGACGGCCAACTCTTGACCCATGTTGCGCAGCTTGGCTGTGCTGGTTTCTCGCATAGAGGGCAAGGTGGCACGCAGCAAAGCGATCAAGCTCTTTTGCATCAAGCTGGCGCGCGGCGGATCGGTTTCAATCAAATGGTCAATAGACGCCAAGGTGTTGAACAAAAAGTGCGGCTCCACTTGGGCTTGCATAGCGGCCAAGCGCGCTTCAATCAGTTGGCGTTTGAGTTGCTCAGCCTCGGCCAAGTATGTGGCAGCACTGGCCTTTTCTTCCGCCTGAATTTGCTGCTTGTAACTGGCTTTGATGACGATGGAAGACAGGATCACCAAAATGGCCGTTTGAGGCAAGAAGTCTTCCTTTTGTGCGGGCAGCCAAGATTGGATCATTCCTGCGGCCATGATGAGCACAAACGCCATAGCAAAAAAGAGCTTCCAGCTGATGCTGACAAGCCATCTCGCATAGGCATGGAATGCGTCCAAGGCTGGCTGCCACTTGGAAGTGAAGGAAGGGTCTGTCGTTGAGTTTGAAGAAGTCATAAGGCCTCGCTGTTTGGAATGGGCCTAATGTAGAAACATCAAAGTTTCAGTGCACGCGGTTTGCGACCAAACGTCAAAACCGGGTGATGAACTGCACAAATTCAGAGTCGAACTGACGCCAGCTTCAATTGCCAGCGCGCTTGCTCTTGGTCAAGTCAACGCCCAACTGCTTGAGTTTGCGATACAGGTGCGTGAGCTCCAGGCCAGTTTCATCAGCCACACGGGTCATGGAGCCGCCCTCGTTGGCCAAATGAAATTCGAAGTAGGCTTTTTCAAATGCATCGCGCGCATCACGCAATGGCAAATCGAGCTCAAAGGTTTGCGACACTTGCAAAGCATTGTCTTGCGGCGCGGCAAGATGACCTGCAGTGCTTGCAGTCGAACCCTGTGGGGCTTGCGAAGCTTGGTATGCCGCTGCGGCTTGGCGCACTTGCTCGCGCGCCAAACCTTGCTCGACGGTTTTCAACAGCTTTTGCAGTGTGATGGGTTTTTCTAAAAAGGCTTGCGCGCCAATGCGAATAGCATCCACGGCGGTGTCGATGGTGGCATGGCCACTCATCATGATGACCGGCATGTTCAAGAGACCGTTGGAGGACCACTCTTTGAGCAAGGTGACGCCGTCAGTGTCGGGCATCCAAATGTCAAGCAAGACCAAATCGGGGCGCATGCGATTGCGCACGTCGCGGGCTTGCGCGGCGTTCTCGGCCAGCTCGACGTTGTGTCCTTCGTCGTTCAGAATTTCCGAGAGCAAATCGCGAATGCCAAGCTCGTCATCCACCACCAAAATGTTTGCCATGTTGCTTTTCGTTGTCTCAGGTTTGCGCTAATTTCTCGACACTGAATGATAACGACACTTGGGCGCCTTTGACCACCCCCTCTTCAACTCGATTGGCAATGTCCAAACGGGCCCCATGTTCGTCGGCAATCTTCTTCACTACCGCCAGCCCCAAGCCGGTGCCTTTGGCCTTGGTGGTGACGTAAGGTTCGAAGGCGCGCTGCAAAATATTGGGCGAAAAACCGGGGCCTTCATCGAGAACCGTCAGTTTGACACGCTTGCGCGCCGGGCTCCAACGCGTCACCAACATGACGTGAGATTGCGCCTCGCTGGCATCTTGTGCGTTTTGCAGCAGGTTGTGAACCACCTGGCGGAGTTGCTGGGCATCGCCCTCAATCAGCGGCAAAGTGGGGTCCAAGTCGGTGAATATTTGGGCACGCGTGGCGGTCTCAGAGGGCTCTTGGGCATAGAGGCCCATCACGTCCATGATGAGGTTGTTCAAGTCCAGTGGTTTGAGGTCGGCCGAGGGCAAGCGGGCGTAATCTCGGAATTCATTGACCAGGCGCTTCATGGCCGCCACTTGTTCCACAATGGTTTTGACCGATTTGGACAGCACCGTTTGGTCGGCCTCTTCCAGCTTGCCATCCAATTTGCGCTCTAGCCTTTCAGCCGACAACTGAATGGGGGTGAGCGGGTTCTTGATTTCATGCGCCAACCTGCGCGCCACTTCGCCCCAAGCTTGCGAGCGCTGCGCCGAGACAATTTCAGAAATGTCATCAAACACCAGCAAGCGCATGCCGTCCGGCAAGATGGCGCCACGCGCCACCAAAGTGACCGAAGTGGCCTCGAGGCCTTGACCCGAAGCATGAATTTCGAATGACTTTTGCCAATGGTCAAGCTCGTGGCGGTCTTTGTCGGCACTCAGCAATTCAAACTGTTCTTGCACACCAATGGCAAAGCTTTGCAAATTGGGCAAGCTGAGCAAGGCCGTTTTTTCGTGGGCGGCCAAAGGCACTTTCAAAACGCGTGTGGCACCAGGGTTGGACGACTGAATAATGCCGCGCGCATTGAGCACAATGACGCCCGCCGTCAGGTTGTCCAAAATGGTTTGCAAGTTGCCGCGCGCAGCATCCAATTGCATCAGGCTTCGTTCCACCGCACTGCGCGCGTCGGACAACTGCTGGGTCATCTCGGCAAACGATCGCGTCAAACCACCCAGCTCGTCTTTGCCCTGCAAGGTGTATTTGGGTGACAAGTCGCCCTTGGCCACCTGCCGCATACCGTGCGCCAGCAACAACAAAGGACGGGCCAATTGATTGCCCAACAGCATGGCCAACAGCACGGAGGCCAGCACCGCCATGATGAGGCTCAAGGTGAGTGTGCCGATGTACATGCGGCGCAAGCCGTCTCTGGCCATGGCACGCTCTTGGTATTCACGGTTGGCCAACTGCACGTCCAAGGCATTGGCCACCAAGGTGGCGGGCAGTTCTTGCGAAATCTGCAAGACCCATGGGTCTTCGCGCAGGCTGAGGCTGTTTTGGGGCACCAAGGTCAGCACTTTGATGCGGCCTGTCGGTGCGCCTACGGTTTCGTCCAAGCCCTCCACAATTTCCACACTCAGTTTGTTGCGCACTTGTTTGAACTGGGCGGCTGTGGGCCGTTCGGGACGAATAGAAAATCGAGACTGGCCAGCCGTAGCAATGAGGCGCCCATCGGAAGACCACAACACTGCATCGTTGGCGTCCATTTGCTCACGCACGCGATCTAGCATCAAGGCGGCGCTGGCCTCTTGAACATCGACCAATTGCTGCGCGGCCACACGTGACTGTTTGGCCAGATCACCGGTGAGGGTGTCCAAGGTGGCGCGTCCCAAATTCAAGCCCGCCACCAAGGCGCCTTCGACCTTGACGTCAAACCAGCTTTCAATGGAGCGCGACACGAACTGATAAGAGACCACATAAATCAGGACCCCGGGCACCACGCCGACCAGCGCAAAAATGGCAGCCAACTTAACCAGCAAACGCGAGCCAAATTGCCCCTGACGCACCCGAATCACCAAACGGGTTAAGCCCCACAACAGGCCCAACAACAGCAAGCCTGCCACCACGGTATTGACCAAGTACAGGCGCTCGTAATTTTGATCGTACAGGGCGCGGTTGCTGGTCGCTTGGGTCAGCAAGACCAGCAAGCCTAGGCCAATGGCAAGCAAAACCACCACGCCCAAGCCAACCAACCAGCGCACCGTTTTAGACGGTTGGGCGCCAGTGGCAATCAAATCTTGTGGATTCCGACTCATGGGGGCAATTGTCGCTGACGAAGCGCATCAGCGACCGAGGTCAGCGGTGATGCGCAGTGTCTTTTGCGTGTTCAAGTTCCATTCGGCTTGGCTACCTGCCGTCATCTGGAAGGGTCTTGGCAATTGAGACACATCCAAACGGAATTTAAAAATGAGGGTGTATTTGTTGTCGGCATCAAAGTCGGCCAAATCGGCCAATTTCCAATTCACGGTGCGCCGAATGGCCGCCAGGGCCTCGGGCAGAGTTTCGAAGGTTTGCGACAAACTGCTGGTCAAACCCACTGCGCCAATGGGATCGCGCGAGACATTCAAACGCCACAATCGTGTGAGGGGCTGGTAGGCCAAACGGTAGTGGCGACTGACGGCGCCCACTTTTTTGTCATACCAGTACCAACGGTCGCGCGTCAGCTCGGCCTCGGTCACGAAATAAATGGGCATGCCTTTTTGGAGCGCATCTTCAACCGTGTTGCTCAGGTCAATGCGCAAACTGCTTTGCAGCAACAAGGCGCCGTCGGCGCGCTCCAGTCTGAGCTCGGTGATTTCCACGGCCGAATTGGCCGAGGTTTGCGCTGTGGCGGGCATGCAAGCCATGGCCGTCAGCCATGTCAGGACGCACAGCGCACGAAGCCAAAAGCCTGTGCGCCCCCTGACATTCAACTCACATTGAACGCTTTTCCAACAGTGCGTAATAAAAACCGTCATGTTCACCCATGCCATTGTCGCGGAGACTGGCATCAGAAGTGACATTTGAGGGTGTTAAATGCCCAGGAGAGGGCAAGATCAGGGCATCAGTGTTGTGTTGAACAAACGTTTGGATTTGCGTTTCGCCCTCGGCCTTGAAAACCGAGCAGGTGCAATACAACAAGCGGCCCCCAGGCCTGACCAGGGGCCAAAGGGCTTTGAGCAACTTGGCCTGGATGGCGGCCAATTGCGCCACATCGCTCTCACGGCGCAACCAACGCACATCGGGATGGCGACGGCCAATGCCCGAGGCCGTGCACGGCGCGTCGAGCAAAATGCCATCAAAGTTTTGACCGTCCCACCACTTGGAGGGATCGGCGGCATCGGCGGCCACAATTTGGGCGTGCACTTGCAAGCGGTCGACATTTTGTTGAATGCGTTCGCAGCGCTGTGGGTCTACGTCCAAGGCCAACACATTGGCGCTTGGTTCGCACTCGAGCAAGTGGCCGGTCTTGCCGCCCGGCGCTGCACAAGCGTCTAGCAAACGCAGTTGAGGGCCAGCTGCTTTCAAACCTTTCAGCAACAAAGGCGCCGCCCATTGCGCTGCGGCATCTTGCACCGACACATGGCCTTGAGAAAAACCAGGCAGCACATGAACAGGCACCGCCTTGTCCAATTGAACACCCGAGGGCTGTCCTTCAGCGGTGATGACCTTGCCCTCAATGCCTTGTGCCTGCAATGCCTCCAAATAGTGGGCCACTGTGTGATGTTGTGGATTCACACGCAAGGTCATGGGCGCTGCCACTTGCGCAGCTTCCAAAATGGTGGCCCAACGATCGGGGTGATCGTGTTGCAAGCGCTTCACCCACCAAGCCGGATGATTCCATTGGGCGGTGACATCGTCTTCAGTAGCTGTGAGCAGGGTATCGCGCTCACGCAAGAACCGGCGTAAGCAAGCATTCACAAACGGCGCCTGTGCACGCATGTCTTTGTGGCGCCGCGCAGCCTCCACAGCTTGGTTCACCAAGGTGTGCACAGCGTAGGGCGCCAAGTCGTCGCGCCAAGACAAAGCCAATGCCGTGCACAGCAAAGCATCGGCGGTTGCGGGCGGCGCTTTGCGCGCCAATTGTTTGCGAACAGCAACTGCGCGGCCCCACCAGCGCATGGCCTGAAACGACAAAGCTTGTACACCGGGTCGCAGGTCTTTGGGCACTTGCTCGATGGCCGCGGTCATGGAGCGGCCATGGTGAACCGCCTGCGCAACGGAAGCCGTTGCTTGAAGCAATTGCCACAAAGGCGCTTGCAAATTCGATGCTGCTTGCGAAGTGGCCATGCAATCAGGCCAGCAAGTCGGCGTTGTCCAACATTTGGGCCGGTAAGAAATTCACTTGCTTGGCCAACAAGCTGGCGGGAAACTGGTTCACGGCTTCGTTGTATTGAAAGACGGCTTGGTTGTAGGCGTCCATCAGGGGCCAAGCCTGCGCTTTGAGTCGGTCAAATTTATAAGGCAGCGGATCGATGAACCAAGTGGCCTCGCCACTTTGCCCTGCACGCACTTCGGCTTTGGCCCAAGCGGCCAAGGCCAGTCGGTCTTCATTGACTTTTTGCATGGCACTGGCCGACAAAGGCTGTGTGCGGGCCAAGTCCAAGCTGTCGGACAATTCTTCCAAAATTTTGAGCAAATTCAAATCACGTTCATTCTTCAACAAGGCCTCGGGCAAGGCCGCCTCTTCCATTTCACTCAGCATGTCGCGCATGGACGCCGGCAAATTGCCCTGCATCCACACCAAAACGCGCAACAACTGCGCATCGACGGCCGCAAACTGTTTGGCCACGCTGGCGCGCAACACCACCAAACGGTTGTAGGCACCCACCGCCCAAAAAAACAGAACGGCCAGGACTGAGCTGAAGATCAGAAGTGACATGGTCTCGTCATTGTGAAGCAAAACTTCTTCAAAAAAAACGCCTCTGGCCGTTGGACGGTTCAGAGGCGTTTTTCAAAGCATCCGGCCGAAGCCGGCGCTTGATCAGGAGTTGGAATCGGCAGCGTTGGCTGCGTCTTCGGTCAACTGTTGCGCTTCGGCCAATTCAACGGCTTCGGCTTCTGTGATGGCGCGGCGTTCTGCCTCGTCCATCGCGTCTTTGGCGGCACGGGCTTTGTGATAAGCCAAGCCTGTACCGGCAGGGATCAAACGACCCACAATGACGTTCTCTTTCAAACCACGCAATTCGTCGCGCTTGCCCATGATGGCAGCTTCGGTGAGCACGCGGGTGGTTTCCTGGAAGGAAGCCGCAGAAATGAAGGAGTCGGTCGACAAAGAAGCCTTGGTGATACCAAGCAACAAGTTGCTGAAGGTTGCAGGAATTTTGCCTTCGGCGCGCAATGCGTCGTTGGTGTTCAAAATCTCTGAACGCTCCACTTGTTCGCCAGCAATGTAAGTGGAGTCACCTACATTCTCAACCACCACGCGGCGCAGCATCTGACGCACGATCACTTCGATGTGCTTGTCATTGATCTTCACGCCTTGCAAACGGTAAACGTCTTGCACTTCGTCGACGATGTAGCGCGCCAACTCTTCCATGCCGAGCAAACGCAAGATGTCTTGTGGATCGGCAGGGCCGTCCACAATGCTCTCGCCTTTGTTAACAACTTGGCCTTCGTGGACCATGATGTTTTTCTCTTTGGGAATGAGT
>JACCDZ010777711.1_pt1 | contig 10651 bp, 10 predicted proteins | sample 7449551 | NCBI WGS metagenome assembly JACCDZ01 (sample SAMN15323452, study PRJNA562643) | freshwater metagenome | isolation source: river surface water | place: USA:Blue River Watershed | collected 2017-08-18
GAGTATCTGGTTGCGGCCAACCAGGGCAGTACCCTGCGGCCACTGGCCAAGGTGGCGTCCGGTGGCGAGCTGTCGCGCATCAGCCTGGCGCTGCAGGTGGTGATCAGCCAGGTCGCCAGCGTGCCGACACTGATTTTCGACGAAGTGGACGTCGGCATTGGCGGTCGCGTCGCCGAGGTGGTCGGCAAGCTACTGCGGCAGCTGGGCGAACGCTACCAGGTGCTGTGCGTCACGCATCTGCCACAGGTGGCGTCCTGCGCCAGCCAGCACTGGCAGGTCAGCAAGTCCGGTGTCGATGGCCGCACTGTCAGCCGCATCCAGCCACTGGACCAGATGCAGCGCATCGACGAGTTGGCGCGGATGCTGGGTGGCGAGGACATCACCAGCACCACGCGGCAACACGCCAGCGAAATGCTGCTGGCGAACGCGGAATAAGGTTGGCCGCAAGACAAAGCCCTGATCGAATCGATCAGGGCTTTTTTGTTGAGTGTCAGGCTGTCGCCTGGAGTGCCGGCACGGCCTCGACCGTGCCGCTCGTGTGGTTCAGCGCGGCATGGCGTTGCATCACCTGCGCCAGCGTCCATTGCCCCCACAGGAAGTGGTGCCGGTTGCTGTTGTGCTGCCGGTAGTCGGCAAGGGTTTTTGCAATGAACGCGCCATTCAGCCCTGCGGGTGTGGCAGATTCGTCCAGCTGCAGTGCATCGTCGCGCAGCCACTGGGCAATCGGTACCGCAAAGCCCTGCTTTGGCCGGTGCAGGATGTCCTGCGGCAGTATCCTGGCCAGCGCCTGTTTCAGGATGTATTTCGTTTCGCCATTGCGCAGCTTGTATTCCGCAGGAATTTTTCTTGCCAGATCAACGACATTGATGTCCAGAAAGGGGGCGCGCACCTCTAGCGAATGCATCATGCTGGCGCGATCGACCTTGGCGAGAATGTCGTCCTGCAGATAGATATCGGTGAAAAACTGCAGGCTGCGATCGACCAGATTGGGCTGGCTGCAGCGCTCCCACGCCGCGATGGCCTCCTCGAACACCTCTTCCGGATCGGCTGGCTCCATAAAGCACTCAGCGAGCGCGGCATCGTCCAGCGGGCACATCCAGCTCGGGTGCCATAGCCGGGGTGAATGGCTCAACCCCTGCATCGTCCGCTTGAGCTTGAAGTCCAGGCTCATGTAACCATCGCCGACCGGCAGACAATTGACCAACAGACGAATGGCTGCGTGTAGCGGGCCGGGCACCAGCTTCTGGTAATAACTGGCCCAGCGCAGCGCCCGAAACGGCGCATAACCGGCGAAGAGCTCGTCGGCGCCATCACCGCCCAGGGCAACGGTGACATGGCGGCGTGCGTGCTGACACAGCAGGCTGGTGGGCAGCAACGAGCTGTCCGCCAGCGGCTCGTCCAGCTTGCCGGTGATGGCGGGCAGCAGGCTGCGCGCGACGTCCAGCGACAGGATGGCTTCGTGATGGCGGGTGTTGAGCAATGCGGCGACACGGCGCGCGTGCACGGACTCGTCGAAACCGGCGACATCAAAGCCGATGTTGAAGGTTTGCAGCTGCCCTGCCCCGCATTGCCGTGCTGCCAGCGCGGCGACGGCGGAGGAATCAATGCCGCCGCTGAGAAACACGCCGAGCGGCACATCGGCGACCAGTCGGCAGGCCACGGCTTTATCAAGACGTTCTAATAGCTCCTCTTGCCATTGCTTTTCAATTCCGGCCGGACGTGAATCTGCCGGCTCCAGCACGAAGGACCAGTAACGGGACAGGCGCAAGCTGCCGCTGTCGAGGGCGAATACCAGCGAGCAGCCGGCCGGCAGCTTGTGGATGGCGTGGTATGGCGTGTTGGGGGCCGGCAGGTAGCCGTAGGCTATATATTTGCGGATCGCCGCGTGGGAAACGGTGGCTGTGACCGACGGGTGGCACAGCAAGGCGGTCAGCTCGGAGGCAAACACAAAGCTGCCCTGCTGCAGCGTGTAGTAGAACGGCTTTTTGCCGAAACGATCACGACTACAGAACAGTCGTGACCGGCGACGGTCGTAGAGTGCGAACGCCCACATGCCGTTCAGGTGGCTGGTTAGCGCCTCGCCCCACTCGCGGTAGCCGTGTAGCAGTACCTCTGTGTCCGAGTGGTCGCTCACGAATACGTGGCCGGCCTGCTCCAGCTCGCTGCGCAGCTCGCGGTAGTTGTAGATCTCACCGTTGAACACTACGCCAAGCGCGCCATCGGCGGTCCACATCGGCTGCTGGCCACCTGCCAGGTCGAGAATCGCCAGCCGGCGATGCCCCAGATAGACCCCCTTCTCCGGCTCCGTCCAGTAGCCGGCACCGTCAGGCCCACGGTGGATGATTTCGTCACTCATCCGCTCCAGGTCTTGCCGCGTCCCGGCGCCTACAAATCCGACGATTCCACACATCTGGCGGCCCTCGTTGCACAACGCGTCTTGATGTTGAGCGTCTTGCCGATCAGGTACACGCTCTTGCCCTGGGCTTCGTAGTAGGTGCGGATCAGCAGCTCCGCCAGCAGCCCCATCAGGATACACATGAAGCCGGTTACGGCGGTCATTACCACCAGCAAGGGAAGCGGGGTCGAAATGAAGGACACCCCCTCCACCAGTTTCAGGTACACGGCCCAGCCGCCGGTCAACAGGCTGAGCAGCAGGATGAACAGGCCGGCCGCACCGAAAATATACATCGGCTTGCCAGCGTACTTGGACAGGAAGTTCACCACCATCAGGTCGAGGATGACCTTGACGATACGGCCCAGTCCGTACTTTGAAACACCGTTCTGCCTGGGGTGGTGCAATACCGGGATTTCGGCGATGCGGGCGCCAAACCAGCTGGCGTAGATCGGGATGAAGCGGTGCATTTCGCCGTATAGACGCACGCCCTTGATCACGTCTTTCCGGTAGGCCTTCAGCGAGCAGCCATAGTCGTGAAGGTGCACGCCAGAGATCGACGAAATCATGCGGTTGGCGACACGGCTGACAAAGTTGCGCTTGATCGGGCTGTCCTTGCGGTCTTGCCGCCAGCCGGACACCACGTCAAACCCCTGATCCAGCTTGGCAAGCAAGCGCGGGATGTCCTCCGGATCGTTCTGCATGTCGCCATCCATCGGGATGATGATGTGGCCCTCCGCATAATCGACCCCCGCCATCATTGCTGCGGTCTGACCAAAATTGCGGCAGAACTTGATCACCTTCACGCACTGGTCTCTTTCGGCCAGTTCTTCCAGCCGCTCCTGGCTACCGTCCGTGCTGCCATCGTTGATGAAGATCAGCTCCCACGGCTGCTCCAGCTTTTGCAGTACCACTACCGACTGCTCGTACAGCGCGACCAGATTGTCGGCTTCGTTATACACCGGCACGATAACGGAAATCATGAGTACCCCCTCGTTTCAGGATGGCACAAGCATTCAACCGGATAGTGACTGCTCAGAAGCTGGATTTTCCGACCAGCAATATCCCGCAGAAAATCAGAAAAATACCTAGTACCCTGGTGGCATCAATCGGCTCACCCAAGAAAAAATGCGCGGCGATGATCACGGCAACAAACTGGATGGCGGCAAAGGATTGCGCGACATTCAGCGGCAGTTTGGTCAGCACCAGAATGTAAAAGCACGCCGCCAGCCCGAAAAAGATAAAGCCGAACAGTATCCTGATATTGAACAGCTCGATCAGGCTGTTGCCTGATCTGTCCGCCCCGGACTTGAGCAAAAGGTTGGCCGCAACTGTCATGGCTACCATCATTATGTAATAAACGAATAGCCGCATTTTTGCCGTACTCATTCTGGTTTTTCGGCCATGCCGATAACGATCAATCCGTAGCGCCGGAAAGCATTCAGGCTTGTAATGGCGTGATCCAGCTTTGCGGCCAACCTTGTGATCCCGCGTATGCCCGGGATATGGCGGAATGTTCTGTTGAAAACCAGTACATCGCTATTCATCAGCAGGCAATAACCAAAAAAGCCGTAGGTTTGCCAGGTCTTGAGTACGAAGCCGGCATTTTCAAGCGGCGGCACTGTTTCCTCGTACAGCAGCGGCCGTTCGGTTTTATCGTCCAGCGACGGCGACAGTCGGTAAATCAGCGCACGCAGCCAGCGCCAGAGGAAAAAATCACTGACCGGCTCGCGCCAGTAGAAACGCCCCCCCGGTTTCAGTATCCGGAAGACCTCGTGAAAAAGACGCTGCCGGTCATTGACGTGGTGAATGCCTCCGATGATGAAAACGCTGTCGAACTGGCCGTCTGCCAGAGGCAAACTGGTGGCATCGCCTTGTATGAAACAGTATTGACCGGCCTCAGGCAGAGTGCGTCTGGCTACCTCCAGCATGGACAACGAGATATCGAGCCCCAGCCCGCTGCCGACCCGGCTGCCCAGCAGGCGGAATGCCTCGCCACTGCCGCAGCAGATCTCGGCGGTACTGCCCAGCTTCGCGTCGGCGGCGACATCGAGAAAAACACGGTCAAGGTAGGCCGCGTACTCCTGTGTATGCGGGTAGGCGAGATTGTCGATATAGATACGGGCAATTTTCTCGAAATGGGCTTGCTGACGCCTGGCGTCTTCCGTACAGAAGTGCTCGGCAAACAGCGGCACACCGGACGGACTGATCCGGTAATGCAGACTGCCGTCGCAGCTGACCAGTCCTTCATCACCTTGCCGCAATGGCGTGCCCGATTGCGGGCAGCGCAGCATGGTCAGGAACTTCTCGGCGATCTGCATTGCTATGCCTCCTTGCGCTTGCCGCCAAACTTCCAGGAGTTGCCGTTCCTCATGATGATGTAGGTGCTGTGCTGGTCGATATCGGGGTGATTCGCCAGCCAGGCCTCGATCGTCGCCCTGTTGAGGTAGACGGTTTGCGGGGTGACCAGCTGATCGAAGGCGACGTGCCTGAAAAAGCGGAAGTCCCGACTGCTGATCCAGCGGCAGTACTGGTACAGCGGCAGCTTCTCCACCCAGCCGACGCCGGCCAAGGCGGCAACGGTTTTGGCGTAAATAAAAAACGGCACTGCCAGCGGGGTTGCAACGCCGTATTTGGTCAGCCACCACGGCAGGTGTGATGTTATTTTTCGCAACGGGTCAACCAGCCTGATGACTAGGCCGTTGCCCTCTTCCGCGTAGACCCAGCAATGAAAGCGGCCGCCCGGTTTGACATTGCGGATCACCGCATCGAAGCCGTCCCTGGGGCTATCCAGGTGGTGTAGCACCCCGATGGAGTAGACCAAGTCATAACCCTGCCCGCAAAAGGTGGTCATGTCACTTCTCGTGATTTTCCAGTTTTCCTCCGTGCTGTCGGCCAGATTCTTGCAGGCAGAAAGGATGGAATCACCCAGATCCACCCCTTCGACAGAGGCCGGTTTCCAGTCCAGCAGATGCAGCATCTGGCTGCCATTGCCGCATCCCAGCTCCAGTACTTGCCGTCCGGCGACATCCGCTGCGGTAAGCGGGCTCATCCAGTCGGCAAACTGGTCATGGGTGTAAACGGATCCTGCCGGCAGGTTGTTCCAGGAATTAGCAAAGGCATCGGCAGTTCTCTGGTCAGATAGCATATCGCCTCCTGTCGGTTTTAAAGACCTCAACTGTGATACTTCCCGGACTGCTAACTCGCAACTGAATATGAGTACTTTTCAATGATGTCTTTGTATTTCTGATTGTTTTTCAGCAAAACTGAATGCTTTTCATCGTTAAAGACGAGTTTGAAATCATTGCCGGACAAAAGTAGCTGTCTGATGGGGGCTATATTTTCGCATATTACATAATCAACATTATTTTTGTAGAAGTATTTTTTCCAGTTTTCTCCTCCGCTGTACATTTCAAGATACTCCTTTATGAAGTCTCCTTTATAGATGTCTGTTCTGCCGTAAACAAAAACCTTTTGCTCTGGATGTAATCGATATATTAAGTAGCCGCCATAGTGATAGGTGTTGAATATGTTTCCCTGTATCTTGTTTTTTACAACAAAATCAACAGCTCTTACCGGTAGTAAGTCTGAAATTCTGGACTCGACTTCTTTTTTTCTGGCTGGGTAGTGCAGAGAGATGGCCACTAACGATGCGATCATTATCAGCCAGTTAATAATGTTTTCTGCTTTGCCAACCTGTTTATTTCCTGATGAAAAAAACTTGCCTAAAGTTGATGATGGTTTTGATTGCTGAGTGTCGAGAATGTAGTTGCTTCTGATTGTGCTGATGGCTTCTGCCAGCTTTAGCTCGCGGTAGAAGATTGCGGCATGAGGCGCCATGATCAGCCCGGCTAAGGGAAGGTTTCTTACCGAAAAGAATGCTCCGCCGATAAATATCAGAGGAACAACAGTTTCTGTAATGTCGGCACGCCTGCTCGAGTAAATAATGTTGATGAAATAAATAAAAACAATAACAAGGAAGTATTGATAGAAAGGTTGGTGGAAATTTGGGGACTGCCACTCGCTAATAAAGGTGGTGTCGCCAGAAGATACGATGGCTTGGTACGGATAAAGCCAATAGTGAAAGCCATGAGGGTTGATGGCCGTTGCAAGCAACCCAAGTACTGCTACCAAGCTGAGTTTTTTTAGTCGGATTGATGCGGCAGTATTTCTCTCTAAGGAAATGAAATACCTGACCCACTCTGTTGCGGAAAACGCAAAAATCAACACAAGCCCGATAAAGAACCCACCATGCATGTTTGCCCAGATAGCCATAACTGTTGGTATCGATAAAAATCCGATATCTCGCTTTTGATATTTAAATGAAATAAGATTTCTCAGGATTACTGCAAAAAACAGGAAGGTAAAAATGTGTGGGCGCGGTGCGATAGCTCCCATTGCCCCACAAAACAACATAAGAACAATGACGGCCTTTCCTTCGTCTTGCAGGACATCCAGGCAGGTTTTGTAAGTGATCATCCAGCACAACATAAAGACTATTGCCGTGAGTACGGCAATGCCCTGTAGGCCAGCCAGCCGGTAGCTCAAGAAAAAAACTACCTGGCTCAACCATTCAGAGAGAATCCATGGGTTCCCATAGCTGGTGAAAGTGAAGACGTCGTGTTGTGGCAACTGCCCTGAGGTGACGATTAGCTCTCCAGTTTTTAGATGCCAATAGAAGTCTGGATCCTCTAGATTGGGAAAGAGCGACATGATCGTAAGCACAACTATAAAAACAATGGTCGATGGCGTTAGTTTTGCTTTTGAATTGATCATTGTGAGATCCCCCAAGCATTGTGCAACGACTGATTTAGTAGATATTTTGTACTCAAACGGTATTTTTAAGACCACATCTGTGCTGCACTATAGCCAACAATTTGTAGTTCGCAATCGTTTGACAATGACTTCTCCGTGATCTAGAACAAGGGAACATGGCAGTTGACATAAATAGCATTTTTGAATAAATTTTTCGTTTTTTGCTGTCAGTCGAGTATTTGTAGCATCAAGTTATACTTTTTCTTGATGCTGGAATTTTATGTGTTTAGGAGATGGTGTCATGAAGACCATTTTGTCGCATTTAAGGCAGATCATGTCTAATGAAGATGGCGCCACTGCAGTGGAGTACGCGCTTCTAGGCGCGTTGATTGCTGTCGTTATCGTGACGGCAGTGACCAGTACTGGCCTGAATCTTCAGGCGCTATTTGTTAATGTCGCGGCAGAAGTGAGTGTGGCGGTTGCCGCTGCAATGTAGGAACAACTTCTTGACAACTCCTTGTTTTTGACTAATTTGCCATTGTGTTTTCAGGAAATTGTTGTGATTTTCTATATGCCAAACTGGTAGCAAGAAACGTCATAACAAGACTAAGCACCGTGATGTGTGGTGTAACTGTTGTAGTAGTGCTGGTTGGCGTATCTGCCGTGTTTTCATGTTCTTCAGGAGGTGTCGAAAATGGACAAGGTCACAGTTTTTGCCAAAAAATTTTTGCAAGAGGAAGATGGTGTTACAGCCATTGAATATGGTCTCATCGCCGCACTGATTGCTGTGGTTATTATTGCATCGGTTACAGCGGTTGGTCAGAACCTGGTTCGTGTTTTTCAAAACATTGCAGCATCACTCTCTGCAGCGCTGTAATATTATTTCGTGTCGCACAAGGGGGGCTTAAATTGAAGCCAACTAACGCCTGGTTTGCCTTTTTGGTGGCTCTGGCACTGGGTGTTTTGCTCGGGGCGAGGTTGGGAGCACTGTTTGGTCTTCTCCTCGCCGCCGTTTTTACAGATGTAATGTGCAGAAAAATACCAAACAAATTGATTGTAACTGGATTATTGCTTGGTGTTTCTTTTCAGATTTTTTATTTTGGTTTGGGTGGTTTTATCTCTGCATTAGGCGGTTTTTCCTTAGGCTTTTCTTTGTTCTTGCCTTTTTATTTTTTGCGAATAATGGCTGCTGGCGATGTCAAGCTGATGGCAATGGTCGGTTGCTTTGTTGGCATGTCTGATATTGTTGGCGTGGTGCTTGGCACATTGTTGGCTGGTGGTTTTTTATCTTTGCTATTTTCTTTGAAATCAAAGTCTGTGCGACAGCTTCTACTCAATGTCAGGATTGTTTCCATGCTTGGTATTTCCAAAGTAATGAGTGGGAAAGCTCCGGTTAATGACGGGATTGTTGGTTCGGTTGGCACACTGCCCTACGCCATGGCAATTGCTGTTGGTACAGCCGGATATTTTCTTTGGAATGGTGTTTGATTTGTTTTGATGAATTTAGTTTTTGCGCTATATTGCTAGTGGCGTAGTGGTAAAATGCTAGTGGTTTTTAGTGAGCCTGTTATTTATGCGGTGTAAAAAATATTCTTGGTTGTTGCTGCTAGCTGGGCTATATCTCATTGCATAAATACCCAGATTGGTGTTTGTGTTGACGAGGAGGATAAAAATGTTCAATCCCGATGGCTTGGAATTACAGGGCAATACTCCTCCTCGTGACCTTTTGCCCCGTGCTCCGCAAAATGTAAAAGAAACTGGTCTGGATTTCCTGTTTCTGGTGGAGCTGCTCTGCAAGACCCTCTTCTTTCACGGTCAGACCCGGCTGGTTGATCTGGTCAACCATACCAAGCTTCCAGTCAGCGTGTTGGAGCCGCTGCTAGCTTTCATGCGCAGCGAACAGCTGTGTGAAGTGTCCGGTCGTAACGAAACAGAAGCCACCATCGCCTACACGCTGACCGACGTTGGCCGCAACCGTACGCAGACCTTCCTTCAGAAAAGCCATTACGCCGGCCCTGCCCCAGTGACCTTGCAAGCGTATATCGATGCGGTGCACCGCCAGTCAGTCGCCAGCATGAAGGTCACCAAAGAGTTGGTAGCCGAAGGCTTCAAAGGGTTTGTCCTTCGCCAGAGCACCATGAACCAGCTAGGTGCTGCGATGAACTCCGGGCGCGCCATCTTGGTATATGGCCCTCCCGGGAGCGGCAAGACTTATGTCTCGGAGCACTTGGCTACTTTGCTGACCGGTAACTGTGCCATTCCTTATGCCGTACTGGTTGATAGTGAGGTCATCCAGCTGTTCGATCCGCTGGTGCATCGGCCAGTGGCCAGCAGTCACAGTGGCAGCTCACTGGACAAAGGGCCACTGCATGATGCGCGCTGGGTTGAGTGCCAGCGGCCGGTGGTGATGACCGGTGGGGAATTGACACTGTCGATGCTGGATCTAGATTTCGACGAGAGCACCCGCTTTTACCAGGCACCACCACAAGTCAAGGCCAACAATGGCTTGCTGATCATTGATGATCTGGGGCGGCAGCTGGTTTCTCCCCAAATGCTGATGAATCGCTGGATTGTGCCGCTGGATCGTCGGGTGGACTATCTGGCGTTGCATACCGGTACCAAGTTCATGGTGCCATTCGACGTGATCGTGATTTTCTCCAGCAACATTCCACCAAGCACGCTGGCCGACGAGGCATTTCTACGCCGGCTTGGTTACAAGATCTACATCGGCAAGCTTGATGAAGAAGACTACCGCGCGATTTTCGAGCAGAACTGCACCCGTTTGGGCATTCCTTTTACCGAACAAGGGCTCCGGTTTGTGATTGATGAATTGCACGGCAAACACGACAAACCCCTCCTCGCCTGTATTCCACGCGATTTGCTGGAACAGATCCGCGATTTCACCTTTTACCAGGGGATCAAGCCGGAGCTGAGTGAGGAGTTGCTGACGTGGGCATGGGAAAACTACTACACCAAGGGATAGGTTGCGGTTGCGACCTGGCTTGAGCTGTTAATCAAGTGTGGGGAGAAGGCAGTGAAAAACCCAAGAGCCATAGCAATGATCGTGGTGTCCATCATCGTCGGCCTGGTGGCCGTGGTGATGGCATCGCAATGGATCAACAAGCAGACCAGTGTTTCCGCTCAGAAAGTGGTCATCGCGGCGGTGGATGTCGATCTTGGTTCCAAGCTGACGCCAGAGATGTTGCGGCTGGTTGACTGGCCTAGTGGCAGCATTCCCGATGGCGCGATTGTCGATCCACAGGCGCTGGACGGTCGGGTGCTGAAAACCAGCGTGCTACGCGGTGAGGCCATTCTGGAGTCGAAACTGGCGCCACTCGGCACCAAGGGTGGCCTGTCGGCGGTGGTGATGGAAGGCAAGCGTGCGATGACGGTGCGAGTTAACGACGTGATCGGCGTAGCGGGCTTTGCCTTGCCTGGCAACTATGTCGATATCCTCGTCAACACCACAGATGATGCCAAGGCGAATACCAAGGAAAAGGTCGA
>JACCDZ011365706.1_pt1 | contig 10651 bp, 9 predicted proteins | sample 7449551 | NCBI WGS metagenome assembly JACCDZ01 (sample SAMN15323452, study PRJNA562643) | freshwater metagenome | isolation source: river surface water | place: USA:Blue River Watershed | collected 2017-08-18
GATTGGTAGTCGGAACGACCGTTACCTGAAAAAATTAAAAAAGACGGTCGACCAAATCAACGGTCTGGAAAGTCAGTATGTCGCACTCACGGACGAGCAATTACAGCAAAAAACCGCTGAATTCAAACAACGTCATGCCGATGGCGCAAGTCTAGATGATTTATTACCAGAAGCATTTGCGACAGTTCGTGAAGCCAGTCGCCGGGTTTTTGGTATGCGTCATTTTGACGTCCAGTTAATTGGTGCCATGGTTCTGCATCAAGGCAAGATTTCAGAGATGCGCACCGGCGAAGGTAAAACCCTCACCGCGACTTTGTCAGCTTACCTCAACGCATTAAGCGGCAAATCAGTCCACGTCATTACCGTCAACGATTACTTAGCGAAGCGTGATGCGGCGACCAACGAACCTTTGTTTGGCTTTTTGGGCTTAACGGTTGGCGTGAACGTACCTGGCATGAATCACTTTGATAAGCAAAAAGCTTACGAAGCGGATATCACGTACGGCACCAACAACGAATTTGGTTTTGACTATCTGCGTGACAACATGGCATTTAGCATGCCAGAACGTGTACAACGCGATTTAGCCTATGCCATCATCGATGAAGTCGACTCTATTTTAATTGACGAAGCGCGTACACCACTGATTATTTCAGGCCAAGCAGAAGATAGTTCAGAGCTTTATCGTCAAATTGACCAAGTTGTTCCGATGCTGGAACGTCAGGAAAAAGAAGACGAAGAAGGTGAAATGGGCGATGGTCATTTCACGATTGATGAAAAAGCGAAGCAAATTTACCTAACTGAACGTGGTCAAATCCGCGTTGAAGAGATTCTGGTTGAGCGTGGGTTGATGGCGCAAGGCGATTCATTATATTCAGCCGCGAATATCACATTGCTTCACCACGTTTACGCAGCACTGCGCGCGCACAACTTGTTCAAGAAAGACGTTGATTACGTGGTGAAAGAAGGCCAGATCATTATCGTTGACGAGCATACAGGTCGGACAATGGAAGGTCGTCGTTGGTCTGAAGGCTTGCACCAAGCGATCGAAGCTAAAGAAAAAGTTCGCATTCAAAACGAAAACCAAACTTTGGCGTCTATCACGTTCCAAAACTACTTCCGCTTATACGACAAACTGGCGGGTATGACGGGTACTGCTGATACCGAAGCTTTTGAATTCCAACAAATATACGGTTTAGAAACTATCGTTGTGCCAACAAACCGGCCAATGATCCGTAAAGATATGGCTGATAAAGTTTATCTGACAGCTGAAGAGAAATATCAAGCGATTATCCAAGATATTGAAGAGACTCGTGCGTTGAACCGTCCAGTGTTGGTTGGTACTGCATCTATCGAAAGCTCTGAATATTTGTCTGGCCTTTTACATAAAGCGAAGATTTCGCACCAAGTATTAAACGCGAAATTCCATGCTAGTGAAGCACAAATTATCGCCGACGCAGGTCGTCCGGGAGCTGTGACCATTGCCACCAACATGGCGGGTCGTGGTACTGATATCGTCTTGGGTGGTAATTGGCAAAGTGATTTGGCGAAGTTGGACAACCCATCAGACGAGCAGGTTGCTGAGCTAAAAGCTGAGTGGCAACAACGTCACGATGCGGTGATCAATGCAGGTGGTTTACATATCATCGGTACAGAACGTCATGAGTCTCGCCGTATTGATAACCAATTGCGCGGCCGGTCAGGTCGTCAAGGTGATGCCGGTTCAAGCCGCTTCTATTTGGCGCTTGACGATGCGTTAATGCGTATTTTTGCTTCAGACCGTATGGCTGCGATGATGCGCAAGTTAGGCATGGAAAAAGGCGAATCGATCGAACATCCGTTGGTAAACCGTGCGATTGAAAACGCACAGCGTAAAGTTGAAGCGCGTAACTTCGATATCCGTAAGCAATTGCTGGAATTCGATGACGTCGCCAACGATCAGCGTAAAGTGGTTTACGAACAACGTAATGAATTATTGGCTGTTGCTGATATTTCCGAAACCGTGAATGCCATTCGTCAAGATGTCGTAGAAACTGTGATCAACCAATATGTGCCGCCACAGTCTTTAGACGAGATGTGGGACATTCCAGGTTTAGAAGCGCGCTTACGTGCAGACTTCGCTATCGACATGCCAATCGCGAAATGGCTAGCTGAAGACAAAAAACTATTTGAAGAGCAACTCCGGGAACGTATCCAAGACGTTGTCGCGAAGACTTACGAGCTGAAAGAAGAGATGGTTGGTGCACCAGTGCTGCGTCAATTCGAAAAAGCAGTCATGTTGCAAAGCTTAGATACGCACTGGAAAGAACATTTAGCAGCGATGGACCATCTGCGTCAGGGCATTAACTTGCGCGGTTATGCGCAGAAAAACCCGAAACAAGAATATAAGCGCGAAGCTTTCGAATTATTCTCGAACATGCTTGATCAACTGAAACTGGATGTGATTGGTGTGCTTAGCCGCGTGCAAATCCGTGCTCCGGAAGATGTTGATGCGGTTGAAGAACAACGTCGTAAAGCTGAACAGGTACCAATGCAGTTCCAGCATGAAGAGGCTGAACATGTGGGGGGCGATGTTTCTGAGCTGCCGCCAGTTGCCGTGTTCCGTGATGCCGATAAAATTGGTCGTAACGATCCTTGCCCATGTGGTTCTGGTAAAAAATATAAACAGTGTCACGGCAAACTAAGCTGATTGAGTACTGTTATAAAAAGCCGGAGTTAATTCTCCGGTTTTTTTTTGAAGAAATTCATAGAATCTAATGGAGATATGGCAATGAAATCCATTCATGTTGCGGTTGGTGTGATCAAGCGGGGCGAGGCGATTTTTATCAGCAAACGCCCTGAACAGCTTCATCAAGGCGGACGCTGGGAATTTCCTGGCGGCAAAGTTGAGTTAGGTGAAACTGTGTTACAGGCGTTACACCGTGAATTACTGGAAGAAGTTGGACTGAGGGTGCAAAAGGCCGAACCTTTGCAGACACTTGAATACGACTATCCGGAAAAACGGGTATTATTGGACGTGTGGCTGGTCACTGAATGTGACGGAGACGGCCAAGGACTGGAAGGTCAGCAAGTTGCTTGGGTGCCTCATCAGCAACTGGGGAATTATCAATTCCCGGATGCAAATCAACCAATTTTGGCAGCTGTTGCTGGGCTCTTTTAAGCCCAGCCAACTTTCATTTGAAAAACTCGTTATCTTGCTGCATTAATTCGTCTTCGAGCGCCAGTAAGTCAACATCACCAAGTCCCGCTTCAAAAGGCTGTTTATCGGCAATACGGCGGCTTTCAGTCGCCCATTCGCCCAAGTCAATCAAACGGCAGCGGTCACTACAGAACGGCCTAAACGGCGAATCTGGGCCCCATACAACCTCAGCGTCGCAAGTTGGACATTTAACAGTCAACACAGACATCACAATTCTTCCAAATTAAAAAACGATGATGATTATACCACGGCGGATGGTGTTGCTACTTGTGCTTCATTGGGGTATTTAACAGCAGGCTAAATCAAATTCGATGTTTTTGTCGGAGGTGGCTCTACCTTGGGCATCGCACAGTTGCATAAAGCGAATGGCGTAACGATATTTATTGCCACTGACGGTTGGATAACAACCATAACTCAGTGGGTAACGTAGTCGCAATAACTCGAATTGGTCGGTATTACTTTGGAAGAAACCATTTTCCGCGACCATTGGTTGAAATTGGCCGCGTTCTCGAATGAATGTCAGGATAAAATTGATCGCCTTTTCCACCAAATGCAGATGACCAATCCATTCAGCGGCCTGCGCTTGGCGGACAGCGATGTCCTGAGTGTACCAAAATTGCAGTTGTGGGAGATCAAAGTAACAGGTGCCGCCAGGAATAAAAAAACGCTGGCGTAATGGCCCTAAAAATTTGTCTTCTTTGAGCACGTTGGCGAACTTCGCACCTTTTAGTAAGTCGCTTTGCAGATGGACTGCCTGCTGTAACATGCGTTTTAAAGTGCTGTCGGAAATCGATGGGTGACGCGACCAATTCACTAGTGCTGACTCACACCGTTCGACGTCTTTAATCAGATCTGGCCGAATATCATTGCGATCTAACACCTCGATTAAAGCAAATAATGAGGTGAAAAAGCCGAGCTGTTGAGACTCGTTGGCAAGAGATAGCTGCAGATTAACTTGCTGAAACAAATACTCCACCCGCAGATAAGTTCTGACTTTTTCATTTAGCGGATGTTCGTAGATAAGTTCAGTCATTGCTGTGCTAGTCCTGCCAGTCGAAAAGACCGTATTGTTAATTGTTTACATTAAACCTAAGTCGGCGTTTTGGCTAGTTTTTCTGCGGCTAAATGCAAATAAAGCGTATGTAATTCTGCGACTTGTCGAGTGAGATCTACACCGTCGATATCGTTATCGATGATTTGAGTTGCCTGCGCCAAGCGTTGGCTTTGGCTGCATTGTGCCGCCAAAATTGCCTCGACTTGTGCTTGGGTCACATTATCACGGGCACAGGTTCTGCTGATTTGGGTTGTAGGACTGACATTAACAACGAGCACTTGGCTAGTTAACGCAGTTAAGCCATTTTCAATCAGTAGCGGGGCAACAAGTAATACGTATTCAGACCTAGCTGCGCTCAGTTGCCGCAGAATTTCACTGCGGATCAACGGATGCATCAGTGCATTTAACCATTGCTTTGCCGAACCATCGGCAAAAACTTGTGCACGTAACCAAGGGCGGTTGAGATTGCCGTCGCTGAGTAGGGCATCAGCGCCAAATTTTCCAACGATTTGTTGGAGCGCTTCTGAACCAATGGCAACGACTTCGCGAGCGATAACATCGGCATCCACTAGGGTGACGCCGAGTTTCGCAAACAGATTGGCAACCGTGGTTTTACCGCTACCAATGCCACCGGTCAGGCCAACGACCAATGCGCTCAATTGAGCACATATCCAAGATATGCGTTTTTAATTTGCTCGCCCCATAACAACGCAATAAATCCTGCGCCAATAATATAAGGGCCGTATGGGATTTTAGTATCTTGGCCTTTGTTGGCTGCCATCAATAATACACTGCCAACTACGGCACCGACCACAGCGGATAACAAAATGACCAATGGCAATTGTTGCCAGCCTAATAATGCGCCAAAAATGGCCATGAGTTTGAAGTCACCGTAACCCATGCCTTCCTTACCCGTAAGCAGTTTAAAGGCCCAATAAACCGACCACAGGGACAAATAACCCACAGCTGCACCTAAAATGGCCTCTGCTGAACTTTGGCCAATGCCAAATAATGTTGCGGTCAACACCAACCATAACAATGGCAGCGTGATTTCATCAGGTAGCAACATTTTGTCGATATCGGTGCCGGTGAGTGCGATTAAACACCAAGTTGTTACTATGGCTAAAGCGCCAAAGCCTGTAGCGCCAAAATGGTAGGCGACGACCGCAGATAACACCGCAGTGCTTAGCTCAACGATAGGGTATCGTTTACTAATCGGAGTTTGGCAATAACGGCATTTGCCGCCAAGTAATAACCAACCTAGTACCGGAATATTGTCCATTGCAGCTAACGGATGATGACATTTTGGACACGCTGAACGCGGTACCGCAAGATTAAAGGTATCCTCCAGTGGCTTGGTAGTCTTGGGATGAAAATATTCTTGATATTCCTGAGCAAAGGCAGTTTCCATCATAATTGGCAATCGGTAGATCACCACGTTGAGAAAGCTGCCTACACAGAGGCTGACGACAAACACCGCAGCGACAAATGCCAACGGATTCTGCTGCAGGTAACTAACCAACAGCTGCAGATTATCCATCATTTGATCACGCCACCGAGTTGGAAGATTGGCAAATACATCGCAATAATCAAGCCACCGACCAGTACGCCTAATACCGACATAATCAATGGTTCTAACAGTGCTGTTAGACCGTCAACGGCATCATCAACTTCCTGTTCGTAGATGTTAGCGACACGCGACAACATATCGTCTAGAGCACCAGATTCTTCGCCGATAGACACCATTTGAATAACCATTTCTGGGAAGCGACTGGTGGCTTTCATTGAGCTATACATCTGTCCGCCCGCTGAAACGTCAGCACGTACTTCCATAATGGCATTTTTGTAAACTTCGTTGCCGGCTGCACCTGCAGCTGATTCCAACGCCTCGATCAAGGGCACACCCGCGGCAAAGGTTGTCGACAGCGTTCGAGCATAACGTGCTACGGCAGCTTTGTTCAGGATATCGCCAACAACTGGCGCCTTAAGCAACAAGCCATCGGCCTTAGTGCGAAACGCCAAGTTAGTTTTATACATGTGGCCGAGCGATTTAAAGGTCACAAATAGACCGGCCAATACGACCCACCAATACGCCTGCATCAGTTCTGATAAATAAACAACAAACAGAGTAAATGCCGGTAATTCAGCACCAAAGCCAGCAAAAATCTCGGCAAATTGCGGAACCACGAAAATCAATAAGATTGAGGTCACAATTAATGCCACCGCGATAACGGCGATTGGGTAGAACATCGCTTTTTTGATTTTGGATTTCAGTGCTTCGGCTTTTTCTTTGTAAATTGCGATCCGGTCGAAAATCCGATCCAAGGCACCTGAAGATTCGCCTGATTTCACTAAGTCGCAGTACAGTGAATCAAAGTATTTTGGATGTTCCCGTAATACTTCAGACAAGGGAATACCCCCTTGTACTTTGGTAGAAATCTTCTGCATCAAGCCGCGTAGTTGCTTTTTCTCGGAACCATTAGCGATAAGATCTATTGACTGAACTAATGGCACACCGGCCTGCAACATTGTGGCGATTTGCCGAGTGACGACCGCAATGTCCGCAGGAACAATTTTAGGTTCACTACCAAACAAGGCTTTTGCTTTTTTCCGCACCATTGACGGTGTGATGCCTTGTTGACGCAACAAGGCCTTGGCTTCTTGTACTGTACTGGCCTTAATTTCGCCCTGGATGGATTTACCGCGACGGTTAACCCCTTTCCAGTCAAATGTATCCAGCTCTTTTATTTTTGGTTGTGGAGCCATGTCTGTTCCTTGAATTGCTTGGGATCTAATGCCCAATATATCCAGCGTCTTTAACTATTCGTGACGCGGTTAATCTCTGCCAAACTCGTCAAGCCCGCGGCGGCTTTTAACAACCCAGATTGTCTGAGGTTATTAATTCCTTCGCGCTGAGCTTGTTGAGCGATTTCTAATGAATTGCCACCTTGCATGATTCTTTCCGCAATATCGCCGGAAATTGGCATGACTTCATAAATACCGACGCGGCCTTTATACCCACCCGTGCAATATTCGCAACCAATGGGCTTAAATAATTTAATTGTTGGTAACTGCGCTTGAGTAAACCCTTGCTTCAGTAGCTCAGTTTCTGGCAAGTGCTCTGGCGCTTTACAATGACTACACAGACGACGCGCCAAACGTTGAGCGATAATCAGCGATACCGAACTTGCGACGTTATAAGCCGGTACCCCCATGTTTAACAAACGGGTTAAGGTTTCCGGTGCTGAGTTCGTATGCAGTGTACTTAATACTAAGTGACCTGTTTGTGCCGCTTTAATCGCAATCTCAGCGGTTTCTAAGTCCCGGATTTCACCGACCATGATAACGTCAGGATCTTGCCGCAAGAACGATTTAAGCGCGGCAGGGAAGGTTAAACCCGCTTTGATATTAACCTGCACTTGGTTAATACCAGGCAAGTTGATTTCCACTGGGTCTTCGGCGGTCGATATGTTGGTCTCTTCAGTGTTGAGAATGTTCAAACCGGTGTATAAAGAAACGGTTTTACCGCTACCGGTAGGACCTGTGACTAGAATCATACCCTGCGGCTGTTCAAGTGCAGCCAGATAAAGCTTTTTCTGCGCTTCTTCATAACCAAGAATATCGATACCCAGCATGGCACTGTCGGAATCCAAAATCCGCATTACGATTTTTTCGCCCCACAGGGTCGGTAAACTGCTTACCCGGAAATCGATAGATTTCTTTTGAGAGAGTTTAAGTTTGATCCGACCATCCTGAGGCACGCGTTTTTCAGCGATATCTAGACGCGACATTACTTTTAGACGAGCAGATAAGCGACCGGAAAGTGCAACTGGTGGTGACGCAACCTCATGCAAAATACCATCGATGCGAAAGCGAATCCGATAGCTTTTCTCATAGGGTTCAAAGTGTAAATCTGACGCTCCTTTGCGGATCGCATCGTGCAGCATTTTATTGATAAAGGCGATGATCGGTTGATCTTCAGAATCAGATGCTGCATGTTCTTCACTCTCGGCATCCTCAACACCAAGTGCACTTAAATCCCACTCGCTACTGTTAAACGACTCCGCGTTGTTGCTATCAAAAACACGGTCAATCAGTTTTTGCAGTTTATCGTATTCAACAACAATTAATTCCGCGCGCATACCAGTGCTAAATTCGAAATCTTCTACTGGCTGCATATCAGTCGGATCGACTAACGCGAGGAATAAAGTACGATTGCGTTTACCGATAGGTAACACGAGATGTTTACGGACCAGCTTTTCGTTACGTTCTTGTTCCGGGACAAACTCGAAATCGTAGAAGTCTAGATCGATCATCGAGTGCATTGTGATATTGGCGGCAGCTTCAGCCAGCGCCTTTGGCGTGATCAATTTTTCAGTCACCAATAGCTCGGCGAGACTATGGTACTGATGATTTTTTTCAGTGATCAAACGCTGAACCTGATTGGAATCGACCAATCCGGCTTGTCCTAAGCGCCGAAGCAAGATAGATTGCGAGTTTACCGCCATAAACGAAAAATCCTTGATAACCACCAAAAATTTGTGATCAGTTTGATTATGCCAGTATCAGGCACTTATTCAAGCTGAATCCTCTGTTGATTGCTAATTCTGGCAATTTGGTGTTAACAACTGGCAAGGATTTCGGAAAAATTTAGCGAAATCAGTGATAATTAAAAAAAATGAATATAAAAAAGGAGCAAAACCTTGATCAAAATCGACTCATTAAAGCGTCGGGCAGTTACTTGGCATTTGGCGCTAAGTTTGTTGTTAAGTATGGCTCTGGCTGCATGGTTATTATTGCACTGGTTTCCGGCACCATTTAGCTTTGCTGCAGGCGCTTTGACTGGCCTGGTTATCGTGGTCTCAGTGGATATGTGTTTGGGGCCCATGCTGACGTTATTGCTTATCCACTCGAAAAAATCCTTCAAGGAAAACGTGCTTGATGCCTGTGTTGTCGCGGCGTTGCAATTTTCGGCGTTAGGATATGGTTTGTGGCAAGTCAGTTTGGCTAGACCTGCTGCTGTCGTTTTTTGGCAAGATAGCTTTTATTTAGTGAAGGCTTTTGACTTCGAGGAGCGCTACGGCCGGCAACCTGACTTATCAACGTTGTCAAAGGAATCAGTCCCGGTTGTTTATGCCCGTTATCCGTTATTGCTGTCAGAGCTCAATGAGTTGGAGCGGTCTATCCGCGCTGGCATTGTGCCTTATGAGCAAACTTCGTTATATCGGACTGTGCAGGAAGGTCTCGCTGAGATCCGTAAAAGTCCATTAGATATAAAAATATTATTGAAAAAGTACCCGCAATTGCAGCTGCAGTTAGATGCGCTTGGTGATACTAATACACAAAAGCAATTTATTTACAGTCGCCTGCATTCAGACTATGGGACTTATTTGCTGGTTTTTGCTGAGGATGCCCGTTTATTGGGCTTATTGCAGTTGCCGGATCAACCCTAACAATAGCGATATACGGGTGACGTATTGAAGTAGAATATCGAGGAATTAATATAGCCAACAGCAAGTGTTGGCTATATGCATTAGCAAATACCTGCCGCGATACAAGTTGAAGACCCATTCAAATCCCAAACTAAGGCTCCGGCGTTTATTGCTGGAGTCAAAATAAAGGTTTCGCCATTCAACGAGTTCCCTGTAATCGCAGTACCAACGACTGAGCCATCGTTTTGGATCAGAATAGACGCGGTAACAGGAGTGCTAGTCGTTGGGTCAACGCCGATTTTGGCGAAGGTATTACAGTTAGATAAATCCGTTCCACCATTAACTTGGTAGCAGGTGTCGACAGATTTTCGAACTGCACTGACAGTAGCCATCACTTCGGAAAATTTAGAACGGCCAAAATAGGTCTGATAAGCAGGCAGTGCCAGTGCAATCAATATACCTAAAATGGCAACAACAATCATCAGCTCGATTAAGGTAAAACCTTGGTTTTTACGCATAAACTTCCCTCGCTGAAAAAAAAACGGGAAGCCATAGCTTCCCGTTTAGGATTACAACGCTATTAGCACAGACCGCCAGCGATGCAAGTACCGCTAGTTGCCCAAGTTAAAGTGCCTGAAGCGATAGTTGGTGTCAGGATGTAAGTTAAACCATCAACTGAAGTTGCGTCGCCAGTTGCTGTGATTGCAGCAGTAGTTGCAGCGATAGCAACAGTAGCTACGTGAGTACCAGCTGCTGCACCAGTTAAGTCAGCACCAGTTTTAGCCGCTGTATCGCAGTTTGTTAATAAACCTGCGCCACGAGTTTGGAAGCAAGTATCAACGGCAGTTTTAACAGCAGAAGCTGCTAATACTACTTCAGAGAACCGGCTCTTTTTGGTGTATGTTTGGTATGCTGGCAGTGCAACTGCAGCTAAGATACCGATGATTGCTACAACGATCATTAATTCGA
>JACCDZ010874074.1_pt1 | contig 10647 bp, 10 predicted proteins | sample 7449551 | NCBI WGS metagenome assembly JACCDZ01 (sample SAMN15323452, study PRJNA562643) | freshwater metagenome | isolation source: river surface water | place: USA:Blue River Watershed | collected 2017-08-18
CGTAGGCCGACACCCCGGCACTGACGGCAGCGCGCGCCGTGTCCGCATCCTGGTCGTTGGTGAACATCACGATGGGGCGCTGGGCCTCACGGGTGGCGTGCACCACATGCTCTAGTGCATCACGCGCGTCACTCTCGGCGTCGACAATGACCAGGTCCGGCGCCAGTTGCAACAAGCGTTCCCCCAGGAATACATCGGCGGGCAAGACCGCCACGAGGTTGAACCCGCCTTCCAGCAGGCTGATGCGCAAACTGCGCGCACGCTCCACCTGGGAAAGGGCATGGGCGTTGTCCGGCGCAGGGGCATCCAGCTCGGGCGACACAACAACGATTCGCAGGGCCTCGGTCATGAACGGAGACACCGCAATTTTCGTGCCGACATTTGCGGGTTTTCCCGCAGTTTTTCCGCCATTTCACGCAAAAACTTAAGGTGGGATATGGTTTTTCTGCCTGAATAACCTAAAGTTTGTAGGGACATAACCAAGTGCGGTAGTCGGGATTAATTCCCCAGTGCCGGACGCTGATGAAAGCTGCTGTTGTGAACATTTCAAGCGCCATCGTGTACGCCCAGCCGGGCAAGGATGCCGCCGTGCGCGAGCGCCTGTCGGCCTTTCCCGGCGTCCAGGTCCACGCCGCCAGCGAGGACGGAAAAATCATCATCACGCTCGAAAGCGAAAGCGATCGTGGCGCGGTTGACCAATACGAGGCCATCGGTCGCGAAGAGGGTGTCCTCAACGTGGCCATGGTGTACCAGCAAACCGAATCCCACCCCGATCAGGAGATCTGAAAATGCAACTTACCCGTCGTGATTTGATCAAGGCCCAGGCCGCCACCGCGGCAGCTACCGTCGCTGGCATCAGCATTCCCGGTGCCCAGGCACTGGCCGCTACCGCCACCAAGGACGCTGGCGTGCGCTGGGACAAAGGCGTATGCCGTTTCTGTGGCACTGGCTGCGGCGTGCTGGTCGGCGTGAAGGACAACCGCGTGGTCGCCACCCAGGGCGACCCCGACGCCCCGGTGAACAAGGGCATCAACTGCATCAAGGGCTACTTCCTGTCCAAGATCATGTACGGCAAGGACCGCCTGGAGCAGCCGCTCTTGCGCATGAAGGACGGCAAGTTCGACAAGCAAGGCGAGTTCACCCCCATCACGTGGGACAAGGCCTTCGACATCATGGAAGAGAAGACCAAGGCTGCGCTCAAAGAAGGCGGCCCACGCAATATCGCCATGTTCGGCTCCGGCCAGTGGACCATCTGGGAAGGCTACGCCGCCTCCAAGCTGTTCAAGGCCGGCTTTCGCTCCAACAACCTCGACCCCAACGCACGCCACTGCATGGCTTCGGCCGTGGCGGGCTTCATGCGCACCTTCGGTATTGACGAGCCCATGGGCTGCTACGACGACGCCGAACACGCCGACGTGTTTGCCCTGTGGGGTTCCAACATGGCCGAGATGCACCCCATCCTGTGGAGCCGCATCACCGACCGCCGCCTGACCGCCAAGCACGTCAAGATCCATGTGCTCTCCACCTTCAGCCACCGCACCTGCGAGCTGGCCGACAACGAGCTAATCTTCAAGCCGCAGTCCGACTTGGCGATCCTCAACTACATTGCCAACTACATCATCCAGAACAACGCGGTCAACGAAGACTTCGTCAAGAAGCACGTCAAGTTCAAAAAGGGCGTGACCGACATCGGCTACGGCCTGCGCCCCAACCACCCGCTGGAAGTGGCCGCTGGGAACAACGGTTACCCCGGTGCCGACGGCAAGCCCAAAGGCGACCCCGGCAAGGCGGCCGACATCAGCTTTGACGAATTCAAGCAGTTTGTGTCCGAGTACACGCTGGACAAGACCTTTGAGATTTCGGGTGTGCCCAAGGAGCGCCTCGAAGCACTGGCCAAAGCCTATGCCGACCCCAAGACCAAGGTCGTCTCCTACTGGACCATGGGCTTCAACCAGCACACCCGTGGCACCTGGGTGAACAACATGATTTACAACGTCCACCTGCTGGTGGGCAAGATTTCCGAGCCTGGCAACGGCCCGTTCTCGCTCACCGGCCAGCCTTCGGCCTGCGGCACGGCGCGCGAAGTGGGTACCTTCTCGCACCGGCTGCCCGCCGACATGGTGGTGGGCAACCCCAAGCACCGCGAGATCACCGAAAAATACTGGAAGTTGCCCGCTGGCACCATTCCCGACTGGGTGGGCCTGCACGCCGTGGCCCAGAGCCGCGCGCTCAAGGACGGCAAGCTGGGCTTCTTCTGGTCCACCACCACCAACAACATGCAGGCGGGGCCCAACATCAACCAGGAAGTGCTTCCAGGCTGGCGCAAGCCAAAGGCATTCGTGGTGCACTCGGATGTTTACCCCACCGTGTCGGCCACTTCGGCCGACCTGATCCTGCCTTCGGCCATGTGGATGGAGAAGGAAGGCGCCTACGGCAACGCCGAGCGCCGTGGCCAGTTCTGGCGCCAGCAAGTCAGCGCGCCAGGCCAGGCCCGCTCCGACCTGTGGCAGTACATCGAGTTCTCCAAGCGTTTCAAGACCGACGAAGTCTGGCCGGCCGAGATCCTGGACAAGAACCCCGAATACAAGGGCAAAACCCTGTACGAGGTGCTGTACGCCAACAAGGACACCACCAAGTGGGGTCTGGACGACGTGGCCAAGGTCAATGCCCACGGCATCAAGAATTACATGAACGACGAGTCCAAGGCCGTCGGCTTCTACCTGCAAAAGGGTTTGTTTGAAGAGTACGCCATGTTCGGTCGCGGCAAGGCCCACGACTTGGCTTACTTCGACGTGTACCACAAGGCCCGCGGCCTGCGCTGGCCCGTGGTGGATGGCAAGGAAACCCTGTGGCGCTTCCGTGAAGGCTACGACAGCTATGTGCCCAAGGGTGAAGGTGTGCGCTTCTACGGCTACCCCGACGGCAAGGCCGTGGTATTTGCCCTGCCCTACCAGCCCGCGGCGGAGATGCCCGACACCGAGTTCGACCTGTGGCTGTGCACCGGCCGCGTGCTGGAACACTGGCACACCGGCTCCATGACACGCCGCGTGCCCGAGCTCTACCGCGCCGTGCCCGACGCCTGGGTCTACATGCACCCCGAAGACGCCAAGAAGCGTGGCCTGCAGCGCGGTGACACGGTCAAGATCGCCTCACGCCGCGGCGAAATCACCACCCGCGTGGAGACCCGTGGGCGCAACAAACCGCCGCTGGGCTTGGTGTTTGTGCCCTTCTTTGACGAGCACCGCCTGGTCAACAAGCTCACGCTGGACGCGACTTGCCCGATCTCGAAAGAGACCGACTTCAAGAAGTGCGCCGTCAAGATCGTGAAGGCCTGAGTCCACTAGAGCTGTAACGGCGCGCCCATGACAGAACCCCGACAAGCCCAGCGCGAAGCGCGCCGCCAGTTCCTCTTGGACACCACCAAGATGGTCTGCGGCGTGGGCGCGGCCGGGTTGGGCTTGGCCATGCTGTCCCAGCACGCCAAAGCACTTCCCGCAGGCGCCATTCGCCCGCCGGGTGCGGGCGCGGAAGACGACTTTCAAAGCGCTTGCATCCGATGCGGCCTGTGTGTGCGCGACTGCCCGTACGACATCCTTACGCTGGCAACTCCCGAGCAACCGGTGGCCACGGGCACGCCCTTCTTTGTGGCACGCAACAAGCCCTGCGAGATGTGCGAGGACATACCCTGCGTCAAAGCCTGCCCCACGGGTGCGCTCGACCACAGCCTCACAGACATCACCAAAGCGAAGATGGGCCTGGCCGTGCTGGTCGACCACGAAACCTGCCTGAACTTCCTGGGCCTGCGCTGTGACGTTTGCTACCGCGTGTGCCCGGTGATTGACAAGGCCATCACGCTGGAGCTGCAGCACAACGAACGCACCAACAAGCACTCTTTCTTCCTGCCTACCGTGCATTCCGACCAATGCACCGGTTGCGGCAAGTGCGAGGCTTCGTGCGTGCTGGAAACAGCGGCCATCAAGGTGTATCCGATCAACCTCGCCAAGGGCGAAATCGGTGCCCATTACCGCCTGGGCTGGGAAGAAAAGCGCAAAGCCGGCCGTGCGCTGGTGGACAACCAGTCCATGGTAGACCTGCCCGACCGCTTGCCCGACGGCATGAAGTTGCCTGGCCACTTTGACCCCGGAAGCGACGTGCCGCCACCACCACCCACCTTGCAAGTGGAGACTCCGCGATGAGCCGCGAAAAGAAGCCGGTAGGCTTGGATGCCGTCCAATCCAAAGGTTGGTGGGGTGCCCACCGCTGGTTGCTTCTACGCCGTGCCAGCCAACTCGGCGTGCTGTCCCTGTTCATGCTCGGCCCCTGGTTCGGCTGGTGGCTGGTCAAGGGCAATCTCAGCTACAGCTATACCCTCGACACGCTGCCGCTGACCGACCCGCTGCTGCTGCTACAGGTACTGGTCACGCGCCACACCCCCGAGCGCAATGCCGTCATCGGCGCGTTGATCGTGTTGGCGTTTTACGCGGTGGTGGGCGGACGGGTGTTTTGCTCCTGGGTCTGTCCTGTCAACGCCGTGACCGATGCGGCCAGTAGCCTGCGCCGCAGGCTCGACATCCGCGGCGGTGCAGACATGCCGCGCGAAACCCGGCTGTGGATGCTGGCACTCATCCTGGTCCTGGCAGCCACCATGGGCAGTGTGGTGTGGGAACTGGTCAACCCGGTATCCATGCTGCACCGCGGGCTTATTTTTGGCATGGGCATGGGGTGGTTGCTGATCCTGGGCATCTTCCTGTTTGACCTGTTTGTCATGAAGCGCGGCTGGTGCTCGCACCTGTGCCCGGTGGGGGCCTTTTACGGACTGCTCGGCCGCAAAAGCCTCCTACGTGTAAGCGCCACCAAGCGCGAGGCCTGCAACGACTGCCTGGACTGCTACGCCGTGTGCCCCGAGCAGCATGTCATCAAGCTGCCACTCAAGGGCGCTGCCAAAGGTGTAGGGCCAGTCATTCTCTCGGGCGACTGCACCAACTGTGCACGCTGCATCGACGTATGTGCCAAAGACGTATTCACTTTCGGCGTGCGCAACCAGCCCCCCGGGGCTACGGACGCAAGCCCCCAATGAACCAGAACCCATTTCCTCGACTTTTCACTGTGGAGAGCTCATCATGAAAAAAACTTTCAAATTCACCCTGGCTGCCATCATGACGGCAGCAGCATGCTGGGCGGCAGCACAACCGGTGACCAATATGCGGGGCAATGATGTTGCCACCGAAGATGCTGCTCCCGCAGACCTGGGCTACCAGGGCAGCAAGCCGGGAGCCCAAAAACTGATCCCCCGCACCTATGAAAACCAGCCGCCCCTGATTCCGCACAAGGTCGACGGATTCAGCGACATCACGTCGGAAGAAAATGCCTGCCTGGATTGCCACATCCACGACAAGTTCCGCGGCCAGAAGATTCCGCGCGCGGGCAAGAGCCACTTTGTGCCCAACGCAGACCCGAAAGCCGAAGCGGTGCTGGACATGCGCCGCTGGCAGTGCAACAACTGCCACGTGCCACAGGTAGACGCCAAGCCCCTGGTGGAGAACAAGTTCAAGGGCTATCTGCCCCCGGCCAAGAAGTAGACCTGTGGCGCGGCAAGCGCCTACAGCGTGCGCAGCGAGGTCCCCAGTGCTGCGCGCGGGGCTTGTGGCTTGTGGCGCGTCACTGTGCCCAGGTTGATACAGCACACGGCCTGCTCCTGTGGCTCCAGGGCCAACAGTGCACGCAGCGCTTGGCTGTGCATGGCCTGTCCGCTGGTCAGACCGCTGCCAAAGCCGAGCGCATGGGCGCTGAGCAAGACGTTCTGGATGGCACAGCCCAGGGTAAGAAGCCGCTCGTTGTCGTGCACCGGTGTGCCGGTGCCGGTTTCCTGCGCGGCCAGCGCCGTGCCCGAAGTGGACAAGCAGGCAATCGCCAGCACCAGTACCGGCGCGCGAAACGCTTTTTCGCGCGCCATTTCCATTTGTTCTGCGCTGGCCTGCGCGTCCCGCTCACGCAAAGCCGCTTCAAAGGCCTGTGCCAACAGCGGGCGCTTGTCGGTGGGCACCAGCACCAAGCGCCAAGGGCGCAGGCGACCGTGGTCGGGGGCGGCGCAGGCGGCCTCCAGAATCCATTGCAGCTGGGTGGCGTCGGGCCCTGGTTCGACCAGGCGCTTGGGGCTAATGTTGGATCGCGAGTGGATGAGTTCACCCACCCACGGCACCAGCTCAGGGTCGCGTGCCAGCATCACAGAATGGCAGCCGGTCGCTCACCGCGCTCATAGACCACGTGGGCACGGCCCACGATCAGTGGGTCCAGTTTGCCCACCTGCTCCAGGTCTTTGCTCGCAATGGGCAACTTGTGTAACACATACCGCATGGCGTTCAGCCGCGCGCGCTTCTTGCAGTCGCTCTTGATGACGGTCCAAGGTGCATCGGCCGTGTCGGTCTCAAAAAACATCGCTTCCTTGGCGCGGGTGTAGTCGTCCCACTTGTCCAGCGACGCCATGTCAATGGGGCTGAGCTTCCATTGCTTGAGCGGGTGGCCTTCACGCTCCTTGAAGCGGCGGCGCTGCTCCTTTTGGCTCACCGAAAACCAGAACTTGATGAGGTGCACACCACTGCGCACGAGGTGGCGCTCGAACTCGGGTGCCTGGCGCATGAACTCCTGGTACTCGGCGTCCGAGCAAAAACCCATGACGCGTTCGACCCCGGCACGGTTGTACCAACTGCGGTCGAACAGCACGATTTCGCCACGGGTGGGCAGGTGCTGCACATAGCGCTGGAAATACCACTGGCCCATTTCCTCGGCCGTGGGTTTTTCCAGTGCCACGACACGTGCGCCACGGGGGTTGAGATGCTCCATGAAGCGCTTGATAGTGCCGCCCTTGCCTGCAGCGTCGCGCCCTTCAAACAGGATCACCACACGCTGGCCGGTTTCCTTGACCCAGGCTTGCAGCTTGAGCAGTTCGACCTGCAAGCGGAATTTTTCCTTCTCGTAAGTGGAGCGGCGCAGCAGGTTCTTGTAGGGGTAACCGCCGTCGCGCCAGTCCGCGGTGAGCTCATCGTCCGGGTTCAGCCCCTTGTCTTTGCCCCTTTTTCCGCCACCGGCCAACGCCTGGCGCAGCACACGTGCGTCGTCGGGTGAAGCCCCGTCAAACATGGCGCGCAAGGCTTCCGCACGCTGGGCTGCACTGCCTTTGGCGCCGGGCTTGACCAGCTCCAATGCGGCAGCAACGGCCTTGCCTTGTGCAGCTTGCGTAGCCTCTTGGGCGACAAATTTTGCTATGCCTGCAGGTCGGCTGCTGGGAGCTACATCGCCCCGTGCAGCCGCTCGGGGTTTGCGTACGGTGCGGACGGCCGCGGGATGGGGGGTGACTTTGGCGTTGGTTTCGTTGGCCATGCAGGATATTCCTCAATTTTTTGCACAAATACGCTCTTGCACACGCTTCACGGTGCAGCAAACCATCGTACGCCTGGGGTTCGGGTTCGGGGGCAATTCCCCACTAGATTGCTAAGGAACCCACACCCGTATTTCCTGGGGTTTTGACACAGATCAACCACGACGCGTGTGCGCCTGCGGCTACTGGGGAGCACGCAGCAGTTTGGCCAATTCCCCGCTCTTGCGCATCTTGTCGATGGCAGCATCGAAGCGCGCGACGGCAGCTGACTTGTCCATGGACTTGGCAAAAGCCAAATGCAGCGGGTCTTTGGCCAGGGGCTTGGGCAGGGTGACAAAGCGGGCACGGTTGGCGCGGAGTTCCGGGTCGCTATTGATCGCGGTTTCCAGCCCTGCCGCTCCGTTGCCGATGAAGGCGGCATCGAGCCGCCCGGCCAGCAGCTTGCGCAGCCTGCCGGCCTGGCCTACATCACGCTCTACAACGAACAGCCCTTTGGTAATGGCACTGTCGACCTCTTCGCCATAACTCGCACCGTTGACGCCGCCAATGGTTTTGCCCTTGAGGTCCCCCAACTGGCTGTAGGCAAACGTCTTGTCTTTCAGGGTCACGACCTGAATGTCGTCGTCGTAGAACGGTTTAGAAAAATCAAAGTTTTTGGCGCGGTCCTGGTTGAAAGACACACCGACCACGCCCCCTTCACCGCGGGCAGCGAGTTCGTAGGCGCGCTTCCAGGGCGACAGGCGAATGTCGTACCGGTCACCCGTCAAGGCCTGCGCCTGCTCCAGTATGCGTACCAACACGCCTGCGGGCTTGCCGTCCCGGGCAAACACCACGGGGGCGTAGGCGTCGTCGCCCAACACGACGAGAGTCTCTGCTCGTACGGGCCCCAATGCAGCCAGCATCAGCAGCCAGGGCATCATGGTCTGGCGAAGCGAGTCGAACATGGCGTACTCCCGGTAGGCGCGGCACCCGCCCGCGTATGTAGGTGGGGCACAGTGTAGGCAGTGGCGCCAGGGGTCGCAAGCGGCAGTGGTCGCGCACCGCCTTCACTGGTACGATGGCCCGCTCCATTACCGAACACCCTCCGTGCCCCCCAACTCCACCGCTGCTGGCATCCGCAAACTACTGCATTGGCTGCAGTCGTTGCGTGTCGCAATCGCCTTGACCGTGGTAGCGGGGGTCATGTTGTCTTCGGGCGTGACTTTTCTGGAGCAAACCGGTGAACTCAGGCAGGCCCACCAGGCGCAGATTCAAAAAGAGCTGGAGCGGCTGGCAACCCTGACGGCCCTGGCCATGCGCGAGCCGCTGTGGCAATTCGCACCGGAGCAAGCGGCCTCCATCATCGAAGCCGCGTTCATTAACCCGGACGTCATTGCCATTGCGGTGTGGGACCACAAAGGCATTCCTTTTGCAGACCTCCAGCGCACTGCGCCAGATGCCTCCATGGTGGAGGAGTCCAGCCACCCGGTGGAGCGCGAGGGTGCGGTGGTAGGCAAGCTGCGCATCCGCATGTCCACGGCCGGGTACCTGGCCACACTCAATGAGCTGCGCTGGCAATACTTCACCAATGCGGCGCAGTCTGCCGCACTGGCACTGGTGGTGATCCTGCTGTTGCTCCAGTGGCGTTTGGTCAAACCGCTCAACCGCCTGGTGGCGGCCTCCACGCGCATTGAAAACGGTGAGCTGGAGACCCCCATTCACCGCGAATTCCACGACGAAGTGGGCACACTGGCGAGCAGCCTGGAAGCCACTCGCCTTTCGCTCATTGAACTGATTGCCCAACTGGAGTCGCGCAACCAGGCCTTACTGGAGTCCAATCTGCACCTGGAGCAGCGGGTGGCCGAGCGTACCGCTTCGCTGGAGAGTGCACTGAGCACCCTGGAGCGTGCACAGCAGGAGATGATCCAGAACGAAAAGCTCGCCTCGCTGGGCCGCGTCGTCGCCGGAGTGGCCCACGAGCTCAATACACCGATAGGCAACGCCCTCACCGTGACCACCACCTTGGAACTCGATGTGCAAACGCTGCAGTCGGAACTGCGCTCGGGAACCATGCGCAAGTCCAGCCTGGAAAATTTGCTGGTACGGCTGAACGAAGGCCTGGGCTTGGCAGGCACCAACCTGCAGCGAAGCGCCAACTTGATATCCGATTTCAAGCAGGTGGCAGTCGACACCGCGAGCGACCAACGCCGCAAATTTGACCTGGCAGAGGTCAGCGGGGAAATCCTCAACATGCTGCAACCCGCCCTGCGAAAGTCAGGCTGCGAAGTAGTACGCGAATTGCCCCCCAACCTCGTATGCGACGGCTATCCGGGGCGTTATGGGCAGGTACTGACCAACTTGGTGATGAATGCCATTACCCACGCATTTGAGCCGGGCGCGGGCGGGGTGCTGCGGGTCACGGTCGTTCGGGTGGATACCAGCACCGTGTCGCTCACGGTCTCCGACAACGGTCTGGGCATGGACGAGCAGGTACGCAGCCGCATATTCGATCCGTTCTTCACCACCAAAATGGGGCGTGGCGGCACGGGCCTGGGCATGAACATCGTGCATGGCATTGTGGTGCGCGTGTTGGGCGGCAGCATTCACATCGCCAGTGCCCCTGGGCAAGGCACCACCGTCACGGTCACCATGCCGTGCAACGCGCCCCAAAGCGACCCGCTGGAGCGGTAGGGGCCTTCCTGGCGGTTTTGGCGGTGCAAGTGATGCCACAAGCCAAATATCTTCTAAGTGTGATATTTGCTTGTTATTACTTTTAAGTGATTTATTGACTTTATCATTTTTAAGTAATATTCTGCATGAATTATATGGAAGTCATAGTCGACCATGGACTACCCCATCGGCCATCCCAACCAACTGGCGCCGCAACTGCGCTCCCTGCGCAAAGTGCGTGGGCTCAGCCAAACCGAGCTGGCACGGCGCCTGGGGGTAACCCAGTCCCGCATCGCGGCGATTGAACGCAATCCGGCTGCGGTCAGTGCGGGGCAGCTGTTGGAGCTACTGAAAGCTCTGGGGGTCGAGCTGGTCTGGCGTGACGCGCACGCAGCACATGAAAGTGCGCCACCACGACCTGCACAACCCGGCACGCCACCCCAGGGAGAATGGTAGTGAGCGCCCTGCACATCTGGATGAACGGTGAGCTGGTAGGCACCTGGAGTGTGGGGCGCTCCGGCAAGCACCGCCTGGACTATGCGCCGTCGTGGCTTGCGTCGGCGCGCAGCCGCCCGCTGTCGCTGTCCCTGCCCTTCACAGCAGACAACCGCCTCGAAGGCGAG
>JACCDZ011145057.1_pt1 | contig 10647 bp, 8 predicted proteins | sample 7449551 | NCBI WGS metagenome assembly JACCDZ01 (sample SAMN15323452, study PRJNA562643) | freshwater metagenome | isolation source: river surface water | place: USA:Blue River Watershed | collected 2017-08-18
ACGGGTTTGGGCCAAAACGCAGCCGCAATGCAGGCAACACCCTCAGTGACTTTGTCAATGTAAAAAGCTTTGGGCGATGCATGTCCCCGTGCCACCGACTCAACCGCTTTTTTGAGATCGGTATCGATGTTGGGGTAATCCAAAATGGCCTTGGGATGAACACCAATGTTGTTGTTGATGATGAATACCAAGCGCGCCAACCCGACACCTTGGTTGGGCAATTGGGCGAAATCAAACGCCAATTGAGGATTGCCCACATTCATCATGATCTTGGTCGCAATCTCGGGCATGGTGCCGCGTGTGACTTCAGTCACTTCAGTTTCTAACAAGCCATCGTAAATGCGACCTGTGTCACCCTCTGCGCAACTGACCGTGACCAAGGTACCGTCTTTGAGTTGTTCAGTGGCATGACCACATCCGACAACCGCAGGAATACCCAATTCGCGCGCAATGATGGCGGCATGGCAAGTACGCCCCCCTCGGTTGGTCACAATGGCACTGGCACGCTTCATGACGGGTTCCCAGTTGGGATCGGTCATGTCGGTCACCAACACATCGCCCGCTTGGACTTGGTCCATTTCAGAAATACTGTGGACCAGACGTACAGGGCCGGTACCGATCTTTTGGCCGATGGCGCGGCCTTCAGCCAATACAGCGCCCTTGCCCTTAAGTTTGTAACGCAATTCGGCCGTACCTTTGGCCTGACTCTTCACCGTTTCAGGACGAGCTTGCAAGATGTAAAGCAAGCCATCCGTACCGTCCTTGCCCCACTCGATGTCCATGGGACGTCCGTAGTGCTTTTCAATGACCATGGCGTACTGCGCTAACTGTGTGACGTCTGAATCAGTCAGTGAATACCGATTGCGCATCTCCATGGCAACGTCAACCGTTTTGACAAGCTTTCCTGTGTCTGCTTTTTCTTCTGCAGTGGAGAACACCATCTGGATCAACTTAGATCCCAAATTGCGTCGAATGACCGCTTGTTTTCCAGCAGCCAACATGGGTTTGTGAACATAAAACTCGTCTGGATTGACGGCACCCTGAACGACAGTTTCACCCAAGCCATAGCTAGAGGTAATGAAGACCACATCTTCAAAGCCAGTTTCCGTATCGATGGTGAACATCACCCCTGCTGCGCCCAAGTCTGAGCGAACCATGCGCTGCACACCGGCCGACAGTGCGACGTCAGCGTGTGCAAAACCTTTGTGAACCCGATAGCTAATGGCGCGATCGTTGTACAAAGACGCAAAAACTTCCTTCATTTTGTGGAGGACATCTTCAATCCCCACCACATTCAAAAATGTTTCTTGCTGTCCAGCAAAGGAAGCATCCGGCAAGTCTTCAGCCGTCGCTGAGGAGCGAACAGCAAAAGAAGCTTGGGAATGGCCACCACTCAAAACTTCAAATTGCTTTCGAATGGCGTTTTCTAGATCGGCGGGGAAAGGCTGCGCCTCAACCATGCGACGAATTTCAGCCCCAACGAGGGCCAGCGCCCTGACATCCTCAACGTCCAAGTCGTTGAGTTTTTGATTGATGCGATCGACCAAGCCATCGTGCTTCAAAAAAGCTCTAAAGGCGTGGGCGGTGGTGGCAAAGCCTGTTGGAACTCTGACGCCATCCGGCAATTGCGAAATCATTTCGCCCAGACTGGCATTTTTACCGCCAACCGACTCCACATCGGTCATGCGCAGTTGTTCAAAAGGGACGACCAAAGCGTCCTTTGCAAAAAGGTTAGACATAAAAGCTCCAAAGTTAAAAAACGGCACGCTCAGCCCGAACCAATTCGCTGATTCTTTATTCTTCTTAGATGTCAGTCAGCAATACCAGCAGGCGGTAGATAATCTGTGTGATTTTAGAACCCAACGAACCCTTTGTTCATAAAAATTAAGCATTCGGAAAATTAACGACCATGCCCCACCGCACCGTGTTTTTTATCTCTGACGGCACTGGTATTACCGCAGAGACCTTTGGAAACGCCATCCTGGCCCAGTTTGAGATGAAAACCAGACATGTCAGACTACCGTTCATCGACAGCGCTGACAAGGCTCACCAGGCTGTGCGGCAAATCAATCACACCGCCGAAGTCGAAAACGTCAAGCCCATTGTGTTCACCACTTTGGTCAATATGGAAGTGTTGGAGGTCATCCGGTCAGGCTGTAAAGGCATGCTTTTGGACATGTTTGGCACCTTTGTTAACCCTTTGGAGGAAGAACTCGGGGTCAAGTCTCACCATCGTGTGGGGCGTTTTTCCGATGCCAGCAAAAGCAAGGAATATCACGATCGAATTGAAGCCATTAACTTCTCATTGGCCCATGATGATGGCCAGTCCAACCGTGATTTGGAGTCGGCTGAGGTTATTTTGGTCGGGGTCAGTCGAAGTGGCAAAACACCCACCAGCCTGTATTTGGCCATGCAGCATGGCATGAAGGCAGCCAACTACCCGCTCATTCCGGAAGATTTTGAGCGCAAGCAATTGCCGCCGGCATTGGTGCCTCACCGCAAGAAGATATTCGGACTTTCGATTCATCCCGAACGACTGTCGGAAATCAGATCGGAAAGACGCCCCAACTCTAAGTACGCCAGCTTGGAAAATTGTCGTCAAGAAGTGGCAGATGCAGAGGCCATGATGCGTCGCTCGAGCATTCGTTGGCTTTCAACCACCAGCAAATCGATTGAAGAGATAGCCACCACCATTCTTCAAGAAATCAAGCCAGATCGCTTGATTTACTAAAGCATTAAGGGCGCAAAGTTGCGGCCATTTTCTCAGCACATCGCCGCGCCACTTCTGCGCTTCGAGCCTCTACCATGACACGCACCAAAGGCTCCGTACCGCTGGCGCGAATCAGAACTCGACCCGTTTGGCCCAGCTCAGCCTCAACCTCCTGAATGGCCTGCTTGAGTTGGGCGTTGGCTTGCCAATTTTGATCCTTGCCTAAGCGAACATTGATCAACACTTGTGGGAACAAGACCACGTCAGACAACAATTCGGCCATGGTTTGGCCTGTTGCAACACAGGCTTGCAGCACTTGCAGGGCACTGATCAAACCATCGCCCGTGGTGTGTTTGTCCAAGGCCAGTAAGTGGCCTGAGCCTTCACCGCCGAGCAACCAATTTTTTTCTTGGAGCAGCTCCAGAACGTAGCGGTCCCCTACTTTGCTTCTGACAAATTCAATTTTCTTGGCTTTGATGGCCAATTCAACGGCCATGTTGGTCATGAGCGTGCCCACAACACCAGGCACCACTTCGTCTCTGGCAATTCGATCCGTGACCATCAAGTAAAGCAACTCATCGCCGTTGTAGAGGCGCCCTGTACCGTCGACAAACTGCAGCCTGTCAGCATCACCATCCAAGGCTACGCCATAGTCTGCTTGGTGTAACTTGACTGCTGCAACAAGGGCTTCGGGGTGTGTGGCACCCACATCTTTGTTGATGTTCAGTCCATCTGGCGCGCATCCAATGGCAATCACATCGGCACCCAACTCATGAAAAACCTTGGGCGCAATTTGATAGGCCGCACCATGAGCTGCATCGACCACAATTTTCAAGCCTTTGAGAGATAACTCATTGCTGAAAGTGCTCTTGCAAAACTCAATGTAACGGCCTGCGGCATCGTCCATGCGTTTGGCCTTACCAAGCTCTGCTGAAGAAACCCACACCGGGGGTTCATCCACCAGCTTTTCGACAGCGATCTCCCATTCGTCGCTGAGCTTGGCACCTTTCGCACTGAAAAACTTGATGCCGTTATCTTCGTAGGGATTGTGACTGGCACTGATAACGACCCCCAACGATGCACGTCGTGCTCGTGTAAGGTAGGCCACAGCAGGTGTTGGAACCGGCCCTAAAAGCACCACATCGACGCCAGCGGAGTTGAAACCTGACTCCAAAGCACTTTCAAGCATGTAGCCTGAAATTCGGGTGTCTTTGCCAATGAGCACAACCGGATTTTTCTCAGATTGGCGCAAAACCCTGCCGACGGCATGGGCCAAACGCATGACGAAATCAGGGGTGATGGGGGCTTGCCCGACAGTTCCGCGAATGCCGTCAGTTCCGAAATATTTTCTAGTCATTCATTAATTTTATACATTTGTAGGTCTTAGGAAGCTGACACATCGGATTTCACTGCTTGCCAAAATTTCAATGCCTGCACTGTTTCTTTGACATCATGGACACGCACAATGGCCGCACCGTTTTGCACAGCCAACAAAGCGGCAGATAAACTGGCACCCAGCCTGTCAGAGGGCACTGGCTCTGCACCTTTATGAGCCACGATTTTTCCTAGGCTAGATTTGCGCGACCACCCGGCCAAAAGAGGTTGCCCCATAGATAGAAATTGAGCCTGATGCTGAAGCATGGCCAAATTTTGCGCTGTTGTTTTGCCAAATCCCACGCCAGTGTCTAAAACAATGCGTTCTTTGTTGACACCCCAATCAAGTGCTTTTGATAATTGCTGGTTTAGAAAATCTTTGACCTGCTGCACCACATCCCCTGTCATGGGTTCACCCTGCATGGTCTGAGGATCTCTGTGCATGTGCATCAAACAAACGCCACTGTTTGGGAACTTTGCGATGACATCCCAAGCACCCGGTTGACGCAATGCCCAAATGTCATTGACGATGTCTACCCCCAAATCAAGCACCGCTTGCATGACCTCGGGCTTGTAAGTGTCGACCGAGAGCGGCACCTGCCATTTAACCGCCTCACGCACAAAGGGAAGTATTCGCAACATCTCATCTTCAACGCTCAAGGCTTGTGCACCAGGTCTTGAAGATTCGCCCCCAATGTCCAAAATATCCGCACCTTGTTTCAACAAGTTTTCAGCATGTCTCAAGGCATTGGCGTTCGTCTCAAATTGCCCGCCATCCGAAAATGAATCAGGGGTTACGTTCACAATGCCCATGACTTTGGGCTTTGATAGATCGATCAGGAACCGTGAGGTCTGCCAGTGAGTGATGGGCATAGGAAGAATCAAGCGCAGATCATTGAAGCGATGAAATAAGGACGGGGCCGAAGCCCCGTTGATTCATCTTAGCAATCAGGCCGCATTGGGCTCTGGATCGGTTTTAACGGCAGGTGTTCCGCCTGCATCGTCGCTGCCAGATGGCGGAATGCGAGGCGTCCAATCTTTGGGCGCTTTGGGCTCGCGGCCAGCCATGATGTCATCGAGTTGCGTGACATCGATGGTTTCCCATTCGAGCAAGGCCTTGGCCATGGCATGCATTTTGTCGCTGTTTTCTTCAATCAGGCGGCGCGCCAAGCTGTATTGCTCATCAATGATACGGCGCACTTCTGAGTCAACCTTCTGCATGGTGGACTCGGACATGTTGGTCGTTTTGGTGACTGAGCGTCCCAAGAAAACTTCGCCTTCATTTTCGGCATAGACCATGGGACCCAATGCTGTGGTCATGCCATAGCGCATGACCATGTCGCGGGCAATTTGGGTCGCACGCTCAAAGTCATTGCTAGCACCGGTGGTCATTTGTTTCATGAAGACTTCTTCGGCAATGCGACCCCCAAACAACATGCTGATTTGGTTCAGCATGTATTCGCTGTCGTAGCTGTAGCGATCTTTTTCGGGCAAGCTCATGGTGACGCCAAGCGCACGGCCACGAGGGATGATGGTGACCTTGTGAACTGGATCGCACTTAGGCAACAGTTTGCCAATGAGGGCGTGTCCGGACTCGTGGTAAGCCGTATTGCGACGCTCTTCTTCGGGCATGACCATGCTCTTACGCTCAGGGCCCATCAGAATCTTGTCTTTGGCTTTTTCGAAATCTTGCATCTCCACGACTCGGGCATTACGGCGTGCCGCCATGAGAGCCGCTTCGTTGCACAAGTTGGCCAGATCGGCGCCGCTCATGCCAGGTGTTCCGCGGGCAATGACACCAGGGTTCATGTCTTGACCAATTGGAATTTTGCGCATGTGAACAGCCAGAATTTGTTCGCGGCCGCGAATGTCGGGCAAGGTCACATAAACCTGGCGGTCAAAGCGACCTGGGCGCAACAAAGCGGCGTCCAAAATATCGGGACGGTTGGTGGCAGCCACCACGATCACGCCTAAATTGGTTTCAAAGCCGTCCATCTCAACCAGCATTTGGTTGAGGGTTTGTTCGCGCTCATCATTACCACCGCCCAAGCCAGCGCCACGTTGGCGACCAACCGCATCAATTTCGTCGACAAAAATGATGCAAGGTGCGTTTTTCTTGGCATTCTCAAACATGTCGCGAACGCGTGCAGCACCAACACCGACAAACATTTCGACGAAGTCTGAACCTGAAATACTGAAAAATGGTACCTTGGCCTCACCTGCGATGCTTTTGGCCAACAAAGTTTTACCAGTACCCGGAGGGCCTACGAGCAACAAACCGCGAGGAATGCGACCGCCCAATTTTTGAAAACGCTGGGGATCTTTCAAGAAGTCAACGACTTCTTTAACTTCTTCTTTGGCTTCGTCACAACCAGCGACATCGGCAAAAGTCACTTGGTTGGCATTTTCGTCGAGCATGCGTGCCTTGCTTTTGCCAAAGCTGAAGGCCCCACCTTTACCGCCACCCTGCATTTGGCGCATGAAATAAATCCAAACACCAATGAGCAGCAACATGGGTCCCCAGCTGACCAGCAAGCTCATCAGCAATGAACCTTCTTCACGGGGTTTGACATCAAACTTCACGCCATTGGCGATCAGGTCACCGACCAAGCCACGGTCGAGGTAAGTTGCAGTGGTTTTGATGCGACGGTCGTCCGTGGTGACAGCTGCAATTTCGGTACCGCCCTGGCCTTCTTGGATGGTGGCCGTTTTAATGCGATTGCTTCTAACTTCTTCGAGGAAGTCGGAATATCCCATGTAGCCAGAACCCACACCGGTGCGGTTGTCAAATTGTTTGAATACAGTGAAAAGCACCATGCCAATCACAAGCCATACGGCAATCTTGGAAAACCAGGGGTTGTTCAAGAAGAGCTCCCATCAATAACATCTAATTGGTCTTCATTCTAGGCTTTTGAAAGCGAAGAACTGCTTATTTAGAGGGACTAAGCCTTAAAAGTACAGGGAAATTTGTTTGAAAAAGCCAAAGTTACAACAGTTAGCCAGAAATTGGCCTGTTTTTAGGCTCAATTCCGACCAAAAATTGCTCCGATGATTTGTCTCTGGAAGCCTTGGGTTTGATCGGTTTGACAACCTTGAAAGAGTCTTTGAACAATTTCACCAACTGGCTGTAGCCGCTGCCATGAAAGACCTTCACAACCAATGCGCCTTGGGGCTTGAGGTGCATTTGCGCAAATTCAACCGCCAATTCAATCAAGTGCGAAATGCGCGCGGCATCCACAGAATCAATGCCCGACAAGTTAGGGGCCATGTCCGACACCACCACATCCACGGGTCGATCCCCCACAATGGCTTGAAGTTGAGCCAAGACGTCGGCTTCCGTAAAGTCGCCTTGGATGAAGTGAACGCCTTCAACAGGCTCCATTGGCAACAGATCTACGGCCAAAATGGTGCCATTCAAGTCACCAACCGCTGCCCCTTGAGGAGACAGCCGCCGACGGACATATTGGCTCCATGCGCCAGGGGCTGACCCCAAATCGACCACCAAATTGCCGGGTTTGATCAAACCAAAGGTTTCATCGATTTCCTTCAATTTATAGGCGGCTCTCGCCCTGTAGCCTTCTTTTTTAGCCAGCTTGACGTAGGGGTCATTGACGTGGTCGTTCAACCACGACTTATTGACTTTTTTACTTTTGGTTTTTACTTTCATGTTCTTCCGTTCAAGCAGGGATAATAGCGCTATGCCTCAAATTCAATTGGCTCCCGCCCAACGCAAGGTTCACAGAGCCGAAGCGCACCACCTCGATCCTGTTGTCATGATTGGCAACGATGGCCTCACGCCTGCCGTTGTCAAAGAAACCGACGCGGCCCTCAAGGCTCACGGCTTGATCAAAATTCGTGTTCTGGGAGACGACCGCGTCGCCCGTGAAGCCATGTTCAACCAACTGGCAGAGGACCTTAGCGCAGCACCCATTCAGCACATTGGCAAATTGCTTGTGCTGTGGCGTCCCATCCCTGAAAAGGAAAAAACCATTTCAGAAGACCGCATGGCTGGACCCCGTGATTTTAAGGTCTTGAAGTACAGCAGCCGCGGTGGTCAACGCCCAGAGGTCAAAACATTGCGGGTGTTGGGCAACCAGCGCCTTACCTCTGGCGGCCAAGTCAAACGCGCCAAGGTCAAACAAAAATCGATCAAAAAGCGCAATCAAACTTAAACCATGACTGCGCAGACTTCACAACGTCACATCATCTGCATGAAATGGGGCACCAAGTACGGCCCCGAATATGTGAACCGTTTGTACGCCATGGTCAGAAGACATCTGACAGGCCAGTTCAACATGGTTTGCTTGACAGACGACGCCACAGGCATACGCCCGGAGGTTCAATGTTTGCCCATTCCGCCCCTTGATTTGCCCCCTGGCATTCCTGAACGTGGTTGGACCAAACTAGCCTCCTTCACGCAGGATCTTCACGGATTGCGCGGTACCGCTTTGTTCTTGGATGTGGACGTGGTCATTGTGGGTCGCCTTGACGGATTTTTTGAAGTCCCAGGCGAGTTCATGATCATTCACGACTACAAACGGCCATGGCGCATTACTGGCAACTCGTCCGTTTACAGGTATGAGCTGGGCGCGCACCCTGATGTGCTTGAATATTTCCGAAATAACTTTGACAGCATTCGCAAGCAATTTAGAAATGAGCAGGCTTACCTGTCTGACTTTTTACATCGACAAGGCAAGCTGGCTTATTGGCCCACGGAATGGTGTCCTAGTTTCAAATACCACAGCATCCCCAATTGGCCCACCAACTATTGGACGGCACCCCAAATTCCGCAAGATGCACGCATTGTGATTTTTCATGGGGAGTGCAACCCGCCCGATGCACTTGCTGGAAAACGCAACCGAAAATTCAGATACATCAAGCCAGCACTTTGGGTGGGCGAACATTGGAAAGAATAAAAAAAGGCGTTCTACTGAACGCCTTTTTTGTGTCAACGGGATGACGCTTAGATATAAGACACCGCGACGATTTCGTAACGTTTCTCGCCACCAGGCGCCTGAACCACAGCCACATCGCCCTCTTCTTTGCCAATGAGCGCGCGTGCAATGGGACTGCTGATGTTGATCAATCCGAGTTTCAGGTCGGCCTCGTCTTCACCCACAATTTGGTACTTAACGACCTCACCCGTGCTTTCTTCTTCCAATTCAACTGTGGTGCCGAACACCACCTTGCCACCCGCATCCACGGAGGATGGATCGATGATTTGCGCAGCAGAAAGCTTGCCTTCGATTTCCTGAATACGCCCTTCAACAAAACCTTGACGGTCTTTGGCAGCATCGTATTCGGCGTTTTCACTCAAATCGCCTTGTGCACGTGCCTCTGCGATGGCGTTGATGACTGAAGGCCGCTCCACCGTCTTTAACTGGTGAAGCTCGGCCTTTAGCTTTTCAGCACCGCGCAGCGTGATTGGAATAGTAGCCAAGTGAATATCTCCAAATTGTATTTATGCGGTCAACATGGCATGCATTTCTTGAACCGAAATGACATCCAACTTGTCCATGTACTTCATACCTTCGACTGCTGCCTCAGCACCTGCAATGGTGGTGAAGGTGGTGACCCTGGCAAGCAATGCAGATGTACGGATGACCCGTGAATCAGCAATGGCGTTGCGACGCTCTTCAACAGTGTTGATGACCAAGGCAATTTCATTGTTTTTGATCATGTCCACAATGTGAGGGCGACCTTCTGTCACTTTGTTCACTGCTTGAACGGCAACGCCTTCCGCCGCAATGGCTGCCGCCGTTCCCTTGGTTGCAAAGATTTTAAAACCCATGGCAGCCAATTCGCGAGCTATTTTGACAGCTCGTGGTTTGTCACTGTTCTTGACTGTCAAAAAGACTTTGCCTTCACGCGGTAATTTGGTACCCGCACCCATTTGGCTCTTCACAAATGCTTCGCCAAATGTTTTGCCGACACCCATCACCTCACCGGTGGACTTCATTTCAGGTCCTAAGATGGTGTCGACGCCGGGAAACTTCACAAAGGGGAACACAGCTTCTTTGACGCTGAAATAAGGTGGCGTCACTTCTTTGGTAATGCCTTGTGAAGCCAATGTTTGACCCGCCATGCAACGAGCGGCCACTTTGGCCAACTGAATGCCGGTTGCTTTAGAAACATAAGGCACCGTGCGAGACGCGCGTGGGTTGACCTCCAGCACATAGATCACGTCTTTGCCATCGACATGCTGAATGGCAAATTGAACATTCATCAAGCCCACCACATTCAAAGCGCCCGCCATGGCGGCCGACTGCCGTTTGAGCTCATTGACTGTCTCTGCGCTCAAGCTATAGGGAGGCAAAGAACAAGCCGAGTCACCGCTGTGAACGCCAGCTTGCTCAATGTGTTCCATCACGCCACCGATGAAGGTTTTGCCTTCGGGATCGCGCAAGCAATCGACATCGCATTCGATGGCGTCATCCAAAAACCGATCGAGCAGCACAGGCGAGTCATTGCTGACCTTGACCGCTTCGCGCATGTAGCGCTCTAAATCACGCTGTTCATGCACAATTTCCATGGCACGACCACCCAACACATAGCTGGGGCGG
>JACCDZ011366864.1_pt1 | contig 10647 bp, 11 predicted proteins | sample 7449551 | NCBI WGS metagenome assembly JACCDZ01 (sample SAMN15323452, study PRJNA562643) | freshwater metagenome | isolation source: river surface water | place: USA:Blue River Watershed | collected 2017-08-18
AAGGCTTGGCCAATGTCGTTTGGTTCCGGTTGCCAATGCCCCAAGACAAACGCGCTTGGCCCTTGCCAACACTGCAGGCCGTGATCCGGCAACAGCCGTTAGCGGCTAACATCGAATTAAGCATAACTGGCGAAGCGCCACTGTTTGAGTTAGTGGCTAAAAACACTGGTAACACGCCAGGAGTCATGCCTGAAATTATTGATTTGCTTGGCACCAATTGCAGTGGCATGGATCCGTTAGCCGATTATGCATTACAGCAAACTGGCGATGAGATCAGCCTCAAACGCAGTAAAAATTTGGGGTTAGCGGCAGGACAGCAACTCAAACTGGGCTGGTTCCGCTGCCAGACACTTCAACTCGATTAAGTGGTGAGTAGAGTGCTAAATGCGGCTCGCGACACCGACTTGTTACAAGGACGAATTATGAACGCTAGGCAGATAACCTTTTCTCGTCGTTGTTTAATCTCGGCATTCTGCGTGCCGCTTTTGGCGCTCTCGCCAATCGCCAGCGCCTGCGGCCCTGATTTTCCAATGCAGCTATTAGATGGTCGACAAGGAAACTTGTTGCAACTGCCTGAATCTGATTTTATCAATGCTTTAGCGCCATTCTCCTCGCAACTCCCGCCTTTACCGGACAATGCAAATATCATCACCGGCGAATATGATTGGCAACGCCAAATGCAGATGCCGGCGAGTGTATTGGCTGAGCAAAAGCTGTTATCAAAGGCGGTTGCCGAGCAGATCCAATTAGTGCGAGCGGCAGCAAATTTTACAGATGCCTATACCTTGGGTGAAGGTTTGACGCCGGAGTTACGTTGGTACAGCGCCGGTGCGGTCGCCTTTAGGCTGCACGATTATGCAAATGCCGAAACCGCATTTCGAGCGGTGTTAGCTCTGCCGAGTGCTGAGCAAGCGCAGCGCCGCAGCTGGGCTATGTATTCGTTAGCGCGGGTGCTGATAGCCAAAGGCAATAACCCCGAGGCAGACAAATTATTCAAGGACTTATACCTAGAAGTTGCCAATGGCCTGGCCGACCCTTTGAATTTAGCGGTGAGCGGACTGGGTGAGCAAGCACGCCTCGCGTTAGTGTCCGAAAATTGGCAAGAGGCCATCGCCCTTTATGGCAGTCAAGCCAATTACGAACACTCAGGTTATGAAAGTTTGCTGCAGGTCGCTCGGCAGTTATTGGCGTTGGATGATGCAGCATTAAGCCAAGCTCTAGAGCAACCATTTGTGGTGAAACTACTCAGCCGTTATTTACTCACGCAATACACTAGCCTCAAGTATGACGAAACTGGCCCACTGCCGCGCATTACCAAACTGCTGTTAGCCAATTCCGCCTTGCAAGTGGAAAACGCCACCGAGCTTGCCGCGCTGAGTTATCAACAAGGTGAATTTGAGCTTGCTAGCAAACTGCTACAACTCGCCAAACCCAGCGCTTATGGTTATTGGTTAAGTGCCAAATTAGCGGTTCGAGCTGGCGACGAGCAGCAGGCTGTCGCCGCCTATGCCAATGCTAGCAAAGCCTTTGCCGTCGTTGGCGATGCAATGCCGTTGTCCAACGACGAACAATGCCGTGTGCAGGCTGAACATGGCGTCTTGCAGTTGCAACGCGGTGATTACCTGCAAGCGATGACCTTACTCTACCAAAGCCGCAATTATTGGCTGGATGCGGCTTATGTTGCCGAACGGGTGTTAACCATTGAAGAGTTGCAGCAATTCATCAGTGAACATGCTCCACATGCAACGGCGACTGTTGAAAGCGCCGATTCCCAACCGATGGAAAATCAACTGCGCGCGGTACTTGCAAGACGTTTGATGCGCGCAGGCAAAGTCCAGCAAGCGCTCGGTTTTTTCGGCGATGAACAGAGCTATTCCGCGGCCAAGCAGTATCAGCAGGCGTTAAAAAAAGCCAGTTCAAGTTGGTCTGATATCGACAAGGCTGCAGCCTTGTTTGAAATGGCAACCATCACTCGCGAACATGGCATGCAATTGTTCGGCTACGAACTGGCTCCAGATTATGCAGTGTTTGATGGCTATTACGAACTATGGAATACCCCAAGTACCGAAGTCCTGAGCGCAGATGAAATCAAACGAGTAAATCGAGCGAGCGATAGCTCTGCCAAACGTTTTCACTACCGTTACACGGCTGCGGCTTTAGCCGATAAAGCGGCCGACCTAGTTCCACAAAATAGCCAAGCCTTTGCTGCGTCGCTTTGCCATGCCAGCCGCTGGCTGCTTGCCCGCGACAGCGAAGCTGCCGCACCATATTACCAACGTTATTTGCGCGATGGCGCTTATGTCGACTGGGGGAATGAATTTGGCCAGCAATGTCCTGAGCCTGATTTCGCCAAAGCCCAACAGCGGCTCAACGATAATCGCAGTAAGCAACTACGCCAGTTTGCACGGGAACATAAGGTCGCACTATTGGCCAGCAGCTTATTTGCGTTGTTTGGCTTTGGATGGCTGCTAACACGCAAGCTGCGACGCCGCGCAAACTAAGCATTGTTGTTGAAGTCATTACGGTTTTTCGCAGCGCCTTTGGTTGCTGTCACGACTGAATTACGGCACAATCGCGCTTTTGCACAGGTCCAACCAGGGAATAGTTATGCCACATCTTACCCAAATTAAAGTCCGCGGTTATCACCTTGATATTTACCAACACGTCAACAACGCGCGTTATTTAGAGTTTTTAGAAGAAGCACGTTGGAGTTATCTGGAAGATGCGGGCGACGTCGCCTTTTTTGCCGAAATGCATTTGGCTTGGGTTATCGTCAATATCAACATTAACTACCGTCAAGCCGCAACTAACGGCCAAACGCTGAATATCACCACCCAATTTAGTAAAATTGGCGGCAAAAGTGCGGTGATCCACCAAGTGATTAGCATCGCGGGCAGCGATGTAGTCGTGGCTGATGCCGACATCACTTTTGTTTGTTTAGATCAACGCACTGGCAAAGCCGTGGCTATTGAAGGCGAATTGCTCGCGCGTTTAAGCACTCACTTAACAGATTAATTGCCATAAACATTGCCGCACCGACCCAAAGTTGGTGCGGTGATCCCTTCGAGTTCGCCACCGCCAATCTTTCCCAAGTTGGCATGGCAGCTTTGCGCTATCGACTTTTGGCGCCATTATTGGAAACAACTAGCAAGAACTACTTGATTTGACGCACAATGTCGGTGTTTTCTATTGGTTTGAGGCTTGCTGTCTTAGCGCAAACTCAGTAGCATAAAATTTCACCGGTTTATAAGGATGTGTCATGTTGCGTACTTTCGCTGTTTGTTCACTGTTACTTTGCACTTTCGCCGCCAAGGCCGATTTGCAAAGTGCGATGAGAGCACATACCGCCAAGGACTACGCCAGCGCCAAACAACAATTTCGCGCATTGCTCCCCATTCGTAATGAAGTCGCGGCCTACAAATTGGGATTGATGGCTTATAATGGCGAAGGCGAGCAACAAGACATCATTCAAGCTGCCGCTTATTTGGCGTTAGCCAAAGAATTACACCATCAACAAGCCGATGTTTTACTCCAGCGACTGACTCGTGGTTTTGCCGAAGGGCAAAAAGCCGAACTCGAAAGCCGATTAAGTGCTTTGCGCGATGGCCTTTTGGTGAATGAAGTCAAAGCAAACCAAGATTTAACCCGTTTACTCATCGATGATATCAGTGTGCCCAAAGGCACCAAGATTTTCCGTAAAGAAGCCTCATATCCTCCACAAGCGGCCAAAAGCGGTATTAGCGGCTACGTCAAACTGACCTTTGTGATCGGTCGCAATGGTACAGTGCAAGCGGCCGACGTCGTGGAAAGCAACCCAGTGGGACTCTTTGATAAGTCGGCGTTAAAAGCGATTGAGCAATGGCGTTACCCCGGGCAACCGAACACCCGTGTGGCCTCAGTGCAGCTGGATTTCCGCTTAGATTCTTGTCAAAACGGCGCCGTGCGCGCGGATATTGCGAAAAACCAACTACTGCAGTTGGCGCTGACAAACTCTCCGAACCCGCAATATCGGTTAAGCCAAGCATTGCAACAAATGGCAGTTTGTACCAACGCCACATTACGCCATAACCACGCCTTTGCTGAAGCACAGTCTTATATCAGCCCTGTTTACGATAAGAAGCTCGCCAGCATTCCGAATAGTACTCTAGGAGTCAAAGGTTTAGCGCAAATCAATGTGAGTAACCGTGGCGTCATCAAAGAAGTGATTAGTAGTTCTTCCGAACATTTAGCCGATAAAATTCTGGGTAAGCGCGTTGACCAAGACGTCCGTGCTGGCGAATATTTGCTGCAAAGCTTAGATCCAGATGCCGTGTTTTTGCAGCCGATTTTATACGTGCCACAAACTCAATACAGTCGCTATTGGCTATTACAAGCCGCCAAAAATGGCCACCGAGACGCGCAGTGGATTTTGGCGCAAGAAGATCAAAGTTGGTTGTTGTACTTAGTGGCGAAAAAAGATCCGCAAGCCTTAGCCTGGTATGGCGCCCGACAATATACCGCCGGTAAAACTTCTGAAGGAATGGCATTGTTAGACGCCGCTCTTGCGCAAAACTTTATGTTGGCAAATAACATCAAACGGGCGCTGCTGGAGTAACTAATCCGCCCAAGCGCACGCTAAGATTCATCGGCGCTATGGGCGATAAACGAAATATCGGAACACGCCCAATTGCAATAACGCAACTATCGCCATGAAACAGCCTACGTAAAATCCTGCGGTGATACCGACCACCGCCGCAACTAAAGCGATGGCTAGCACATACCATCCAATTTTGCCGCCATCATATCTGCACACCAGCCAGTGCACCGGCATTCCGATCACCATCCAGCCGACCAACGAGATAAATCCGTAAATGCTGTAATAGACCAATAATAAACCACCAAGTGTGGCCAATTCCTCTGCGGTATTGGGCAATCCGATCCCGACCAAAATATACAAAGGGCCAGGTAGGGATACCCAAAATACGGCCTTTAGAATTGCATTGTCCCACTGGCCTAACTTCATGAAAGATCTCTAATCTTTATCAACGTCTGCGGGCGTTTATCGGACATCAAGTTGGTTCTATCTACAAAAAACCGCCAATGTCTCATGTAGCAACTGTGCAGAAAAAATTTAGTCGGCGGGTAACTCGCGGATCTCAACAGTGCCACCAGCCTCATATATCGGATTCCCCGACAATAGCGCTTCAGCTGCAGCCATGTTTGCAACTCGCAGACGGATAAAACCTGTCAGATGGTCGCTATTGGCTTGCGGCATGGCTGGGTTCTGGATTGCACCACTCATGAGCACTTTAGCATCAAGCTTAATTTCTTTACGAAAACAACGACCCACGCCAATTTCACTGCCGCCAGCAAAACCACCACTTTGCTGTAACGAGGTAAAATAATCCTCCCAAGCCTTGCCATCATTGGCCAACTTGGAGTCGACAGCATCATTGTGCATTAACAGTAAAAAATCGTTCATTCGCAACGGCCTCCGTTTCTAAATACTTAGGCTAAGTCCATAGTCCAACCGGCCAATTTATTACTCAATACTGACAAAACTACCGGGATATACGTTAGTACTATAGATTAACCAACGCTGCTCATGTTTATGGAGAATATACAAAGCCCTAAAATCAATGGCCGCATTGGCAAGGTCAACTCGCCAAGCAACATTCACTAGTAACTGTTCATTGCCAAGTGGCTCAGAACTCAACACCTGATACTGAGCCCTTTGATAACCAAGTTGTTGCAATTGCAGACAATTTTGTCTGAATTTACTGACTAACTTTGATTGCTCCGTAAAAGTTTGCACACCATCAGCGTCAGCGATTGCACATGGCAACCGATATAAACGAACTATTTGCTCAGGCTCTAACTGATCAAATGCGGATACATACTGATTTAACAACTCGTCCATGTCTACTTGCAAGCCATTGTTTTATAGATTGAATTCAAGGCGTCAAAACTAAACTTTAGGTCGATTTTAGTCAATAAATACGCGGCCAATCAAAACAACAATTTAGATTGCAGATTTAAGCATAGATTCGCAATCTGGCGTAAAAACTCTGTTCAGGGGCAAGTCAAATCGCCGAATCACCCAGCAAGGCACTGCGCCAACTTGCTAGTTTATCGTTGAAATGAATCGAGGCATTGGCGGGACTGGTTGAGGGTAGGACATGACACTGCAGGCTTTGTGCGCGCTCGCTTAGCCACTGCTGCAACTCAAGGTCGCTGGCTCGTTGCTTATCGAATAGCTCAGCGGCTTTTTTACCATTCAGCGCAATATGTTGCAGTTTGGGCAGCTCTGTCAGTAACTCCAGCAAGCGATTACTGGCAATGGTTTTGTTGATGATTGCACTATCCAGACTACCGCGACGTTTGGCACTTTGCACCAGATCCCAAAAGGCGATGCCTTGCTGCTGAGCACAGTGAATTCGTTCTAGATAAGGCAAACTTGCGTCGATGGCGAACAGATGTTGCAGGATGGGCCAACATTGATTTCGAGGGTGGGCGTAATATTGCGCGGCCTGCAAGGAGGCCACGCCGGGTAAACTACCGAGGATTAACACTTTGGCATCTGCACGCCAAATCGGCGCTAAACCAATGCTGACAGGCTCAGCGGCGGTAGACGTCGCCAGTTGCTCGGTCTTAGCGGCTGGCAAGTTCAGGCGCAAATTGTATCGCCTTCTTCCAGCTTTGTTCGGCAGATGCGCTTTCACCTTCTTGCTCAGAGCAATAGGCTAAGACCGCATACAAGTACCCATTATTGCCATGGTCACGCAGCCAATGCTGCACTTGTTTGCGCAGTTGCAACACCGAACGACCCAACGGAATTTGCGACAAGGCAGGCCATGCTGCGGGTAAATCGTTGAGCGCCAAATGGCTTAACAGTAGTTGCTCTGCTTGGTCGGCTTGACCTTGTTCGGCCTGCGACCAGACTTTGCCTAACACCACTGCCACAGACTTCTTGTCTTTGGCAGGCAAGGCACTCCACCATGGCTGATTGTCATCAAACAGCCCTTTCAAACTTAAAGCTCGCACCGCAAACGGATAAAACACAAACCGCTGTTGTTGCCATTGTGCTTTGCTATACCACTGCAACTTCACCGCCGCAGGGATTTGCTCGAGTAAGGTTTGCCATTGCTCGGCAGCCTTTAACGCACGTAGCCACAACTGACCCAGCTGACCATCTTTTTGCGCGTCGGCCATTTTGGGCTGTAGATAAGCAACCGCCGCTTGCGGATTATTTTGCCGACACAACAAATCAGCAACCACATACCAGCTGTCGTTATCATCGGCATCTAACGCCGCGGCTAACTGATTGGCCTTTTGCACTGAGCCGGCAAAAAACGCACTATAGGCTGCCATGGTTTGTTTTACTTTTTCGTATTCAGGCTCAACGATGGCGCCATCAAACAGTTGGTTAGCTCGCTCGAAATCATGTCGAGCATACGCCAACATCGCTTGCTCAAAAGCTCGGCGAGCACGACGTGTTTTGCGTGAGCGTAAAAAGCTGAAGGAAATATGGCGCAGATTTAATAACCGCTTGATAACCCATAAACTCAGCCATAAAGCAAAACCAGCCAACGCCAACAAAATCAACAAATTAACTAGCGTCGCTTCAACAGTGATCCCACCGACCACCAGCATGATATAACCTGGGTTATTGACGATAATCGGCCCTAGCAACATGGCTAAACCAAGCACCACTATCGACAAAATCATGCCGCGGATCATAATCCGGACTCCGCTTCTAAGGTGCCTTGCTGATAGGCATGAAACACTTGTGGGCTTTTCAGTGGCGCTAATAATGGCAAGCTCACTTGCATTGCCGAAAGTGTGACCAGCTCATCAGCCATTGCTTGCACCATCGGCTCTGTTGCAGCGAAATAACGCTGTAGGCTATCGGCACTTTGCTGAATAGCTGCCGCATACACCGCTTGGTTATGTTGCATCGCCGCCAATTCCGCCAGCAACAGTTGCTGGGTTAACGTATTGCGCACACTGACTTGTTGTTCTGCAGTCAGGCTTAAGCCATCTTCTGGCAAACTTGCACGCACATGGACTAAATTGCGCCAGAATTTCGACCAAGAGCGGCTTAAGTTTTCTTGCCAATCGGCCGTATCTTCAGAAATTTCCTCGTCTGCTTCTTCGCTGAAAGCTTTTGCCGATTGGCGAAGCGGCAGCGTCAAACTTTGCTGACGTAAATTCGACAAGGTGAGATGCAGTTGATTTAAATCCGGCGCATTGAGCTCATCAAGCATCCGCTTATCTTGGCTAATCGCTTCTCGCACCGCCATCAAACTGGCATCATTTAATTGCTTTAACCGCTGCTCTGCGAGATCTAGAACCTGCTGCACACCGCTAATGTTTTGTTCTAAAAACAGTTTCTGCTCTGACAATCGCAAGAAATAATCGATTTCCAGCAACTGCCAACCTTTAACATTACCCGATTGTTGTGCCAACTGCGTTTGCAGTTTTTGCAGTTCTTGTTCGGTTTTCGCTGCAGCTTCTTGTTGTTTGTTCGTCCAATCAGCCACCACATTGACCAATTGCTGCTGCATATCCTGCTGCTGTTCTTCCTGTTTGTTTTGGAAGAACGAAATTTGGCTTTGTTGTTCACTGACCAAATTTTGCTGAGAACTTTGCAAAGCAAGCAGTTGCGGTTGCAGCACATACAATGACCAACCAGCAGCTCCAGCTGCAGCAATCGATAGCAACAACGCAATGCTGCCGATCACTAAACCACTTTTACCGGCGCGAGCGGGTGCCACGACCGTTTTACTGGCCACTGGCTCGGCTGTCAGCGACGCCGCTGACGGAGTCGCTGCAAGTTGTTCACTCATGGAATTTCCTTCTTAACTGGCTAAGGCTCTCAAGCAGCGCCGCATCATTGGCGCTCGCAGCTTGCTGGATTTGATGGGCAGGAATGCCATAACCGAGCGCGGTTTCCAGCATGCGAGAACTGATTAAGACCCACTGCCGTAGTCGTAACCAAGGATGAAAAGACTCTGGCACCGACTGAAACAACAGGGATAAAATTTCATTACTAGTTACTACGATACATTGAATTTGCTGCTGATGCCACAGATCGGCAAGTCGCTGACCATCCAACGGTAACGGTACTCGCCGATAACTTTGCACATAACTAACTTTGGCCTCACGCGCCAATAAGCCAGTTTTGATCAATTCCCGGCCAGCATTGCCACGCACAATCACCACTTTTTTTCCGGCAACATCGGCCAGTTCTGGCAACGCCAACAACCCTTCGCTACGTTGATCGGCTGGTGCAATCACCGTCCTGTGACAAGCGCGCTCTAAGGCTGACGCCGTCGTCAATCCGACCGCCAACAATGGTTGCGTTAACGTCGATAAATCAAATTGATTCTCTAAACAGGTCACCGCCGACACACTGACAAACACCACCAAATCAGCTTCTCGTAGCAACTGCTGATCTTTGCCCTTAATACTGACTTGCTGGGTGGTAATGAATGGCTGGTAAATGTACGGAATTTCTTGTTGGTCTAGGCCCGCCAATAGCGAATCAGCACGCCCAGCCGGACGCGTAATCAACACAGAAAATGGCGGCAATTGGCTACTCATGCGTTACGCATCCTTGTAGACCGCAGCCAAAATTTCGCCAGCCCCTTGCGCTAATAAGGCCGCAGCCAGTTGTTGGCCTAATACTTCGGCATCAGCACTGTTGCCGCGAACTTCGGCGCGCAGGATCTCGCGCCCATCTAACTGCCCCACTAAACCACGCAACCACAGTTGCTCACCTTCGAGCTCGGCAAAAGCGCCAATTGGTACTTGGCAACCGCCCTGTAAAGCGCGGTTCATCGCACGCTCGGCTAACACCGCACTGCGAGTTTGGGCATGTTCAAGTGGAGCTAACAAGGCGTGGATGGCAACATCAGCGCTGCGGCATTCAATACCAACAGCCCCTTGGCCATTGGCCGGTAGACTTTGCTCAACGCTGATGTAATTGCGAATACGCTCAACAAAACCTAACCGAATTAAGCCCGCAGCCGCCAGAATAATGGCGTCAAACTCACCGGCATCTAATTTGGCTAAACGCGTATTGACGTTCCCGCGTAAATCACGAATTTGCAGATCTGGCCGTACTGCTTTGATTTGGCATTGCCGACGCAAACTCGAGGTACCAACAATTGCGCCTTCAGGAAGTTCAGCCAAAGTGGAATAACGATTGGAGACAAAAGCATCGCGTGGATCTTCACGTTTACAGATGGTCGATAGCATTAAACCTTCAGGGAATTCCACTGGCACGTCTTTCATACTGTGTACCGCGATATCGGCGCGGTCTTCCAACATAGCAGTTTCTAACTCTTTGACGAAAAGGCCTTTACCACCAATTTTCGCCAAAGGGGTATCCAGAATTTTATCGCCTTGGGTCGACATCGGCACCAGTTCGACCACAATTCCAGGATGGAAGTGTTCAAGCTGGGCTTTAACAAATTCCGCCTGCCACAGCGCCAATGCGCTTTTACGAGTGGCGATCCGCACGCGAGAAGGTGTTGCTACTGAGTGTGTCATAAAGAAATCCGCAAAATGCCAGCGCCGGCAAGTACCGGCTCAGAAAGTGACGGTATTATAACCGCTATTGATAAGTAAAGTCGTGTTGATACAGGACATTTTGCGCCTGAT
>JACCDZ010595003.1_pt1 | contig 10645 bp, 17 predicted proteins | sample 7449551 | NCBI WGS metagenome assembly JACCDZ01 (sample SAMN15323452, study PRJNA562643) | freshwater metagenome | isolation source: river surface water | place: USA:Blue River Watershed | collected 2017-08-18
AAATGAAACAGCGCCAGAACTCCGCGCACGGCTCGGTGATATGGGCGCAGAGTTACTTGTCGAAATAATGCCAGAAATTCTCGCCGGAACAAAGACTGCCGTTCCGCAATCAGGCGAAGCAACGCATGCAAAGAAAATCCAAAAGTCTCATGGATTTCTCGACATCAAACAGGATGACGACAAAGTCATGTACAACAAATACCGCGCCTATGCAGAATGGCCACGGACATTCTTTAACCAACACGGCAAACGATACATCATCACCGCCGCCCACTTTGAAAAGAGGAAGTTCATCATCGATCGAGTTATCCCTGAAGGAGAATCTGAGCGCAAGTGGATAAATTTCTAACCAAAACAAAAAATCCCCTGCGGGGGATTTTTTGTTTTATAAAAATTATTTCACAATCACCTCTGTAATCGTAATGTCTGTAATTGGACGATCGCGAGAGTCTTTGGCAGATTTTGCAATAGCGTCTACTACCTCCATTCCCTCTGTTACTGTACCAAATACCGTATGTTTCGTATTGAGAAATCCATTATCTACGAGATTGATGAAAAACTGCGATCCATTCGTATCGGGTCCGCGGTTTGCCATAGACAGTGTTCCGCGAGCATTGCTGTTTTCTGGAGACAATTCATCCTCGAATGTATAGCCTGGGCCACCTGTTCCCCATGCATCCTTTTGTGCGTTGTCTTTCGTGAGTGGATCACCACCCTGGATCATAAACCCATCAATAATGCGGTGAAATTTTGTTCCTGTGTAGAATCCTTCACGAGCAAGTTTTGCAAAATTCTCTGCTGTCTTTGGTGTGTTTTTATTATCCAACTCAATAACAATCGAACCCATACTTGTAACAAATGTAACCGTGTGTGCTTTTTCTGACATAAGTGTCGGTGGTTTCTTGAATACTACTAATCCAATAAATAATGCGATGAGGATGAGAACAATCAGTCCTCCCCAAATATGTTTGTTCGTTTCCATAGGTCTCTAGTATATACGAGATTTTATTGCCGACGTAGAGCGAGGGATATAAAAGTGTGTATACTTTTATATCCGAGCCGAGGAAGGCAACAAGGGTGAGAATACCCCTTATTCAAGTCGAAGGAGTTTCTTGAGTGCTGCCCCACCGCGACGAAAGAGACTTTTCGAACGGCCTTTGGTATCACGTATCTGACGCATAATATCATCACGGACTTCGTCTACAGATGCATACAGATCTGGCGCAAATGATTGAGCGAACAATGTTTGTCCCGGGATAGTGAGATGAATTTCAGTTCGATAAGCCTGTTCACCCTGTTTGTGATGACTAGCAGAACGCCCTAACTCAACAGAAATACGAACTAATGGATCTTGAAAGTTAACAACTTTTCCTAGTGACATGATTCGCTGCTCGACATAGTCTCGGATAGCATCGGTTACTTCCATATCGAGACCCTTGATTTGTAACTGCATATTGTTACGCATATAATTTTTTCATTTATTTCTGCGACCCGTATTCATTATAGCATTTTATAAAAAATTGACATAGATCAATAAAAAGTGCAGAATCATATAAACCTTTTAAAACCAAAAAAATGAGCGCACTCCTATTCATCCTAAACGAAGAAAACATTCTTTTACAGATTTTTCGTGACATGCGGGAACAAAACCTCCCTCTCACTATTCCGCACAGAACTCTTGAGGCACCGAGCGGACAAAATCACTTTTTTACTTTTGATGAACACCCTATTTACGGTGATCATCACATTGGCCTCTTTTTACTTCTTTCAAAACACAGGAAAAACCACCCTGCAATTCAGAGCTGGAGTATTGAAGATCTATGTGAAGCTATCGCTCCTGAGATCGATAATCTCCGTGAAGGACAATGGAGGGCTGCGCAAGATCAAGGCGTTGATACACCTCTCCTTGGACCATCTTTTGCAAATGCAGAACACAAAGAAAGAGAATCGGTGTTAAGGAAAAAATTTGAAGAAAAACAAAAAGAAACACTCAAAGGGGTTCAAAGACTCAGTTCAGTAGAAGTTGAACATGAAGACAAGAATTACTAGTTACGAAAAAGCCCCACACCATTTCTGGTGAGGGGCTCTTTCTTTGTAATTAAGCCTGAACAAGAATCTGAGTAGTCGGAATTTCCATTGCGGAAATTTTTGACATCGTACCCTTGATGAGCTTTTTGTAGTCGTGACGAATACTTGGCGGGTTATACGTGTCGATGATCTGATCAACCGTTTTTCCAGCATAGTATTTTGCAGTTGCAGGATTTTGTCCGGCAAGGTGCTCAGTGATCTTGAGAATCGCCTCCTCATAGCTTGAGAATTTGATTTTACCTGACCCCCAACCGAATGGGTTATAGGTTCCCTTGATCATGAATTTACCACCTGTTGATTCAATGAATCCTTTGGCAGCAAGGAGCTTCCAGTCGAGATTATACGTATCAGCGGCCTGAACGAACGCCATACCATATCCCGCGAGCGGAAGATTCCATTGCTTGTAAAAGGCATCAATCTTCGCAGCGCGCTCCGCCTGAGTGAGCCCGTCTACTATCATTGTCTCTGTTTGTAAAAGGTCTTTTGGATCTGGGGCTTCTGCTTGCGTCATCGGCGCGATAGATAGCGCAAATAATGATACGATGATGGCAAACGAAAGCGCAAATCGTGAACGGTATGAGAAGTTGATTGTTGTATTCATAGATGACGGTATGTGCTCCGCCGGAACATCGTGGTCTGTAGGATTATTGGACCCTCTGAGATGAAAAACCTCATCGGGACAAATAAAAACGCCCCATTTCTGGAACATGGACAGTGTATCACCGTCAAGCCCAAAAGTCAAGCGAAAATCATCTATTTTTGACGTAAAATGTGTAAAATAACCTTGATTTATAAGGCTAAAAAGAAAATCCGGTTTTCCCCAGGAAAATCAAAAATAAGGGTATTTTGGAACGCAAAAAAGCCGTCCGAATTGATATGTGCCGGACGGCTTTTATTGACTTGGTAGAGCCATTTTCAACTGATCTTCATCCCCTATCTTCTTGTTTTCCCTCTTTTTTCTCACCTTTTTTTGAAGTTTTGGAGCAGATTCATAGATAAGATGATAGGACGGAAAATAAGCCTTGTGAAATTTGAAGAAATTGCTCCGAATCATCTTGTCGGCATCATTTTTACTTGGCGTCATCGCTCTCATAAGGGGAATTACCTCGTCACGAAGTGCTTTTCTCCTGACCTCTGGCCAGAGAGATACCTGATTTTCAGCATCACAAGCTCGTTCAATGGCGCTCACCATACCAAGAAGCGCTATGCTTATTGGCATTGTTTTGCCACCAAACTCTTTCACCAGAATAGGAAAGAGAAATGTTTTTACGCTTGGAATGCTGTGCAGTTTATTGAGATTTTCAATCATGGTTTTTCTACCTAGAAAGACAATCTCACTCTTCCCTATCTCAAAGAGTCCATGGTCTTCATCTAGTAGTAAAGATTTCATGATGTTTAGTTTTTATGGTTTGATTTACCCCTGTTTTACGCTCATTTTCAATCACTGTCAAAGAAGTCAGTAGTGCATAACTCCTCGCATCCAAACCCCCTCTTGGTATACTAACAAGGTATCTCATTTATATATAAAACAAATTATGAAATCACTTCACGCAATCGCATTCATCCTCATTATTATCGGATCAATCAACTGGCTCCTCGTTGGTATCCTCGGCTGGGATATTGGTGAGATCTTTGGTGGACAGGGCGCACTCATTTCTCGCATCATTTACATCCTCGTAGGTCTCTCTGCTGTTTATGAAGTTGCTACACACAAGAAGACCTGCAAAGACTGCTGCTCGGTTCCTGCACCTCTAGCACCAAAACCACAGACCCCTCCAATGGGACAGATGTAGAATAAGTTACGAGTTATAAAGTTGAAAGTAAGCACAGCGGACCCTTCGGGTCCGCTGTGTTTTTTACTTTATAACTTTCAACTTTTAAACTTTGAACTCTCGTGTATACTCATACGTATGATTATTACTGGCCCCCAAAAGGATTACGAACTCATCGATTCCGGTGATGGGAAAAAGCTGGAACGATATGGATCGTATGTATTGTCGCGTCCTGACCCACAGGCACTCTGGAAACCCGCAAAGGATAAAGATGTTTGGGGCGAGGCCCATGCCGTATTCATCCGGGATGGGAAAAACGCTTCATGGAAAAAGACTCCTAACCTCCCTACTGCCTGGGAGATCAATTTTGGTGGATTAGTATTTGAAATCCGCATGAGCAGTTTCAAACATACAGGATTGTTTCCTGAACACCTCAGCAATTGGACATGGCTGGAGGAAAAGTTGAAAGTTGAAAGTAAGAAAGCTATAAAGTCAGCACCAAAGATTTTGAATTTATTTGGATACACAGGCGGAGCAACACTTGCATGTGCAAAAGCGGGCGCTGAGGTCTGTCATGTAGACGGATCTAAAATGGCAATCGACTGGGCACGAAAAAATCAAAAACTTTCTGGGCTCGATGATAAACCGATTCGATGGATTCTCGATGACGCTCTCGTATTTCTGCGACGAGAGATAAAGCGTGGAATTCGCTATGACGGCATCATCATGGATCCACCAGCATTCGGTCATGGACCCAAAGGCGAAGTTTGGAAAATCGAAGAACAATTTACAGAACTTATAGATCTCTGCATGCAAGTACTTTCCGATGAACCAATACTGTTTCTCATCAACGGCTACGCGTCTGGATTTTCTCCGATCGCCTATCAGAACAATCTCATCCCTCTTGTAGAAACATATGGTGGATCAATCGAGGCTGGCGAGCTCGCTATCGAGGAATCAGGCTCTGGCAGACTCCTCCCGACCGGCATTTTTGCCCGATGGTCAAAATAAAAATCTCCCACCATGATGGGAGATTTTTACATTACTTCATTTTGTAATTAATGTTGATGATCGTGCATTGATACGCTCTCAAAGATTTCTGGATGTTCAGGGCCTGATACCTCGAGTACGGCCCATGCACCCTTGTTCATACGAGCGAGCGCATGATCGACGAGGAGATAGTTTCCAGGAACATCGAGCTTGAATTCAACGATAGATGATCCACCAGGGAGCACCGCCGTTGTCTGCACATTCTTTTCAATACTTCCACCCATATTCCCTTCGGAAAATACGGAATCAAATATTTCACCAATAACATGGAATGATGAAATGAGATTGACACCACCATTTCCAACATAGATACGCACCGTTTCTCCGACACTTGCTTTCATTCGTGGAACACTCTCGACCCTCCCATTGAACATGACATAGTTAGGATTTCCATCGAGAAGCGCCTGCGAATCAAATGCGACAAATCCTTTTTTACCAAGCTGCCCCTCCGTATACAATTCACCCTGCATAATATAGAACTCTCGATCAACCTGCCCTAACCCTTCTTTTGGATCAACTAAAATCATGCCGTATTGTCCGTGCGAATTATGAGTCGAAACATTCGGCATAGCACAATGATAGACATATAATCCCGGATTGAGCGCTTTCCATCTGAATGATTTCGATTCGCCTGGCGCAACATGAGTGAGCACGGCACCACCCCCAGGACCTGTTACGGCATGGAGATCAATACTATGATCATGGAGACTCGATGGATCATTGGTGAGTGTGAGCTCTACCGTATCACCCTCGCGAATTCGGAGCATTGGCCCTGGCACCTGTTTGTTATACGTCCAATAGTTAAAGAAGATTCCCGGAGCAACTTCAGAAATCACTTCCTGGGCAGTGAGCGATATACGCACAATACCATCACTATCAGGAGCCTTTGGTTTCTCTGGAACCAGGTTTGGATCAGCACCAATATCTGCAACCTGATCAAATCGATTTTTGTATCGCAAGAAATCAATAATTTTTCCAAATGGAATTGATGCTGGTAATTGTCCTGGCGCATGCGAATGCATAAACGCTGGCATAGCAAAATCAGGTGCATAGGTTTTATTTGCCAAAAATCCAGCGAGAATTGCAATCGCGAGGAGCAGTACTGGTACATACAACCATTTTTGTTGCGAGAGTACGTGGATATGTTTTTGTTTCCACGTGTATCGAACTAAAATTACAAAAGCAATAATTCCAACAATTGCCGCAATCACTTCAAATATGAGGTACTGGAACATATATTATTTGAACCAGAGAGACAGCCATGACTGCATTTGTGCAATTTCCACTGTCTGTGCAGAAATAATATTTGTTGCAAGAGTTCGGAGCTCTGGTCGCTTTGAAACCTCAAGTACACGTTCTGCCATTGCCACAGCACCCTCGTGGTGAATAATCATTTCTCTGATAAATGCCTCATCAAATGCATCACCTGTTTTTCCTTGGAGACCGCTCATCATACTCCCCATCATGTCATCCATATCCATATCATCATCCATCATCATGCTGCCATTCATCATATGATTTCCCTCATATCGACGATCATCCATCATACTTCCGCGCCAACCACCGGAACCACCTACACAAAACAACCCAATAATGAGACCGAGAACGAGTCCGCCAATACCTACCCATACGATACTATTTTTTTGTTCCATATAATTGAGAATTTATTTTTATACTACCTTGTAATGTGAAAACGGGATTGCCTAGCTAATACAGTTTTGGATTTAGAATTCCCTTTGCAAAAAGTATCTGATAGAGCGATCGCCATACCTCCCTCCTCCGCCATCGTGTTTGCAAGAGATATCCAATTGCGACAACAGGAAGAATAAACCAAAGAATACTTGAAACAAGGACTGGTACATAGATTGTAGATGGAATGACCTCCCCGCTTTGGAGCCAGCCACGTATATGCCCAATCCCATTATCACACATAGACTGCGCTCCCTGTGCATAGGGACAATCTGGCACATGATGCGATACAGTATGCTGCATCGGGAAAAGCCCAAAAACACCCAGAAAGAGGTAGGCCGAAAAGACGATCACAGCGACCCATTGCTTTGTTTCAATAACCTTCATATGTTTAGTATAGCAAATAAAAAACTACCTTACTGCTGCTAATATAATCATAATCAAAGCTTCAACAGCCATAAGCACGTCTTCAGCAAGCGTTACCCACGTCATGGGTAATACAAATACCATACCTAAACATGCACACGGAATTTCTTCTTTCTGTTTCAATTTTTGAATAACACCAATCGCACTTATTATCATAACCAAAAGTACTCCCATGTCTCGTGCAATACCTCCTATATCAAAGAGATAGAGGCATGCAAAAACAAGCTCTAGGAATGGATACAAAAATGCATAAAAACGAGATCGGCGTGCAGCAATATCATATGTTTGATATGCATCAGCAAAATTTCGAATATTAATAACTTTAAAAAATCCAAAAATAAGAAAGAATGAGCCCATAAACATTCTCATACCAAATTCAAATTCAGGACGGATGAAAATTGCCATGAGTGCCGTAAATGCAACAATTACAGAAAAAATAATGATGATGGGTAGAAAATCTTTCCATGTTCTTTTTATGAATGAATCATGTACTGGATGCTCTGCTATTTCTCGCGGAATCAATCGCATAGTTCCACATTTGGTACAAATTGCATTTGGATTATCCGATTGAACTTCTGGATGAGTTGGGCACCAATATTTTTTGAGGGATATATTCATGAGACCACTATATCAAATGAAATCAAGTAATAAAACTAGTCTTGATATGACTATTTCATATACTTATTCCATTACACCGGAAAAGGAGTATACTGGTGGTACATCCCTTGTAGAGGCAAGGTAACAGGATTATTAACGAATTTAATTTATATTATGAGCACCAAAAGTACCATTATTGCTATCATCATTCTCGCTGTTATTATCGTTGCCGTTGTATTGCTTTCAAAATCAAGCAACACAGCAGACAATCTCCCGTCAGACTATGAAGCTCCGACAACAACGACTACAACTCCTCCACCAGCAGCTCCTGGAACACAGTACCCACCCGCAGCTGAACCAGGGACAGCAGTAGAAGGAGAAGCTGAAGTTACACTCCCTACAACAGGAGTAGAAGAAGGCAAGTAAGTAGCGAGTTGAAAGTAGAAAGTTCATAAAGTTATAAAGTGCAAAGCGGGCCTTCGGCCCGCTTTGCTTTTACTTTCAACTTTTTACTTTATAACTTTTAACTCATCATTGTTCTACTGCGAACACTACGAGCCGTAGTGAATGCGTTTTCATAACTTCATCCCAAGGACCATCGCACGTAATGAGATTGAGTCGTACGAGATCATCATACGATTTGAATACTTCACGCGCATCATCCCATGGCCGATACCGCTCGAGGCGCTCCACAATAAATATTCGCGGCACACCCCTATCATCAGTGATGATGATTTGATCACCAACCTGGAGGGCATGGAGATCTGCAAACACAGCATCTACACCACCAAACCAATTTACATGACCATCAATCACAGCACTCCCGAGTTCTCCTGGACGTGGACCATGTTGATACCACCCTGCATTCATAGGAATAAATGGCACACCCATTTCACCTTTTTCATTCCTCCCTACCGGCTCTATATCAGCATCTACACCAATATTTGGAATACTGATATGCATAGGCTCACCTACCACAATAGGGACGATTTCATCATCAGAAAGTGCCCTATCCGGTACAAGCATCGCAGAGAACAGTGCCGCTACGAGCACAATTACTGCGCCTAAAAATTTTAGAATTTCCCTTTTCATAGAGCAAGTATATCATCTCGATACTATGTATTCATAAAAAGCGGAAACATCTCTTGGGCGTTTCCGCTTTTTATCTTATGAGCGTTACAACTTTCTACTTTGCTAACGGGTCTGCCTGATGCACACCGAACGTATTGCCTTCGGTATCAATGCAATACGCCTGCCAGGCCATACCGGGAAGCGCGAATTTTGGCATAGCTATTTTACCACCACTACGGAGCACAGCATCTAGAGTTGCATCAATATCAACAACTTGCATGGTACAAGCGAAAGCATTGAGCCCCTGCTCTTCCCCTGGAGCATCGCATGAACGACGAAGCATACCCCCATTAATACCTACCTCTTTACTATCTTTAGGAGTCGTCATAATAGTCCAATATTCCATAGGCCCATCCCATTTTTGTATCCTCCAACCAAATACGGTTGCATAAAATGCCGCAGCTCGTTCTGGGTCAGATACATGAATTTCAAAATGTACGATTCTATTCATGTACTAGTTATACCAAATAAAGGGAAAACAAAAAACGCCCCGACCTAGGTCGGGGCGTTTTTATCTAGCTTATGCAGCTACACGCTGTACGTTGATAGCCTTTGTGCGCTTTTCACCGTTCTGTTCAGTTTCTTCAACTTCGAATGTAACTGTATCGCCTGGCTTGAGTTCACCAAATGAAACACCTACTACTCCTTCCTGGTGGAAGAACATGTCAGCTGACTGACCTTCGATCGTGATAAAACCAAACGGCTTGCCGTCAACAATTTTCTTGATAACACCTTGCATATATATTTGTGGAATAAATTTAATAAAACAAACAGAGATTACTAAATCGATTCATTCAGATAAAACCTTTTGTACTTTTATAGTATCACTCATATGTATATCAGTCAATATCACATATAATTTATGACAAACACTGTCCACAAATATGTTACTAGTTTTCAATAATTCCCCCTTTTCAATGATATACTCATTTGTATATATGGACATGCAGAGAAAAAATAGCAACGTGGCAGGAATCTTGATTTTTATATTTGTCATCGCATGTACAACAGGAATTGCTTTTCTGGCACAGAATGTTCAAATCGCACCACTCTTTTCCAAGGTCGTGACGGTACAAGTCTCTGTTCTTATCCTGATCGTATTTGCCATGATCAATTTCATGCTGATTATTAATTTTCTCTATACCACCTACACGAGCAGCAGAAAAGCACTCGCAACAAGAGAACAGGAAAAACAAATTGATCGAGCTAAAAATGAATTTATAGCTCTCATATCACACCAACTGCGAACACCTCTCTCTGCTATCAATTGGTACGCCGAGGCTCTCGTTGACGGAGATCGAGGGATTGTGACAGAGCAACAAAAAGAATACTTGTTAGGAATTCAGACGAGTAATCAACGCATGACAGCACTCATTAATTCTATTATTGATGTATCACGCATCGAGTTACATACCTTTATAACTGATGCAAAACCAACAAAAATATTCCCCCTCATTGAAAGCATTCTCGAGAGTTTCAAGGAACAATTACTGGCAAAAAAAATAACACTTCATAAAAACTACAGTGAATATCTCTGTACGATACGCATTGATGCACGCTATGTACGTATGGTTCTCGAACATGTTCTTTCGAACGCTATCAAATACACACCAAGCGGCGGTCGCGTTGATGTGACTGTAACATGCGAACATGACATGCTCCATATGACCATAACTGATACGGGATATGGTATTCCAGAACAAGAGCTGGCAAAAGTGTTTTCAAAACTATTCCGTGCCAGCAATATCAAAGACAAAGATACTGATGGGGCTGGTATTAGTCTCTATATTGTGAAATCAATCGTGGATTATGCTGGTGGAAACATTACTGTACAATCCAAGGAAAATGTAGGAACAACATTCTCTGTCCATCTCCCTGCGCGTATTGAATAA
>JACCDZ011492217.1_pt1 | contig 10643 bp, 8 predicted proteins | sample 7449551 | NCBI WGS metagenome assembly JACCDZ01 (sample SAMN15323452, study PRJNA562643) | freshwater metagenome | isolation source: river surface water | place: USA:Blue River Watershed | collected 2017-08-18
AGCGAGTTTTCTTCAATTGATTCAGTCTTTCCTTCCAGAGGAATTGTTACTTTTTTAGGATTGGATAATTCCACATGGGCCGCTAATTTTTCTTTGATTTCACGATCTGACAATCGCTCTTTTTTTGGCATATTTTCTTTTGTAATTTTAATTTTTGGTGCTTCAGACTGAACGCTTGTATCCACTTTCATTTGATGGCCTTTCGAGAAAATAGTTAAAAAAAGGCTTATTGCCTGCTATAATCATAACAAATGAAACCAAATCATAAAAAGTAGGAAAAATAATGTCAGAGAAAATCATTCAACTTAAAAATAAAAACACTTTCCTCTTTGATATGGATGGAACATTGGTTAACACAGAGCCTTTACATGCAAAGGCCGCCAGTAGTGTACTGATTGATTTAAAGATTAATGTTAAATTAGAAGAGAATATCGACAAGTTTTATGGAATGGCCGACACAGAAGTTCTCAAAATGTTAATGCCAAATATTACTCAATTAGAAATTGAAAAAATTATTGGTGAAAAAAACCACCGCCTCACAAAACTTTTAAAAGAATTAACTGCAAAAGAAAAAGAGCAGTTCATTACTCCAGGTCTTTTTGAATTCATGGATCATCTTCTTGATCAAAATAAAACCTGTGCCGTTGTCAGCGCCAGTGAGGATGTGATTGTTTATGAAACTCTTAGCTGTTTTGGCATTGATAAAAAAATTAAATTGCAAATGGGAAGAAATCAAACGTCGCGCACAAAACCCTTCCCTGACCCTTACTTAGAGGCCATCAAAAGATTAAATTCAAGAGTGGAAGACACTGTGATTTTTGAAGACTCTCCTACTGGAATGCAATCAGCATTAGCAACCGGTTGTGATGTCTTTCGTGTAAATTATTTTGCTCATTGTTCGAATATTTTAAATCTCAACGGCAAATACACTGAGATTCGAAATTTCAACGACTTCTTTTAGTCCTCCACATATAATTGGCACTTCGAAATTTTGTTTAATTTTCTAAATCTTGAAAATTACAGGTTTGCTTGATTTTCTTGTTCAAAAATGCTTTCGAAATTATTCTAGTCCAAGGATTAAGAAACAATCGTTTGTCAGTTCGTTGCATGGTACGTCCGTCGCAGTTGAATACAGTTGGTAGCTACGAAGACAACAAATTTATTTAAGGGCATTATGTTACAGTCAATTTTCAAAAATTCAAAAGCGGTTATGTTATCAACAGTTTTAGCATTAGGAGTTTTAACAACTTCTTGTGGTAGCGGGACAAGCGCAAAAAACATCGCTATTCCTGGTGTTGAGAACATGAAAGTTCAACTTCTTCAAGATAACGTTCTTATCTCGATGGTTGTTGATGGTATTCAACTAGATGGTGGATTACGTTATAATATTCCAAAATATCCAAATTCATATCTAGAAATTTCTCCAGACCTACAATCAGTAGGAACTTTAATGGCGATTTCAGTTTCTCTTGATGATATTTTCAATGATAAACTTCAAAAGCTTGATCCATTAACACTTCCAGGAGGTAGAGCACTTCCAGGTGTAGCAAGTGGCTCACTTCCAGCTTCTGCTTTCTCAATTGAAAAATTCAAAAATATGGCGTTTTACCTAGGGCCAAAAGTTTTTGGTGTGTTTATCCCACTTAAAGATCTTGGAATTGGAACATCTATTATTACAGCTAGATATTATTCAGATAGCGAAAGAATCGGTAACATTTCATTAGTTGGTACTGATGAAAATGGTGAAAATGCTGGTATTTTATTACTTCTTGATATGTCAAATGCACGAATCAAGCAATTAAAATCTCTAGCTAAAAAATACTAATTGCTTCCAAAAAAAGAGAAGTTCTTCTCTTGAAACCAAAAGGCCCAGCAAATCCTGCTGGGCCTTTTTTATTTTTCCATAATTAAAATTTGCCACTTAAATTTAGTCTTCTCATCATTCACAAGTTTTATTAAATGCGGAGTGATTTTATCTTCCCAGTCATTATTTACATAAAACTTATCCCCTAAAACATTGAGGATATTATAAAGACCTTGATGGTTATTTGTATCAATCAAATACTTTAAAAAAATGAGTCCCACGGGAGCTTGCCTACTTCCTAAATTGTCATAGGCCTTCATTTCCTGAATAGCATTTCTCGTTTGAAACTTCTCTAGATTAGCACCTAAAAGGGCAATCATCTCTTCCGTGAATTCGTAATCTTTTTTAAAGAGATCCATATCCACTGTCACTAAAGTTTTACTTTGTTTTAATAGTTCTACTTTTGATTCAAACTCAGAAAGCTTCACCACTTCTGGTTCAGCTTTTTTAGGCTCTTCCACCACGGCCACTTCAACCTTTTCCTCTTTTACTACTGGAATTGGTTTTGGCTCAGGCTTTGGTTTGGCGATCACAACTGGTTTAATCTCTTTTTTAGGCGGAGTAAGAGCAATTAAGAAATCACTTAAGCCTTTTTGATCAAACTCTCTTAGTGAACCTGGAACAAACAAATCCCCTTGCAAATAACGCCCTTTTGTTTCGATCAAGTGAGCATAGATATAAGGAAACATTTTAACTAAATCAGCATATTGATTTTCTTTTAACTTAAATAAATTTTTATATCTTCTGAGACACTCTTGCCCTGCACCTTGTTCATTAATAATCCCAAAGGCATTAGATTTTTCAATCAGCTCAGTCACGATATTAGAAGAGCTGATTCCATAAAAATTATCATCTTCTGAACACACGCGATTCATGATGACTGCATCTGAAAGACAGAACTTATTTAAAATTTCAGCAAATTGTTTCTCATTTAATGATTTACAGTTTTTCTTATTTTCACGACACCATTGGTGAACGCGCGCAAAAACAGGATTCGATGTCAGTGAGTTAGATTTTTTAAAGGCTTCTAAAAATTCTTTTTTCTGACCAATCGTAAAAACGTCATAGCTTATCTTTTTAAATTCATTTTCAAATTTACCATAGGCCCTTTTATGAAACTTTTTCATCTCCTCTGTCTTTGCCTGGCATTGACCTAAAAGGCGATCAAATTTTAAATTACAGCTATTGGTAATTCCCAGTTGTGAGGAAGTCTGATAATTAAGTTTTGTGGCCTCAAATAAATAACTGATGCTTACTAAGCGATAAAGATAGCTGATATAATCAATGTGTTCACTTAATAATTCATTAGGACAAGCAGACTGTTCTTTAATTTCGTTGTTCCAAAAATTTTGAATTTCAAAAACTGAAGGATTGATATTTCCTTCAAAAAATTTCTTTTGATAAAGATCATCCAAAAAATCAAAATCTGATTTATAGGGATTGTACTGAGACATTGGATTTAATGGCCCAAAATAATCTGGACGCTTAAACTCCCCCATATAAACATTGCGATAGTAATGGCTTAAATTCTCTTTAGCGTGTACAACGCCTGTACTTAACAAAATGATAGAAATGATTGTGTTTTTAATTTTTCCCATTACCAATAAACCAAAAAATAAATAGATTTAAAACATTATAGCAAATTGTATGAAATCTATGCCAACTTCATTGAGATAGGAAAAATTAGCGAATGAGGTTCAGATAATCTTAAAAATAAGTTATTAACTCAACTATTTCTTCTGCTAAAAAATTTGCGCCTTATACTGCTTTAAAATCTCATATCGCTTAATCGCAATGGCCTGATATAGTCTCAAGCGACTCTCCATCATCCACTCTGGTTTCTTGCGAGCAATACTTGAAAAGACTTGTTCATCAGAGAACTCATCAGCTAGAAGGGCCATCTGATTCATCTGGGCCTTAAATCCTTCTTCATCTTTTTGTGGAATTAAATAAGATTGAATATAGATCGTGCGAATAAACCAATTGTGAGGATGATTTTCAATCGCTTGGGAAAAAACCTCTTTCGCATATTTGGAATCTAGTCCATGAAAAATCTGACAAGCTCCATATTCAATAGAGGCATTCTTTAAACAACTCCAATTTAACATGGCCTTGCCAAGAGCTTCTTGTGAACTAAAGGTTGTCTCGTCTTTTTTCAAAACACTCAAGGCCATCAAGGCCTGGGCCGTGAAAAAAACCACTTCGTGATTAATCTTTTTATCAGACAATTTTTGATCTAATAAAAGCACAATTCCCTGCGACTCGTTTAATTTGTTAGTTAAATTTTCATAGGTAACTTCATACTGAGTAAGATATTTCAGACCATAATTAATCGCTTTTGAGTAATTAATGATCGCCTGCTTTTTAGCTTTTTCAGCTTTCAAATTCACAAAAGCTTCTTCCATCATTTCTGTTTCATTAATTAAAGAAGCATAAGTAACATAGGTTTTTGTAAGTGCGGCCAATAGATTTTTATTTCCTTCTGAAACTCTTAAAAGACTTTCCATTGAAAGAAGATTTGATCCTAAGGCTTCTTTGACCAATTCAACATTGTCTTGTTCCTTGATCGCATCTGAGAATTCTAAGAATAAAGAACTCGAAGAATCCACTGCCAATTTATTCACGCTCGAGCAAGAGCTCGCCAGGATGGCAACAAAAAGAGCTAAAAATGGAAAAAATGATTTTATCATAGTTGACCCTAGGTAACTTATTATTGTTTAGAATAAACAGGCTTTTAGGATGCCTTATTTTCCTCCCAATTACAATAGCTTAACAGTCCATTATCAGTGCTTCCTCTAGGCGTTTTTTCCGGCTTTTCAGGGGGGCTTGGTTAATTTTTGGGCTTAGTGTATGATAAGTTTAAGGGGAAAGAGGAACCTGCCGAATAGCTACCTACTCGGTAATAACTTAAGGAGACGTCTATTGACGACATCATTTAAGTAACTTTCGACACTATCACTGAAATCTTCGTTTGTTGATGATTCTAAGTAGTTGAGAAAGTTACCAAAAAAACAACTAGAGATGATTTTAACCAACGAGGATGTTATGACTACAGAAAACCATTTTCCAGACACTGAGACCACTATTGAGATTCAACCTTACACGAAGACAAACCACAAGATGGGTGCTTCTCACATTAGATCGCTAAAAGCTCCACATGTAACAAAAACAATGAAAGCTTTAAACTGACGAAGAAAGCTTAAGCGAACAAAGAGCGAAATTCATTTCCTAGTAGGATTGTCATCTCCTCTTTCACTCGATTTAACGGAAAGCCTACTACATTTGAATAGCTCCCATTTACATTTGCGATAAACGTTAGGCCCGGGCCTTGAATTCCATAGGCCCCGGCTTTATCTAAAGGATCATTCGTATTTAGATAATTCTCCAAAGTCACTTCATCAATCTCATCAAAAGTTACCAACGTCTCATCATAAAAACGGTGTTCTCTTTTTTTGCCTTGATGATCAGTAAATTGAAAACACACCCCAGTAATCACCTGATGAGTTTTTCCAGCAAGCTCTAATAAAATGCGACGAGCGTCTGCGCGATCTTTGGGTTTATTATAAATAGTATTTCCTAAAACCACGATCGTATCTGAGGCCACAATAAAAGCATGAGGCAGAGATAAATTGCTCTCTACTGCGCGAGCTTTTTGAAGAGCGAGATCCATCGCCACTTCTTTAGGCTCTTCTTCTAACGAGATTTCATCCAAGTCAGCAGTCTTGATAATAAAAGGAATATTTAACCAAGAAAGTAATTCCTTTCTTCTTGGACTTTGTGAACCTAACACCAACTGATACTTAGCGAATTCCATGCATATTCTTCCATAGAGTCTTTTTCATTGAATTTAAATCTTCAAAAAGCTCTTTACTATTAACTTCATTATTCTTTTTGCCGGCCATGTAATAAGCATCCATGGCCTTGCTATAAAAATAATCCCCATATTCCATTTTATCAACTTTATTTCCACGCTCAATTTGTCTTTCTTCAAAAACTTTGCCGGATTTTAAATTAGTTGTCTCGACTCTGCGGAAATACTCTTTTAAATACTCTAAGCGCAAGCTCATATCAAACTTTGACTCTGCTCCTTTATCATCTAACTCTGTCCATAAACGATAACCGTATTCTTTGGCAAACTTTAAAGGATCTTTATTGTCATCAAAAACAAATTTCGAATAACGATCTAGAAAAATCTCTCGTCCCACTAAAATGCGAGTTGGTCTTTTAGTGATAAATTCATTGATATTAAACATCCCGGCTTCTGAGCTTTCTCCCAATGTATTTCCATCAGCATCAACTTCATACCAAACATCTTCAGAAATCGAACTTAAACTTTTATTATCCATTCCTCTTAATTGAGCATTCGCATCAGTAGTCACTTCTAAATTTTCACCTTTTTTCTCTAGCACTTTTTGCGAGCGCAAGTTGAAATAACTTTTTCCTTTTAGAAGATGAACAATATCAAAGCTAGGCTGTATTCCCATAATCGTTACATTAGGAAGAACGATAAAAGCATACGTTTTTTTCTTTTTAGTGATGAGATTATTTTTATCAATCAGATAATTTAATTTTTTGCGATAATTTAAATTCGTATTGCTCTCTTCCATCGCTAAGAAAAGATTGTCATCTGAAAGAATCGGCTTATCCTCAATAGGAATCGCTTCATATTCAGCATAAGGAAAAAAGATGGCATCGGTATCGCGAAGATTGTGTTCTTCATATAAATTCTCATCGCGCGATAACCACAACACACTCCCGTAATTGATTCTCACACTTAAAAAATCATTTTTTTGTCCAATGTTGATTTCATTTAAACGCACCGATGTTTTCGGCGCCATTCTCATCATCGTTCCATCTAAAAAGAAAATCCAGGCATAAGAATCTTCCAGTGTTTCAATTTCATCCCCTTCATAAATCGTTGAGCGATGTTGGCCATTAAAATAACTCTGCCCTCTCTCCACTTTACATTTACCAATGCACTGATAAATCTTTCCCATGGATTCTTCTAGTTTGCGCTCTCTTAAAACGCGCTCCCATTCTGGATTTTGATCTTTCAAATCGCGCTCAAATTTCCATTCTTTAAAAGAAAGAAAATGATCGACATCTATTTTTCCCCAATTCGTCAGCGAAGCTTTTTGATCTTTAAATTCTATTTTTTTAACTACTTCAATTTTTTTATCGTAAGGCAATTTATCAACTGCATCTTCTTTTTGTTGAGTCGTAAATTCGTCTAATGGCGCCTCTGCACTTTTTAAATTTAGGGCCTCAGGACTTTCGTACTGATCTAAAAAAAGCTCTACTAATTCACCCTCATCTGCAAAAACGCTCTGCACACACAACATTGAAACGACTAGTAATTTTAAGAAGAAAAAATATTTTGATTTCATAGCTCTTTTTTCGGTATTTCCTCTCTCAAAATGAACGCTATGCTAGTAAATCCCCTCTGATAGTGCTAAAATTGCCTGATAATTTCTTTGCGAGGAGTACACATCGTGTCAACGGATCAAAATACTGAAGTAAACGAATCGGAAAATAGTTCATTTTCATTCGTAAAAACTGAGCATACTGTTCTTGATTTCTGGAAGAAAAACGACATTTTTCAAAAATCCCTAGATCAAACTAGGAACGCTAAGCCGTATATTTTTTACGATGGGCCTCCCTTTGCTACAGGGCTTCCCCACCACGGACATCTTTTAGCTTCGACGATCAAAGATATTATTCCTCGTTATTTTACAATGAAAGGTAGATACGTTTCTCGTCGTTTTGGATGGGACTGTCACGGTCTTCCGATTGAACATGAAATCGATAAGAAGTTAGGTATGTCTGCTCAAGATGCGGTCGCAAAACTGGGCGTAAAAGGCTACAACGATGAATGTCGTGGAATTGTTCAAAGATATACCAATGAATGGGAAAGAACGATCACAAGAATCGGCCGTTGGGTTGATTTCAAAAACGATTACAAGACTATGGATGCTCCATTCATGGAATCGGTTTGGTGGGTTATCTCTCAGCTTTGGGAAAAGAATTTAATTTACCAAGGAACAAAAGTTGTTCCTTTCTCTACAGCGCTTGGAACTGTTCTTTCGAACTTTGAAGCAAGCTCGAACTATCAAGACGTACAAGATCCAGCTGTCACAATTTTATTCAAAGTTAAAGATGCTGATTATTATATCGCCGCTTGGACAACAACTCCTTGGACACTTCCTTCAAACTTAGCGCTTTGTATGGGTGCTGAGATTGACTACGTAAAAGTTCACGATAAAGATAAAGACATTAAATTCATTATCGCTAAAGACAGAGTGGAAGCTTATTCGAAGAAGAGAAACTTTGAGGTCCTAGAATCTTATAAAGGTTCTGACTTAAAAGGTCTTCGTTACGAGCCACTATTTCCTTACTTCGCTCACCACTTCTCAGAAGGGGCCTTTGTTGTTTTAAATGACAACTACGTTACAACTGGAGATGGTACAGGGATCGTTCACATCGCTCCGGCGTTTGGTGAAGACGATAACCGTGTAATGAAAGAAGCAAAAATCAATGTACTTGAATGTCCAGTTGATGACGCTGGTAAATTTACAAAAGAAGTTACAGACTTCGTTGGCATTCATGTAAAAACTGCTGATAAAGACATCATCAAAAAGTTAAAAGATGAAAATAAACTTTATGATCAAGGGGTATTAGTCCACTCTTACCCATTCTGTCCAAGATCAGATACGCCGCTTATCTATAAAGCAATCCCGTCGTGGTATGTCTCTGTTGAAAAAATTAAAGACAGACTAATTGCTTCAAACCAACAAATTAACTGGACTCCATCACACATCAAAGATGGCCGTTTCGGTAAATGGCTAGAGGGCTCACGTGACTGGTCGATCTCAAGAAATAGAATTTGGGGAACTCCAATTCCTCTTTGGATCAACGATGAATCAGGAAAAGTGGTTTGTATTGGTTCAATCAAAGAACTAAAAGAAAAAACAGGTGTGCTAGTGACTGATCTACATAAAGAAAATGTCGATCACTTAACTTTCACAATTGCAGGTGAAGCTGGTACATATAAACGTATTCCAGAAGTTCTAGACTGTTGGTTTGAGTCTGGTTCAATGCCATACGCTCAACTTCACTACCCATTTGAAAATCAAAATGTTTTTGTGCAAGGTTTCCCAGCTGAATTTATCGCTGAAGGTCTGGATCAAACTCGTGGATGGTTCTATACATTAACAGTTCTTTCAACTGCGCTTTATGATAAGCCAGCGTTTAAAAACGTCATCGTTAACGGTATTGTTATGGCCGAAGACGGAAAGAAGATGAGTAAGCGTTTAAAGAACTACACTCCACCAGATGAACTAATGGAAACATTTGGAGCAGACGCTTTAAGACTTTATCTAATTAACTCAGGTCTAGTAAAAGCAGAAGAGCAAAGATTTGCGGATGCTGGTGTTAAAGACATGGTAAGAAAAGCACTTCTTCCATGGCAAAACTCATTCAAATTCTTCCAAACGTATGCGGAAGTTGATGGATGGTCGCCAACGAAAAACTTTGTCACATCTGATAACATCGTTGATAGATGGTTATTATCTAACCTGCAAACACTAAAGAAAAATATTGCTAAAGAAATGGAAGAGTACCACTTATATAACGTGGTTCCTGCCCTATTTACTTTCATCGAAGATTTAACAAACTGGTACATCAGACTTAACAGAACTCGTTTCTGGGGAGATGGCCTAAATCAAGATAAGTGCGCTGCCTATTCGACGTTATATGTAGCTCTAAAAGAGTTAACAATCTCTATGGCACCATTCTCTCCTTTTTTCTCAGAATACGTATTCCAAGAATTAAGAAAGATGGATTCAACTCTTCCTCTGTCGGTTCACTTATGTGAATACCCAGTAGCGAATGAAGCTCTCATCAATCAAGACTTAGAAGTGGCCGTAGGAAGAATGCAACAAATTATTCTACTTGGACGTCAAAAGCGTAACCAGGTTCAGATTAAAGTTAAGACTCCGCTTAAGCGTTTAACAATTATCCATAAAGATGAAAAACTTCTAAAAGAAATCAATAAACTTTCAGAGTACATCCAAACGGAACTAAACGTTAAGAATATTGAGCTTTCAACAAATGAATCTGCTTTCATTAACCTATTTGCTAAAGCGAATCTTCCTGTTCTTGGAAAGAAGCTTGGAAAAGACATGGGTAAATATAAGGCAATCATCGAAAAGCTTTCTGGCGAAGAATTAGCGACTCTAGAAGAAAAAGGTTCAATCACTCTTGATGGTGTAAACTTCGATGCAAGTGAGATCTTAATTTTCAGAGAAGCAAAGGAAGGAACACAAGCAATGTCGAATAGATTTATTTCTGTTGATATCGATACTGTTCTTGATCCACAATTAATTCAAGAAGGTCTTGCTCGTGAAGTAGTCAACAGAATCCAAAAATCGAGAAAAGATTTAGGATTTAACGTTGGTGATAGAATCACTATCGAGTTCTCAGGAAGTGATGAAGTGGTTCTTGCAATCAACTCTCATTTAAATCACATCATGAATGAAACGCTTGCTACAGCAATGACAAAATCAGCGAATGCTCTGGCACTTAGTTATGACATCGACGATTTAAAACTAAATTTATCGCTTAAAAAGGTATAAAAAAAGGGAGCTTTAAAGCCTTACTATTACCCACATCTTTTGATGTGGGTTTTTATTTTTTAAGCATCATTTCGTAAATCTCAGCTCCGTCCATTATTCTTTGCCAGCCTCTCCAAATCGTTATCATTCCCGGATTACCATCACCC
>JACCDZ010775643.1_pt1 | contig 10638 bp, 19 predicted proteins | sample 7449551 | NCBI WGS metagenome assembly JACCDZ01 (sample SAMN15323452, study PRJNA562643) | freshwater metagenome | isolation source: river surface water | place: USA:Blue River Watershed | collected 2017-08-18
ATGCATCAGTCAATTTATTACCACCCTCAACTAAGCAAAAGAACTTTAATGCATTTATATACTTAGGAGTACTCCATTCTTTAGAGTTCTCTATAACATTAAAATAACTAACATACTGCTCTAAGAATGATTCACCATAATCAGGGTCTTCAACTAACTTATTAATCTCATCCACAGTATCTTGTGTAATAAGATGAGATTTCTTCTTACCTACTTGGTCTTTTAACAATTCTAAACTTACACTCATTTATTTACCTTTTTATTATGATTGATAGAGCATTTATTAATACAACACCATATCCTTTTCACATCATTTCCTATATGTACCCATTCTACATACTTTTCCTCTTTACCACATATACGACATTTATTAAATTTTCTCTTCAACATGTGTTTCTCCATAATATTAATTACACCATTATACCATATGTCAATTTATGTTATTGACATTTGTAAATTATTTATTATTTTACGTATTCTTTCTACATCTCCTTGAGTAATAGCCATAACAGCTAGATATGCTGGGTCAGCTTCTTCTATACTAGTATCAGACTTGGCATTATCCATCATATCTAATATCTTACTAGTAGATACCATACTACTCTCATCAGCACCTTTTAATGATTTATTAATACTCATTAATGAATCAGTAGCATACCCATTAGGTAACTTATACAAATCACCCTCTTGTAACAACGATAAAACAGAAGGTCTTACCTTAGCTATACTAACAGCACATTTAACTAGTTTAAGAGACACACCTACAGTACTAGCAGCAGATGCTTGAGAGATACCTAACTCTTTAGTCATCATATACGCCTTTATAGCTAACTGTGTTGCAGTCTGATGTCTTCTAGCCTCTGCTCCATTACTAATAGCTTGCAGCTCATCTAAAGAGGTCTTATGAGGCAATGAGATATACTTCACTTCATTAATACTTAGATTATCTAATGCTTTAAGTCTATTCCTTCCATCTATTACCATTCCTCTCCATATCTTAATAGGTTCTAACTGACCTACAATACTAATACTCTCCATTAAAGACATTAATTGATCTTCTGTCATCATTGGATTAATATTAGATACTTTATGATTCTTCCCTATAAAATCTTTTACATTACCTACTACAAATTCACTCATTTATACTCCTTATATTAAAAGTATTATACCCTACTTTATACCCTATTGTCAAGCTATCACTATATTTATTCTATGAGAACTATAGTGAAGTCCCACCAGTACGTGCTTTGAGGCATATATTCTATGATAAAATAGGGTATTTGTACCCCATTGGTATATAGATGAAAAATCCACGTATAGTAAAAATATTTTATATAGAAAATTCCATATGGGACTGAAAATATTTTGTAAAGATGCAGTAGTGGGTGTGAGGTTACATATTTGGATACCTATCCCCCCCTATCAACATAACGTTCCTTAGTGTGCCAGCCTATGCCATTCAATGGTGTGTACCTAGCCTCAAGGCTTCGTCCGTAATGACGTTAAACTAGCTGTGCCTATCTAGGCCTACCTATCTAGCAGCACAGAGCACATCTATATGGTGTGTTCAATGGTACTAGATACCAAACGTTAGAGTACGTAACAAAAGCTCAGAGTAGCACCTTAGCTATTCAAAAGGATATAAAATGTCAGTAGGAACTATCAAACTAATCGTAGTAGCAGCCATCATAGGGTTCGGATACATCAACCCAATTGTCAGCATAGTCATAGGAGGTCTTTGGCTTAGTATCAATGCCATACTTCTAGCAACAGATAAGAGAGGCAACCTAGCTTCACCTAAAACCGTCACCCAAAAGACCAGTGGTCAAACAAGGATTGCAGTAAACATCCTAGCAGGTCAAGGACACTTAGCTTTCATCCACGCCAAAGGACTAAACGCCATAGTAGATGCAAGACTAGCAGGTCTAGGAGAAGAAGCCTCAGCAGGTTGGAGACAATCTAAAGACAAATGTGATGCCATAACAGCAGACTACACAGAAAGAGGTAAAGAACTTCAGTCTAAATACGACCAACGTCTTCAAGATGTACTAGACACTCTAGCAGCTATCAAAGAAAGCTAACCTACCACAATCCTCTCTAAGGAGGGGATGATGGTGTGTTATCACTAACCACCTAATCTTAATACAAAGGAGTCTAAATGACAACTAAGTCTAAAGGTTCTACTGCCTACAGTATGTTCGACACTTCATAGTCGGGTATGCTAGAAAGAGTAGACAACAGCTATGCTACATATGTAGTCAACAATAATATAATCTTAATTAAAGGAAACAAAATGAAATACACAATAGCAAATACTAAAGCACTACGTTCAGAGTTGAAAGCTTCAATAGCTAACATAACTAATGTGATGTATGAAGGTATAAACCTCACAGAACAACTCACTAGAGGTATCACTACCTCAAGGGTAGCTAGAATAAACTTACTAGCTAATAATCCAATGCTGTCAGAACTAAATGTATATGTGTCTGAACAAGAGTTTAAAACTAATATAGCTCATCTATCAGAAGATGTTAGGAAAGTAGCATGGAGATACAGAGCATATGAAATCAGACAAACTCTGTTACTTAATATATTAGGTAATAGCAAAAAGTTATCCTATCTAGTGGATGCAACACTAAGGGCTATAGTAACAGCTCGGATTGAAGCAGGAGGTAAACCTACCTCTATTGGGGAAATAGTGCATAATGTACCATTAAACGCTAGTACATACAAAACTAAGGATGGTACAGAGTATCCTCTAACACCATTTGGTGTAGACGAATTAAGACTACAGCTAATATCAGAGTTAGCAGAAGCTGATTTAATAGATATTAAAGTAAGTGGTAGCACTCACACAATAGAGATACCAATAATACATACAAATAAAGTAAGTAAAGAGTGCTTCATAGAAGCACATAATATATATAATATTATAAGTAGAAAAACTATACTGGTTCAACCAGCACCAATAGACATAAATAATATGATTAGCAGATCGTCATGGTGGTATAAAACACCAACATTATCTAACGATCAAATAGAGTTCATAGAAACTATGCATAATCTAAAATGGGAATTTATTCCTGAGGCAGAAGATAAGATAGAGGATGCATTCAAAATGCATCTAGACGTAATAAAACTACCAGACTGGGCAATCAGTAGGGTGGAAGAGTTTAAAGCTCAAATACAGGCATCTAAAGCTAATGGAGGACATTATGTAGCAGGTAAATTTGATAGTGCTCTAAGATGGTATTATCAAGCAGAGATTGGTCATAATCAAACATCAAAATATCTAAGGGATTTAGTACGTCCAGTAGGTATGGTTAATCAAGTAAAGTATGATATGACAAACAATGTCGTACAAATGTACTCAATCGGGTTAAAAGATAAAGGACTAGGTAGATATGTAAACCTAGTTAATAGTGCAGAATGTCAAGAAGATGTAAGATCTCAAATAGCTAATGCTATGAATAAAAACTTAAATCTAAATACTTTCAGTAAAGACAATGTCAAGCCATTGTTCATGGTCTGGGCATATAATGCTGGTAGAGACAGACTCCTTAATGGAGTATACACAGAAGAAACAAGTGTATTCACTGGTATCAAAACAAGAGTACCTAAAGTAAAAGGACTAAAAGAATTAGCTCAAGGTATAGATGAAGACCTAGTATGGAATACATGGTCAGCTGTATTAAATAAATTAGTACCTACAATAGTAGAACTAAAAAAGGTAATGGCTAACATCATTAAAGGTAATCCATTTCATGAGATGGAATGGACACTACCTGATGGAGCTATAGCTCAATATGCATCAGTACAAGAAGTATCTAAAGAACTTCACTGGGTAACTAGTGGGGGTAAGACACTTCAACACACTCACCACAGAAAAGAATTAGCTTATAAAGCTAAGGATGCAGGAGTATTACCAAGAGTAATACATAGCATAGATGCATATATGATGAGACAATTAGTTATAAGAGGAAATAAACTAGGTATAACAATAGTACCTAATCATGACTCATTCATGTTCAGTGAGATACATACTGATACAGTATTCAATATGGTAAGAGAACTATTCATAGAACTACTAGAAAACAATACACTAGCTAATATAGTCAGTCAACTAAACAAAACTAAAGTAAAGGAAACTGGAAAGTTCCTTGAAAGAGAAACATTAACTAAGGAGGATATACTAGCTTCAATGCCTATGGCACTAGAAGACTAATATGATACATAGTCATCTCTACGGAGGTGACCATTGTGTTATATACACATAGATGAAAACACCAAGTAATCTAATATATACACTAATCTTATGAAAGGAGGAATTGTTCTACCGCTTTTGACACCTACAGTCTTACCTGTTTTTACCTTGCACTCCGTGCTTTAGTGAATACCTTTGGGTATTACATATTAAACAAAAGGATTTACAATGGCAATATTCGAGAAAGAGACTGGTAATAACAACCAGTATTTAGCAATATTAGACTCTACAGGCAACATGATTGGGATATTCAATCCTTCAAACAAGAAGACTCCATTGGAAGTATTTGCTGATGCATTTACTGAAAAAGGTATCAATTGTGAACTAAAAACAGCTAATGAGCCAATAGTCAAAATAACACTATAGCACTGTGACACTATAGCACTGTAACACTATAGTACTGTACTCCAGTACTGTACAACCATAACCAACTTGAGTATAGGTAACACTATACTTTAACAATATAAATTAATTAAAGGAAATAAAATGATAACAACAGTAATGACAGCAATCGGTGGTCTTGTAAAAGACATTCAAACAACAGCTGTAGCAACAGCTACAACAATATATGATGAGCTATCGTCAATTCCTGAATCATTCTCTAAAGGATATGAAAAAGGTCTATTAACTTCAGAAGAAGAAGTAAAAGAAGAATCTGCCATAAAAGAAAAAGTTCTTCCAGAACGTATAGAAGAATTAGCTAACTGTTTAAACAAACCTATTGGAGAAGAGGAAATGATAGAAGAAAGAAAAATGATTCATCAAGCCACAAAACTAAATAGAAATAGAAAAGGTAGATAATATGGAGATATTAATATTAGGTATTATTGTATTTTTCGATTTCGCCATATTGAAATGGAAGTTAGAGAAAGAAAGATATGGGGATTTTGCACTAGACCTAGCTATGCTAGTAATAGTAATGAACTTCTTTCATGGCTCTATGGCAATGTTGCAAATAGGTATGGTAGCTCAATTTGTAATGAGCTTCTACCTACTGATGTTTCCACCTAAGTTCTTACAAGACTTAGCTTAGGAATAATAACACTGGTAAATTTATTACTAGTGTCAATTTAAGTACACTAATAACACATTAAATAAAGGAGAATATAATGACAACAGAAGACAAAATAAAGCTAATATTAGCTGTAAGACCAGCTACAATAAAAGAATTGAGCAAAGCACTTGAAGTTAAAGAAAGTACTGTGAAAATATGGGTAAAGTACCTAGAAGTAGGGGGAGAGGTTAGCGTTAGTAACGTAAGTAAACGAGTAACTCTACTTGATGTTGACACACCTTTTCCTAAACATGTTAGATCAACACCTGTACATAAGTATATAAAATGAATAATAAATATACAGCTATTATTACAGCAAATAGAAGAGACGTAACAAAAATGAATCCTAAGATATTATTACTTAATATTCTAGATAATAGGAATAATTTAGTAAGAGACCATATGTGGGTAGATGAAACTTACTTTAAAAGTATAGCACCTAAGAATAATAAAGTCACCCATACAGTAGTATTTACTGCTAACAAGAAAGACTATCTCAAATCTTTTACATTTTGTGATATAGAAAATATAAAAGTAATAAAAAGATATAGAGTAAAAAAATCTAATTGACCTACAAGTCGTTAAAAGGTAAGGTAAAACACAGCTTTAGTGTGTAAACACTTAAATCATATAAATATAGTTAAAGGAAGATAAAATGACAATGCAAGAGAAAATAGAAGCAGCTGTAAAAGCAGCACTTGAAGCAGTAGAGTCAGAGGGTGAAAAGGAGACTACTCCACCACTTGTACGTATAGAAATTAGAACACCTGATTCATCTGAAATGGCAGTTGGTGGTAAATCGGGTGTGTAACCCGATAGAGTTACAAATTAATTAAAGGAAATAAATGAGCTTACAAGAACATATCATAAACGAAATATCACGCAGGTATAATGTAAAACCAACAGATGCTAAGGAATTTTCAGGACATGACTTATTCAATTTAATTTACTACAAAGCTGCACGTCATGCTGCAATACATACTTCGGAAGGTATGGCAGCATTAGTAGGAAGGGATAAAAATCTCGTAAGAGAGTACTGGAAGAAAGAAGTAGAACAGCTTAACATACCTAGAGAATTGATAGTTAATATAAAGAAGCTATCACAAGAAGTAAAATGGTTAGGAGCAGGAGGTGTAGTATCTAACATTATGTACTTTTATGACATAATGTTAGAATTATCTACCAAAAATAAAGCAATATGGTTTGAAATATATGAGAACGACAAAATAAGTTTCACTAACATACCTAGAATTATCCCAGATATGATGTCAAATAAATCTTATCCATTAGACAGTCCAGCAATAAATTATAAAAATACGTGTTTACGAGTAAGCCCTTCATTAAAGTATATTCAGATAGAGGCCATTATACCTCACGATAAAATTACAAAATCTAGTAGGGGTAGTATTTATATAGGTGCTATGGATTTAGAATCAAGAAACTCACTACTTGCAAAAGATGTTAATGTAATATTTGTCGGTAACAATGGGAACAGTGGAATCATATCTAAAAACATGCCAGCTGAGAGTACAATTATAAATGAGACATATGGGCTATTAAACATAGTAGAGTTTCAGAAGTTATGTTTAGAAATAGCAATAAAAGTATTAGAAAATACAGATAAAATATTATCTATAGATAATAAAAAGGAAATACTATGGCAGTAACACCATTAACATTACTACTGTTAGATGAGCTTGAATCATTAGTTGATTCTATGACTAAAAATATAGAAGATAATAAGAATAGAATATTATCTGTAGTGAAGGAACTTCCTAGAAATGTACCTGTAGCCACTATTGAACAAATAGACGTAAGAGAACTAGACATAGCTCCAGAGTATATTACTATTATGAAGTTACCAGCACATAGAGTAATACAGACTACGAAAGAGATAATAGGATTAAAAAACCTATATGGTATAATGGTAGTAGCTGATGGTATAGAGCCTTTGAATCTATTACATCCTTTTACATTTTTGTATAATATACAAGAACTTACCAAACTAGGGGATACTTCAGTAGACTTAATTGTTTATACAAAAGAACTTTCCATAAAAGAATCAGAAGTAACAGATTTTGAGAATTGGTTAACATCATTACTAGAAGATAGTGAACAGTATATTGTAACAAAAAGAATAGTTTCAGAAGATATAACTATCGATAAAAAAACTTTGGGTACTGAATCAGTGAATAAGTTATTAAGTACAACAATAGATTATACACCATCATCATCCCCTATTTCATTAGATATACCTATATTAGTAGATACATCGTTTGAATTTGAAGGGTGCATAGGTATTATACCTATAACTCAGATGAGAAGTATAGGAGGACTTCTATTACCATACTATTCTATACTTCGTACAGAAGTAAGTTATGATGATGAGATTAATCCAATCTATCATGTATTTCAGCATACTACTCATAACTGTGAATTTCCACTACTAAGTGAAGAAGGTGAAGAATGGATACTAGCAGCAGATCACAATGATAATTATGAAGCAAATCAAATACTCTCTTCATATCCTTCTAATGAAGTATGTTTAGGAAGGAGTACTAAACATTTCAGTAACCTACATGTACTTCAGCAATACAATGCAGCATCTACTTATTGTACTGATATAGCAATTATACCATCACTGGAACAAGCTTTCATTAATAAATCAATAGAAATTTGGAGAACAATATGAAACTGCCCTATATAACTGAACATAAAAATACTTCTGTAGTACAGATGGAAGATCCATTCCAGTTAAACTGTGTACTATGGCATGATAGCACTATAAAAGATATAGCTGATAAACACAGAGAAAAAGGACTTGTATTTGAAGAGTATCAAATGCATTATCATGCTATACAAGTAACTTGTGATGATGTACTACATTTCACAATACCTACAGTATTCTATAACATTAAACAAGTAGTTACACCAGCATCAATAGATTATGCTTATACAGATATTGTAACTGAAGGTGCAAAAGCACTTAATAAGCATCTGAAAATTACTAAAGAAGTATTACCTCACATTTATGCAATATTAAGTAGCTTATATGAAGATGTACAAGTAACTAATATATCAGATAATAGTATACACAAACATCCTAGTCCATCAGGATTCAGTGGTACAGATTTAGATACTGATGATAATGATAGAGGTATTATATTTAGAAAAATGGCAGGTGATAACATACTTCAAACAGATAGTATATTATCATTAGATCCTACTCAATTATGCACTAATGAAACAAGACATATTAAAGATAATATATTTACTCACATACCTACAATAGCAGGTACTATAGTAACATATGAATCTTGTAAACTATATGAGCTATTTCAAGTTGAGGCTGAAATAATTGTTAAACATGACGAATATTTTGAATTACCAAATACATTAATAGATTCAGTAACTATGCTATTTAAAGCATTAGCTTCTGTAGTTCCAGTACCAGACCTAGAACTACTTGATATAAATAAAATATCAAAAGCTACCTTATGATAGTTATAGTAACTGTATCAATAGCACTACTGATATATAAATTATCTTTATGTAATAATAAACAGTATAAGGATACTATTGTAACTATGATAGCTGGTAAATTAGTGGAAGTTGAAGCTTGATAATTTTAATATAAAAAGGATAGGAATGAAAATAGAATTACTACATTACACACCATTGACTATATGTTCAACTGCAATACGAACTTGTTGGGATAGTCATGACAAAAGTGATAATGGTGGAGACATAGACAAAGCACTTATAGATAGAGTAGGAAATAAGTTTAAACACGCCTCTACACTAGAACATATTACTTATAACTTTTATATAAGTGGAGTTAGTAGAGCTTTACTACAAGAACTAGCTAGACATCGTATGGCTAGTTATAGTATTAAAAGCACAAGATATACCCTTAAAGGGCTTAAAGAGTGTGAGACTATAGATTATACTAAGTTCCTTGTAATGACTGGTAACGAGCTAGTTGATAGTGCTAGTAAGCAAGCTCTTGACAATCTACAAAAGATACTACAAGCTAATATCAGTAATGACATAGCTAAATTTTGTTTACCAGAGAGTTACAAGACAGAGCTCACTTGGTCTATCAATGCTAGAAGCTTACAAAACTTCTTACATCTTAGGACAAACAAAGCTGCACTTTGGGAGATTAGAGATTTAGCCTATGAAGTTTATAGTTCTCTACCAGAGGAGCATAAATTTTTGTATGAAGAGCATCTGTATCAAGATGAGTAAAGAGATACAATAATTATAAAGGAGTAATACAATGACAGCAGTAGTAATAAAAAACGGAATAGATGTAGAAATCACATTGACAAAAGAGCAAGAGAAACTGGTAGTTGAGGCAACAAAGTCTAAGAGGTATGAACTCGAATATCCAACAGGAGGATACCTACTCAAAAATAGGTATGACAATATGTACGAAGAAGCCATTAATGGTAGATATAGACGGTCTTTTGAAAATAAAAAAATATCTGATGAGAGAAATCTAAGAGCAAATAGACTAGAAGCTCTTGTAGACCAACTGTTTGGGTTGAATGAGTGGACAGAAGACGAGCAAGATTATTATATATTTAGAGATCGTGGAGTATGGGACTATATGTGGGCTAATAATGTATTTATGCCAGAGGCTGTATATATGACCCACGAGTGTGCAGAAAAAGTCTGTAAAATACTTAACGCAAAAGAGTTTAGTTTGGATATTGAATGACAAAAAAAGAGTATGAGGCATGGTCCAAAGAGATGAGTGAGATTGAATATAGAAAATACAGGAGAAATGTGAAGATACTGTATGGGATTCATTTCATAGCTATATTAATAATAGTGGTGAGTAGTATATGAGTTGGACTAAAAATAGATATAAACTAGATACTTATAAAGTAGAATTTATTAATAAATTAATAGATGCATTTCCAAATGAAATAGGATAGGAAGGAACAAGATGAGTAAAGAGGAACAATTTAAATTAATAGCGTTGTACTTATATTTGCAATTACAGAAGAAAATGAAGAAGTAGGGTATTGATTATGACAAAGACAGAATATCTGTATGGTGTAAATCCAGATAAATATAGAAAATTACAAACAGAATTATGTAACTTAAAAATTAAAGATGCTCAAATTTTAAAAGCTAATTTACGTATGCAGGGAAATACTAAGGAAATACAAGAAAGATACCTAGATGTGGATAAAGCTATTGAGTGGAATAGGCAATTATTAAATGAATTAAATGATTAAGGATTTATAAATGGATATTGAAATAAGTAAAAGTGAGCTATTGCAGTTATTAGAGCAACACGACTATA
>JACCDZ010008609.1_pt1 | contig 10630 bp, 8 predicted proteins | sample 7449551 | NCBI WGS metagenome assembly JACCDZ01 (sample SAMN15323452, study PRJNA562643) | freshwater metagenome | isolation source: river surface water | place: USA:Blue River Watershed | collected 2017-08-18
TCAGCGGCGAGGAAATCCAAGCTGCAGTCAGGCAACTGCTTGAATGGGCCAGTGTTTTTGACTGGTCAAATGTCAGGAAGGTAATCGCATGATATTGTTAGATTATTTCTGGGGATCCGTCAGCCAGAATGCTGTGTAGTAATCTGATTCCGCATTCGCTTACCCGTTTTAATGTTTGCAATTCGCCAATATTGATTCCGAACTTCAAAGAGCTTTTCATAGGGGATTCTCTGTCGAAAATTGGATACTTATGTTTTATTTCGATAAGCCATAAATTTCCGTCGACAATGAAAGCTCTGTCGAGATTCCAGACCGCTCTAAAGTGTTCTTGAATACCGCAATTTATGAGTAGTCGCATCAGAACCAATTCTTTACAAAACTTAATGTGCGATCTCAAATAACCGTGGTATATGGCTTTGGTTCGTTCTCCATCTCTGACGGATTGCTCAACTTCAAATCTTTTAGGAGCTATTCCGCTCAATGCAGACATTCTACTTTGAATAGTTTGAGCCTGTTTACTCGCGAGACCTTGTTTAAACTCTGACGTTATAAACTCACCAAGTGTTTCGTCAAACTCTACAATAAACACTCTGAATTGATTTTCTAACGCTTCAAGAAATCTTCCTAAACCTTTTCCTCTGGATTTTACCCAAACAAATGCAAACCATCCTTTCCTATACCCATTTACAACAATTGTCTCCACATCAAGTGCTTGAATTTCTGTGGTCGAATGCTTAGAGAATTCTGCCAGTATCTCTTCCGTCAAATGTTCTATCGCCGCACCTTCAATAAGACTATGCTTATCCGCGCTCAATATATCCAGCAAGGTATTTGAATTTGACAGGTCTAATTCAGCCAGCTCTCCCCAAGGCGTTATCATATATATTCAATTCCTTTAAGTTCCTTTAGAAACTCCTTGAGTGTAATCAGATCTGCGACTTGTGTTGCCGAATATATAATATAAACCATGGTTGCTTTCGAATACTCTACCTTTCCATCAGAAGACAACCCAAGAAACTCTGAAAATCCAGCTTTGACCAAGCCACCTATTTCATGTTGATTTGAGCCTTTTGATTTGCTGTTGAAGCTTTTTACATCAACGGCCCTTAAGTATTTAACTGTTACAGACCTGAATATATCCACTAGTTTGTCGTACATCCCTTATTCCACCAGAAACTAATATTGATATTTTTTTCTGTTTCCTGAGTAATCCAGCGTCCGATAACTCGAAGAAACTCTTCATCCGGTAAAGCAAATGCATCAAACAAAGAGCACTCCCAGACAATTAGAACTCTAAGCCCTATTTCATTTAACGCACTGATTTTCCTTTCATCTCGAATGATATTACCGCATAGTTCATTTATCCAAAAGCCTGTTTTTGACTTTGGGATTTTAAACAAATAACAGGAGTGAGCATGCTCCAAGCATCCGTCTATTAGAATAACAGCGCTGAATTTAGGTAAAAATATGTCTGGTTTCGCTTGCAGATTAGAGGGTGCAACACTGTAACGAAATCCTTATCCGTATAGTATCTTTCGCAATTTTACTGCCGGCTTGGTATTTTTGCTTCTGATTGCACGCATATTTTTGTTGCGTACATCAGAAGCATGAGCATCAGCTATTATTAAGCAACTGACTTCTACCGAATTCCTGCTTTCTTGGCAGCGATGATTATAGGCTTCATTCGCTTTGAAATTGCCTGAAAAACAGAAATAATCACAAAGCCTCTCAACTATCCAAATGTTGGTCCATGTTAATCTCGAACTCACTTAACGCCCCAAGATTTTTTTAGACGATTTGTTATCTTTGCATCACATGCAATTCATCTCATTAGAGTTAACCGGAACATATCAGCGAAAAATACACACCTGATATGCGATTTGACAACGCGTAAGCTGTTCAAATCGATGTTTAGCATTGAGGTAAGCAACTGAAAAAATTCATTTTTCAAACTCCCCGATGTAGACATTAAAGGTCCTGGTTAGTTGAGAAGATCCTAACCGTTTATCAAGCAGTAGATATTCAAACGGATATATTTATGATGCAAATGACCCGAAAACACTCGCTAGTATTTTCTCTGTTGTGCTCAATAGCTCTGTCAGCTTGTGGTGGCGGTGGTGATACCGCACCATCAAGCGGTTCAAATCCGAAGCCTAATTTAGCACCATCAATTGTAGTAACTCCAAGCACAGTTGAATTGGAAAGTGGTGAAACAACAACATTAGCAATCAAAGCAACCGATGATGATGGCGAACCGTCCGTCACTATACAAAATGTGTCAGCAAGCCTTCGGGCGGAGTTATCTGTAGATGGGAAGAGTCTATCCATCACGGCGAATAATGTAAGTTCCGTTGAAACTGGCACTGTATCGGTGGTTGCCACAGAGATCAAAAGCACAAAGCTCCAAGCCACTTTCCCTGTGACCGTTAAGGTATTCCCTAAACTGGATTTGTTCGCGCTGCTCCAGAGCTCCGAAAGAGTAAAATCACTTACCGTGGAGTACGCTAAGCCGTTGAGTTTTCGAATTGTCGATGAAAGTAATCAAGATATTCCATTTAGTGGTATCACCGCTAAAGATCCAACAATTGCGAAGGTACAAACATCTGGAAGTTTAGTCACTGTTACATCGCTGAAGGCTGGCGATACATCAATCGTCGTTACAGGAACCTTAGCCACAGGCCATCAATACACTAGGACTTTGCAGATTAAAACAATTGGTAATCAGCAACCTACGCTTGCTATCACCCCTAATTCTCTTTCCCTTGTAGAATTCCAATCAGCGCAACTTAATTTAACAATTAAGGATCCTGATGATAGTTATTTTCAGTCAAGGAACCTAAGTGTTAATAGCAGTGATAGTGCCATTGCGACAGCAGTAGTCAAAGACGGCAATGTAATTGTTAACGGCGTTAAATCTGGTTTTGCCACAATTACCACAACAATAGTCGACGGTGAGTTTACTGTTAACTCATCGGTATCGGTGACAGTTACGCCTGAGACTCCACCGACAATCACACTTAACAATAACTCCATCATACAATTAGAAGAAATGAGCAGCATTTCTATCCCGATTGAGATTAATGGTTCTCGTGCAATTGATTACAAACCGTCGGTAAAAGTTGAACCTATCGCAGGCAACTTAAGTGACCTGAGCTACAGTGTCGCAGGAAACATACTCACAATCTCTACTTTTGAATCGACATTCCCAAGGTATAGCGATAGAGCCGTATTTAAAGTAACAGCTTCAGCAAACAATGGGACGAAAACAGTTTTTGCCCCCTCTATCGCGCTTTACGTGCTAAAGAAAATAAATGGCACGCCAATTTTTGAATTCCCAAATAAATTTAACTCTAACGTCATGATTCCCAAAGATGGCAGTACTGTGATCTCGATTAAAGTGAATGACGACGATGCAAAAAATGTAGAGCTTTCCTCGCCGGAATCATGGTTTAACGATTCAAAAACTGGAACATTCACTGTGTCATATGATGACGCGACTCGGGTGCTGACATTAAATCTGACTGGCTTCGAACGCAATGAACGATTTGGGCTCATGCTTACATACAAAGATGGTCAATTGGGCGGTAAATTTAGTGTTGCCTTCCGAACTTTCGATTTAACGCCAGTAGACAAAGAAATTGTTGAGGCTCGTAGAGTTGCAATTGCTAAAGTTGAGTCAGCCAGAGCCTACCAACTAATAGCCAAAATGTACGCTGAGCATTTAGAGAATTTAGGCCTTGTAGATGCGCAATATGTTGATGAATTAATCGATCAACTAAGAGTAGATGATACCAAAACCGCTCGTGTCTCGACCGCTGAATTCTACATCACAACAGCTCTGGAACATGTCTATAACGGTGATTTCAATAGCGGACTAGCCTCGGTTGAGACATTCAAGCAATACCTAAGAAATTTTCCTTCAGACGCTCACGAAACCAACAAAACATCAATCGAGAAAATTAATGAAATGGCAGCTCAAAGTAATGGGTATTTTCCAAGCTTGGTATTTGAAAACACGGTTAGGGAAGTTACTAACCTGCAGTATTCAAAATTTTTCGGCAACGATGCCTACGGTTCGAATACAAATGGAAAATGGGAATACTCCCCTGCATATAAGTTCCTTGCTGCTATTGATGCAAAAGTGAACGAAAATACCGCTAATCGATTGAATTAATTAGGTTAACTAGGAGTTTATATCATGAATATTTTCAAATCTTCGCTTTTACTAGTAGCCTTGGCCTCAACTCAGGCACAGAGCACCATAACTGACGATGTAGCTCATTCGGAGTCGGGTTACCATTTCATCGTTAAGTTCAAAAATCCACAGACACATCAATTATTAAGAGCGACTCCAGAAACCACGGCAGTCATGAAAATACTTGAGAAAAACCAAGAATCCTCAGAGGCTTTTGCTATGTCTCATCATGTGAATAGTAATCCCCTGGACGCAAAATCTATTTTGGTGCCGTTAGAGATGACCACAGGATTGGATATTGCACATGCTCGATCTGCCTCACTTGGATATGACGAGCTAAGCGTGCAAACAGATGATGTCGATTCTTCGATTAAATTATTGATGGCAACTGGTCAGTTCGTTTCTGTTGAACCGGTTTTCAAGGTCTATGAAACTTCAGCTGTAGTCAACGACCCGATGGCTGTCGACCAATTCTATTTAAGACCGTACGCATCTAGATTAAAAAGTAGCTCGGAATTTGATCTACTTCACGCAGGGTTTAATAACAATCTTGGCCGCAAGGTCAGATTTGCGGTAATAGATAGTGGTTCTTGGGAACATGAAGACGTTGATTTCAAAACTGGGTATAACTTTGTAAACGTCCGCTCAGAACCCGGTCGTGGTAGAGGGGAAGATACCACTGCGAAATATATCAAAGAAGATGGTTCTTCTTGCCAAAGCGGACATGGTTTGGCTGTTGCGAGTATTATCGCTGCAACTAGAAATAATGGCGTTGGTATTATTGGGGCTTTTCCAAGTGAATTTGCAGAACTAGTGCCAGTACGCGTACTTGGCTGTTCTGGGGGAATGTCTACAGATGTTATGGAAGGATTGCTTTGGGCTGCAGGAGGTGAAGTGACGGGAGTGCCAAAAATCAGCACCCCTGTTGATATCGCAAATTTAAGTCTTGGCAGCATTAGAACAAATGGTTGCACCAGATACGAACAAGACATTATAAATCAGGTAGTTGCTCTTGGCGTAAAGGTTGTAATCGCGGCCGGCAACGATAATATCCCTGCAGAAAAATTCGCGCCAGGGGCTTGTGGTAATGTAATTAACGTCGGGGCAATTAGCAGTGCTGGTGACAAAACAAACTTTTCAAACTACGGCTCATCTGTTGATGTAGTCGCAGAGGGCAACTCAATTTACGTAGCCTCTCTAAATGTCGATAAGCCAAATTCATACGCTAATGGCAGCGGCACAAGTTATGCGGCACCTTTAGTTTCTGGTTTGGTTGGGGCCATGTTTGCCCAAGATCCATCGTTAACGAGTTCCCAAGTGGAAGCGAGGTTGAAATACACTGCAATCAGCAACCCTTCTGCTAATCTGAATTCTAACTGCAATTTATACGGTTGTGGTGCTGGACTTGTGCAGGTAAAACCAGCCATGAATCCACAACAAGAAAACAATACTAAAGCCTATTCTGTTCAACATCGTTATAAAGGATTCTCATCTCCAGCAGATCTAGCCTGGATGACGGAATTGCAACCTAAAGCAACTGCATGCCAGACCTTGAAATACACTTTAGGTTCTTCTGGGATTGAACAGTCTGGTATAACTTACAAATTGCATGTATCCACTAATGGTGGCGCAGCAACCTTCCTTAAGGAAATCACGGTCCCTCAGTTTATATATCCTACGCCCGATAATTCGATATTGAGCTTTCAAAGCTGCCAAAATGGAAGTTGCTCAGAACTAATTGCGATGCAGAAAGGTGTAATTGAGAGGCCCGCAGTCTGTATGTGATGGTGTTTTATTGGAGCTGCATTTATCAATGCAGCTCTACATCAGTCGCATGAATTCCCACATTAATAAATTTCAGATTTAAACAACTTTTTGTCTAGCTCAATCCATTTTAATTTCTCATGGAATTTAAGTGCAAAACGTCACCCGAATTTACCGCCTCGATCACTGGATGCTCAGCACCCGTTGCACTTTCACGAAACCACAAGTTTCAGCAATCATCCAGTTAATTGATCGTCAGCTATGAGCGAATTGCAGATCTAACTTTACTGATTTTCAGAGAAACTAAATGTCGGCTTTACTTAAATCGCAGACCTTCGGATTTTTGTGTGCTATGTAGGCGCTGCACCACATTGACAGCCCTGCTGGCGAGCACTGATCAGTTCTACTGGAAATGACTGACTTGGCTGCTGGGGATTTTGCTCACTTAGATAAAAAAAGGACACCGGTTTATGGGTGTCCTCTATTATATCTAAACCGTAGCCACGCAAAATTTAAATTGTGGATGTCCACGATTAGTTTTATTGATTCACGTGCTTACTTTCTCGCCCCTGCCATCTACTTTGAAGTATCCTGCAGATTCCAAAAGCACAGGCTAGAAAAAATAAACTATAAAAATTGAATATTTCCTCTTCACCCAGCCCATTTTCCGGGTGGATAAATGCACGGCCATTATAATCAACAGCATAAATTACCAGAAATCTTATCTTTTCTTCATTTTTTGGCGAATGATTCAAATAGAATAAGACGTCGTATTTTACTTGATTTTCCTTAAACAACTTAAGGGCTTCACATTTTTTATATCCAGAAAAAATTATAGGTTCTTTTGAAAGTGATGTTTTCAAATATACGATATCACTTCCTGAAATCTTGCTGATACATTGTACATTTTCCAATATACCATTTACCTTCGTCAGGCTCTCAATTTTCTCGCCTACCGTGAATGTCAAAAACCTGAAAAACATTACAACAAAAACAATCAATAGAAGCAGAAGCACTCTTGAGGAGAGACCACATATTTTATTAATTAATTTTCTTTCTAATTGAAATATATTCACAGTGTTATCTCATTTTTCATCGTCAATTTGTCCACAACCAATTCGCCCGGAACATTGATAGACTTTGATACTCTCACCAAATGTAGCAGAATCCTTTAAGGCACCCGCACTGCCAATTCCATCAGCAAAATTAGCTTCCTTTGAGAGCAGCTTACTCATCGAAGATAGACCGCCACCAGCCATAGACTGAGTGAAGTTACCAACCTCACCAGCAAGCTCGATTTTAGCTTTATCTTCTGTAAATTCACTAGCAATTGCCTTTCCTGCCATTCCGGTAAGTGTTGGCTTTCCAGTCCAAGAGTTCCTAAGACTATCTAAACTAGCGACAACTAACAAAGCACCGACTGGCGTAAATGTTCCTGTACTTGACAATGCCAGACCAGCCGCAAGCCCTCCAGCTCCGAGAGCTGCTCCCAGAGGATCTTTGGGTGCAAGTTTCTCTGAAGTTGGTCCTTCCCTACCCGACCAAAACGGTGTGGTATTCACTGTCAATTTGCCATTAGGCCCATATGTCACCGGTATCATGTATCTACCATCAGGATCCACATATTTATACGGATTGTTATTTACATAAGCATACCGATTAAACATCATTGGATTATCTGCTCCAAACCCCACCGGATCATTACTATAAAACCGTCCAATCACTGGGTCATAATAGCGCTGCTGCATATAGGTTAAGCCTATATCGGTATCTTCCAGATGGCCGGTAAAGCCTAAGCCTGTTTTTTGCCCACCAATTCGTTCCCCAAAGGGCTGATACACGCTGCTGCTGGTGATGGTGCCTGCGGTATTGGATTCTGCAATCACGGAACCTAATACATCGGTGTGCTGATACCTTAGCGTATTGCTGCTACCAATATCCCGCTCTGCCACCAGGTTATTCCCCAAATACAGCGCAAAACTGCGAAGAGCACTGGGGTTTTGTCGCATCATCAGCTGGCCTGCGTGTTGTACAGGCTGTAACTGACTCCCGCTGCCGTTTGTTGCTTAATGCGGCGGTTGTAGCCATCGTACGCGTACGTCACAGTACCAGAGCTTATAAGCTGATTGGCGCGGTTAAAACGAAAGGCTCGTTTACCGTTGTTGGTGACATTGCCACGGTCGTCGCAACTAAAGCTATAGCCGCCTGTGACCGTACTTAACCTGTTGGTGCTGCTGGTGTAGCTGTAACTGCTGCCTACGCCTGCCACAGTTTTATAGGTTAAATTACCCCGCGCATCGTAATCAAAACCACCTGAACCCCAGGCACCATTGGCGACATCCAGCCGGTCTAAGCCATCGTACTGCATACTCACCGAACGGCTGCTGGTGACTAAGTCTGTTAACGCATTGATGTTATTGTTGTCGTCATAGCGCTGCGCCACTCTGTAACTGCCGCTTTGTAATACAGCACGCTCGTAAGGGCGGAACTGGGTATCCAGGCTTTGGTTAAACTGCAACCCATTGCCGTAATTAAACGACTTGAGCTGACCATTGGGGTAATACAGCACGTTACTGGCCACCACAGTCGAGCCATCGTTTAACACCGTCGATTGGCCCAGCGCATTGGGTGTATAGGTGGCTGTAAACTGACCGTTGTACGTAAGCGAACTGGTATTACCCAGGCTATCGTACTCCGGGTTCAGCACAAAGCTAGTGCCGTCCACACTGAGCTGCTCTGTTTCAACCAGGTGTTTGCTGTTGTAAAAAAAGGGGTCAGGCATGACTGCCAGACCCCTTGGTTTATTGGGGCAAGGTGCAAGACCCGACCTAGATTTTCCAATAAAGCATTTTATGCTAACGCTAATTGTCTAGCTCAAAAAACTCCCACTCAGCATTAGCATGTATTCTCATTGCTCCCGTCATATCGCCGAGCTCAGCCATTTCCTCTAAGCTCGGATCTTCACTTAATAAATGCCCAACACCAACCAAGTGGCAATTATCTCCATCATCACTTTCGCCACAGAGAAACTGCCAATCTTTGTCACGAATAACAACCAAGACAGTTCTATCTTTGGATAATACATGCTTACAACAGTAGACACCAAAATCAGGACTAAATCTGCGTTTATCTGGCATATTTAAACTCGCACTTTGATTCTGCTACCAAGTTTGGTCTTCCATTCTTTTCCTGACATTTTACCGCCTTTTCCGCTTGGTCCGTTACAACTTCTGCATGAGTTTTTCCTATTTGCTTCAGTTGTCAGGCCACCACTAGCCTGCGGTATATCATGGTCTGCCTCTGCTGAATTTGGCTTAAAAGGTGTATCAAAATCGGTTTGATTGCCACAGTATTCACATTTTCCATCTGCTTTATCAAAGGCTTCTTTTCTTTGTTTTGTAGAAAAATAAGTTTTTTTCAAATTCTTAGCTTCTTCACCAAAACCAGTTAATAAATCCACAGCAGCAAAAACATCATCTGGTGTCCAGTCTCCATCTGCCAACTCAGCGACATTCTGGACGACACTTATAAGCTCATCTCTTGAAGCGCTTCGTATATCTCCCCCACTCTTAAATGTATTCTTTGCAATATTAAATAATGACTTAGCAATTTTAGGGGAATTGCCATCCGGATCAACATACTTAAACGGATTATTATTGGCATACGCATATCGGTTAAAAGTAATCGGGTTATCCGCACTAAACCCAACCGGATCATTCGAATAAAACCGTCCAATCACCGGGTCATAATACCGCTGCTGCATATAAGTTAAACCGATTTCGGTATCTTCTAAATGCCCAGTGAAACCAGCACCAACTTTTTGTCCGCCGATACGTTCACCAAATGGCTGGTAAACGCTACTACTGGTGATATTACCCGCGCTGTCTGACTCGGCAATTACTGAGCCTAAGGCATCGGTATGTTGGTAGCGCACTGTATTGGTGGTTGCAGATATGTCGCGCTCGGCGATTAAATCTTTGCCGAGATATAACGCAAAGGTGCGCATCGCTGCTGGGTTTTGCCGAAGCATTAACTGGCCGCCGCTGTTGTATAGGCTGTAATTAGTCCCTGCGGCAGTTTGCTGGCGAACGCGGCGGTTATAGCCGTCATACAGGTAGCTGACATTTCCAGAGCCTACGAGTTGATTGGCTCGGTTGAAAGTAAAAGCACGTTTGCCGTTATGGCTCACGTTACCACGGTCGTCATAACTGAAGTTATAACCGCCAGTGACACTACTTAAACGATTCGTAGCAGTGTTGTAATTGTAGTAACTGGTTGTGCCACCAACAGTTTTTGCGGTTAAATTGCCAAGCACATCATAGTCAAAACTACCATAACCCCAAGCGCCGGTCGCGCTATCGAGACGGTCTAAACCATCGTATTGCATGCTGACCGAGCGGTTGCTGGCGACTAAATCAGTGATGGCCTCAATGTTATTGTTCGCATCATAGCCGTAACGCTGGGCAACCCGATAGCTTTGGCTTTGCAACACAGCACGCTCGTAAGGGCGATTCTCGGTATCTAAACTTTGGTTAAACCGCAGGCCATTGCCGTAGTTAAATGACTTCAGTTTACCGTCTGGATGATATTGCACTTGGCTGGCTAGCGTCGCAAAGCCATCGGTCAATTGCATCGGCTGACCAAGTGCATTGGGTGCATAACTCGCGGTCA
>JACCDZ011170885.1_pt1 | contig 10627 bp, 7 predicted proteins | sample 7449551 | NCBI WGS metagenome assembly JACCDZ01 (sample SAMN15323452, study PRJNA562643) | freshwater metagenome | isolation source: river surface water | place: USA:Blue River Watershed | collected 2017-08-18
GAAGTTTATGATTTTGTCATGAATATGTTAACAGATACACTGGCTCCAGAAAATTTAATTGATATGAAAAGCTTAAGATAAAAAAATGAGAGAAATGAGAAAACTTTCGACATCAGACATAGAAAACAAATTAACCAATCCTACCGCAACAGCTAACCGTTTACAAGAAGAAATCCAAAAACGCATTGACGAAAATATTAAATTTAACGAATCTATATTAAAAGATTCTAAAGATTTTTCTAATATGGAAATTATAGATGGTAATATTTTAGTTCGTTGTTTAAAATATACAGGTGAACAACAAAACGAAGGTGCTTTATTAGAAAGAAAATACCAATCATTTACAACACAAGGTGGCAAACCTGGCTCTAAAGTAGAAGATTGGAATTGGAGTCCTAAGGGTATTATATTAAAAATGCCACCACAATGGTATATTGATTCTATTACTTCTCCTGAGGTTAAAGCTAAATACGAAAGTTTAAAAGAAGGAGACGAAATATGGGTGCATTTATCTATGTTTATGTCTACGAATTATTTATTTATTCCGGAACGGAACTTCCCTGTAGAAGCCAATGAAGGATATTTTTCGGTACCTATCAGTTCTGTTCAAATGAAAGTTAAATCATAAACTATGAATGTTTTATTTTCAATCAGTGAAAATTTTTGGGATACTAATCCTTTATTTGAATTACATTTTAAAGATATTAAAGATGAAGATGTAACCAAAAACAAATCTTGGTCTTCTTATAGAATGTGGTGTATTGCTTTAAGGGGCGCGCTTAATTCACCTATTGGAAATTTAACTTTAGAAGAACAGTTGCTCTATATATATGAAGATTTTTTAATTCAGAACGAATTACATATCAATAATATTATTGCAGAAATAGAGGCTTTATCTCCTATTAAAGATAAAAAAAAGAAAAAAGATAAAGACAATAAAAAGTCTAAGAAGAAGGACACAGCGACAGATATAGAAGATTCTGTTGAAAAATTTAAGGAGTTTATATTTGATAATGATTTAGACGCTCCTTTGATTCAAAGATTTATCAATATAACACATCCTAAAGCTAAAAAATTATTACGTGCTTGGGAAGATAAATTAGAAGAATGGCAGTCTTTCATTGAAAAAACAAAAGTAAGTGAAGAAACTTACGAAATGCTAGGAAAGATGATGGTTCAGAGTCATACAATGTGGAAACAATATTATGTGATTAAAAAAGAATCAGATGCAGAATTAGAATCCCAAGGAATGGGAGGTGCAGAAAAATCTTTCTTAGAAGAAGAAGATTATTAAGAAACAGAAATAAAATTAAATATAAAAATATAAATAAAATGGGATACGCTGAAACATCAAACAGTCGGTTAATTCAATCAACAGAACTTAAAAAAAATGATAGTTTAACTCATCTAAAAGAGCGCATTGAATCAACTTTTGAGAAAATTACTTCACCAGAAGTAAAAGAAACAATCAATCTTTTTTTAAAAGAAAATGGCTATAATAAAGAATCTGACAAAGTAGAAGAATTAGAAAAAGTAAACGATTTATTAAGATCAACGATTTATTATCCAACTTTTTTATTAGGAGATCATTACGATGATGATCTTATTATGGAAGGCATTACGCTTAAAAAAACCCGAATAGCAACTATGAGAGCAGCAATCGCTATTGAAGACTATAAATGTCGTAAACGTAATTCTGATAATAATTTGAAAAATGCCCGCTTGTCTTATAATTTAGTTCGTAAAATACATTCTACATTATTGAAATTAAATACGGATAAATCAGCTCAGTAAATTAATAAAATTTATATAAGGGAATCTAAGATGGGAATTAAGGATTCCCTTAATTATTTAAAACCATTAAAAGAAACATAAAAGAAATAACGATGACGGAGAAAATGCCAGGTGCAGTAATACACGATTTTGATAAACAACAATTATTTTATAATGATCAAGCAAGAGAGGTTCTTGTAAAAGGAGTAGACATGGTAGCTGATTTAGTTACGGCTACAATAGGACCTGGAGGTAATACCATCGTATTAGAAAATGGAATAGGCGATGCTGCTATCACTAAAGATGGTGTAACAGTATCTAAAAACATTAACCCTAAATCTCCTTTTCATGTAGGCGCTAATCTTATTAAAAGAGCTTCTAAAAAAATAGCAGATGACTATGGAGACGGTACATCTACGGCTGCTTTATTGACTCAAAAATTTATACACGCATTTTCAGAGTTAGAAGCATTTGCTAAAAAAGAAGAACATCCTTTAAATAAAAATATTGTATTTAAGCATATTTTAAAAATTAAAGAAAAAATTAAACAACGTTTATCGGAATTAAAAATAGATCCTAGAGATGAAAGTATTGTTGACGTAAAAGATATTATTTATACTTCAACTAATGGCGATAAAGATTTAACAGCTATTATTTCTAATGCTTATGATGAAGTAGGAGCAGATGGATTAATTCTTGTAGAAGAAAGCAAATCTATTCATACTACACTAGAACCTAGTTTAGGATATATGTGGGACAAAGGATATATTTCTCCTCAGTTTCTAAAAGACAGGACATCCAATGTTATTCGTATGAATAATGTTTATTATATGCTTTTAAATACTAAATTAGAACGTTTTGAGCACATTAAGCCAGTACTTCTTAAAATAGCTGAAGAAAAAGAATCATTAATTATTATTGCAGATGATTACGATTCTCAAGTACTAGAACAATTAATTGCCAATAATATGGGAGGATATTTAAATGTTGTTTGTATTAAATCACCTTCATTTGGTGAGTCTAGGACATTTAATATGGAAGATATGGCAGCTATATTAAATGCTAATTTAATAGGCCCTACGACGTCATTAAACCCTTGGGATTTAAGAATGGAAGACTTGGGTTATTCAGAAGAAGCTATTGTTAAATATGATTCTTTTGTTGCTATTTCTCCAGAGATCAATCAAGAAAATGTATTGCGTCAAAAGAAACAATGTTTAGGCATTTTAGAGATGCCAGGTATTTCTACTTGGGAAAAAGAGCAGACAGAAAAAAGATATGCACGTTTAAATTCTAAAACCATTACCGTTAAAGTAGGCGGATACACAGATTTAGAAGTTAAAGAAAAAATGGATCGATACGATGATGCTATCAAAGCATTGCGTGTTGCTGTTAATACAGGTGTATTGCCAGGTGGCGGTATTACCTTAGCTAAAATAGCTTTAGAGCTTTTGTTAGAATTTTCTCCTATTAATGAAACAAGAAAAGAGGTTGATCCCAATGAACAAGCTGCTTATTCTGTTATGAATCAAGTATGTTTAGCTTCATTTAAAAAAGTTTTAGAAAATGCGGGATTGTCATTTGATACCAATTATCAGTTAATAACAAAATTATTACCCAATAATGATACACTGTATTTTGCTATTGTAGATGGTATGCCATTTTATACCGCTTCATTAAGAGAGTCAAAATGCTTAGATCCTTATATGGTAACATATGCTGCTTTAGATACAGCTATATCTTTAGGCATATCATTATTATCTTCTCAAGGGTTGGTTTTAACACCTTATAAAATTGATATGAATGATCCAGAACTAAGCCCATTACAAGATGGACCACTTAATCTCTAATAAAGAATTTAAAGTAGAAGTGCCTAAGTTGCATCCTTCTACTTTTCAATATCGGCAATACTGGAAAGAGCAATTGTTTCGAGTAAGAGCAGGTATGTGGGCCAGCGGTAAATTTATGCCAGGTCGATTGTATTACTATACTAATTTTCATCATATATGGATGAATAAAAAGATTTCAGGAGGGAGAAGGTCAAGTCAAAAGACCTTCTCCTTGCCCGATTTAAGGGATATCGAATGGATGCTTTTTAGATATTATGAAGAAGCGAGAGGATTTTCAGGATGGGATAAAGATGAAGAATACACTTCATTGAACTTAATGAACGAGGAGCTACCTGAAAATTATGAACGTATTCGAGCCCAATATCCTGAGGTTTATTCGGAATATCATGGTTGTTTTAAAAAATACATGAGTCCAAGAGAAGCATTAGAAAGAATCCATGAGTACGATAAAGGTATTCCTATTTACAATAATCAGGCTAAAAATTTTATGTTTATGTCTGGTCGTGGTATTGGTAAATCTATGTTTTTAACAGCTATTATGTTGCATGAGTGGTTATTTAGGGGCAACCCTCCTATTCATAAATATATGTCTTTAGATGATAAAATGTCTTATAAGGATAGTAAAACATCTATTATTGCAGGCGCTGGTGACTCTAAAAAAATTGGAGAAACAATGAAAAAAGTTTCTGATGCTTTCAAAAGATTACCTGGAAAATACGAATATCCTGATGGTAAAAAAGTAAAACCATCTCCTTTTGCATTGCAATATACGGGTAATTTTGAATCTGAGATCATTCATCGATATAAAGAAAAAGAAGGCAATACATGGAATAAAGAGGCTGGTAGTGGATCTAAAATAAGAAGCTTATCTTTTATGGATAATGCATTCGTAGGTCAGGGTGATAGAAATAACTTAATTGTATTAGAAGAATTAGGGCATTTTAAAAACTTAATAGCATCTTATAATGCAATGGTTCACAATATGATCAGAGATACTACATATAAGTTTGGCACTATGGTTATGACAGGAACAGGGGGTGATATGGAAGGTGGGTCTACATTAGATGCGCAATATATGTTTTACAATCCTGATACTTTTCATTTATTATCATTTGTTGATGAATGGGAAAACAGAGGGAAAATTGCTACATTTATACCTTCTTATATGGGTTTAAATCATTGGCGTGATGATGAAGGAAATATAGATTTTGAATCTGCTAAAAGAGAATTAGATGCCAACCTGGAGAACTGTAAAAAAACAATGGACAGATCTCTATATGAAAAAGAATTAACTTATAAAGCCAGAGTCCCCAGTGAAGTCTTTTTAATGAGTGATGGGAATATATTTCCTGTTATTGAATTAAAAGAGCATTTAGCGGAAATGGAACGGAATAATATATTTGAACAAATAGAAAAACCAGTTTCATTATATTATGATCAAAATGGTTTAAATGGAGTCAATTATAAGCTTTTACAAAAAGGAGATGCTTTACCAGTTAATACATATCCATGGAAAGATGATTTATCTAAAGAAGGCTGTCCTGTTATTTACGAATTCCCAATAGAAGAAGAAGGAAAAGTCCCAGATGATTTATATGTTATTGGCCATGACCCTTTTAGAACAGATAGCGCTAATGGATCTTTTGCTGCAACAATTGTTTATAAGACCAATAAGTATTTAGCTAAATATGGCTCCAATCAAATAGTTGCGGTCTATTATGGAAGACCTTTCGAAGGTCGCGAAGCATCTAATGAAATATTGTTGAAATTAGCATTATTTTACAATGCTAAAGTTATGTTTGAAAACAACGTAGGTAATGTCAAAGACTTTTTTGAAAAAAGGAAACGATTAGATTTACTTTATAAAAGACCTACAACTGTTATGACAAATAAAGATAACAGTGCTAGCTCAAATGCTTTTATTGATTATGGTTATCCATTATCCAATCAAAAAAACAAAATGGAAGTACTGCAATATATTAAAAGTAATTTATTAGAAGAAAGAGGAAGAGAAAATATAAAAAAAGAAATTGTTACTTATGATAGAGCAGGCAAAAGAAAAGTTATAGAAGTAACAGAATCTGTTTCAACAAAGGAAGAAGAGAATCAAATTATTATAAGAAATTTAAACAGAATATACGACAGACGTTTACTTCAAGAATTAATTAATTATAACTTAGACGGAAACTTTGACGCCGTTCACGCTTTTGCAGGTTGCATATTAGCCATAGAAGATAACTTTAGAAAAAAGACTATTAGTATGGCTTTAAAAGATCAAAAAGAAGAAATGAACTTTCTCAGAGACAACTCTAAATTATTTGGGAATAGTACATCTAGAATGATGGCTTTACAAACAATGAGAGAAAAATACAAAGATATTAAAATAGAACAAAAAACTTTAGCAGACGTGCTTTAGTTTTAAATGACATGTCAAAATAATTAATATGTTTTCATATCCCAATCAAAGATTGTCTTATAAAGACAAATCTAAAGATAATTTTAAATGGGCTAGAAATATGGTAGATATTCTAGCATTATCCCATTCAACTGATAGCGATGAATATAATAGAATGCTATCTAATTATCGGTTATATAATAATATAATCGATCAAAAAGAGTTTGAAAGAGACTGTAATCTTTTAGGATTACAAGTTGATCAATTTGAAGAATTGATCCTCCCTTACAATAAAACACCTAATAAAATAAATGTATTAGTAGCAGATGAAATGAAAAGACCTTTTCGGTATATGGCTTTATTAATGGATCCTGATTCCATTAAAGCAAAAGAAAAGCAAAAAAGTAAAATGCTGCAAGAATGGTTAGAAGTTCATGTTCAAGAAATAGAGCAAGAATTTAAAATGAAGCAAGCTCAACAGAATGCTTCAGAAGAAGAAATACAACAAATTGAACTAGAAAATAAAGCTATTCAAAAAAAGAAAGAGTCATTGGTTCCTCCAGAACAAATAGAATCTTGGTTTAAAACTAAATATAGAGATTCTAGAGAAATTACATCAAATAAAATCCTTAATTATTTATATAATAATTTAAGAATTAAAGAAAAAAAAGAAGATGGATTTAAACATGGTTTAATATCTGGTAAAGAAGTTATTTGGGTAGGTGTAGAAGGCGATACATTGGTTACGAAAAACGTCAATTCTATTAATACTTTTCATCACAAAAGTGCTGATGTTAAATACATTCAAGATGGATTATATGCGGGCAGTAGAACATTTGCTACAATTCCTGATGTATTAGCAACTTATGGAGATTGTATGACAGAAGAAGAAATTAAATCATTGGATACTCGTTGGGGTTTTTCTCCAGGATATAACGGAGATGGCAATATGGAAACAATGCAATATGATTTTTCGCAAACAGAGTTAGCATACTATAAGCAGGCAGAAATTCATCCTTCTATGCATGGTCAATATGATAGAAGAAGGAGTAACGAAATAATGGTTGTTCATGTTGAATGGGTATCACAACGAAAAATAGGGTTTTTAACCTTTACCAATGAATATGGAGACGAAGAAACTAAAATAGTCGATGAAACATTTTTAGTTCCTTCAGATGCTAAAAAGGAAACAAAAATAAAAAATGGTAAAAAAAGCACTATTTATACTTTTTCATTATTAGAACAAGAAAACAATGAAACTATTACGAGATTGTATCATTATGAAGAAGACTGGATTCCTCAAGTTTGGGAAGCTGTCCGCGTAGGCGCTAAAATATATCCTTATATTGGGCCTAAAAGATATCCTTATTTTTCTATACAAAATCCTAAAAAGCATAAATTAGGTTATCATGGAGTTGTTTATTCAAATATGAATGCTCCTGCTATTTCTATAATGGATAGGATGAAGCCTTTTCAACATTTATATTTTGTTATCATGCATAAAATAAGAAAATTAATTGCGCAAGATAAAGGTAAAATTTTCCATTTAAATGAAATGATGATACCTGATTCATTAGGCATTGAAAAAACAATGTATTATTTAAGTGAGCTCAACTTAGATATTTATAATCCATTAAAGAGTAAAGAATTGCCTGGCGGTTTTAATGATAATAAAGTAACAGGTAGTACGGATTGGTCTCAAATGCAACATATACTCAACTATCTTCAATTACTGGATTATATAGATAATCAAATTTCTGAAGCAGCAGGTGTTAATAAAGGACGAGAAGGTCAATCTTTTAATAATCAAGCTGTTACAACAGCACAGCAAGATTTAATTCAATCATCACTTGTAACAGAAATATATTATTCCATACATAATAGCATGTGGGAAGATGTATTAAATTACCTACTAAGTGTCGCTCGCAAATATTATAAAGATAATAGAATCAATCATCTTCAATATATCTTAGATGATTTATCCTTAGAAACATTGAATATTTCTGAAGATGATTTAGAAGAAGCCGATTTAGGTGTTTTTGTATCAGATTCAATGCGTGAAAACAGAGTGTTTGAAACTTTAAATCAAATTTCTCAAGCTTTAATTCAAAATGACAAAGCCAATATGTCTCATATTATTTCTATTTTAGAAAGTCAGTCATTAGCAGAATTAAAACGTGAAATGAAATCATTTGAAGAACAGCAAGCACAGCAAGCTCAAGCTGTGCGAGACGCTCAAATGCAAATGCAACAACAAGCTGCAGAGTACGCTAGAGAAACGATGATTATGAAAGAAAATCTTATTACTGAACGTGATTTAGCTAAAGCAGAAATAGATGTATTTAAATTCCAAAAAGATTTAGATGCCAATAACAATGGTATCCCAGATCCATTAGAAGTAGAAAAACTAAAAATGGAAAGAGATTACAATGATAAAGAACTGGCTTTTAAAGAAAAAGAATTAGCTGTTAAAGAGAAAATAGAAACAGCTAAAGCTGAAGGTGCTAAAATAAAAGCCCAGCAAAGACCTAATAAAAAATAAAAATAAATTAAAATAATTTAAACAAATTAAGTATTTTTCTTATTGTATAAATATTTCACTTTAGTTTATAATAAAAGAAGAATAAAAATAAAATAGAGTCATATTTACAGAATAAAATTATTCTAATAATATGGCTCTATTAAAAAAAACATTTAAAGTACAATTAACAACAGAAACATGAGCAACGTAGCATTAGATTTTGGTCAATTTAATTTTGGACACAATGATCCTTACGAAGATAAAGACGATATTTCAAAAAGCAATCCATTAACGGGAGAGCCCAATGGAGTAGAACCTGAGCCAAACTCAGCAGATCCAACGCCAGACCCAGAACCTAATATAACAATAGATATAAATCCTGCTAATCCAGTAATGGAGCCAAATATTGACGTTAATAACTCAATAGATTCAGCAGATCCAGCATCTCAAGATATAACAAAAGCTTATTTTGAATTTGCTAAAAAAAATAATTTAGTATCGGTAGCTGAAGATTTCGAGTTTGATGGAACAGAAGAATCACTTTATCAGGCGCAGGTACAAACAATAGAAAATAATCAACGTTTAGCATTACAAGCTATTTTGGATAGATTCCCTGATAGATTAAAAGCGCAAGCTATATATGCTTTACGTGGTGGAACAGACTTTAATTCTTTTGAAAATACGATAGAAAATCAATTAGATGATTCATCTTTAATTGGTCAAACTCAAATAGTTAAAAAGTATTATAAAGAATTAGGATGGGAAGATGCTAAAGTAGAAAAATACTTAAGTCGATTAACTGAACAAGATGTCGCAGAAGAAGCAGTAGATGCAAAGCAAAAATTAATCGCCGCTGAAGCTAAATTACGACAAGATAAAATTAATGAGTTAAAAGAGGAGGCTGATCAAAAAGCCGCTAAAGCGCAAGAATTTAATAATAAAGTTAAAACAAATATTGATCAAGCAGGATTTATTCCGCAGCCTAGAAAACAAAAATTAAATAATTTTGTGTTCAATAGTATTAGAAAAGAAGATGGCGCTAAAACTGAATTAATGAGAGCTTTTGACGCTATCCAATCGAATCCAGAACATTTTATTCAATTGGCTGATTTACTTTTAGATTATGATCCTCAAAAAGGTATTGCTTTTCAAAGATTTGAAAAAAAGAGTAACACTACAATGGCAAAAGGCTTAAAACAAGCTTTAGAAGAAACAGTAAGCGCAAAAGTTGCGTCGATGAATTCATCTTCACAAATATCGCAAAATGGCCAAGCAATTGATTGGTCTCAATTTATATTAAATTAATATTTTAAACGTTTAAAAACAATAACAAATTATGGCAGGATTAAGTTTAAAAGCTATCAAAAAATATGGTAATCATGGTACAGGTCATATTGATGCAGCTTATTTAGGACATGCGTTTGACGGAATAGGTCGTCCTCATTATTTCCCAGTGATGATGAATTTATTTTCAGCAAAGCATCGTTTTTATCCTAACATGGATAAAACATTAATGTACGCTACAGGCGGTAAAGGCGGTATCACAACAATTGATACAGAAAAATACCGTTGGAGATTAGTAGGTGCGGAAGAAACATATGGTCGTATCATTGAAGATATCGAACCTTTAAATACAACTAAAGGTTTAAATGGTACTACTTTCAAAATTAAAGTAGATATTGATTACTGGCGTGAACCAGATGTAATCGTTTTCCAAGACAATGAATTCAAAGCTGAAATCATTGGTATGGGTACACCAGATGGCTTAGGTACAATTTATACAGTTCGTTTAATGGGTGATAATCCTTCTAAAACATTACCCAACTCTTTATTAGAGCCAGGTTCAGAATTGTCTAAAAACTGGACATTTATTCAGTCAGAGTATGCATCTAAAGGTGGTACTCAACAATTTGGTGGTTACTTCGAATTAGAAGGACAAGTAGGTTTCTTTGGTCAAGAATTAACAGTTTCTGATAAAGCTTGGAGAGAAGATGGTCGTTTAGAGTTTGAATTTGTTAAGCATCATGCAGATGGTACAACATCTATTGAAAAACGTTTTTTACCTGTAGCTGAAGCTAAAATGAAAGA
>JACCDZ010452264.1_pt1 | contig 10625 bp, 8 predicted proteins | sample 7449551 | NCBI WGS metagenome assembly JACCDZ01 (sample SAMN15323452, study PRJNA562643) | freshwater metagenome | isolation source: river surface water | place: USA:Blue River Watershed | collected 2017-08-18
TCATTCCAAGTAAAAAGAACAAGACTACCATCTGTGGTCAAAGGCGTAACGGTTTCAACGGTAGTACCATTGAATGAGGCAGAAATTACATTTCTAGCCAATCCTTCGCTAATGCTTTTTGCAACGTCCATTGGGGTAATCCCTGCCGCAAATTCTTTCACAGACCCATCGGGTAAAGTAATCTTAATCATTTTAAATTATTTTTAGGATTGCAAATATAGGGTATTGAAAAAACACACACAAAATATAAGTAAGGTTTGTGAGCGGTTTTTAGTCGTTTTTGGTAAATAATTTGCAAATAATTTTAAAAACACAAGCTTGTTCTAAAATTGCCACGAGAAGTTTCGTTACTTAAAACTATTCTTTACTTTTGCAACACACAAAATCACAACTATGTACAAGCTACTAATTCGTCCGTTACTTTTCTGTTTTGACCCTGAAAAAGTGCATTATTTTACCTTTTCTTTAATTCGAATCGTTTCTAAAATCCCTGGTTTGTCAGGTATTTTTCGTGCTTTATTTGAAGTTAAAGATAGTCGTTTAGAAACCGAAGTTTTTGGACTGAAATTTAAAAATCCAGTGGGTTTAGCAGCAGGTTTTGATAAGAATGCAGTTTTGTACAAAGAGTTGTCCAATTTCGGCTTTGGCTTTATCGAAATTGGTACACTTACGCCAAAAGCACAGGATGGAAATCCAAAAAAACGCTTGTTTCGTTTAAAAGAAGATAGCGCAATCATTAACCGAATGGGTTTTAATAATGGTGGAGTAGAAGAGGCGGTGATGCGATTGAAGAAAAATAGTGGAGTTTTAATAGGAGGAAATATTGGGAAAAATAAAATTACTCCAAATGAAGAAGCCACGTCGGATTATGAAATTTGTTTTGAGGCATTGTTTGATTATGTAGATTATTTTGTGGTCAATGTGAGTTCGCCAAACACTCCAAATTTACGCGCTTTACAAGATAAAGAGCCTTTAACTGAGTTATTACAAACCTTGCAAAATAAGAATTTGGCTAAGCCAAAGCAAAAACCCATATTATTAAAAATAGCCCCGGATTTAACAGACGAACAATTGTTGGATATTATTGATATTATTAATGAAACCAAAATAGCTGGAGTTATCGCTACTAATACCACTTTGTCACGTGAAGGCTTGGCTTCTGAAAATAAAATAGAAATGGGTGGTTTGTCAGGAAAACCTTTGACAAAACGTTCAACTGAAGTCATCCGATTTTTAGCTGAAAAAAGTAATAAATCCTTCCCAATTATTGGCGTTGGCGGAATTCATTCTGCCGAAGATGCAATTGAAAAGTTAGAAGCAGGAGCGAGTTTGGTTCAGCTGTACACAGGTTTTATTTACGAAGGTCCAGCCTTGGTTAAAGCAATTAATAAAGCGATTTTAAGAAGAAAATAAACTTAATTATCCACAGATTCACAGATTAAAATCGATTTTGTATTTGCAATTGATTTTTGACATTGTAATTGAATCCTTCTTTTTTGCTACCTTTGATTCGCTATGGGAACAGTAAAAATTATCGAATGTCCACGTGATGCTATGCAAGGAATAAAGACTTTTATTCCTACTGCTAACAAAGTGACTTATATTCAGTCATTGTTGCGTGTGGGCTTTGATACCATAGATTTTGGGAGTTTTGTTTCGTCAAAAGCGATTCCGCAGATGCAAGATACTGCGGAAGTTTTAGCTCAATTGGATTTGTCTCAAACTCGAAGTAAATTACTAGCTATCATCGCCAATACGCAAGGAGCAGAAGTTGCTTGTAATTATTCTGAAATACAGTATTTAGGTTTTCCATTTTCTATTTCAGAGAATTTTCAAATGCGAAATACACACAAGACTATTGCTCAATCTTTAGTGAGTTTAGAAGAAATTCTGAATTTGGCTGATGCCAAAAACAAGCAAGTAGTGGCTTATCTTTCTATGGGTTTTGGAAATCCGTATGGAGATCCTTGGAACACTGAAATTGTTGGGGAGTGGACCGAAAAATTAGCTGCTATGGGAGTTACAATTTTGTCGCTTTCAGACACTATTGGAAGTTCTACTCCCGAAATGATTTCGTATTTGTTTTCCAATTTAATTCCGGCTTATCCTGAAATTGAATTTGGGGCCCATTTACATACGACACCCGATTCTTGGTTTGAAAAAATTGATGCTGCTTATAAATCAGGTTGTCTTCGATTTGATGGAGCGATTCAAGGTTTTGGCGGATGCCCAATGGCTACGAATCATTTGACAGGAAATATGCCAACTGAAAAACTACTCTCTTATTTTACGGCTCAAAAAGCCAATACTAATTTAAGTCCGATGAGTTTTGAAAGCGCATACAATGAAGCGTCAAAAGTATTTACTTCATTTTATTAACTAAAATAGTTTTATATATCACTAATTTATTCGTTGTATTTTATTGATTAAAATTTTGTATATTTGCATGCAATTTAACATCTACAACAAATTGCAATGATCGCACACAATTCTAAGATTATCGGTGAAGGATTAACTTACGACGACGTTCTATTAGTTCCTAACTATTCTAATGTGCTTCCTCGCGAAGTAAGTATTCAATCTAAATTTTCAAGAAACATTACATTAAACGTTCCAATTGTAGCTGCTGCTATGGATACGGTTACTGAAAGTTCTATGGCTATAGCTATGGCGCAAGAGGGCGGAATTGGAGTGCTACATAAGAATATGACTATTGAGCAACAAGCGGCTAAAGTGCGTAAAGTAAAACGTGCGGAGTCTGGAATGATTATAGATCCAGTAACTTTACCTTTAACTTCAACTATAGCTGATGCTAAAAATGCTATGAAAGAATTCGGAATTGGTGGAATCCCAATTGTAGACGAACATAAAATATTAAAAGGAATTGTTACCAATCGTGATTTGCGTTTTGAAAAAAATGGTGCGCGTCCGATTGTTGAGGTAATGACTTCTCAAAACTTAATTACTGTAGCTGAAGGTACTTCGTTAGAGCAAGCAGAAGTAGTTTTACAAGGAAACAAAATCGAAAAATTACCAGTGGTTAACGCTAAAAACGAATTAGTAGGATTAATCACTTTTAGAGATATAACTAAATTAACACAGAAACCTATTGCCAACAAAGACGTTTTCGGACGTTTGCGTGTAGCTGCTGCTATTGGAGTTACAGGAGATGCAGTTCAAAGAGCAGAAGCTTTGGTGAATGCTGGAGTAGATGCTATTATTATTGATACGGCTCACGGACATACACAAGGTGTGGTGAATGTGTTGAAAGAAGTAAAAACTAAATTTCCTCAAATTGATGTTATCGTTGGAAACATTGCTACGCCAGAAGCTGCCAAATATTTGGTTGAAAATGGTGCTGATGGAGTAAAAGTAGGAATTGGACCGGGTTCGATTTGTACTACTCGTATCGTGGCAGGTGTTGGTTTTCCTCAATTTTCAGCTGTTTTAGAAGTAGCTGCGGCTATTAAAGGAACTGGCGTGCCAGTTATTGCAGATGGTGGAATTCGTTATACAGGAGATATTCCTAAAGCGATTGCTGCGGGAGCTGACAGTGTGATGTTAGGATCACTTTTAGCTGGTACCAAAGAATCTCCAGGAGAAACGATCATTTTTGAAGGAAGAAAATTCAAATCATACCGAGGAATGGGTTCTGTTGAAGCCATGCAAGGTGGTTCAAAAGACCGTTATTTCCAAGATGTAGAAGATGATGTGAAGAAATTAGTTCCAGAAGGAATTGTAGGTCGTGTGCCTTATAAAGGAGAATTGAACGAAAGTATGTTGCAATTCATTGGCGGACTTCGTGCCGGAATGGGATACTGTGGCGCTAAAGATATTCCGACTTTACAAGAAACAGGACGTTTTGTTCGTATTACTTCTAGCGGAATTACAGAAAGTCATCCACATAATGTGACAATTACTAAAGAAGCTCCGAATTATTCAAGATAATTAGAATTGATATTCAATTAAAAAAAAGGCTTAAGATATTTCTTAAGCCTTTTTTATGTTCTTTATTTTAGAATTTAAATCCCCACAAAATTACTTGGTGTAATTTGCATTAATTCCGTTTTAATAGCATCACTAACGTCTAAGGTTGCAATGAAACTATGAATCGATTCTTTAGTTATCGCTTCGTTGGTTCTTGTTAAACCTTTTAATGCCTCATACGGATTTGGATAGGCTTCACGACGTAAAATCGTTTGGATAGCCTCAGCCACAACCGCCCAGTTTTTCTCTAAATCCTCGTGGAATTTCGGTTCGTTTAGCAACAATTTGTTCAATCCTTTTAAGGTAGCTTCGAAAGCAATAATAGTATGTCCCATTGGAACACCAATATTTCTTAAAACGGTACTGTCAGTCAAGTCACGTTGCAATCTTGAAACTGGCAGTTTAGCCGATAAATGTTCGAATATAGCATTAGCAATGCCTAAATTTCCCTCTGAGTTTTCAAAATCAATTGGGTTTACTTTATGTGGCATAGCCGAAGAACCAATTTCTCCTGCTTTGATTTTTTGTTTGAAATATTCCATGGATACATACGTCCAAATATCGCGATCTAAGTCAATAATAATCGTGTTGATTCGCTTCAAGGCATCAAAAAATGCTGCAAAGTGATCGTAATGTTCAATTTGTGTAGTGGGGAAGGAGTGGTGTAATCCTAAATTAGTCTCTACAAAAGTATTCCCAAATTGTTTCCAATCAATTTGTGGGTAGGCTACATGGTGAGCATTGTAATTTCCAGTGGCACCGCCAAATTTAGCTGCAAACGGAATATTGAATAACAAACGCATTTGCTCTTCCAAACGTTCTACAAAAACACCAATTTCTTTTCCTAAACGAGTAGGAGAAGCCGGTTGTCCGTGAGTACGGGCTAACAACGGAATGTCACGCCACTCGGTGCTTAATTCTTTTAATTTTGAAATTACACCAATTAAAGAAGGTAGGTATACTTTTTCAAACGCTTTTTTAGTTGATAGCGGAATAGCAGTGTTATTGATATCTTGAGAAGTCAACCCAAAGTGAATAAACTCTTTGTATTCAGACAAACCTAATTTTTCAAAGGCATCTTTAATAAAATATTCTACCGCTTTCACATCGTGATTGGTCACTTTCTCGGTTTCTTTAATCCAAAGCGCATCTTCGGTAGAAAAGTTTTTATAGATAGCACGCAAACTTTCAAACAAATTTGGATTTACATTTTTAAGTTGAGGTAAAGGCACTTCACACAAAGCGATAAAGTATTCAATCTCAATTAAAACACGGTATTTAATTAAAGCTTCTTCCGAGAAAAAAGGAGCTAAAGAAAGGGTTTTATTTCTGTATCTTCCATCAATAGGAGAGATGGCATTCAATTCGTTTAGAGTAGTCATTTTTGTGTTGTTTTTTCGAAAGTGCAAATATAAACCTTTTTAGTATTTTTGCCTCCAAAAAATGAGACAATGATTGATATCGATTACCTTAATTTTCTTGAAAATATTTTGACAGACAATCGAAAAGAGCGCTTTTTGAATGTCTTGAAAAATAGAACTAATCATTTTACAATAGCAGTGGAGGATGTTTTTCAAATGCACAATACCAGTGCGGTAATGCGAAGCTGCGAAGTTTTTGGAATCCAAGAATTGAACGTAATCGAACAACGTTACGGGAAAAGTATCGACAAACAAATTGCGATGGGCGCTCAAAAATGGGTGGATATCAATACCTATGAATCGCCTTCTGCTTGTTTACAAACGTTACGAAATAAAGGCTATCAAATTATTGCTACGACGCCACATGAGAATGACTGTTTATTAGAAAACTTTGATATTTCGAAACCTAGCGCTTTGTTTTTCGGAACCGAAATCGACGGTTTGTCAGAAGAAATTATGCGCGAAGCCGATGGTTTCTTAAAGATTCCGATGGTCGGATTTACAGAGAGTTTGAATATCTCGGTATCGGCTGCGATTATCATTCAGAATTTGACCAACAGACTACGTAATTCCGATATTAATTGGCAATTGTCTGAAGACGAAATTTTGGAGAAACGATTGGCTTGGGCTAAGAATTCCATCAAAGATATTAAACGCATTGAAAAACGTTATTTTGAGGAAAATCCAAGATAAAAAAAAGCCCCTATTTGATAAGGGCCTTTAGTTTTGATATCTATTAAAAATTAAAATTTGTTTTCTACCTCTGCAGCATTCAGCATTAAATAGTGTAAGTCTGTGTTTTTAACAAAAGGATTAAGTAAATGACTTCCAGGTCCATACATCGCTAATTCGCTATAATCAGCTGAATGATCCATACTGATCCAACCTACAGAATTGTGTTTTTTCTGGATATCAGCTAAAACTTTAAATGGCAAATGTTTAGGATTATATAATCCATCTTCCATTTTGATGTTGGTATAGAAATTTAGAATTTCTTTGGCTTCATCTTCTTTTAGTATTGTGCTATTTGCATATTCTACACGTTCAATGATTTGGTTAATTGAAGTTTCTTGTCCAATTCCATTCAAAATCCATTCGTTAGTTTGTTTGTATTTTTGGATACTATCAAAGTTATCATTAGCATCTTTACCATAAATAATTCCAGGATTTGCATTACCATGATCGGTAGTAATAATTACCAACGTATTTTGATCTTTCTCGGCAAAATCTAATGCTACTTTTAAAGCATCATCATGTGCAACTTGGTCATAAATTAATCCAGTAATATCGTTTCCATGAGCTGCCCAATCTACTTTTCCAGCTTCCACTTGTAAAACAAAACCATTTGGGTGGTCTTTCATTTTTTCAATGGCTTTGGCTGTCATTTCAGCCAAACTAGGAGTGCTTTGAGTTAATTCAGCACTACTATCTCTATCTTTAGAATACGGTAACCCATCATTTGCAAATACCCCTAAAATTGGTTTAGAGTTGTCTGCTGCTAGCATTTCATTTCTGTTTTTTACAACTGAAAAACCTTTAGCGCTAAACTCTTGGTACATATCTCTTTTGTCTTTACGACTATCAGAAGCAAAATAATTATTTCCACCTCCCATCATAATATCAAACTTTAGATCTAAATACATTTCAGCAATAGCTTCTTGACTATTTCGACTCTTTGATGCAACACAAAAACCAGCAGGAGTAGCATGTGTAATTGGAACAGTTGTAACGCAACCAGCCATTTTTCCTGCTTTTTTAAATTTTTGCCAAATTGGAAGATACTCTTCTCCACTTACGCCTACATTAAGAGATCCATTTTTTACTCTAAAACCACTACCCCAAGAAGAACTAGCAGCTGCAGAATCAGTAACAATAGAAGAAGCTGACGCCATGTCCATGACAGCACGTTTGACTTTATTGTCTTTGTATAATTGAATCCAATTACTTCCTTTTCCAGCCTTACGATTAAGGTAAATATCGGCCATATTTAGTGTTCCAATGCTCATACCGTCACTTACAACTACTATTATGTTCTTGGCTTTTTTATTTTTATTTACATTATCGAAATCAAGTTCTTTTGATTTACTTTCAAATGGGTTAATCAGTGTAGCTCCAAGAGCAAACAAAGATCCATTTCTGAAAAATTTTCTTCTGTTCATTTCTTAAAAATTAATTGCATTCAAAAGTATATAAACTTCCTTAATTGAAATGTTAAGATTCAATTATTTTAAATAAAAAAATCCCGTTCTGAAATGGAACGGGATTTTTTATATTAAACAGTTGCAGCGACTGGCAACGGAATTTGATTGCGTAATAAATCTTCAAACGATTCTTTGGCACGAATTAAATGCCCTTGACCATTCATCCATAAAACCTCTGCGGGTTTGTATCTCGAATTGTAATTCGATGACATAGAGAAGCAATAAGCACCTGCATTTTTGAAACAAAGAATATCACCTTCATTAATTTCTGCAATTCGTCTGTTGTTAGCAAAAGTATCCGTTTCACAGATATAACCCACAACAGAGTAGAAACGCTCTTTTCCTTTTGGATTAGAGATGTTTTCGATATGGTGTTGGGATCCGTATAACATGGGACGAATCAAATGATTGAATCCACTATCAACTCCAGCAAATACGGTAGAGGTAGTTTGTTTTACTACATTTACTTTTGCTAAGAAGAATCCTGCTTCACTTACCAAGAATTTTCCTGGTTCGAAAATTAATGTCAACTCTTTACCATACTCCGTGCAGAAATCATTGAAACGTTTTGATAATTTTTTTCCTAATTCTTCGATGTCGGTTTCAATATCGTCTTTTTTGTAAGGGACTTTGAATCCACTTCCAAAATCTAAGAACTCTAAGTTTTTGAAGTTTTTAGCCACATCAAATAAGATTTCAGCTGCATACAAAAATACCTCAATATCTAAAATATCCGATCCTGTGTGCATGTGGATCCCAACAATATTCATTTTTGTATTTTCTACAATGCGAATTAAGTGTGGCAATTGGTGAATCGAAATACCAAATTTACTATCAATATGTCCTACCGAAATATTAGTGTTTCCACCTGCCATTACGTGTGGATTAATACGAATACAAACTGGAGTTTCTGGGTATTTGGTTCCAAATTGTTCTAATATTGACAAGTTGTCAATGTTGATTTGTACACCCATTGCAGCAACCTCTTCAATTTCTTCTAAGGAAACACCGTTAGGAGTAAAGAATATTTTTTCAGGTGAATAACCTGCATGTAATCCCAATAATACCTCTTGAATAGAAACCGTATCTAAACCAGAACCCATATCTCTCAATAATTGTAAGATGGCCACATTAGACAATGCTTTCATAGCATAATTAATGCGAAGGGTATCTACTTTAGAAAACGCTTTAGTTAATCGGTTGTATTGCGATTGTATTTTTTCGGCATCATAAACATATAAGGGGCTACCAAATTGTTCCGCTAATTGTAATAAGTCTTTTCCTTGCATTGGATTCTAATTTTGAGCAAATTTATAGTTCTTTATTGGCACAAACAAATAAAATCAAATTGTTTAACAAAATATAACAAAATGTTTGTTTCTAAACAATTGATTTTCTTTTATGTATTTTTATAAAAAAAAATCCCTTGAAATAAATCAAGGGATTATCGGAGAGTTGTGTTGTTGGTTTAGTTATAGTGTTGGTAAATCTCCGTTTCCTTTTGTTGGTAAGTTGGTTGAACCCATTAAGAATAAATCTACTTCTCTGGCCGCTTCACGACCTTCAGAGATAGCCCAAACAATTAATGATTGTCCTCTTCTCATATCACCCGCAGTGAAAATATGAGGCACGTTTGTTTGGTAGTTAGTAGCTTTATAATTGGTTCTAAAATCAGTTTCAATACCTAATTGTTCGCTCAAGGTTTTTTCAGGACCTGTAAAACCAAGTGCTAATAAGGCTAAGTCACACGGCCAAATTTTTTCTGAACCTTCTCTTTCAATTAATTCTGGGCGTTGTCCTGGAACTATTTTCCATTCTACTTCAACTGTTTTTAAAGCAGTTAATTCGCCTTTATCATTCGTAATGAATTCTTTGGTGTTAATCAACCAGTTTCTATTACAACCTTCTTCGTGAGAAGATGATGTTTTTAATTGTAATGGCCAGTATGGCCATGGAGTAGATTCGCTTCTTCCAACAGGTGGTTTTGGCATAATCTCAAAGTTAGTTACTGATTTCGCTCCTTGTCTGTTTGAAGTTCCCACACAATCCGAACCTGTATCTCCACCACCAATAACAATTACATCTTTACCAGTAGCTACAATTTGGTCTTGAACTGATTCTCCCCAAACTACTTTAGTTTGTTGTGTTAGAAAGGTCATTGCTTGAACAACACCTTTAGCATCTGCACCTTTGGTTGGCAAGCCTCTTCTTTCAGTAGCTCCACCACAAAGTACAACAGAATCAAACGCATTCAAATCATCAACGCTGAAGTTTACACCTACGTGAACGTTTGTTTTAAAAGTGATGCCTTCTGCTTCTAAAATAGCAACACGTCTGTCAATTATTCCTTTTTCTAATTTGAAGTTTGGAATTCCGTAACGCAATAAACCACCAATAGCATTGTCTCTTTCAAAAACGGTTACATTGTGACCCGCACGGTTCAATTGTTGTGCAGCTGCTAATCCAGCAGGTCCAGAACCTACAACTGCAACTGTTTTACCAGTTCGTTGTGTAGGTACTTGTGGTTTGATCCAACCTTCAGCAAAACCTCTTTCGACTATATTTTTCTCAATATTTTCAATAGCAACTGGTTCTTTGATAATACCTAACACACATGATTTTTCACATGGTGCAGGGCATAATCTTCCAGTAAATTCTGGGAAGTTATTGGTTGATTGCAAGATAGCTAAAGCGCTTTCCCATTCTTCCTGGTGCACCATGTCGTTAAAATCAGGAATTAAATTCCCTAACGGACATGAACTATGACAGAACGGAATACCGCAATCCATACATCTTGAACCTTGCTCTTTTATTTTTTCTTTCGATAACGGAACTGTAAATTCATTGTAATTAGAAACACGCTCTGCTACAGCGATATTACTTTCGTCCGCTCTACTATATTCTTTAAATCCACCTATCTTTCCCATGACTATTGTGCTATTAATTCTTCCACTTTATTTTCTTCTGCCAATCTTTGTAATGCTTTTTTGTAATCTGTTGGCATCACTTTGATAAA
>JACCDZ010363689.1_pt1 | contig 10624 bp, 10 predicted proteins | sample 7449551 | NCBI WGS metagenome assembly JACCDZ01 (sample SAMN15323452, study PRJNA562643) | freshwater metagenome | isolation source: river surface water | place: USA:Blue River Watershed | collected 2017-08-18
AGCCTTGTCGCATGATGGCGCCTGAGTATGAAAAGGCGTGCGGCCAATTGGAGCCCTATGCCCGCTTCGGTAAAGTTGACACTGGCATGCAGAGGCTACTCAAAGAAATTGGCCCCAGATCGATTGGATTTAAAAGTTAATTAATAAGAACAAATCGCAGCCACAAACTCAAACGTTATTTCAGGAGAGAGAGTTGAATTTGCAAACTTGAAGCGGTCAATACGCCGATGTGGGTTTTGATCAATGCACCCTTTGTGTCATAAAACAAAGTGGTTGGCAGGCTTTGGCTGCCAACAGCCGGCCCAAAAGATGAAGAAGGGTCTAGCCAAACATCGTCTAACTGCCAGTTTTGTTGCTTCAAAAATTCTTTGACATGCGTTTGAGCTTCACCCTGATTGACGAAAACAAACCTGACTTGCGTGTCAGACTTTTGAGCCTTTGAAAGTATCGGCATTTCTTGGCGACATGGACCGCACCATGAGGCCCACAAGTTCACCACCAGTGGCCGACCATCCAGTAGGCCTTGCAGTTGACTGACCTCGCCGTGCTCAAGCGCCATCACCTGGACATTGGGCAATTGAGGTATCTGCTGTTGATCATTCCACCAGAAGCCTGCCCAGCAAAGCGTAAAACCCAATGCTGCAGATTGAAATGCAAGCCACCGAACAGCAACGCGATCTCTAAGTTGCCATACCAACCAAACCACGATGGCAGCACAGCCCACAGTGGCATGCCAACCACCATCGCGAATGTCAATCAAAGCCCACGGATTGCTCAAATAGGCATCGGCATGTAACAGCACATACGCCAAGCGAGAAGCGATCAAGCCAACCCAAAAGGTCGACGTTGAAAGCGCCTGAGCAAATGTCTTGTCATCCGTGGCCACTCTTCGGGCAAAAACCCAGCTTGTCAAAAAAAAACTAAGTAAGACCCAAAATGGCAAGAATGGAAAAGAAATGGGGCCGATTGAAAATGACACTTTTTCAGTAAGTAGACGCCATCATTTCAAGTTGAATGGGCTTGATCTTGTGCGCATGACCTGCGCAGCCAAAAGCCTCAAAACGAGCCTTGCAAATGTCTGCAGCTGCTTTTTTGGCAGCAATCAATGCTTTTCGTGGATCGAATTCAGAGGGCTGCTTGGCAAACAATTGTCGCATAGCACCCGTCATGGCCAAGCGAATGTCGGTATCAATGTTCACTTTGCGAACGCCGTGGCGAATGCCTTTGACAATTTCTTCTACTGGCACGCCATAAGTTTCCTTGATGTCACCACCGTACTGGCGAATAATTTCGAGCCACTCTTGGGGCACGCTTGAACTGCCATGCATCACCAAATGTGTATTGGGAATGACTTTGTGAATGGCCGCAATGCGGTCAATGGCCAAGATCTCGCCTGTTGGCGGACGTGTGAATTTGTAAGCACCATGGCTTGTTCCAATGGCGATGGCCAACGCATCAACGCCCGTTTGAGCTACAAAATCTTTGGCTTGCTCTGGATCGGTGAGCATTTGATCATGGCTTAGTTTACCTTCAGCACCGACGCCGTCCTCTTCGCCTGCTTCACCCGTTTCCAAAGAACCCAGGCAACCCAGTTCGCCTTCTACAGAAACGCCCACGGAATGCGCCATTTCACAAACGCGACGCGTTACAGCGAGGTTGTACTCGTAACTGGCAGGTGTTTTGGCATCTTCCATTAAAGAGCCATCCATCATCACACTTGAAAAGCCAGAACGTATGGACTGTTGACATTGAGCCGGAGACGCACCGTGATCTTGATGCAGCACCACTGGCAAATCTGGGTGGGTCTCAATGGCCGCTAGTACCAAATGGCGCAAATAGGCTTCACCCGCGTATTTGCGAGCACCCGCAGAGGCTTGCAAGATCACAGGGCTCTGAGTTGCTTGCGCTGCCTCCATGATGGCTTGAACCTGCTCCAAGTTGTTGACGTTGAAAGCAGGAACGCCATAGCCAAATTCTGCAGCATGATCGAGAACTTGACGCAAAGAAACCAGAGCCATGATAAATATCCTTCAGTGTGTATTAAATGAATCTTTTAAAGAGAATTAAGTTGCTGCACGTTGCGACAAAATCGAAAGAGCGGGTAGTGTTTTGCCTTCAAGAATTTCAAGAAAAGCACCACCGCCTGTGGAAATGTAGCCCACGTTTTTTTCAATGCCATATTTGGCAATAGCCGCTAAAGTGTCACCACCGCCCGCAATGCTGAATGCACTGGATTCAGCCACCGCTTTTGCAATGGTTTGAGTACCTTTTTCAAATGCTGAAAACTCAAAGACGCCCACAGGACCATTCCATACGATGGTCCCTGCTTGTTTAAGTTGGCTTGCCAATTTTTGAGCAGTTTCGGGGCCAATGTCCAAAATCAAATCGTCTTCAGCAACTTCACTTGCTTGTTTCACAGTCGCTACAGCGTCAGGTGCAAAGGTTTTCGCAGTCACGACATCTGTAGGGATGGGAACTTCAGCACCGCGAGCTCTCATGGCATCCATCACTGACTTAGCGTCTTTCACCAAATCGTGCTCAGCCAGACTTTTGCCAATGTTGTGCCCTGCTGCCAACATGAAAGTATTGGCAATCCCTCCCCCCACAATCAATTGATCAACATTGCGCGCCAAACTCTCCAAAATACTTAATTTTGTTGAGACTTTACTGCCCGCAACGATTGCAATCAACGGCCGCTTAGGGGCTGTCAAGGCTTTCTCAATGGCATCTATTTCTGCAGACAACAACGGTCCAGCGCAGGCAATAGGCGCAAACTGCGCAATACCGTAGGTAGTTCCTTCTGCACGGTGGGCAGTACCAAATGCGTCATTCACGTAAATGTCACAGAGTTGGGCCATTTTCCGAGCCAGTGTTTCGTCATTTTTCTTTTCGCCCACATTCAGTCGGCAATTTTCAAGCATGACGATTTGTCCTGGCATGACATCAACACCATCAATCCAGTCTTGAACCAAAGAAACCTCGCGGCCCAACAACTCCCCCAAACGCTTCGCAACAGGTGCCAATGAATCTTTTGGCGTGTAGTCACCTTCTGTAGGACGCCCCAAATGACTTGTCACCATGACCGCTGCGCCGGCCTCTAAAGCCATTTGCAAGCAAGGCACACTGGCTCTAATTCGAGTGTCTTCGGTGATGGACCCATCTGCATTCTGGGGCACATTCATGTCTGCGCGAACAAAGACTCGGCGATTTTGAGCAAATCCACTTTGGACGACTTCCTCGAAACGCAATACCTTCATGGTTTTGCTCCCAAAATTCTGACCATTTCAAGGCACTTATTGGAGTAGCCCCATTCGTTGTCATACCAAGCGACCACTTTGACAAACGTACTGTCCAATGCAATCCCAGCGTCTGCATCAAATACGCTGGTACAAACCTCGCCTCTGAAGTCTGTCGAAACCACTTTGTCGGTGGTGTAACCCAATATGCCTTGAAGGGCCCCCTCACTTTGCGCCTTCATTTCTGCGCAAATTTCTGAATAACTTGCAGATTGTTGCAATTCAGCGGTCAAGTCCACCACTGAAACATCTGACGTTGGTACACGGAATGACATCCCCGTCAGTTTTCCTTTGATAGACGGAATGACAACGCCCACGGCCTTCGCTGCTCCCGTGCTCGATGGGATGATGTTTTCAAGAATGCCTCGACCCCCACGCCAGTCTTTGTTGCTAGGTCCATCAACTGTTTTTTGCGTTGCTGTGGCTGCATGAACCGTGGTCATCAAGCCACGTTTGATTCCCCACTTGTCATTCAATACTTTGACGATGGGTGCCAAACAATTGGTTGTGCAACTGGCGTTGCTGATGATGGATTCACCCGCATAACTCGCATGGTTCACGCCGTAGACGAACATAGGCGTATCGTCTTTAGACGGGGCAGACAGCAATACTTTTTGGGCTCCGGCTGCTAAATGCTGGCTGGCTGTTTCTTTGTCTAAAAACAAGCCAGTGGCCTCAATGACCACAGTTGCGCCAACCTGATCCCACTTTAATTGGGAAGGTTGACGCTCTTGAGTCAATCGAATCTGCTTGCCGTTGACCCACAAGTCCTGGCCCTCAACACGAACGTCTCCATCAAAACGACCGTGAACACTGTCGTACTTCAACATGTACGCCAAATAATCGGGCTCAAGCAGATCATTGATCGCCACAATTTCGATGTCTTTAAAGTTTTGGATGGCTGCACGAAACACCATCCTGCCGATACGGCCAAATCCATTGATGCCTATTTTGGTAGTCATGAAAATTCTTTCTGGAGATCAAGGTTCGGGGGAAGATAACAATTCTGAAAAATTGGCAATAACGCGATCAGGCTGACACGACTGAACGGTTTGGCCCATGTTGTAGCCATAAGGCAGGAGCCATACCGGTACGTTTGCATTGCGCGCAGTTTGCGCATCAATTGAAGAGTCCCCCACAAACAAGGCTTGTTGAGGTAACACATTCCAACGTGCCAAGCAGTTTTGTACGCTGGTTGGGTTTGGTTTCTTCACAGGAAAACTGTCACCACTGATGACAATGTCAAACAGGTCTGTCAATCCATGAACACGCAAAACGATGTCCGTGTATCGACCTTCCTTATTGGTCACAACTGCAAGTTTGCTACCCTGTTGACGCAAACGCGTCAAAACTTCTTTGACATGGGGGTACAAATGACTGCGTGTTCCACAACGTTCTTGGTAGTAACGATCAAAAATCGGAAGTGCTTGCTTTAAATCATCGCTCACACGAACCGCCTCTACTGACGATTTCGTCACACTGGCCAGTGCCATGATCAACAATTCTTTTGTACCATGGCCAATCCAGTCGTTGACTTGTTGCTGCGTCACGATGGGCCAATCAAAGTAACGCAAGGTATCGTTCACCGCATCTGCAATTTCGGGTGCTGTTTCAACCAAAGTGCCATCTAAATCAAAAAAATAGGCTTCAAACATATGCTTCAGGCTTTAATTGGTAGAAGGAATGATGTGCGATGGCAAAGTCTCAGCCGTTTTAAATTGATGCCTGTGAACCAAAGTTCGGACTGCTTCGCAAATTCTTTCCTTCGTGATCCCAAAGTACTCGTACAAAGCGGGTGCTGGTGCAGATTCACCAAAGCTTGACATGCCAATCACCATGCCAGTACGGCCCACATATTTACGCCAAAAATCTGGATGAGCCGCCTCAACGGCAACTGTTGGTAAATTCAAAGGTAACACCATGTCTTGATAGGCTTCAGTCTGTCGATCGAAGACATTGGTACATGGCATGGACACCACGCGTGTTGCCACGCCCTGCGCCGCCAATTCTGCTTGTGCATGCATTGCCAAGCTGATTTCAGAGCCTGTGGCCACGATGATGGCTTGCGCGTTTGACATGTCCGAAAGAATGTATCCGCCGTGTCGAACTTTTTCTGCATCAGCCGATTGCTTGAGCATTTGTGGCAGATTTTGACGAGACAAGGCCAGCACGCTTGGACCATTTTGACGTTCGATGGCACAGGCCCAAGCCACGGCTGTTTCCAAACCATCTGCGGGGCGCCACACATCCAAACCTGGAATGATTCGCAAGCTGGGAATGTGCTCCACGCTTTGGTGGGTAGGTCCGTCCTCGCCCAATCCGATGGAGTCGTGCGTAAATACGTGAATGACTCGCTTTTTCATCAATGCGGCCATTCGAATGGCATTGCGTGAATAATCTGAAAAAGTCAGGAAGGTGCCGCCATAAGGGATGTAACCCCCGTGCAGTGCCATGCCATTCATGATCGCAGCCATGCCAAACTCTCGCACGCCATAGGACAAATGGTTACCCCAGGCGCCTTTTTCAACTCTCACGCAGGTTTTGAAATTGGTTAAATTGGAACCCGTAAGGTCGGCGCTACCGCCAAAAAATTCTGGCAACAGCGGTGCCAAAACATCTAAGGCATTTTGACTTGCTTTTCGCGTTGCAAAAGAATCTGACTTGGCAACAATCGCATCGAATGCAGCTTCAACGCCCTGTTGATAGTTCTCACTCAAACGACCTGCCATGCGGCGCTCAAACTCTGCTGCTTCTTTAGGAAAATGCTCTTTGTAAGTGTCCATGGTTTGTTGCCATTGACTTTCAGCTGCCCTGCCTCTGGCTTTTGCGTCCCAAGCATTAACCAGCTCTTGCGGTAACTCAAAAGGCGCATGGGACCAATTCAAAGCTTGGCGTGTGGCCAACACTTCTGCACTGCCCAGTGCTGCACCATGTACATCATGGGTACCCGCCTTGTTGGGAGAACCTTGCCCAATGACTGTTTGACAGCAAATCAAAGTTGGACGTCCGTCCATGCGATGAGATTGGGCTTTTGCAGCCTCAATGGCAGCATTCACCGCCGCTGCATCATGCCCATTCACTTTGGGAATAACATGCCAACCGTAAGCTTCAAAACGTTGAGGGGTGTCATCTGTAAACCAGCCATCGACATGACCATCAATCGAGATTCCGTTGTCGTCGTAAATGGCCACGAGTTTTGACAACTTAAGCGTACCTGCCAACGAGCATGCCTCGTGACTGATCCCCTCCATCAAACAACCATCGCCTAAAAAAACATAGGTCATATGATCGACAATGTTCAAGTTTTTGTCAGCAACAGTTCGATTGAATTCTTTGGCCAACATGTATTCGGCCAATGCCATACCAACCGCATTGGTAATGCCTTGTCCCAAGGGGCCTGTCGTGGTTTCAACGCCAGGCGTTATGTCAACTTCCGGATGACCTGGCGTCAAGCTGTGAAGTTGCCGAAATTTTTTCAACTCATCCATTGGCAATGCATAGCCTGTCAAATGCAACAAGGCATAGATCAACATGGATCCGTGTCCGTTTGACAAAACAAAACGGTCACGATCTGCCCACTGAGGATTGTTGGGGTTGTGTTTGAGGTGTCTGTTCCAAAGCACCTCTGCGATGTCAGCCATGCCCATGGGCGCACCGGGGTGGCCAGACTTAGCAGCCTCAACAGCATCCACCGCCAACATGCGAATGGCATTGGCCATTTGCTGTGTCAGGCTTGGCTCGGAGTGTGTATTTGTGTGCATGTGCCTGCTCCTTTTATGCCAAACCCAGCGCGCGTTTACGTCGCTCCATCATGCGCCACACAAAGGGCGTGAAAATTAACTGCATCGCAATTTCCATTTTTCCACCAGGCACCACGATGGTGTTGGCTCGGCTCATCCAAGAATCATTGATCATGTTGAGCAAATATTGAAAATCAATTCCCTTTGGATTTGCAAATCGGATCACCACAACACTTTCGTCAGCCGATGGAATATCTCGCGAGATGAAGGGATTAGACGTGTCGACCAATGGCACCCTTTGAAAATTGACATGCGTGTGAGCAAACTGTGGAACGATGTAGTTCACATAGTCTGGCATGCGGCGCAAAATGGTATCGGTCACGGCTTCAGTGCTATAGCCACGTTGGTGCTTGTCACGCCACAGCTTTTGAATCCATTCCAAGTTGATAACAGGCACCACACCCACCCGCAAATCAGGGTATTGGGCAATATTGTGTTCTGGGGTTACCACTGCACCATGCAAGCCCTCGTAAAACAACATATCGGTTTGCTGCGGTAAATCTTCCCATGGGGTAAAGGTACCTGGCTCTTGTTTGTAGGGCGCAGCTTCTTCTGCGTTGTGCAAATATTTTCTTGATTTACCCTGACCTGTTTGGCTATAAGTCTTGAATAAATTTTCAATTTCACCAAACAAATTATTTTCGTCGCTGAAATGACTGAAATGTTTGTTGCCATTCTTCTCTGCATCAGCACCACGAAGTTTCATTTCCTTTCGGTCATAGCGATGAAAGCTGTCACCTTCAATGATGGCCGCGTTCACACCCTCACGACGGAATATGTTTGAAAACGTGCGTGTGACCGTTGAAGTGCCAGCACCTGACGAGCCAGTAATTGCGATGATGGGATGTCTTTCAGACATTGTTGCTCCTTAGTTTAATTTCGGCGTGATTGACTTCAATGTCTCAATCTCTAAATAGACTTCTTTCAACAAATAATGGCGTGTTTGTGTCTAAATTAACGGGTTCGGCGTGATAGCGCTCAATGCGCTCCACTTCGTTTTTTGACCCAAACACAAAACCAATTCTTTGGTGCAAATTTGTAGGCTGAACAGTCAGCATGGGAACGCGTCCCGTGCTGGCCCTGCCGCCCGCTTGCTCCATGATGAAACCTACAGGATTGGCCTCGTACAACAGGCGAAGGCGACCAGGCTTGCTTGGATCTTTGGTATCACGCGGATACATGAAGACGCCACCTCGCATTAAAATTCGATGGGCTTCTGCCACCATAGAGGCAATCCAACGCATGTTGAAGTCTTTGCCTCTAGGGCCTGTTTTCCCCGCCATGCATTCATCAACATAGCGTTTCACAGGCGCTTCCCAAAAGCGGCTGTTGGAGGCATTGATGGCGAACTCTTGTGTATCTTCTGGCACCTTCAACTCAGGATGGGTCAACATGAACTCACCCATCACAGGGTCTAAGGTAAAGCCAGCAACACCATTGCCTACACTTAACACCAACATGGTGGTAGGACCATACAAAGCATAGCCAGCAGCCACTTGTTGGACACCTGGCTGGAAGAAATCAGCATCGGTTAAAGCGCGTCCTTTGACGGTGTCTGAAGGTGCGCGCAAAACACTGAAAATGCTACCGACTGAAACATTGACATCAATGTTGCTAGAGCCATCCAAGGGGTCGAATACCAAAAGGTATTTTCCTTTAGGATGATTCGCAGGAATGTCGTAAGGCGCCTCCATCTCTTCTGAGGCCATGCCTGCCAAATGACCACCCCATTCATTCATGCGAATGAAGAGTTCATTGCTGACAACATCCAATTTCTTTTGCGTTTCACCTTGAACATTGACGCTACCGCCTTGGTCAGCAGCATGATTGCCGTACATGTCAGCCAGAGCGCCATAAGCTACCGATTTGGCAATGGCTTTGCAAGCCATGGCAACATCTAAAATCAAAGCGTTGAAATCGCCACTGGCATCTGGAAAACGTCGCCGCTCTTCAATCAAATACTGTGTCAGCGTGGGGGTGGTACGTGGGCTCAAGGACATAATGGTTTTTGTGTTTTCAATGAATTAAATCTAGTGCGCTGCTTCAGGCGAAAGCTGCGTGCTTCAATGCCTGCATCACATTTCGGTAGCCACCATCTGGATCAGGCGCGCCGAATACGGCACTTCCGGCGACACAGGTGTCTGCGCCTGCCGCAACGATTGCAGAAATATTGTCTGTTTTCACACCGCCGTCCACTTCGAGAATGATCGACTGCCCGCCGTCACGGACATGCGCATCAATGCGTGCTCTTGCTGCACGCAGTTTGGGCAAGGTCGAAGGAATGAATTTTTGCCCTCCAAACCCTGGATTGACGCTCATCAACAAGACTACATCTAGACGTTCCATGACGTGATCCATCCACTCCAAAGGTGTCGCTGGATTGAACACCAATCCCGCTTTGCAGCCATGATCGCGAATCATCTGCAAGGTCCGATCGACGTGCTTAGAAGCTTCGGGGTGAAAAGTAATGATGTTGGCCCCCGCTTTTGCAAACAAAGGAACCAACGCATCAACGGGCTCCACCATCAAATGAACATCAATTGGAATTTGCACATGCGGACGAATGGCTTCGCAAACCAAAGGACCGATGGTCAAATTTGGCACATAGTGGTTGTCCATCACATCAAAGTGCACCCAATCAGCGCCAGCAGATTCAATGGCACGCACCTCCTCGCCTAAACGCGAGAAATCTGCGGACAAAATAGAAGGCGCGATGTTGACAGTTTTCATGCGATGTCCTTTGTGACTGATTGATGCCATTCACGCAGTTGTGCAATGCCGACACCTGACAAATTGGGCAATACTTTCAATGCCCCCTCAAAGTTGTGATGAGATGTGAAATCGTTTGGGGTAATGATGGTGTGCAAACCTGTCGCCATTGCAGCCTTCAAGCCATTTTCTGAATCTTCAAACGCAAGGCATCTATGCGACCGTAATCCCAAACGAGACAATGTTTGCGCGTAGACCATCGGATCGGGTTTTTTTCTTGGGGCTGTTGATGCATCTTCAATCACGCCAAAATTCATTCTCCAATCGAGTCCAATCGCTTGCCGCAATAAGGCCGCAATGTTCACAGGCGATGTGGTTGTGGCGATGGCCAAATGAAGATCAGCCTCTTTGGCTGCAGACAGCAGCGCCAAAACACCTGGTCGCATGGCCACCAAGCCATCTTGTACTGCCTGCTCATATGCCGCAGTTTTCAGCGCGTGCAATCGATCAATCGTTTCTTGGATGCCTGAACCACTGATGTCGCTTATTTCGGGGGATTGTGTGAGCCAATAGGCCTTGATTCGTTCTTTTCCACCCGAAACCGACAACAAACTTCTGTACAAAGGAACGTCCCAGCGCCAGTCAAATCCCATTTCAGAAAAGGCATGGTTAAACGCAGCCAAATGAGCCATTTCTGTGTCAGCAAGGGTGCCATCGACATCAAAAATCAGAGCTTTGAGCATAGGGGTTAACCTTTAAAAATTGGAAGATGCAACTTTAAAAAGGTATGACACACAGGTAAATTCAATATTAGCGAAT
>JACCDZ010605660.1_pt1 | contig 10619 bp, 8 predicted proteins | sample 7449551 | NCBI WGS metagenome assembly JACCDZ01 (sample SAMN15323452, study PRJNA562643) | freshwater metagenome | isolation source: river surface water | place: USA:Blue River Watershed | collected 2017-08-18
ACAAAAGAGAGTCTCTTCTGGTGCGAAGACTATTGTGTTGCTCATGAAAATAACTAAATAAAGAATTGTGTAAATTTTCTATTTCTTTGTTGTTAAAGAAAATTAAAAACACATTAAAAGTATCTTCAGCTTTTAAAAGATTTTGTTTAATATCTTTTAAAACACTTTCACTAAAGAACTTAAGTTGTTCTTTATGATTTTTAATTTTTAACTCTTGCGATTGTTGTTCAGTTGTAGTCATATTTAAAAAAAAGTGTTGACAGTTAGAGTAGGAGTTTAGACTCCTACTCTAACTAGTTTAATATTAAAGTTTGTTTTGCTCTAAAACGTTTTTAATAAAAACGTTAGGCTGATATAAAACGCTGTCAGTATACATTAAAAATTCTAAATGCCCTTTATTAACTCCAATGTCTTTAGAAACACAATGATAAGACGTTCTTTCATTGTTTAAGCTTTTAACAATTTCTTCTAATCTGAAATTGATTAAATACTCAAACTTTAAAACGTCAGCTTTATTGGATTTAAGAAACTCTACTAATAGAGTATTATTTTTTTCTAAATCACTTAAATGAGGATACATTAGAAAAGCTCTAATGTTATTTTGTTTAAAAGGAAGTTTCCAAATTAAAACTTTTGAAAATGGTTTTTCTTCACTTACAAAACAAAGCAAAGAGACAATAACTCCATCAGGGTTTTCGCTAATATTTAATAGCTTAACTGCTGACTGCTTAAAAAACCATTTTGGTTTTAGATTATTTTTATTTTGCTGTTTATTCATAAAATGAAAAAAATGTTTTTGCTATTGAAGAACGTTGTTGTCGCCAATAGAGGCGTAATAAATTGGAAGCTGTAATTGAAATTGGTTTTCAACTACCCATTGCTTTAATTCTTTCCTAGTCTTAAGAATCTTAGCAACATACTTTTTATCTTTCACGCCTCTATAACAATTAAGAGTGCTAGTAATATTTCCATTTGTTTTAATATTACAATCTTTTAGTATTTGTGTACCAACATCTATGTTAGTAGCAATGTTTAAAATATTTTTATTAGCTATCTTGTCTTTGTGCCAATAAGGTATTACTTGCATTAAACCTTTTGCTGATTTATTGATAGCCCTTTTATTAAAACTTGATTCGTGTTTAATAACAGCTAAGATTAAAAAAGGATCAATCATGTGCTTGGAGCTGTTGTAGAAAACATGTTTTACGATATTCTCTATGTCTTTTTTATTTACTTTAAAAAGTTTTTCTTCTATCCAAATAGCGGTATAAAGCTTAGCCGATTCTTCATGAGCTAACGCCGGAATAGAAAATAAACAACAAAGTAAAAAGATAATATTGACAATAAATTTCATCTTTAAGTTCCTTTCAATAATATTTAAGGACAAGTCATATGACTCTTATTAATAATATATCTTTATTTTTTATTAGAAACACTAAGGAGTTAAAAAATAATGGCACTAAATCCAATAGATAAAGCTGTAGCAGATATTAAATTTTCTATACCTAAACACATTTTAAAAAAAGTTTTTATCAATAGACTTCAAAGCTGGTCTATTAATAATGTCTCTATTGAAGATCAGATTAAAAACTTAGTTTTACACCCTAAAGTCTTAGTAGATTGCGATATAGTAGGGGGCTCTAAAATCTATGTAGCTACCTCTGATATCCCAAGGGAGTATACAGATCAGTTTACTGTTATCTTTAGAATACCTAAAGATAAAACACAAGGAAGATCTATTACTTCTGTCTTAGGTATTGGTTACTTAGAAACTAATTCTTATTCTCAGCAAAATATAACTAATCAAATGAAGGAGTGTTCTGTTAATGTAATTACAGAAAATGCTCTGGCTTTATTTGGTGCTAACAATAGCATACCTATGTCCTCTTCAGCAGAGTGTACCTTAATAGCCGAAAACACTGTTATGGTAAAAGATACAATGTATATAAAACCTAACGGTTATTTGTGGTGTGAGATTTCTAATGCAGAAGATTTAACCAATTTGCACATTAGATCATTGTTACACTTTTCCCATCTTTGTAAACTAGCTGTAAAAGCTTATATTTACAATCAATACATAATTGATCTAGATGAGGGTGAGATTTTTGCCGGCCATGAACTGGGGGCTTTTAGATCTATAATTGAGAGTTATTCGGACGCAGATGAGCAGTACCACGAATATCTAAGAACTACATGGAGCGCCGTTGCATGGATGAACGACGCTAAAGCGCACACAGACTTAATCCGTATGCAAATACCCGGAAGACTTTAACAAACACAAAAAAAGGAAATTTTTATCATGAGTTTTATCAGACAAGCCCTAGAAGAATGCCAAGCTTGTGAGCAAAAGAAAAATGCTGACAATACAGCTAACCAGCCAGTAAATACAAACGTTACTTATAACGACGGCCAAGGCATTAAAGATACAGTTGTTGTTGATGGACCTTTATCTGAAGTATTTACAAAAGCTTTAAACGTAAAGTTTAAAAAGCAACCTATTACTGGAGAAGATCCTCCAGAGCAAGAAAAGGTTGTTACTAAGCAAGAAGCTCTACAAGAAACACAAGACAATCCATTACTTAGAAAAAATAGTAATGAAAAAATCGGTATAGGTAATGAGTCACAGCAACAAGAGCACGAAGAAGAGTTTGTATTTAATGAATTAGATAAAAACTCTGAGCAGTTTAAGTATATTGCTAATAGTTTTGACTTTGTTCAAAAAACTGATGTTCCTATTAAAGTTACTTCTAAGACAACTATTTTTACAGTAGGTGACTTTTTAAAACCTAACAATTTACTGAACTTTACAGAAGATAAAACAAACTCTCCTGTAGAACACATTGTTGTTTTAGTCTCAGATGCTCTTGGCAGAACAAGTCAAACTACCACAACTACTAAGTTTGTAACTATTCCAACTTCGAGCGATAACTTTAAAAATACTGTTTTTGAAAACGAAGAGCAGTGCAAAGAAGTTAACGCTGTAGTAGAGTCACACTTTAAACCCAATGGTTATAAAGTTGTTTTAGGTATAGAGGCTTATGCTGATTATTTAGCAAAAATGGCTAAAGACTTGTCATATAGAAAATGAGCGCTAATGAATTAAAAAGTTTTTTTGAAACTACTTTTCCTTCTTTAGTAGCTACAAAAGAACTTGCTAATAGACTACTTGATTTTCAAATTAGGTTTGTGACTAAAAACCAAGACCATATGGAGTTCTTTGGCGGTAACCTAACAGGTGTACACATAGTTAGATTTACACCAGCTGATATGGATAAATTTTTTTTAGATGTTCTAGACATTGAAGAAGAAGAGGTCAAAGAAGGTTTGTTTGCTCTACCAGGAGTAAATAAAAAACACAAAGTAGCATCAGACCCTTTTAATAATGTATGCATGTATTTAATACACATTTTCCTAAGCTCTAAGCTGCCGGAGAATGTTAAAAAAATAGGAGCAGTTTCAACAGCTCTTATTTTAAACTATAGGTACATAACTTCTAGACTTTTTAGAGGTTTTAAGTATCCTGCTGACCCACAAACAGCTATAGCGGCTTATGCAGCTTTAAATAACAAGTTTATCTTAAAGCGCCTTGGTACATGGCACGCGGTATTAGAAGACAGAACTAAAGACTTAGTGCAAGAAGATGGTTTACACTATAAAGTGTTACTTAACTTTACAGATGATAAAAAAATTAAATACGCTATAACAGACACGCAAGGTAGAGTTAGAGAAATCTTTAAAAACGTCTACGGTGAATTTGTAAAGATTCACGAAAGAGGTAAAAAAATCAGAGCAACTTCTTCCACTTTTGAGTTTGAAGGTGAAGAGATGCTAAAAGATAAAACTAACGGGTTACTTGCATACATTCACTATGCTAACTCTATTGTAGAAGATAAAAATTCTATTATTAAGCAAGAGATTATAGACGCAGTTTGTGATATAGTTAAAACTGCTTCTCCTATTCTTTTGGAGCAAACTTTGCAATGGATTAGTGATAACGCTAAGTTTACTAACCAAAAAATTATTAAAGAGTTTATTGAGTTAGTTTTAGTTCACTCGTTTAAATATCTACAAGACAATAAAAACGTAGTAAGTAGAACTACTGACTTACTATCTCTAGCAATTATATTAAAAGGCGTTTATACTTCTTCTAGATCGTCTGATGAAGACTTATATAAGTTAAGAAATCTAGGCGAGAAGATTATTAAGAAAACAGGCTTAATAAAAAGCCCAAGTATGCTCGCTTCTGTTAGAACTGTTTTAATGTTATATATCGTTATTAGAGTTTTTGCTATGAACCATTATAGTTAAAAAAAAAATATTGTTTAAGTTAGGTAGAGGGCTTTCACCCTCTACCTAACTTATTTTATAAGTTAATAACCTGTTTTTTTAGAGTTCTTAATTAACTCTCCCAATAGATACTTAGCAGTCATGATGGACACATTTGCTTTATTGGCGATCCAATTAACAACCGCCATGTAATCTGGATCACTGTTGTTATATTGGTTATTATAGTCACCAAAGTTTTGGCTTCCTGTATTAAATTGCTGACTGCCTTGCCAAAAGCCAGAACTAGGATACGAGTGTTGACCTGGGTTATTACATGCATCATAAGAGCTAGGGGCAACCCTAGCTCTTATGATGTTTTGATTAGTTTAAAAAGTTAATAGGAAATTCAGATACTGCTAACTGCAGAACACTGGAGTCGTTTAACTTTCTCTCCCATCTAACTACCAAACTAGTGCTAACACTTAAATCACTGAAGATGTGCAGCGTTTGATTCCAGCTAGTGATAGGAAAAGTTTGTATATTGTTTAAATCATTAATAACGCTAAACTGATTAGGTTGAGGCGCTTTTGATTCTTTATGAGCACTAAACACCGGATTAGTCTTATAGTAAAGATCATCAATCCAAGACTGCATAGTTAATCTGTTATTTTGAATATTTACCTGATAATTGTTTTGATCAACTACAGTTACTCTAGCTTGAACAGAGTCGCCATAGAAAGTGCCTTGTACATTTTCTTGACTAACTTCAAAAGAAGGTATTAGCTTATTAGTTACGTTTGGATTATTTAGTTTTACATAAAGTGTTTGAGTGTGTAGCCATTGCGGTAGAGCATTAGATACATTAGATAGATCTAATCTAATTGATAGCTTTTGTATGCTGTTATAGTTATTACCATCAAAAATATCGGAGCTTGCATTATAGATAACTTGACTAGTTGCATCAAACAAGATAGTTCTGCTAAGATCCATTAACCACCAACGCAGATCGTATCTATTAGTTACTTTATTCCAGACAGGATAGCCAAATAAAACTGGAGAGAAAGCACCATTTTCAAACGTAGTAACTATATAGTAAGGCTCTGTTACTTTCTTACCGTCAGCGCTTACAGCACCGTAAACAGCCTCGTTAGCTTCTAGATTATAAACTAGCATTAAAGGTATACGCTGGCCTGGCCTAGTCGCTACAAAAGCTTCTAAACCCTCTAGCTTGAATTTAATGTTATCTACATCGAGTTCTATAGAACTACCATCAGAGTAGTGTACAACACCTTTTACGTTTAAGCTGCCAATAGGAACATTTAAAGGATAGTCTAAAACATAAGGATCATTACTATTTAAAAATGATGATTTTAAAGTAATGCCAGCTATATATTTTTGTCTTTCATTAATAGGTTTAATGAAAGATGTTTTCTCAACCACTAAAGGTTTTTTATGAGTAACTACGTTAAGAGAGTTATAAATAACTAAAGTACAAATCTCTCCGTCTTGCAGTATCTCAGTAGTGTTAAACGAAGGAGTTGACTTTCTTGCTAAGTTAGTGTGATCATCGTACACTATTAACTCAAGAGGAATTTTATCATCTACATAATCGTTACCGTTAAACACAGCCGAAATAATCTTACCGCTTGGACTGGTATCTACACCTTTAAAAATTCTAGCGTAAGTATTAGCTGATCCATTTACATAATGTCTTGAGTCAACACTAGCGGTATAAGGAACTTTACTTGTGTCGTAGTAGAGTCTAAATGTAACTGGTTGCAAACCATCGCCTATTAATACTTGAGAGCTTAAAGTTTGCTCTTGCTCTCCGAGCGGAGACAAAGTTGGAATCAAAGTAGTTAAGTCTAGATCAGTTACTATCCAAGTTTTATTTTGAGAAGCTCTGTATACTTTATCTTTAATTTTTGGAACGTATTTACCTGCGCCTTCTTGACCAAAGTAAATCTCGTCCCACTCCCACTCTTTAAATAAACCTTCTGGATCGTACTGGGGCCTGACTCCATCAGTACCCCTTACTAAAACGTTACTCATAATAAAATAAAACCTTTCTTAAATTGTTTTAATAAATGGTGATAATTGAACTAAATTTTTACCATATAATTGAACTGCCATACTAAGGAATCTATAAGAGTTAGCTGTAAGTCCTATAGGTTTATTAAAGCCGTGTGGAAGTATAACCACAAAACGCTCGTCTTGAGCATTATTATCGTTTAATGGATCGCTAGCTAACAAATACTCGTAAGTTTTGCATTTATCTATTACTTCTTGTTTAGTAAAACCTTCAGCTTTAAAGTTAAGCTTTAAAGTGTTGTTTTTAAGATCAGTTACTAATTTGTGAAAAAATGGACTATAAACTCTGTGTCTGTTAGGTATAGCCATAATAGGGCCTCTTACAGGCTGCGGTAGCTTAAGAGTTAAATAGTCACTAACAGCTTTATCTATAACTCTACTTTCTTGTTTTAATAAATACATGTCTTTTACTGTATAAGGTTTAACAGGAACTAAAACATCCTCTACCATATAAGGCAGTCCGTTAGCAGCATTAATTATGCTAGCTCCTGAATGCTCTTCAGAAAACTGTATTTCTTCTTTAGTAAATAACCTACCACCAACTACTATACGTTGCACTTTATCGTCTCTTAAATCAAACCTATTGTTGTTTGATAAAAAACCGTGTTCAATAAAACCAACGTCAGCGTCTTGTGTTATCTTAAATTCATTATCCTCATATTTAGCAAACCCACAAAACCTAACGTGTACGTCTTGCTCTAAAACCAAGGGATCATTTAAGTATTCTTGATTAACTATGTTAATGTTTGGGAAATTAAAAAAGTAGTCTATCCCACGTATTAAAAGTCTTTTATTTAAAAAGACATTTAACTGACCCATAGGAAATAGCATTGGGTATAAACCATCTCCAAGAGGTCTGTCTTGAAGAGTGCTAAGAGTTATATTCATAACCCCAAAGTTAGCCCTTACTTTATAGTCTTTAGCAAAGAAAACACCATCACTCATTACTATAGGGAAATCAGCAGCTCTAGTGCTTAGCCAAGTAAATTGATTATTTACTATGCTGTATTTATCACTAAAGGTTACATCTTCTACTTTGCCCTGAAGGCTAGAGCCAATTATACTTGTGTTGTAGACTCTATAAGTTAAATTTTCTTTAAGCTGTAATGACCTTGCGTTTAGTAATTGATCTAAGCGCTCAGAGCCTAAACCAATAATGATCTCTAAATAAGTTGTATCGGGGTCTTTAGCTTTATAGCTTTGACCGCCATAATGAATATACCAGTTAGTTAAAAAGCCATTACTGTCGTACTCGTAGACAGTGCAGCCGTGCTGCGCTCTAATAGGTAGAGGTATATCTTGAACATTATTAGGGTCTACCTTTATAGGGGAGTTACCAACTATTTTAGCACTAGCGTTATAGCCATATACTTTCTCAGCTACTTCTTTAGTAAGCTCGTTATACGAGCATCTCATAGCAAAGCTGTAGTAACTCTTTTCTAACTCTGGTGCGCTCCAGAACTTAACACTAGAGTCAATACCTTGCATGGCTCTAACTATATCTTGATCTTTTAACTTATATAACTCAAAGATTCGATAATTTTCATAAACAAGTTTATTTTTAGTTAAACCTGATTCTCTATAGTCAAACCTAATATATAGACTATCTAGTGGAGCACTTAGTTCAGGAGAACCGATGCTTTCTAAAAGTTTTGCTATAGGAGGTATATTTTTAGTTCTAAGACCATAGTCTCTATGTGTGAGCTGCCTTACAGCAGCTAAAGAGTTTTTATGAAAGTAAATACCTCTAAAAGGCTTTCCTGCAGCTTTTTGGTAAACATAGACATCTATGTCATCGTAGAAGTCTACATTATCGCCTGGCTCATCGTGATGAATAAGATATTTTTGATCTCTATCTAACTCACTTACATAGTGGTACAAATCCTTAATAGCCCAGTCTTTAGTCTTAACAAAAGACTTATCCCAAATATACTCAATGTAGTCGCCAAAGGATAAACTAATATTGTTAATGTCGTCTACCCAAACGCCATTGTGAAAAACATGTACCTTACCTTGCACTGGTAGAGTATTTAGACTATTTAAAAAAGTATCTTTGTCAACTAAATTAAAGTAGTATAAACCAAAAGTTTTTACGTTGATATTAGTTGGTAAATCTTGGTTTTGAGTGTTATATGCTCCAGAGTAGACTCTGAAGAAAAGTTGATCTTGGTCTAAGTTACACTTTAATTTTTTATTTATTTTTACAGCTAGAAGTAAAACTCCAGACTCAGTATATCTATAATAAGTATCAAATCTAGGAAGTTGTAATCCGCTACTGACATAAATATCTGTATAAACACCATGCATGGATGATGTCTCGCTAACAGCTGTCCAACTATTGTATTTAGTGAAAATATTAAGATTAATAGCAGCTACACTACTTACGTCATAAACGTGCCATCTACTAGTATTGTCTGGCAACTTTACTGTATCCCACATTACTGTTGCATTTTTAACTCTACCGTAGTTTTTGGTCACACGTTGTGGGTTTACTATAAACTGTCTATCTAAGGATGGAACTCTCCACACATCAGTTAAAGCTTGTTTTCTTAAGTAATCATAAGTTGGCATTTTTTATGTTCTTTTGTTTTAATTAAACACAATAAACTATAAGGGTACTATACCCCTTATAGAGTATAGTAACCTTATGTTTAAACTTCTGTCTTAGCGTTAGCTACTAAAACTTTCATATTGCGTACAAAATCATCTCCACCTCGTGAGCCCTTGAATCTATCAGCTACTTTAGCAACACCTGAGTTTTTCATAGTTCTATCTGTGTAAGCACTATACAAAATAGTAACCCATGTAGGAGGGTGTTCAAGAGCAGCCACCATTAACTCTTTAGCGTATGGGCCATACCACATAGTGTTTACAATAGTGACTAAAGTGCCTAAGTTTAAGTTATCTAATCTTGGGTTATCGATTATCTTTTTAATATTTTCAACTAAGTCTTCTAAGTTTCTCATTGGTTCTAATGCCTCTAGAACTTCATAGATAAGCTCTGAAGGAGCCTTTAAAGTAGAGCTAATGTTTCTAGTTACACCAACTAACTCGTTTTCTAAAATAACGCTTTTTTCATTAAATAAGTTAATATAAAAAGCAGCACTAATAATAGCAATCTTCATCTGCTCTAATGGATCAATGCTAAAGCGTCTTTCGATAGTTTGGCTAATTAAATTACTATACACTGCAAGAGGAGCACTACCTAAGAATTTAAAACTATTTCTTTTATTTTCTTTAATCCAGCTAGCAGTTAAAATAGCATTAGCTACAAAAAAATTATAGTTATCTTTTTGTCTAATGTTTAAAGTGCCACCAGCGCCTAGTTGTTGACCAGATAAAAAAGGTCTAATATCGACTACAACGTAGCTTTTACTTTTTCTAGTAGAAGCTCCATCCATATTAACTAACATTGGAAAAATAAGAGGAGGAACGTTCATTTCTTCAGCAGTAGTTGTAGTCAAAAGAGCTACTGCCGGATTAGTGGCATTGCCTACATCAACTCCATTTAGCGTAGAGTTTTTATCAGCAAAATTAGTTTGTATAATAGCTCTTTGAATAGTGCTAAGTGCAACATCTGTAACGATACCTTTGCCAGCGCTTGTTTCATAACCAGTTAAAAAAATAGGCATTTTTATTCTCTCTTTTATCTAAAAAGGGTTGTTAATAAACTTATGTTTTTATTTTTTACATAAAGTAAAAAATATAAAAATGTAATATTTATGATTCAGGTTGAAAATCTAAATCAGGCTACTTGTTCTTTACACAACATTTTTGATTGCTGTGCAAGTTAAGCTTATATTTAATCCAAGAATAATCCTAACTTTCCATAACAGGAGAAAACTAGATGACTACTCAGTCTATCGTTAACGGCGCTCCGATGCACTTATTGTTTGGTACTGAAGATGTTTCTACACGTGCCCTTCAATTAGAACCTCTAGAGATTCCGTCACATTTACCAAAGTTTTATTTGTTCACTAAAAGAGGTCCTCTTACGCCCCAGCTTTGTGTTGGCAATAGCCGCACATTGATCTATGGTACTGACTCCTTTACTATGGGTAGCAAATGGTTTAACCACGCTACCTTGTACTCTAATGAAGTTAACTCTCAAGCTAACTCACAGATGATCCAGCGTTTGATCCCAGACGACGCTGGCCCTGTTGCTAACATGCTCTTATCTATTGAAGTAGTTAAGGACATGGTAACTGACTACGAGCGCAATAGCGATAACTCGTATAAGTTAGATGTAAACGGCGACCCTA
>JACCDZ011196080.1_pt1 | contig 10619 bp, 13 predicted proteins | sample 7449551 | NCBI WGS metagenome assembly JACCDZ01 (sample SAMN15323452, study PRJNA562643) | freshwater metagenome | isolation source: river surface water | place: USA:Blue River Watershed | collected 2017-08-18
GATGATCTTGTCGGCCAGGCCCACCAGCGGCGCCAGCTCCATGGAGCCGTACAGCTTGATGATATCGACCTGACGCCCCTGCTCGGCGTAGTAGCGCTTGGCTACGTTGACGAACTTGGTGGCCACGCGCAGGCGCCCTTTGGGCTCCGGCGCGCCGACCTTGCCGGCGGTCATCAGCTTGCAGTTGGCGATCTGCAGGTCCAGCGGCTCGTACAGGCCCTGGCCGCCGTACTCCATCAGCACGTCCTTGCCGGCCACGCCGAGGTCGGCGGCGCCGTGCTCGACATAGGTCGGCACGTCGGTGGCGCGCACGATCAGCAGCTGCACGTCATCCTGGGTGGTGGGGATGATCAGCTTGCGGCTCTTTTCCGGATTCTCGGTCGGCTCGATGCCGGCTGCGGCGAGCAGCGGCAGGGTATCGTCGAGAATGCGGCCCTTGGACAGCGCAATGGTCAGCATGAAATGCCCTTACTAGCCCGGCACGCGGCGAATCTTGGCGCCGAGCAGCTGCAGTTTTTCCTCGATGCACTCGTAACCACGGTCGATGTGGTAGATGCGGTCGATCAGGGTTTCGCCCTCGGCCACCAGCGCGGCGATCACCAGGCTGGCGGAGGCACGCAGGTCGGTGGCCATCACCGGAGCGCCCTTGAGCGCCGGCACGCCGGTGACGATGGCGGTGTTGCCTTCGACCAGGATCTGCGCGCCCATGCGGTTCATCTCGTAGACGTGCATGAAGCGGTTCTCGAACACCGTCTCGATGACGGTGCGTGTGCCCTCGGCGATGGCGTTGAGGGAAATGAACTGGGCCTGCATGTCGGTCGGGAAGGCCGGGTACGGCGCGGTGCGCACGTTGACGGCCTTGGGACGCTTGCCCTTCATGTCCAGCTCGATCCAGTCCTTGCCGGTGGTGATCTCGGCGCCCGCTTCCTGCAGCTTGGCCAGCACGGCCTCGAGGATGGTCGGATCGGTGTCTTTCAGCTTGACCCGGCCACCGGTGGCGGCCGCGGCCACCAGATAGGTGCCGGTCTCGATACGGTCGGGCATCACGCTGTAACGACCGCCACCGAGGCGCTCGACACCGTCGATGACGATGGTGTCGGTGCCGGCGCCGCTGACCTTGCCGCCCATGGCATTGATGAAGTTGGCCAGATCGACCACTTCCGGCTCACGCGCGGCGTTTTCCAGCACGGTGCGGCCCTTGGCCAGGGCGGCAGCCATCATGATGTTCTCGGTACCGGTCACACTGACGATATCGAAGAAGAAGTGCGCGCCGCGCAGGCCGCCTTCCGGCGCCTTGGCCTTGATATAGCCACCTTCCACGTCGATCTTGGCGCCCATGGCCTCGAGACCGCGGATGTGCAGGTCGACCGGACGCGAGCCGATGGCGCAACCGCCGGGCAGCGCCACTTCGGCCTCACCGAAACGGGCGACCATCGGGCCGAGTACCAGGATCGAGGCGCGCATGGTCTTGACCAGCTCGTAGGGCGCGACCAGGGTCTTGATGGTGCTGGCATCGACTTCGACCGAGAGCTTCTCGTCGATGATCGGCTGCACGCCCATGCGGCCGAACAGCTCGATCATGGTGGTGATGTCGTGCAGGTGCGGCAGGTTGCACACGGTGACCGGGGTATCGGCCAGCAGGGTGGCGGCGAGGATCGGCAGCGCGGAGTTCTTCGCGCCGGAAATACGGATTTCGCCGTCGAGGCGGATACCGCCGGTGATGATCAGTTTGTCCATTCGGGTCTCGGGCTCAAGAACGCTCGGCCCAGGAGGCCTGGCTGAAGAATTTCATGGTCACGGCATGGATGGCGCCACTGGCGATCCATTCGTTGAGGTGGGCATAGATCTGTTGCTGGCGCTTGACCGGGCTGAGCGCGGCCAGTTCGTCGCTGATCAGGTTCAGCTGGAAGTTGCAGCCTTCGCCTTCCACCTCGACACGGGTGTTGGGCAACTTGGCCTCAAGGAGGTTCTTAACTTCTACGGCCTGCATGCTCAACCTCGATCGGCGCAAAAGAATTCATGGGCGGGCCAAGGCTCGCGGGTCGGCAATCATACAAAAAAGCCCCCCGCCTGCGAAGCCCGGCAGACGGAGGGCTCTGCTGCAGGGTCAGGCCGGCAGGTCGAGCAGCTCGTGCAGACCGGAAACCCGGGCGATGCCCTGCATGTCCTGCGGCAGGCCGCGCACCTTGAGGCTCTTGCCGGCAGCCCTGGCATCACGCATGAAGGCGAGCAGCAGGGACAAACCGACGCTGCTGGATTTCTCCACGGCGGCGCAATCGAGAACCAGGGCGCTGGCCGCGCTGGCGGCGATCAGCTGCCGCCCCTGCTCACGCAGGGCCGGCCCGCTGCGATAGTCGAGCACGCCGCTGAGCAGCAGCTCGCCGCCGGCGCCCTGACGAATGGCGGTCTCGCTCATTGACCGCTCGCCTGCTGGCCTTCGGCGCTGTCCTTGGCCTTGGCCACCACTTCGGCCCAGCCGTCGATGGTGCGGTCCAGGTCATTGCCGTTGCGCTGCATGCTGTCGGCGAACTGATCGCGGAACAGCTTGCCGACGTTGATGCCATTGATGATCACGTTGCGCAGCTTCCACTGCCCGTCGAGCTGCACCATGGTGTAGGACACGGGATAGACGGTGCCCTTGCTGTCGCGCACTTCCATGCCGACGCTGGCGCGGTCGGCGCCCTCGGCCTTGGCCGGCAGCACGCGAATGCTCTGATTGTCGTACTCGAGCAGGGCATTGCCGTAGAACTGCATCAGGCTGCGCTTGAAGTTGTCCTCGAAGCGCTTGAGCTGCTCATCGCTGGCCCGACGCGAATACTTGACGGTCATGATGCTGCGCGAGATGCCTGCGCTGTCGACCACCGGCCCGAGGATGCGCTCCAGGGTGTCGTAGAAGGACTGCGGGTTCTGCTGGTAACCGGCCTTGTTGGCCTTCAGATCACCAATCAGCTCGTCGGTGGTGCTCTTCACCACGTCATGCGCGGTCGGCGCTGCCGTCGCCACCAGGGGCAGGCTCGCCAGCAGGATCAGCAGGCCGCGACGCAGGAGGTTGAGGGTGTTCATTTGCTGTCCTTGTTCACCGAGTTCATCAGGAATTTGCCAATCAGGTCTTCCAGTACCAGCGCCGACTGGGTGTCGTGAATGGTGGCGCCGTCCGCGAGCAGGTCTTCCTCGCCGCCGACGCTGATGCCGATGTACTTCTCACCCAGCAGGCCGGCCGTGAGGATGGACGCCGTGGAATCGAGCGGCAGGTTGTCGACCCGCTTTTCGATCTCCATGGTCACGCGACCGGTGTAGCTGTCGCGATCCAGGTCGATGGCGGTGACCTTGCCGATGGTCACGCCGGCCATGGTGACCTTGGCCCTGACAGTCAGACCGGCAATATTGTCGAAGTTCGCATACAGCTTGTAGGTATCGCCCGAACTCGTGGCCGACAGGCCGCTGACCCGCAGGGCAAGCAGCAGCAACGCCAGCAGTCCGGCCAGCAGGAACAGGCCGACGCCAATTTCCAGGGAGCGGCTTTGCATCAGAGATCTCCAAACATCAGGGCGGTCAGAATAAAGTCGAGGCCGAGGACGGCCAGGGAGGCGTAGACCACGGTCTTGGTAGTGGCACGACTGATGCCTTCCGAGGTGGGCTCGCAGTCATAGCCCTGGAACACGGCGATCCAGGTCACCACGAAGGCGAACACCACGCTCTTGATCACACCATTGAGCACATCTTCGGTGAACTGCACGCTGTTCTGCATGTTCGACCAGAACGAGCCTTCATAGACACCGAGCCAGTCGACGGCGACCATCGCCCCGCCCCAGATGCCGACCACACTGAAGATCGCGGCCAGCAGCGGCATGGAGATGAAACCGGCCCACAAGCGCGGGGCGATGATGTACTTGAGCGGGTCGACACCGATCATTTCCAGGCTGGACAGCTGCTCGGTGGACTTCATATTGCCGATCTCGGCGGTCAGCGCCGAGCCGGCACGCCCGGCGAACAACAGGCCGGTGACCACCGGGCCGAGCTCGCGCAACAGGGTCAGGGCAACCATCTGCCCCACCGCCTGCTCCGAGCCGTAACTGGTGAGGATGTTGTAACCCTGCAGCGCCAGCACCATGCCGATGAACAGACCGGCAACGATGATGATCGGCAGCGACAGCACGCCCACCGAGTAGAGCTGGCGGATCAGCAACTGGCCGCCGTTGCGCAGGCCGCTGCGACCGAACAGCGAACTGAGCAGGAACAGGGACGAACGCCCCATGGCCTGCACCACATCTATACCCGCGCGCCCAAGCAGGGCCACGCGCTCAATAGGGGACTTCCTACGCATCAGCGCGCTCCCAGCAAATCGTCGAGGTAGCCCGGAGCCGGGTAGTGGAAAGGTACCGGACCGTCCGGAATACCTTTCATGAACTGCTGGATGCGCGGATTGGTGGAACTCATCAGCTCAGCCGGCGTGCCTTGCCCCAGCACCTGGCCATCGCCCACCACATAGATGTAGTCGGCAATGCTGGCGGTCTCGGCCAGATCGTGGGACACCACGATGCTGGTGATGCCGAGGGCATCATTGAGCAGCCGAATCAGGCGCACCAGGACCCCCATGGCGATGGGGTCCTGGCCGACGAACGGCTCGTCGTACATGAGAATCTGCGGGTCCAGGGCGATCGCGCGAGCCAGTGCCACGCGGCGCTTCATGCCGCCGGACAGCTCATCCGGCATCAGCTCGACGGCGCCACGCAGGCCCACGGCCTGCAGCTTCATCAGCACGATGTCGCGAATCATCTCGTCGGACAGCTGGGTGTGCACGCGCAGCGGGAAGGCCACGTTCTCGAACACATCCAGGTCGGTGAACAGCGCTCCGCTCTGGAACAGCACGCCGAACTGCTTGCGCATGTCGAACAGATCGCTGCGCGACAGGCTCGGAAGGTTCTGCCCATTGACCCACACCTCGCCGCTGGCGGGCTTGAGCTGAGCGGCAATCAGGCGCAGCAGCGTGGTCTTGCCACAGCCGGACGGCCCCATGATGCCGGTGACCTTGCCACGCGGTATGCGGATATCGACGTTGTCGAAGATGTTGCGCGCGCCACGCTTGAAGGTCAGGCCCTTCAACTCGACGGCATAGGCATTCTCGGCGCTCATCCAAACTCCTTGTTACACAGCCCTTCCTGGGTCAGACGCCATAACCCGCGACGGGGATACCTGGCGCCGCAGTCAGGGCCGAACAGGGCGCGGAATATAGCATCGGCGGGCCCTGCAGCCCAAGCCGCTGCAACCTTTTCATAACAAATGGTCACAAGATGCAGCGATCACAGCGCGCGTCAGGTGAGCCGAGGCGGCTTTGTCGTTATACTCGCTTCCTTTTATGTCGAGTCCCGCGAAGCATCCATGAGCCAGACCAGCGACCTGATCCAGTCCGCGCAGCGCACCATCCGCCTCGAAGCCGAGGCCGTCGAGAGCCTGCTGACTCGCATCGACGCCGATTTCGTACGCGCCTGCGAAATGATCCTGACCTGCAAGGGCCGCGTCGTGGTGGTCGGCATGGGCAAGTCCGGGCACATCGGCAACAAGATCGCCGCCACCCTGGCCAGCACCGGCACGCCGGCCTTCTTCGTGCACCCGGCCGAGGCCAGCCACGGCGACATGGGCATGATCACCAAGGACGACGTAGTGCTGGCCCTGTCCAACTCCGGCTCCACCGCGGAAATCGTCACCCTGCTGCCGCTGATCAAGCGTCTCGGCATCCAGCTGATCAGCATGACCGGCAACCCGGAGACGCCACTGGCCAAGGCCGCCGAAGTCAACCTGGACGCCCGCGTCGCCCAGGAGGCCTGCCCGCTGAACCTGGCACCGACCTCCTCCACCACCGTCTCTCTGGTGATCGGCGACGCTCTGGCCATTGCCCTGCTGGAAGCTCGCGGCTTCACCGCCGAAGACTTCGCCTTCTCCCACCCGGGCGGCGCCCTTGGCCGACGCCTGCTGCTCAAGGTGGAGAATGTGATGCACGCCGGCGCGCGTCTGCCGCTGGTGTCGCGCGGCACCTCGCTGCGCGATGCGCTGCTGGAAATGACCCGCAAGGGCCTGGGCATGACCGTGATCATCGAAGCCGACGGCAAACTGGCCGGCATCTTCACCGACGGCGACCTGCGCCGCACCCTGGACAAGGGCATCGACGTGCGCGAGGCCAGCATCGACCAGGTGATGACCCTGCATGGCAAGACCGCCCGCGCCGAGATGCTCGCCGCCGAGGCGCTGAAAATCATGGAAGACCACAAGATCAACGCGCTGGTGGTGGTGGATGACGAGGACAAGCCGGTTGGCGCCCTCAACATGCACGACCTGCTGCGCGCCGGAGTGATGTAAATGACTGCCGACCTGCTGCAACGCGCCAAGGGCGTGAAACTGGCCATCTTCGACGTCGACGGTGTACTCACCGACGGCCGCCTGTACTTCCTCACGGATGGCAGCGAGTTCAAGACCTTCAACACCCTGGACGGCCACGGCATCAAGATGCTGATCAACTCCGGGGTGCGCACCGCCATCATCAGCGGACGCAAGACCCCGGTGGTCGAGCGCCGCGCGCAGAACCTGGGCATCCAGCACCTGTACCAGGGCCGGGAGGACAAGCTTGTCGTTCTGGATGAACTGCTCGGCGAGCTGGGCCTGTCCTATGAGCAGGTCGCGTATCTGGGTGACGATCTGCCCGATCTGCCGGTGATCCGTCGCGTCGGCCTGGGCATGGCCGTGGCCAGCGCCGACGGCTTCGTCCGTCAGCACGCCCATGGCGTGACCGCCGCCCGCGGCGGCGAAGGTGCCGCCCGCGAATTCTGCGAGCTGATCATGCGCGCCCAGGGCACGCTGGAAGCCGCCCAGGCTGCCTACCTCTAGGAATCGCCCCATGAACGGCAAACTGCGCAATTACGTCATCGGCCTGCTGGCGGTAGCCCTGGTCGGCGCCCTTGGCTACTGGAACGTCCGCCCGGAAAGCTTCATGGAGCGCCAGGCGGCCGCCGAATCCGACACCACCATCGACTTCTACGTGGTCGGCGCCAGCGCCCAGCAGTTCCAGGCAGACGGCCAACTGCAGTACGAAATGACCGCCACCAAGCTGGAGCACATCAAGGCCAGCGACATTACCCTGGTGGAAAAACCCGACCTGCAGCTGTACCGCGGCACCCAGTACCCCTGGCACGTGCGCAGCGACAAGGGCGAGGTCGCGCCGGAGGGCAAGCAGGTCGAGCTGATCGACAACGTGCGCATCGCCCGCACCGATGCGCAGAACCGCCCCACCGTGATCACCACCAGCCGCGCCACCGTATTCCCAGACAAAGAATATGCGCAGACCCAGCAAGCCGTTAGAATCGAGGCCGCCAATGGGGTGACCACGGCACAGGGAATGAAAGCGTACATGAACGACGGCAAGATCGACTTGCTGTCCAACGTAAGAGGCCAGCATGAGGTTCGTTAAAACCTTCCCCCTACTGCTCAGCCTGGGCGCCGCGCTCGGAAGCGCCAGTGCCTGGGCCCTGCCCAGCGACCGCGACCAACCGATCCGGGTGCAGGCAGACAGCGCAGAACTGGACGACAAACAAGGCGTGGCGGTCTACCGCGGCGGCGTGGTGATCACTCAGGGCACCCTGAAGATCACCGGCGACACCGTGACCATCACCCAGGATGCCAATGGCGAAATCGAAGTCTTCACCTCGGTGGGCAAACCGGCCTATTACGAGCAGAAGCCTTCCGCCGACAAGGACATCGTCAAGGCCTACGGCCTGACCATCCAGTACTACGCGACCAACGAGCGCATCGTCCTGATAGACCAGGCCAAGGTGATCCAGCAGGGTAATACCTTCGAAGGCGAGAAGATCGTCTATGACACCCAGCGCCAGATCGTCAACGCCGGCCGCGCCACGGGCAGCAACGTCTCGATGCCGCGCCCGCGCATCGACATGATCCTGCAACCGCGCAAGAAAGACGGCCAAGCGGGGCAGGCGCAGTAATGGCGACCCTCAAAGCACAGCACCTGGCCAAGAGCTACAAGGGCCGCCAGGTGGTCCGCGACGTCAGCCTGTCCATCGACAGCGGCCAGATCGTCGGCCTGCTCGGCCCCAACGGTGCCGGCAAGACCACCTGCTTCTACATGATCGTCGGCCTGGTCCAGGCCGATCAGGGCCGCGTGCTGATCGACAGCCAGGACCTCAGCCACCAGCCCATGCACGGTCGCGCCCGCTCCGGCATCGGCTACCTGCCGCAGGAAGCCTCGATCTTCCGCAAGCTGTCGGTGGCCGACAACATCATGGCCATCCTCGAGACCCGTAAGGACCTCGACCGCGCCGGCCGCGAGAAGGCCCTGGAAGCCCTGCTGCAGGAATTCCACATCAGCCATATCCGCGACAGCCTGGGCATGAGCCTGTCCGGCGGCGAACGGCGCCGCGTGGAAATCGCCCGCGCCCTGGCCACCGAACCGAAGTTCATCCTGCTCGACGAACCCTTCGCCGGCGTCGACCCGATCTCGGTGGGCGACATCAAGCAGATCATCCACCACCTCAAGGCCAAGGGCATCGGCGTACTGATCACCGATCACAACGTGCGCGAGACCCTGGACATCTGCGAGACCGCCTACATCGTCAACGACGGTCAGCTGATCGCCGAAGGCGACGCCGAAACCATCCTGGCCAACCAGCTGGTCAAGGAAGTCTACCTGGGGCATGAATTCCGCCTGTGAGCCGAGCCCCGTGCGGGGCTTGCGCAAAGGGCTAGAATCATTCAAGGTCAGGCATATAATTTGCTTCCTAGGGCGGTTCGCCGCCCTGCAGTGGATGGCGCCGCGCGCCGGCAAGTGAACAAGGTACCCAGCCCCATACCATGAAACCGTCGCTAGTCCTCAAGATGGGCCAGCAGCTGACGATGACTCCGCAGCTGCAACAGGCCATCCGTCTCCTCCAGCTCTCCACCCTGGACCTGCAGCAGGAAATCCAGGAGGCCCTGGAATCCAACCCCATGCTGGAACGCCAGGAAGACGGCGAAGATTTCGACAACTCCGACCCGATGGCCGATGCCGCCGAACAGGCCGGAACCACTCAGCAGGACAATTCGAACTTCCAGGACAGCACGGTCGCGGTCAACAATAACGAAAGCGCCGAAGACGGCGACTGGCATGATCGCATCCCCAGCGAACTGCCCGTCGACACTGCCTGGGAAGACGTCTACCAGACCAGCGCCAGCAGCCTGCCCTCCAACGATGACGACGAGTGGGATTTCACCACCCGCACCTCCGCCGGCGAAAGCCTGCAGAGCCATCTGCTGTGGCAGCTCAACCTGGTGCCGATGTCCGACAAGGACAAGCTGATCGGCGTCACCATCATCGACTGCATCAACGACCAGGGCTACCTGGAAGAAAGCATCGACGAGATCGTCGAGTCCTTCGATCCGGAACTGGAGGTCGAGGCCGACGAGGTCGAGGCCGTGCTGCATCGCATCCAGCACTTCGAGCCCGCCGGCATCGGCGCCCGCGACCTGCGCGAATGCCTGCTGCTGCAACTGCGCCAGCTACCCGCCAGCACGCCCTGGTTGAGCGAAGCACAGCGCCTGGCCAGCGAATACCTCGATGTCCTCGGCAGCCGCGACTACAGCCAGCTGCTGCGCCGCATGAAGCTCAAGGAAGACGAGCTCAAGCAGATCATCGAGCTCATTCAGAGCCTCAACCCGCGCCCGGGCTCGCAGATCGAGGCCAACGAACCCGAGTACGTGGTACCGGACGTCATCGTGCGCAAGCACAACGAGCGCTGGCTGGTCGAGCTGAACCAGGAGGCAGTGCCGCGCCTGCGCGTCAATCCGCAGTACGCCGGCTTCGTCAAACGCGCCGACTCCAGCGCCGACAACACCTTCATGCGCAACCAGCTGCAGGAAGCGCGCTGGTTCATCAAGAGCCTGCAGAGCCGCAACGAGACGCTGATGAAGGTGGCGACGCAGATCGTCGAGCACCAGCGCGGCTTCCTCGACTACGGCGACGAGGCGATGAAGCCGCTGGTCCTGCACGACATCGCCGAGGCGGTGGGCATGCACGAGTCGACCATCTCGCGCGTCACCACGCAGAAATTCATGCACACCCCGCGCGGTATCTACGAGCTGAAGTACTTCTTCTCCAGCCACGTCAGCACCTCCGAAGGCGGCGAATGCTCGTCCACCGCGATCCGCGCCATCATCAAGAAACTGGTGGCCGCGGAAAACGCGAAAAAGCCGTTGAGTGACAGCAAGATCGCTGGTTTACTGGAAGCACAGGGCATTCAGGTAGCCCGCCGCACTGTCGCCAAGTACCGCGAGTCGCTCGGCATAGCACCGTCCAGCGAACGCAAGCGACTGATGTAAGCGGCCCTGAACGGAAGGCTTCTGCACCACCGTACCGAGCGCCAGATACCCCGCATGGGGGAAGCATGGCCCGCAGTGCACCAGCCCTTTCAGCCAACGTGTTACGGCGACAGACGAGCTAGTCTGTCTCTTACACCAGGCAACAAGGAGAAGCGGTATGCAAGTCAACATCAGTGGACATCAACTGGATGTGACCGACGCCCTGCGCGACTACGTGATCGAAAAATTCGAACGTCTGGAGCGCCACTTCGACAAGATAA
>JACCDZ011555263.1_pt1 | contig 10619 bp, 6 predicted proteins | sample 7449551 | NCBI WGS metagenome assembly JACCDZ01 (sample SAMN15323452, study PRJNA562643) | freshwater metagenome | isolation source: river surface water | place: USA:Blue River Watershed | collected 2017-08-18
ATGCGCCCGTACGGCCAACCTGGAATTCGATGGACTGTATGGTGGTAACGGCTTCCTGTGCCGGAAATTTGTAAGCCGTCGCCCAGCGCGGCGCCCGCGACACAAAACCCAGCTCCTGCTGCCAGCGCAGTGCATCGATCTTGATGACCACACCATCGATTTCATAGGGAAGGCTGTCACGCCGCTGCTGTATATCCGCATAGAAAGCCTGCACTTCCAACCCGCCTTCCACACGGCGTATTTCCTTGCTGAGGCGGAAACCGAAACCGGCAAGACGTTGCAGAATTTCATACTGCGAAGCAGGCAGCTTCACGCCCTCACAACGCACCACGCTATAGGCATAAAACTCCAGCGGACGCTGCGCAGTCATGCGCGGATCCAGCTGGCGCAGACTGCCGGCCGCAGCATTGCGCGGATTCACGAAGGTCTTCTCACCTTTCAACGCCTGCTGCTCGTTCAGTTTCTGAAAGCCGGCTTTCGGCATGAGCACTTCGCCGCGCACCTCCAGCAGCGCCGGCAATTCATCACCGGAAAGCCGTAACGGGACGGAAGGAATGGTGCGCACATTATGGGTAATGTCTTCGCCGGTTAAGCCATCACCACGCGTGGCGCCACGTACCAGCACACCGTTTTCATATAACAGGGAAATCGCCAGACCATCCAGCTTGGGCTCACAGCAATACGTCAGCACCGATGGCGAAAAAAGATCATCCGCCGGCGTCAGCAAGTCGCCCAGACGCTCACGTGCCCGGCGGTCAAAATCAGCAAACTCCTGCTCGCTGAACACATTATCCAGCGACAACATGGGCACTTCGTGGGTGACGGTGGAGAACGCCGTCATGGCTTCGCCACCCACACGTTGCGTGGGAGAGTCGCTGCTCAGCAAATCCGGAAATTGCGCCTCCAGCGCCTGCAAACGCTGGAACAGGCGGTCGTACTCGGCATCCGGCACTTCCGGATCATCCAGCACGTAATAGCGGTGATTATGGTGACGCAGCTGCTGACGCAGCGTTTCAACTTCGTGGCGGGCTTGGGCCTCGGTCACGGCAAGTGGCACAGCAACCTCAATGCCCGACCGGGCGGTTCATCAGACGACGGCGTTCGAATTCCTGCACGCGCTCGCGGTAATGCGCGATGAGCTGACGGGTCAGCACTTGCTGTTGTTCATCCAGCACCTCGCCATTCAGGTCCGTCGCCAGACGCTTCACGGTATCCACCATGATGTCGTAGGCATGGATGCTGTTGATGCCGGGCAGGCTGAGGAAAAAACTCACACCGGGAATTTCCTCGCCAGTCATGGCCTCCAGATCGAAAGTACCCGGCTCCACAGCTTTGGCCATGCTGAACAGAATGCGGCCCTGTCCTGTGGGTTGTTCATGACGATGAAAAATCGACATCTCACCAAAGCGCAGACCATAGGCCAGGATGCTGCGCAGCAAATCCTCGCCACTGAAAAGATTGCTGCGCGCGACCACATGCAGGGCAATCACGTCCTGCACGTCCACATGAGGTTTTTCTTCCTCAACAGCAGTCGCGACCGGACGCACCGGCTCCACGGGCTTTTCATAGAGCACACTGGCACGACTGGCCTGGGCCTTGCGCGAAGGTGGCAGAAGGATGGGCTCGTCAGCGAACATGTCCTGCTGCTCGACGGGCTCCAGTGCAGGCCGCACAGCAGCCGGGGTAAGCAATACCGGAATATGGTCGTCAGCCGGCATGACGGTCGCCGCCGGCTCCGTGCCTGAGGGCAGCACAAAAGAAACCGGAGCGAGCGCATCCGGCTCAGGCTCAGGGACATCAGACACGGCCTGCAAAACCGGAATATCCGACTCATCGTGCACGACAGGCGAGGCACTTTCTGCCGCAGGCGCGTCAAAGCGCGGCCGCACACGCACCTGACCCAGCTCGGAATAGCGGCTTTCCTCGCTTTCAGGCCCGGCCGGTACTTTTTCCAGTTTCACGCGCAAACGCCGCCGACTTTCCCGCCACCACTGCACGGTCTGAAACAACAGGAGCAGGACAATGACTGCACCCAGCGTATAAAGAAGCTGCATGACTCAAGCCTTCCTTCGCAACGCTTATATCGCCGCCAGCGCGGCGGCCTCTTCCACATTTACCGACACCAGACGCGAGCAACCCGGCTCGTGCATGGTCACCCCCATGAGCTGATGCGCCATTTCCATGGCGATCTTGTTGTGCGTGATATAGATGAACTGCACATGCTCGGACATTTCTTCCACGAGGCGCGCATAGCGACCGACGTTGGCGTCATCCAGCGGCGCATCCACTTCATCCAGCATGCAGAACGGAGCCGGATTGAGCCGGAAGATGGAAAACACCAGCGCCAAGGCCGTCAAGGCCTTTTCACCGCCAGACAGCAAATGGATGGTGGAGTTACGCTTGCCGGGCGGCCGCGCCATGATGGCCACGCCAGCCTCGAGCAAATCTTCGCCGGTCAGCTCCAGATAGGCATGACCGCCGCCGAAAACCTTCGGGAAAAGCTCCTGCAAGCCCTTGTTGACCTTGTCGAAGGTGTCCTTGAACAGGGTGCGGGTTTCACGATCAATTTTGCGTATGGCGTTTTCCAGGGTTTCCAGTGCCTCACGCAGATCGGCGTCCTGGGCATCGAGATAAGTCTTGCGTTCGTTCTGCGCCTGGTATTCGTCAATAGCCGCCAGATTGATGGGACCAAGGCGGGAAATACGGGCCGAGACCTTTTCCAGATCTTCCTGCCACTGGCTTTCATTGGCCTCTTCCGGCATGGCCTCGATCACGGTCTGCAGATCAAACTGGCTTTCCACCAACTGCTCTTGCAGCGACTCGCGACGTGACAGCGCGTTCTGCCACTCCATGCGCTGGTTCTGCAGCATGTCGCGCACCTGCTGCGCCTGCTGCTCGGCTTGCTGGCGCTTGCGCTCATGCTCGCGGAATTCGTGCTGCACGGCTTCCAGATCGCGGCGCACATCGGCCAGCTCTTTTTCCACCGCCAGACGCAGCTCCAACTGCTCTTCGAGTTGCTGCTTGAATTCGCTATCCGGGTTTTCCAGTTCCAGCAGGCTTTCACGCAGGGTCTCGCGGCGCTCGGCCAGCGCGGACAGTTGCTCCTGCAAGCGGCTGATGCTCTGCGCCAGCGAGCTCTCGCGGGTGCGCAGGGCCTGCAGGGTCAGCGCCACCTGATGCGAGGCATCACGGTCGGCACGGGATCGCTGGCGGGCCAGATCCAGCGCTTCACGCGCCGCATCGCGCTCGCGCAGCAACTCATCGCGTCGGGCCGCATCACGCCCCATGACCTCAAGGGCATCCTGCAAGACCAGGCGCGACTCGGCTACCTGCTCCTGATCCAGCTTCTGCTGGGCCTGCACGTCTTCCATTTCCTTTTCGATACGGCCGGAGCGGGCATTGAACTGCTCCAGACGCACCTGCTTGGCCCCCAGCTGCGCCTGCACATCACCACGGCGACGGATCAGACCGGAGCTGTTGCGCTGGGCCTCTTCACGCGCCAGCTCAAGGGCGCGCAGGTTTTCACGGCCCTCTTCCAGCGCCGCCTGACGCTCGGCCAGCGCCTCCTCAACTTCAGCCAGTTCTTCCACCACGCGTGCCAATTCCTGCTTGCGCGCCAGCACGCCGGATTCGGAATCGTCCTGGCGGATGACGCGCAGCCAATTGGGGCCCAGCCAGAGGCCATCACGGGTGACAGCCGACTCGTGCGCGGCCAGACGTTCACGCAGGGCCAGAGCCGCATTGAGGTCTTCGCAGGCATAGACACCCGCCAGCAGTGCTGCCGTGTCCTTGCCCGTGACATGGGAGGACAGAGGTGTCCCGGCAGAACTGGTCGCATCATTTATGGTGGCACTTGCATCGAGCAGGGTGACATCGCCCTTGCCCAAGGCAGCCAACTTGTCACTCAAGCCGCCCAAGGAGTCCACACAGACGGCCTGCAGATAACGGCCGAGCACGGTTTCAACCGCACGCTCCCAGCCGGAGGCCACTTGCAGACGATCTGCCAGGCGAGGCTTGTTATTGAGACCCTGGGACTCCAGCCACGTGGTCACACCCCCCGCCTGCCCCAGTGCGGCCTGTTGCAAGGCCTCCAGCGACGCCTCACGCCCCTTGAGCGCCTGCAGCCTGGCCTTGTAACTGTCGCTTTCATTATGCAGCTGGTTGTTGCGGTCGCGCTGGGAGGCAATGCCATTGGCGGCGGCGTCCACCTTCTCCTGCACGCCCTCCAGCTCCAGCTCCACTTCTGAAAGCTGTTCATTGAGCATGGCAACTTCGTCAGCCAGGGGGCCGGCGCTGAGGGTCTTGCGCTCGGTTTCCAGGCGCTCGACACGTTCGCGTGAACGCTGGATGGCCTGCTCCATATGCTGGATCTTGGATTGTTCGACTTCCGCTTGCTGGCGGGCACCCGCAGCGGCCTGATTGAATTGCTCCCATTCCTGCTGCCAGTGCTGCATGCGCTCTTCGGCCGTGGTCAGACCAATAGCCAGCTCCTCAGCCTGAGCCTGGAACAGGGCCTGCTCCGGCTCCAGTCCCAACAGCTGTTCGCGCACATCTTCCAGCTGGGCTTCATCCAGTTGCAGATGCTCGCTGGCTTGGCTGTGGCTACGCTCAGCCTGGGCCAGATCATCCTTGAGCTGGGCGAGTCGCTCACGCTGGTGCGTCATGTTCTGCTCAAGGCGCGAAATTTCATTGCCGATCTTGTAAAAGCGGCTCTGTACCTCTGAGAAGGTGTCGGAAAGCTCGATCTGGCCTTCGCGCTGTTTCTCCAGGGCAGCATCGGCGGCGCGCTGCTCGGCAATCACGGCCTCCAGACGGATTTCCAGTTCGCGTATCAGGGTTTCACGCTGACCTACCTGGGTATCCAGTGCCTGCCAGCGCAGCGCATGAAGTTGAGCCTTAAGAAGGCGCTCTTCTTCCTTGTATTCCTTATATTTTTCTGCCGCCTGAGCCTGGCGCTGCAGATGCGAAAGCTGCTTGTCCAGCTCCTCGCGGATATCAGCCAGACGCTCCAGATTCTCACGGGTATGACGCATGCGGTTTTCAGTTTCGCGCCGACGCTCCTTGTACTTGGAGATGCCCGCCGCTTCTTCGATGTAAACACGCAACTCTTCCGGCTTGGCTTCGATCAGGCGGGAGATCATGCCCTGTTCGATGATGGCGTAGGAGCGTGGGCCAAGGCCGGTGCCCAGGAAGATGTCGGTAATGTCCTTGCGACGACAGCGTATGCCATTAAGGAAGTAGTCGGACTTGGCATCGCGCGTCACCAGACGCTTGATGGAGATTTCCGCAAACTGGGCGTACTCGCCCCCCAAGGTGGCATCAGAGTTGTCGAAAATGAGCTCGATGGACGCCTGGGCCACCGGCTTGCGTGCCGTGGAGCCATTGAAGATCACATCAGTCATGTTCTCGCCGCGCAGATTCTTGGCGGAGGACTCGCCCATCACCCAGCGCACAGCGTCGATCACATTGGACTTGCCGCAGCCATTAGGGCCGACGACAGCAGAAAGATTGGTGGGGAAGTGAGCTACCGTGGGATCCACGAAGGATTTGAAGCCCACCAGTTTGATGCTTTTCAGTCGCATGTCAGTCCCAAGGCAAACACAACGCTAGCGAAGGCCTCGCCAGCGTGGTCATACCATTTATAATTCCTTGTAAAAACAAAATCTTGGCGGATATTCTTCATGCCAAAAAACCATGCATGCCCGCCGCCATAAAACGCCGGTCCGAGTGTATCGGAAAGCCCGCCCAGCCTCCACGCAACCCGGAAAAAAGCGCCAGAGCGCAGAGGTCATACCTATCGAGATCGTAGCTGCGCATTTATTCGCAGGACTCTTGGCGGCACGGCGCCTTTGTGCGAATGAAGTCGCAGCTGCAGCAGCAAAGGCCTCAAAACGCAAACAGGTCGCCGTTATTGATAGCCTGCTTCTGCTGATAAACCGCCGCCGCTTTTTCAATCTGCGCACTGGCCATCTGCACCAGTTGGCCGGCATGTTTGGCCGCCATATCCGGCTGCCGGCGACGGCAAGCTTCAACAATGGCCTGGTACTGGGAGACCGCCTTCAATTCGTCACTCAGCAAGTGCCGCAGATGCGCGCCATAACGCTGCCAGCACAAGTCCAGGGAGTTGAACGCCATGACATAAACCTGGTTATCCGCCGCCCGCACCAGCGCCGCCCAGAAACGCTGCACGGCCTGCTGCTGATGCTCAACATCATTGGGGCGGCGGCGCATCTGGTCGATTACGGACTGCAAAGCCTCAATCTGCTCCACGCCGGCCCGTTGCGCGGCCAGCCTTGCCGCGTCCACCGCCAACGTGGCGCGCATCTCCAACAAGGAGCGCAACATGGAAAAATTGGGCAGACCACTTTCATTCACCAGCAAATCCGGCAAAAGCTCCAGCCCTGCCACCTGCTGCCATTCCTCCACCCGATTGCCGCCGCCATGCACCGTGCGAATCAGGCGCATCTGCGCCAAGCGCTTCATGGCCTCACGCACCGCTCCCCGGTTGAGTCCACGAGACTCGGCCATCTTGCGCTCAGGCTGCAGATTGGCACCCGGCGCAATGCGAGCATGAATGATGTCGCGACTGAGCTCCTCATAAAGAAGCTCGCCCAGCGGCTTGCGTTTTTGCATGGCCATAGCCATCCCTCAAAAAACCACTCGCAAAGAAAGAGAAAGTGGTCGCACCAATAATCCGTGGCAACTATAACGCAAAACCTGAGACAAACACGATCAAGCAAAGCCTGCAGATCGGGCCATAGTCCGGCTATGGACACTTGTCAGGCGGATGTCGGGCTAAAGCCCGACCTAGAACCGAAGCAGCTCCCGCAGGATAAAAGACAAGGCCGGCAAGCCTCAGCGACGATGGCGCTGGGCCCAAGCCACTTCGATCTGCTTCACCCGCATCAGCGAATCCAGCACCAGATTGCGCTGGTGCACGCAGAAATCCTCCACCAAAGCGGCAGCCTGGTCGCCTTTGCGCATGAGCACGCTGTCCACCACGCCCTTGAGGAAAGAAAAGGCCTCTTCAGCCTCGCGGCGGTCCGTGTGCAAGGCCAGGTAATAGCTGCGACGTATGGCCGGCTGCAGATCCTCCAGCACCTCCTCGATATAAGGATTGGCCGCATAACGGTAAGCCAGACGAAAGAATTCGAAGGTGGACTCGTAGAAGGCCTCCATATCATTGGCCTCCACCAGCCCCTGCAGCCGCTGTATATGGGAAACAAAGGACTCCATGTCCTGATGCCGCCAATTCTCCGCCGCCTTGCGCGCGACGAGTTGCAAGAGCATGGACACCACCTCGTAGAGACCGCGCACCTGCTGGGCCGACATCTCGGAGACGACGGCGCCACGACGCGGGTAAATCTCTATAAGACGGCGCCGAGCCAGGATAAGCAGGGCCTCGCGCACCGAGCCACGACTGACATTCAGCTCCTTGGCAATACGCAACTCCTGTATGCGTTCCCCCTCTACAAGATCTCCGGTAACGATCTGCTGGGCCAGATGCTGGGCAATCTGTTCGGAAAGACTTTCGGAAGCACGAAAACTCATGGCGAACCGTATCCTTGATGCCAGATGGAGATGACCGGAAAGGCAGGTAAAACTGATGCGGCGGCCATGCTAGCAACAGCCCCCGCCCCGCCGCCAGCGATTTGTCATTTGTTCGACAATAGGTCCGAGGGATTATGACATTGCCGGATTTCATCGCCTCCGGCCAATCCCTCATAAAAGCCAGCAGTACAAGCATGGCCAGACCCCGCAGGTGCGAATTCATTCGCACGAATAGACGGGAACCGTGCGAATTCATTCGCACCTCTATATAAGCCCGCCTGAATAAAGCCATTCGAAAAAAGCATTTTGGCTAATCAATTCAAGGCGCTATCCTTCGCGACCACAATCCGGAGAACCGCCGCAAATAGCGACGGTTGGCCAAGCCACCCGCCAGGATTCAGGATCCTTCATGTACAAATACGACGCTTATGACCAGCGCATCGTCGACGAGCGTGTCGCCCAGTACCGCGACCAGACCCGTCGCTATCTCGCCGGCGAACTGACCGACGACGAGCTCCGCCCCTTCCGCCTGCAGAACGGTCTCTACATACAGCGCTTTGCTCCCATGCTCCGTGTGGCCGTGCCTTACGGCATGCTGGAGTCGCGCCAGTTGCGCATGCTCGCCCGCATCGCCGACCAATATGACCGCGGCTATGCCCACGTCTCCACCCGCCAGAACTTCCAGTACAACTGGCCCGAACTGAAAGACGTGCCGGACATCCTGGCCGATCTCGCCAGCGTGCAGATGCATGCCATCCAGACCTCGGGCAATTGCATACGCAATACCACCACCGACCAGTTCGCGGGCGTGGTTGCCGGTGAAATCGAAGACCCGCGCCCGACCTGCGAACTGATACGCCAATGGTCCACCTTCCACCCTGAATTCGCCTTCCTGCCGCGCAAATTCAAGATTGCCGTGAATGCCCTGCCGGATGTCGACCGAGCCGCCACGGCGGTACACGATATCGGCATCTATATCGTCAACAATGAAAGCGGCGAAACCGGTTACCGCATTCTCGTCGGCGGCGGTCTTGGTCGCACGCCCATGGTGGGCAGCGTCATCAAGACCTTCCTGCCCCGTCAGCATCTGATTTCTTATCTGGAAGCGGTACTGCGCGTGTACAACCTGAATGGTCGTCGCGACAACAAGTACAAAGCGCGCATCAAGATCCTGGTCAAGGCACTCACACCCGAGGTTTTCGCCGCCAAGGTGGATGAAGAGTGGCAGCATCTGAAAGACGGCCCGCTGACGGTGCCCGCTGCCGAGTTCACCCGTCTGCAAGGCTTCTTCACCGAGCCTGCCTATGAAGCCCTGAGCGACGAGCCCGCTGCCTTTGTCGCTGCCAAAAATGAAAACCCGGCGTTTGCCAACTGGGTACAGCGCAATACGCATGCGCACAAGAAGCCTGGCTATCGCATCGTTACGCTGTCATTGAAGAAGACCGGCATTGCACCGGGTGATGTGACAACAGCACAGATGAATGCGATTGCCGATCTTGCCGACCATTACAGCTTCGGCGAACTGCGCAGCACGCACGAACAGAACATCGTGTTGGCTGACGTGAGGCAAAGCGATCTTTTTGCACTCTGGGGCGAGCTCAAACAGCTCGGCTTTGAAACCGCGAATATCGGCTTCATCACCAATATCATCGCCTGCCCCGGCGGCGACTTCTGCTCGCTGGCCAATGCCAAGTCCATTCCTATTGCTGAAGCCATACAGCGTCGCTTCGACGATATCGATGAGGTCTACAATATCGGCGAGCTGGATCTGAATATTTCCGGCTGCATGAATGCTTGTGGCCACCATCATGTCGGCCATATCGGCATTCTCGGCGTGGATAAACGCGGCGAAGAATTCTACCAGGTGACGCTGGGCGGCAATGCCGGCCACGACGCCAGCATAGGCGACATCCTTGGCCCCTCCTTTGCCGCCGAAGATATGGCCGATGTGGTTGAGGAAGTGGTCAATACCTATCTCGACCTGCGCCAGCCCGGCGAGAAATTCCTCAGCACCTACCGCCGCGTCGGCATAGAACCTTTCAAGGAGCGTGTATATGCCGAAGCTCATTAAAGACGGCGCAATTGTTGAAGACGGCTTCGTTTTCGTCAGCCCAGCCGAAGACGGCAAGCTCACATTGCCCGCCGGGCCTGTTCTGGTAAAGCTCGCCACCTGGCAAGCTCATCACGAAGCCATGCTCGCTCACCCGCATGGCAAAGGCGTGCAGCTGGCACCGGACGAGTTTGCTGAAATACTTGCCGGCGACATCGGCGCGCTCGCCTTGATTGCCATCGAATTCCCCGGCTTCGCCGATGGCCGCGGCTATTCCACGGCAGCGCTATTGCGAGGCCGCCTCGGCTTCAAGGGAGAGCTGCGCGCGGTCGGCGACGTCTTCAAGGATACGCTGTTCTATCAACAGCGCTGCGGCTTCAACGCCTTTGCCCTGAAGGAAGGGAAAAACCTGGAAGACGCCCTGGCGGCGCTGCACACCTTCAGCCACCCCTATCAGGGAAGCGCTGAAAAACCGGCGCTGCTGTTCAGAACCGCAAGCTGAGAGTCTGTAGTTGCGAATGAACTCGCAGCCACAAAATAAAAAAGGAGCCATACGGCTCCTTTTTTATTTTCAACACATACGGCGATTACTGAGCGCGAATGGTCAGGCTGTAATAGGTACTGGCAGCGGGAATGGCCATGCTCATGATGTCATTGCCACCGAACTTGAGATTACCTGTCAGTGCACGTCCCGCCGCACCACCACTGCCTACACCAGATCCTGTGGTGGCATTCGTCAAGCGACTGGCTGCCGATGCGCCTATCAATACCTTGTTGGAAATCACCAGATCAGCGCGATTCGTGCCGGCCTTGCTACCGGTATTGGGAGCAGAATCAGCATCGCTATCAGCCGCAGCACGCAACTGCAGTACGCCCTCAGTAAAAGCAAGATCACCGCTCAAGTCAGCGAAGCTGTTGTTTTGCACTTAAAACTGACCCAGGGTTTGCATCTAAAATTGACCCACCCTTTTGCGACTCAGTATACCTAGGCGCCTGTGGATAAGTCGCCTGCTTCTGC
>JACCDZ011582215.1_pt1 | contig 10618 bp, 14 predicted proteins | sample 7449551 | NCBI WGS metagenome assembly JACCDZ01 (sample SAMN15323452, study PRJNA562643) | freshwater metagenome | isolation source: river surface water | place: USA:Blue River Watershed | collected 2017-08-18
GGACAGCTCGCAACCCTTGGCAATGCCGCCCACCACCGCAGCGGCGGTGTCCACATCGCGCTTGCCGCAGGCAAAGTAGTCGAGGAAGAACAAAGGTTCAGCGCCTTGCACCAGCACGTCGTTGACGCTCATGGCCACGAGGTCGATGCCCACGGTGTCATGCATGTTCCATTCGAACGCCAGCTTGAGCTTGGTGCCCACGCCGTCGGTGCCGCTGACCAGCACAGGTTCCTTGTAGCGCTTGGGCACTTCAAACAGGGCGCCAAAGCCACCGATGCCGGCCAGCACGCCTTCGCGCATGGTTTTCTTGGCCAGAGGCTTGATGCGTTCGACCAAGGCGTCGCCAGCAACGATGTCAACGCCGGCGTCTTTGTAGGAAAGTGGGGTGTGGCTCATGGTTTCCGCCCTCTGAGGGCAAGTAAATGGGGTACGGGGGCCAATAAACGGGCTGGCAGACTAAAATCAAGGCTTATTTTAAGGGTTCACCCTGACGGTTCCCGATCCCCTCTGACAAAAGACGAGTCTCACTTGCAGCAACCTGTTCCATTTTTGATGTCCCGCCTGGCCGCATGGTGTGGCGTGGCGCTGTTGGTGGTGCTGGTTTTCTGGCTGTTGGCGCCGGTATTGGCGCCTTTCATGGTGGCCGCAGTTTTGGCGTATGTGCTCAACCCATTGGTGCTGAAACTGGTGCATGTGTCGGGTGGGCGTTTGCCTCACTTGCTGGCTGTGGTGTTGGTTGAATTGGTGGCGCTCCTGGCGTTGCTGGGCATTGTCTTGCTGCTGGTGCCGATTCTGGTGCGTGAGTGGCCCTTGCTGCAGCAGCAAATCCCCTTGTTGCTGGACAAGCTGGACGCCGCCCTCAAACCCTGGCTCGCACAAATGGGCCTGTCGGTGTCGCTCGATCTGAGTGAGCTCAAAAGCCAACTGGTTGCATATCTGAGTGCCAACCGCGAAGACTGGTGGGCACCGCTCATGTCTTCGCTCAAAGTCGGTGGCAGTGCTGCACTGGCCCTGCTGGGCTTTGCGGTGCTGGTCCCGGTGGCCTTGTTTTATTTCCTCCAGGACTGGTCAAAGATGATGCAGTCCGTGACCGACCTGGTGCCGCCTGCTTGGCGCGAGGTGTTCGACGGTTTCATGCACGAGTGCGACACCGTGCTGGGTGAGTACCTGCGAGGTCAGTTGCTGGTCATGCTGTGTTTGGCGGCTTATTACGCGCTGGGTTTGTGGCTGTTTGGTCTGGAGCTGGCGCTGCCCATTGGCATTTTTACGGGGCTGGCGGTGTTTGTGCCTTACCTGGGTTTTGGCCTGGGCTTGCTGCTGGCCTTGCTGGCGGGCTTGTTGCAGCTGGCGCTTGGCCAGGCGGTGCTCATGGTGGCGGTGGTGTTCGGGTTGGGCCAGCTGATCGAAAGTTTTGTGCTCACGCCGCGTTTGGTGGGCGAGCGCATTGGCTTGCACCCTTTGACCGTCATTTTGTCTTTGATGGCTTTTGGCCAGCTGATGGGCTTTGTGGGCGTGTTGATCGCCTTGCCCGCCAGCGCCGTGCTGCTGGTGGCTTTGCGCCGTTTGCGCTTGCGTTACCTCAGCAGCAGCCTGTACCAGCAAAACCCGCAAGACGCTGAGCGCTCCGGGACCGATCCGGCATGAAACAGCTGGCTTTGGACATCGGCTTGGCTTGCGTGCCAACGCTGGACAATTTCTTTGCGGGCCCCAACGAAGCCGCTGTGAGTCATCTGCGCTTGTGGACGGCAACGGGCACCCGTGCCCCTGTGCCCAGCTACCTGTGGGGCGAGAGTGGATCGGGCAAAACCCATTTGCTGCAAGCCGTGCACCATGCATTCCATGAGCAGGGTGCCCGCGTGGGTTGGCTGGATGCGCACACCATGAACCCGCCTGAATTCCATGACGATTGGGTCGCGGTGCTGATGGACGATGTGCACCTGTACAACTCGGAGCAGCAGCACACGGCCTTCAATTGGTTTGTCAATGCGCTCACACCCCGCATGGGCACGCCGCGCTGGGTGCTGGCTGCGGGTACGATGCCACCTGCAGACCTGAAGTTGCGCGACGATCTGCGTACGCGCTTGGGTTGGGGTCATGTTTATGCCTTGCAGGTTTTGGACGAACCCGAGCGCCGCGCTGTGCTGCGTCAGGCGGCCGATGCCCGCGGCCTGTTTTTGAGCGACGAAGTCATGTCCTACATGCTGAACCGCTTTTCGCGTGATTTGGGCAGCTTGATGCAGTTGCTTGACCACTTGGACCAATATGCTTTGCAAACGCAACGCGCTCTGACCATTCCCCTGGTACGCGCGATGCTGGAGAACGAATGAAACTTGCGCTGTTCGATCTGGATCACACGCTCTTGCCGATCGACTCGGATCACACCTGGGGTGTGTTCACCACCGAGCTGGGCTGGAACGACCCGGCTGTCTTCAACCAACGCAACGACGAGTTTTATGCACACTACCAGGCGGGCACGCTCGACATCCATGACTACGTGCGTTTTGCCACCCAGGCCGCGCGAGAGCGTGGGGCGGTCGAAGCCGCCCGTGCGCACGACCGCTACATGGACGAAGTGATTCGTCCGCGCATCACGCCTGAGGCGATGGCGCTGGTACGATCGCACCAGCAGGCCGGTGACACAGTCATGATCGTGACGGCCACCAACGAGTTCGTGACCCGTCCGATTGCCCAAGCCTTTGGCGTGAGCGAATTGATCGCGGTGGAGCTGGAACGCGACGCCACAGGCTGGATCACCGGTGAGATCAAAGGCACGCCCTCGTTCCGTGAAGGCAAAGTCACCCGTGTGGCGCAGTGGCTGGCCGGCCAAGGCCTGGCTTGGGGCGATGTGGAGATGAGTTTTTACTCCGACTCCATGAACGACCTGCCACTTTTGGAAAAAGCCCACCATCCGGTGGCAACGAACCCTGACGCTCGGTTGCGTCAGCTGGCCACAGCGCGTGGCTGGCGCATCCTCGAACTGTTTCAAGAATGATCAAGAAATTCATCACCAAGCTGCTGGGCAAACCGGCTGGCAGCAACAAGCCGAGTTTCGGCCGTCGCACCGAAGTGCCCGCATCGGTGCACCGCATCGACCCGAATCTGGTGGACGAACGCGCCATCCACGTGACACGTACCTTGCAGCAAGCGGGCTTTGAAGCCTACATCGTGGGCGGCGCTGTGCGCGATTTGCTGCTGGGTTTGAGACCCAAGGACTTTGACGTGGCCACCGACGCCACGCCCGAGCAGGTCAAAGGCCTGTTTCGCCGCGCCTTCATCATTGGCCGCCGCTTTCGCATCGTGCACGTGGTTTATGGCCGAGGTCGTGACAACGAAGTGATCGAGGTCTCCACCTTCCGTGCCTATCTGGACAATGCGGCCGCCGAGCAGGTCAAGGGCAATGAGCGCACCAGCAAGCGCCAACTCGAAGGCATCCAGCACGCCGTGGATTCGAGTGGCCGGGTTTTGCGAGACAACGTCTGGGGCCCGCAAGACGAAGACGCCACGCGCCGTGACTTCACCGTCAATGCCATGTATTACGACCCTGAAACCCAGATCGTGGTGGATTACCACGGCGGCATTCAGGACGCGAAAAAGCACACCTTGCGCATGATCGGTGATCCGGCCACGCGCTACCGCGAAGACCCGGTGCGCATCATCCGCGCCGTGCGCTTCGCGGCCAAGCTCAGCCCGCTGGGCTTCAAGCTCGAATCCAAAACCGCCAAACCACTGGTCGAAGCCGCTACTTTGCTGGCCGATGTACCGCAAAGCCGCTTGTTTGACGAAATGCTCAAGCTCTTGCAGACCGGTCATGCGTTGGCCTCGATCGCGCAGCTCAAGCACTTGGGGCTGGCCAAAGGTATTTACCCGCTGCTGGATGTGGTGGTCGAACGCGCTGACAGCGATTTCGTGAAAGCCGCCCTGGCCGACACCGACCGCCGCGTGGGAGAGGGCAAGCCGGTAGCGCCGAGTTTCTTGCTGGCCTGCGTGCTGTGGGCCGATGTGCGTGACGGTTGGGCTGCACGCCTGGCGCGCAAGGAACACCCGTATCCTGCTTTGCAGGATGCGATTGACGAGGTCTTCGATGCCCGCATTGGCGATGTGTCGGGTCGCGGCAAGCTGGCCGCTGACATGCGCGAGATCTGGATGATGCAGCCCCGCTTTGAAAAGCGCGTGGGGGCCACGCCTTTCAGCTTGGTGGAGCAAGCCCGTTTCCGCGCAGGCTTTGACTTTTTGCGTCTGCGTGCCGACGCGCAGGAAGTGGACGACACCTTGGCCGACTGGTGGCAAGAGTTCAGCATGGCCAGCGACTCGGAACGCGAAGACCTGGTTCAGGCCGCCAAGGCCGAGCAACAAGCCAAACCTCGTGTGCGTCGTGCACCCAGGCCTGCAGGCGAGGGCGCGTCGCCCCGTGCTGCAGCCGTGAAGTCGGCGCCTGAATCCGATGCCGATGTGCCGCCATCTGGCGATGATGGTGCACCCAAAAAACGCCGTCGCCGTCGTCGCAAGCCCGGCAGCGGCGCTGAGCCAGGCGCTGACAGCGCCGAATAAAGCGGCGCTGGCCCCATGCTTGCAGACCGTGAACCCGTGACCGCTTACGTGGCGGTGGGCGCCAATCTGGGGGATGCTTGGCACACCGTGCAAGCCAGCATGGAGGCACTGGGGCATTTGCCCGGCACGTGCAGCACGGGCTGCTCCCGTTTGTACCGCACCGCCCCGCACGAGGCCAAGGGGCCTGATTTCATCAATGCGGTGGTTCGGCTGCAGACGCGATTGACGGCGCCTGAACTGCTGGATGCCTTGCAGGATATGGAAACTCAGGCCGGGCGCTTGAGGCCTTACCAAAACGCACCGCGCACGCTCGATCTGGACGTGCTCTTGTATGGTCAGGCTCGCATGGACAGCCCGCGTCTGACGCTGCCGCACCCGCGCATGTGGGGGCGGGCCTTTGTGTTGTATCCCTTGGCCGATCTGGCGCCTGATCTGGTCTCGCCCGCACATTGGGCCAGCGTAGCCGGACAAAGCATTGAGCCCATCTCGGAGCTACTTCCATGACGTTCTTCACCAGCTTGCCCGTGGCGCTGCAGACGGTATTGCTGCTGTTGACCAGCAATGTGTTCATGACCTTTGCCTGGTACGGCCACCTGCGCAACATGTCGGCCGCGCCCTGGTATGCGGCGGCTTTGGTCAGTTGGGGCATTGCGCTGTTTGAATACCTGTTCCAGGTGCCTGCCAACCGGATTGGTCACACCGAGTTCAGCGTGGGGCAGCTCAAAATCATGCAGGAAGTCATCACGTTGGCCGTGTTTGTGCCTTTTGCCGTGTTTTACCTGAAGGAGCCCTTCAAACTGGACTACCTTTGGGCCGCCTTGTGCATGGTGGGCGCGGTTTATTTCATTTTCCGCGCCGCCTGACATCTCCAGCCCTTGAAAGGGTGACAAACGGTTAAACTCGCCGCTGTCATGCGGATGTCATATTCGCTCTTTCAAGTCCTCAGGAGTCCCCCATGCTGTTTGGCAAGTTGCTGCCCAAAGAAGGCAATTTCTTCGAACTCTTCAACCAACACGCCGAACGGACCGTTGAAGCGGCTCGTGCGTTCTCGAATTTGGTGGCCAATTACAGCGATTTGCACCTGCGCGAGAAATACAACCGCGATGTGGACAATGCCGAGCACGCAGCAGACCGCGTGACGCAGGAAGTCAACCGCCTGATCCACACCACCTTCATCACCCCGATCGACCGCGAGCAAATCCATGCCCTGATCAACCTGATGGACGATGTGGCCGATCTGATCCAGGACTCAGCTGAAACCATGGCGCTGTATGACGTGCGCCACATGACCGAAGAAATTTCCCGCTTGACCGATCTGTCGGTGCGTTGCTGCGAACGCGTGCAAGACGCGGTCAAATTGCTGGCCCGCATTGGCGAGCCAGCTGTGGCCGAGTCGGCGCTCAAAACCTGTGAAGAAATTGACCGTCTGGAGTCCGATGCGGATCGCGTGATGCGCAGCGCCATGAGCAAGCTCTTCCGTGACGAGCCCGATGTGCGCGAGATCATCAAGCTCAAGGCCATCTACGAATTGCTGGAAACCATCACCGACAAGTGCGAAGACGTGGCCAACCAGATCGAGGGCATCGTCCTCGAGAACTCCTGATCTGACGCAGGAATCGGACGTATGGAAAACGTACAAGCCGCCTTGTGGGTGGTGATCTTGCTGGTCGCCCTGGCGCTCATTTTCGACTTCATGAACGGGTTTCATGATGCGGCCAACTCGATCGCGACCGTGGTCTCCACGGGCGTTCTCAAACCCACCCAAGCGGTGGTGTTTGCCGCCTTCTTCAACTTTGTGGCCATCTTCATCTTTCACTTGAGTGTGGCGGCGACAGTGGGTAAGGGCATTGTTCAGCCTGGTGTGGTCGATACGCATGTGGTGTTTGGCGCTCTGGTGGGCGCCATCACCTGGAACGTGATCACCTGGTATTACGGCATTCCCAGCTCATCTTCGCACGCCCTGATCGGTGGCATTGTGGGGGCTGTGATCGCCAAGTCCGGTGCAGGTTCGCTGGTGTCTGCGGGCATTCTCAAGACCGTTGCCTTCATTTTCGTGTCGCCCTTGTTGGGCTTTTTGCTCGGCTCGCTCATGATGGTGCTGGTGGCCAACATCTTCCGCCGTGCGCGTCCTTCCAAAGTGGACAAATGGTTCCGTCGTTTGCAGCTGGTGTCCGCTGGTGCTTACAGTCTGGGCCACGGCGGTAACGATGCACAAAAGACGATTGGCATCATCTGGATGATGTTGATTGCTACGGGTTATGCCTCGGCTGCGGACACTGCGCCGCCTACTTGGACGGTCATTTGCTGCTACATGGCCATTGGTCTGGGCACCATGTTTGGCGGCTGGCGCATTGTGAAAACCATGGGGCAGAAAATCACCAAGCTCAAACCGGTCGGTGGCTTTTGTGCTGAGACCGGTGGTGCCATGACCTTGTTCCTGGCCACTGCCTTGGGCATTCCCGTGTCGACCACGCACACCATCACGGGTGCCATCGTGGGCGTGGGTTCTACTCAGCGCGCCAGCGCTGTGCGTTGGGGTGTCGCGGGCAACATCGTCTGGGCTTGGGTGCTGACCATTCCCGCCAGCGCTTTTGTGGCAGCGATCGCTTACTGGGTCAGTTTCCAGGTGTTCGTTTGAACCTGGTCTGCGCTTGAACTGAAAAGGCGTCCAACAGGACGCCTTTTTTGTTTTATTGGCTGATCAGCCGGGCTTGTTCGATTTGGTATTCAAAGTACATCTGAAAGCTGAAAGCCAGACTGGACATCAAGATCGCAGTGCCGATCAACAAAGATGTGGCAATGCCAACGACCGTGAGCCAGTTGGTTTGTCCGGCGGCCGCGTCGGCAGCGCTTTGAGGGTTGAATTTGGCATTCCACTTTTCCACAGGCATCAGGCCGTAGACGATGGCCGTGAGTGCGCAGCCAGCGATGGTGAAGCCCAAACAAGGAATCAACACCCAACTCAACTGGTCGTCCAGGCCAAAGGCCTGCACCCGTTGGATGCCATAAATGCCCATCGCTGTCGGCACGGGCAAGAGCCAGCCCAGCATGTCGCCCAAGCCCTTGAGGTAAAAGCGGTGCAAGCCCAGAGGGCCACCCCAAAAAGTGAGCCAGGTGGCCAGTGTTTTGTTTTTCATGGTGTGATTATTGCGGAGGTGTGCTGTCGCCAGCGCCCAAGGCCTTTTCCATCATCACCACATCCAGCCAGCGGTCAAACTTCCAGCCGCAAGATCGGAGCACCCCCACATGACTGAAACCGACAGACCGGTGGACACCGATGGAGCCCGCATTGGCCGAATCGCCAATGACAGCCAGAAATTTGCGCACACCGGCACGCTCTGCGTGGGCGCACAACTCGGTCAATAAAGCCTTGCCCAGCCCCTTTTGGTGGGCATCGGGGGCCATGTATATCGAGTCTTCGGCTGAAAAACGATAGGCTGGGCGTGGCTTGAACCAGTTGCAGTAGGCAAAACCCAGCACTTGTCCGTCATCTTCCACCACCAGGTAGGGCAGGCCTTTGGCCAGCACATCGGTACGGCGGGCGGCCATGTCGGCCTCGGTGGGCGGATCGATCTCGAAAGTGCCCGTGCCATGCAGCACATGGTGACGATAAATGGCGGTGATGGCCGCGATGTCTTCGTCGCGGCTGGGTCGTATCAAGGGCATTTGCGCTCCCGTTGTATAATGGTGGGCTTTTCAGTGTGTCACTGGCCGGGTGGCCAGTTGCGTGTCTCAAACGCTGGAAGAAAACGGGTGTCTCGGCAATTGTTCCGAAGCCATCCAACCACCCAAGGATAAATCATGGTTGTTATTCGTCTGAACCGCGGCGGCTCTAAAGCGCGTCCTTTCTTCAACATCGTCGTCGCCGACAAGCGTGTGCGTCGTGATGGCCGCTTCCTGGAGCGCATCGGTTTCTACAACCCCACAGCTCGCGGTGGCGAAGAAGGTCTGCGCATTGCCCAAGACCGTCTGACCTACTGGAAGAGCGTTGGCGCTCAGGCTTCTCCCACCGTGGAACGCCTGATTCGTCAAGCTGGCAAAGCAGCAGCCTGATCGGCTGATGTCGGCCATGCGTCCACCTCTGGAGACAGCGGCACTGCCCGCTGACGCCATCGAAGTTGGGCGCATCGCTGATGCCTGGGGCATCAAAGGCTGGTTCAAGGTCTTGCCCCACAGCGCCTCGCCCGAGGCGCTTTTTTCTTCCAAGCGCTGGTTCTTGCTGCCGCCTGATCGGCCCATGAAACCCAAGCGCCCCACGGAAGCTGCAGCGGCCAAGTCTGACGCCGCTGCATGGACTGAACCTTTGCTCTTGCGCATCAAGGAGTCCAAAGACCACTCCGACACCATCGTGGCCACGGCTCACGACATTGATGACCGCAATGCCGCAGAGGCCTTGCGTGGTGCCCGCATTTTTGTGCCTCGCTCGAGCTTTCCCACAGCCGCCGATGGCGAGTACTACTGGGTGGACCTGATTGGCCTGCAGGTGGTCAACCGCGAAGGCATCGTCCTGGGTGAAGTGCGCGACCTCATGTCCACTGGTCCGCAGACCGTGCTGGTGATCGAAGCCGCACCCGAAGCCGAAGACGGTAAACCCGTCGAGCGCATGATCCCCTTTGTGAGTGCGTTTGTGGATGGCGTCGATCTGCCTGGCCGACGCATCACCGTTGACTGGCAGCCCGACTATTGATGGTCCCCGGCCGTGGAGGGCCACATCCATGCGCTTTGACATCATCACGCTGTTTCCCGAATTGTTTGCACCGTTTTTGACCAGCGGCATCACGCGTCGTGCCTATGAAGGCGGTTTGGTCGATGTGCATCTGTGGAACCCCCGTGACCACGCTGAAGGCAATTACCGTCGGGTGGATGACCGCTCCTTTGGTGGCGGCCCGGGCATGGTCATGCTGGCCGAGCCCTTGTTCAAAACGCTCAGCGCCATCCGTACCGACCGTAACGAGACCAAGCCAGCCCCCTTGGTGCTGTTTTCGCCCATCGGGCAGGCCTTGAACCACAATGCTGTGGCCAAGTGGTCGCAAAGCGCTGGCGCTGTGCTGCTGTGCGGGCGCTACGAAGGCGTGGACCAACGCTTCATTGATCAATACGTGGATCTGCAGATCAGCCTGGGTGACTTCGTGCTGTCTGGCGGTGAAATCGCCGCCATGGCTTTGCTGGATGCGGTGGCCCGTTTGCAACCCGGCGTGCTCAATGACGAAGGCAGCCACCAGCTCGACAGCTTCAACCCGGCGCTCGATGGTCTCCTGGACAGTCCGCATTACACCCGTCCCGAGGTATGGCAAGGCCATGCCGTGCCGCCTGAGTTGATGTCCGGGCACCATGCCCACATTGAGCGCTGGCGACGTGAACAAAGCCTGCGCTTGACGGCGCAGCACCGTCCAGAGCTGCTGCTCCAGGCGCGTCACGATGGCCGCTTGAGTCGTCAGGACGAGGCTTTTTTGAAGCATCTGCCTCCGGCAGTTGAGTGACAACTGCGCTCTTGGCCTGGGTGTGTTGGGCGGTTCAACCAATGTGCTGGGGCAAGCGGTGGACTTGAAGCCGCAAAAAGTTATAATGGTGGGCTTTTCGATCCTCTACCCGCCGCGATCTGGTTCCAGTTGTGCACATGATGCCCAGCGCTTACAACACAGAACGCCCCTTGTGCAGCGAGGCATGATCGGACGGAGTTCAAAAAATGAATTTGATTCAAACTCTTGAGCAGGAAGAAATTGCCCGTCTGGGTAAAGTGATTCCTGAATTTGCCCCCGGCGACACCGTGATTGTCAGCGTGAATGTGGTTGAAGGTAGCCGCAAACGCGTCCAGGCTTACGAAGGCGTCGTGATTGCCAAGCGCAATCGTGGTCTGAACAGCGGCTTCACAGTGCGCAAGATCTCCAGCGGCGAAGGCGTGGAACGTACGTTCCAGACCTACAGCCCTTTGATCGCCAGCATCGAAGTCAAGCGTCGTGGTGATGTTCGCCGCGCCAAGCTGTACTACCTGCGTGACCGCAGCGGCAAGTCGGCACGTATCAAGGAAAAGTTGCCTCAGCGCAAAGCAGCCCCAGTGGCCGCTGCGTAA
>JACCDZ012019244.1_pt1 | contig 10618 bp, 7 predicted proteins | sample 7449551 | NCBI WGS metagenome assembly JACCDZ01 (sample SAMN15323452, study PRJNA562643) | freshwater metagenome | isolation source: river surface water | place: USA:Blue River Watershed | collected 2017-08-18
ATGGTAAACGTTTATACTCGCCTGTCAACATTTTTGAGCGCAAAAAAGAAAAACCCCGGCGGACCTAGGGCGGAGTGTCGCCGGGTTTCGTCGGATTGACGTTGGCCGGACTGACTGAGTCAGTTAGCTTTCTGGCGCTGAGATCTGAGAATGGCATCAATCGTTTCGGTCGACAGTCCGATCAGGTTTCCCAAGGTATGTAAAAAATCTTTTTGCTGTTGAATGAACAGGTCCCAAAAATTTTTTTCTTGTTCTTGCTCCAGTGCCGTGGTGCCTGATATGACCTTCTCCTCAATCTGTTCTTGAACACTCATGCACTGCAGAAGAAAAGTCACAAATAGCTTACTGTTATGAGTTTGTATAACCTGCTCGACTCTCGGTTCGGGTACAGCTCTACCGGAGAGTATCTCGGCTTGTTTCGCGTAAATTTCCGCCAGGGCTTGCTGGTGTAACTCACTTTCGAGTTTTATCATTGCGAACCTCCTTTGTCTGCTCGTATTGTAACACATTTGTAGAATAATTCAATATTTGTGCGTCGGCGTTCGCTTTCGCGTATAATAGTGAAACTTTATGGCCTCGGGTGATGCAGTTGAACAGATTAAGCAACGGCTAACAATCGTTGATGTGGTTTCAAGCTACGTTGAGCTCCATCCCGCGGGGAAGAATATGAAGGGGAAGTCGCCGTTTACGAATGAGCGGACACCTTCCTTTTACGTATCGCCGGACCGCGGGATGTACTACTGCTTTTCCTCATCTCAAGGTGGCGACATGTTTACCTTCATCGAAAAAATGGAGGGAGTCGATTTCAAGGGTGCACTTAAGATTTTGGCCGAGCGGGCGGGAGTTGAACTCGTAGCGCAAGACCCACAAAAGAAAACGGAGCGCGAGCGGACGTTTGATGTACTTGAAGCAGCTACCGTTTTCTATACTGACTACTTAGCCAAAAAGAATGCTGCCTTGGAGTACCTCTCGGCACGGGGGGTGAAACCGGTAACCATCGCCAAGTGGCGCATTGGGTATGCTCCGGGCCCGGACGCGCACGGCTGGCGTGAAGCTAAACAATACCTGGAAGGGAAAGGCTACTCCTCGGCTGAGGTGGCGCGGGCCGGGCTGAGTAAGGGAGCCGATGCCGGCAAAGAACCATACGATGTATTCCGTGACCGAATCATGTTTCCAATTTGCGATGCCTCGGGGCGCGTCGTCGGTTTTTCTGGTCGCCTTTTGAGTAAGGATAGTGACGCACCCAAGTATGTCAACTCACCCGAGACCGAGCTCTTTAATAAGTCTGAAGTCTTATTTGGGTACGACAAGGCCAAGCAGAGTATCCGCGGCATGGACTTTACGCTCATTGTCGAGGGGCAGTTTGATGTGGTGATGAGTCATCAAGCTGGCTATACCAATACCGTAGCAGTTTCTGGTACAGCGCTCACACCCCACCATGTGACGCTTCTACAACGCCTTTCTAATCGCGTGGTGCTAGCACTGGATAACGATAAAGCCGGTATTGCGGCAGTGAAACGGGCAGCCGACCTCATGCTTGCACGCGGGATGGATGTAAAAGTAGCAAAGATGGAGGGCGGAAAAGATCCGGCTGACATGGTGGTCCATGATGTTGCAACGTTTAAGCACTGTATCGGCCACGCAGGGCATGTGATCGATTACCTCCTCGATATTCTGGAGCACGAGAGCAAAGACGATCGCACGTACAAATTGCGTGCACGTGAAGAAGTATTGCCGTACGTGGTAAAGATCCCTAACCACATTGATCAAGAACACTTTGAACAGCGCATTGCCGAGCGACTCAAGACGACTAAGGAAGCAGTGCATACTGAAGTTGAGCGTTTGCGGGCAAAATTAGAAACTCAAACAGTTGTTGGAAAGCACGTGGTGCAAGTTGATCATCCTATGACCACACCCCGAGCTACTACCAAAGAGCGGCTCGATAGGCAGCGTGTTGAACTCCTCGGTTACCTCGTGGTAATAGCTGATTTAGTAGAATCACCGGTAGCTACCAAGGTCCACGAGGTGGTCCTGACCGTGACCGGTACGCCAACGCATGCGCATAAGGAGGTGTTGCCCCCCGAGATGGTTAGTCAGCTTTTGTTTACACTCGAGGATCAGATACAGAAAATACCTAAAGCGCAGCTGCGAGCTGACATTGCTCACGCGGCCGAAGCTTTCGCCCGCCGCACTTACCAAGATGCGTTGCGCCAGCTGCGGATTGAGCTTGATCGGATTGAGGCAGCGGGGGAGGAAAGTTCGACAATTTTGCGCCAGATGAGTGACATTCAGCAAAAAATAGGTGCTACGCAGTACCTTCCAGAAGACTTTGCCTAGGTGCGGAAAATGTCTGGACAATTCTAGCTTTTACTATATAGTACTCCCATTATGGCAGCCAAACAGGCACCGAAAAAAACCGTAAAAAAAGCGGCCAAAAAAGCCGCTCCTAAGGCAAAGAAACCAGTAGCTACGAAAGCACGAAAGCAACGTGCACCAGCTAAAAAAACTACAGCCAAAAAGACCCCCGTAAAGAAGGTTGCAGAGAAGAAACCAGCAGTGAAGCAGACCAAGAAGCCGGCTGCTAAAAAAGTAGCTAAGAAGGTCACCAAGTCCGTAGCGAAGAAAGTAGTGGTCAAGAAGCCAGTCGCACCAGTGCTTCCGAGCAGGAGCCAAAAAATCTTTGATGCTAAGGCGGCTGATCTCATGAAGCTCGGCCGAGAGCGTGGGTACATTACCTACGACGAGATTTTGAAGTACTTCCCACAGATCGAGAAGGACGTTCACTTTCTCGATGGTCTCTACGAAAAGTTTGAGATTGCTGGTATCGACGTTCTTTCCTCTGACGGCATGCTCGGTGCTGACCCATCGATCGAAGTCTTAGAACGCAAGAATGCCTATAAGCGAGGTGACTCAGGGTTCGATTCAATCCAAATGTACCTCCGTGAGATCGGACAGTACCCGCTTTTGACAGCGCAGCAGGAGCGCGATCTTGCCGGACGTATCTTGAATGGCGATGAGGAAGCGCGTAATCTGTTAGCCCGGGCTAACCTCCGCTTGGTAGTTTCTATCGCCAAGAAGTACGTCGGCCGCAGCCCTGATCTCACGCTGCTCGACTTGATCCAGGAGGGGAACCTTGGCCTCTTTAAGGCAGTTGATAAGTTTGACCACCTCAAGGGCTTCAAGTTTTCAACGTACGCAACGTGGTGGATCCGCCAAGCAATCACCCGTGCGCTAGCTGACCAAAGTCGCACCATCCGTATCCCAGTCCACATGGTTGAGACCATGGCGAAGTACAAGCAGGTGTCGCGCCGTCTCGCTCAAGACCTAGGGCGTGATCCAATGCCGGAAGAGATTGCCACTGAAATGGGTGTTGAGGTTGATAAGATCTATCAGATCGAGAAGATCAGCCAGGACACGATCTCGCTTGAGCTGCCGATTGGTGATGATGACGACCGCTCTCGACTCTCTGATTTCATTTCAGACGAAAAAATGATCTCACCGGACCAAGAAGTCGCGCACAGTATCTTGACTGACCAGATACTTGAGATCCTCGACTCACTCTCGGAGAAGGAGCGGAAGATCCTTGAGATGCGGCACGGACTCCTCGACGGAACCTATCACACGCTCGAAGAGGTAGGGAAGGAGTTTGGGGTAACGCGCGAGCGTATTCGCCAGATCGAAGCCAAGGCGCTTGAGAAGATTCGCCAGCACGACAAGGCGCGACGCTTAAAATCATACTAGGAGATATACACTGCAGCCGGGACGCTATGCGTCCCGACTGCTTTGTATTTGTTACAATATGGTATCGTATGCAGCATCGTCATGTTCTTTTACTGGCGCTCGTCGTAACCTATTACGGAGTCGCTACATTCGCGCTCGCCACGCTCGACGCAGGTTTACTGGTGACTGCTGTGGTGCTCTTCGGGCTGCCTGCATTAGTCTTGTCGCACTTCACGCTAGCGCCAGCTGCTGTACTGGTGTCGGTAACACTTCTCGGGTTGGGTATGGCGACGATCCTTGAAGGGGTCGCGCACCTGTACGGTCTCTGGTATAGCCTTGGCATCACTGAGATTCGCCTGTTTGGGGTACTACCGGTTGAAATGATAGCCGCCCTGACGCTCCAGGTACTCGCGCTGGCTCTCCTCTACGAAGTGCTCTTCGACGACGGTGCATACACACAAAAAAGCGCCTATGAGCGAAGCGGTTTCTTTTTGGCGTTCGGTATTGCTGCAATCGGATTGGTCGTACTGCACGAGTACGTTGCGCCAACACTCATGCTCACGCACTCCTACCTCTGGCTCATCGGTAGTCTTCTAGCAGCGAGCGTCTTGATGCTCATGCTGCACCGCGAGTTCAGTATTCCATTTCTCGACCGCGTCGTTGATTTTAGCCTCATCGCTGCGATGCCAGGGGCAATATCCCTATGGCTGGCCGCACACAATGTTCACAAGGTCTTTGCGCTAGAAAACGAATACCTCGATATGGTTTGGCTGTTTGGTCAATCAGTACCACTTGAGGAATTGATACTCCTCTTCGTGATTCCGTTTTTTGTTGCTGTCACGTACGAGCTGTATCTCGATGATCGAACTTGAGTGTCGCTATTTTTGGTGTAGGTAGCGGCCGAGAATATGCTTGAGGCCTTGGCGAGAGATCATGCCGATTGGCCGGTCGTCGTGGTCAACGACAGGGATACGGCCGCGGGCATGGGCAATGGCAATGGCAGCCACCTCCATGAGCGAGGAGTCTGGGTGAACGCTGTCGAAGTCAGAGGACATAAAGTCAATGACTGGCTTATCCTGCGCAGCTTTCAGTGCCTGCGCAAATGTAGCTTCGTCCTTGATAACATCAAACGCACTGTCGCCGTCTAGATTCATGGGTACAATTCCATCGAAGAGATCGGAGACACTCACCTCACCAACTAAAATGCCATCATCGTCAGTTACGAGTAACGTGTTCGTGTGCGCAGTGAGCATCAATTCGAGTGCTTCGCCAAGCGTAGTGTACTCGGAGATGGTCACAGCTTCTTTAGTGATATCCTTGAGTTCCATACCTCCTAAGTATACGCCGCTTTGATGGCGGTGCAAGAAAAACGGCTGGCCCCGGTACGGGGCCAGCCGTTTTAAACAAGAACTGCTAGGCACGCCGCATTTCTTCTTCGAGCGTTACTTTGAGCTTCGGTGTGATAAGTTCGCGATCGTAGAGCTCTTCGAGCGTATTGGCTTCAATACGGTGTACGCCACGAATCGCAAGCATTTCTGCGATCGGTGCGGTTGTTGTTGCGTGCTCTCCAGCAAATTCCTCCATCTTTGCCTGCGACTGCTCTTTGAATGTGGCGTAGAGAGACACGACGTGGTCAAATGCCGGCGTCGTAAAAATATCCCGCACATGATTCTGATCGATTGCAGTAAGCTCTTTTACCACTTTGCGTGAAAGGATGACCTGTGCTCGGTAGTATATGTAGAGATTGGCAATTTTTTCGGCTGGTGTCATAGGGGTGAAAAGGCTACGGATCCAGATGGCCATGTGCTCGAATATATCTTTGCCGTCAGTGTGGAGCGACATGTTCGGCGCTAGGTTACCCTGCTCGATGGCTTCGTACTGTAGCTGGAGCTTGCCCATGAGTCGACGGTAGACCGCCTCATTGACTTCTTCGTGGTGGTAGAGCTCTTTGAGGTGTCGCTTCTCGATGCCAATGGCAAAGAGTCTCAGTACCCGGTGTGCCAGCTGCTCTGGGGTGCTCCCTAGTTTGGCGACGTTGCTGCACGCGGTAGCAAAGTCTTGCTGGTGCGCGACGCGGAGTCGATTGGCAGCGTCAGCGCTGATGTAGCCGCGTTCAGTGTAGCGCAGCAATCGGTCGGCTACCTCGTGGTGTATGAGTGCTTTGGCTTCCTCGTATTCTACCAATTCAATGCTCGTCAACGCGTCGAGCTTGAGCCGGCGCATGAAGCCACGAATGGTGGTGGCTTTTATGAACAAGGTCGCGAAAATGCAACCCACCGTAATAGCGAGCATGAAATCACGAATTGACATATCGTAGGTCCAGCCCGGCACTGTTGTAGTAGCGGGGATGAGGAGCACCATGGTCACTGCGAGTGCGCCACGGAGCGACCCCCAGGAAAGGAGGTGTTGCCATGCCCGCGGAATTTGCTGCTCTTTTTTGACCCATGCGTTGTAGGCTTCGACCGTCGGGTAGATTGACAGGGCACGGCCTACTGCTACTACGATGATGGTGACGAGAATGACGCCGATCATCTCGCCATTGAAGATCGGAGCGTGGATGAATAGGATACCGATCAAAATGAAAATGAGGGAGTTGGCCATGAACGCAAGCTGGCCCCAGAGGTTCTCCACAAACTCCTCAGCTTTTGGATGGATCTTCGCCCGCCCGTAGTTGCCCATAACGAGTGATGCAACTGTGGTAGCAATGATCGGAGAGAGGGGCAGCTCGAAGTTTCCTATGTGGAGATGATGTGAAATCATTTCTGAAAGAATGAAGGTGGTGTGGGCTAGTACGATCGTGAGTGTGATGCTGGCAATTTCGCTCTCTCTCGTGTAGCCAACCAGCTTCGAAAAGAGGCCACCCATGATAAGCCCAAAGAAGACACCTCCAATCATCATAGACGTAAATGCGACAGTTCCCTCAATGATGGTTTCGGTTCCATGGAAACCAAAGAGGACAACTTCGAGCACTACGAGGAAGAGCGCTACTGCGGTAGCGTCATTAAAGAGACTTTCACCCTCAAAGATCAGCGAGAGGCGACGCGGTGCACCAAATTCTTTAAAGAGGGCGAGTACGGCGACGGGATCGGTCGCCGAGATGAGCGCTCCAAAAAGTAGCGCAACGATGAGTGGAATGGAGATACCAAAGAACGGAAAGAGGTAAAACAGTGCGAACCCAATCGCTACAGTCGATACCAGTAAACTTATGATCGATAAAATGAGAATAGGTACAGTATCTTCGATCATTCGTCGTGCGTTGATGTTGTAGGCAGATTCAAAGATAAGTGTCGGCAAGAGCAGGTAGAAGAGTAATTCGGGCGTGAGTGTGAACTCATTAAAAAAACTAAAACCTGGTACACCAACGTGCGCCGCTGCACCGAGGATAACACCAACAATAACGAGAAAAACGGTGTGCGGCAATCCGACGCGCTTGGCCCAGAATACCGCAAAACTAGACAATCCAAGCATGGCAAAGATGGCTAAAGTAGCTGGGGCAGTGAGCATAAGATCTTTAATTTACAGATAACAGGCCGCCACTATACTCTTTTGGACAGCTCGCCGCAAGAGCTAAAAATGCTATACTCGGGATATTATGCAAAGAGCACGGGAGTCTAGCCTACGGGCAGCATTTAACGAGGCGTACGCTGCGTTAAATACCGCCCAAAAGCGCGCTGTCGATACCGTAGAGGGCCCTGTCATGGTCATTGCTGGGCCTGGTACCGGCAAAACACAGATTCTCACACTGCGCATTGCGAATATACTCCTTACAACTGACACTGCTCCCGAGAATATTCTGGCACTCACGTTTACCGAATCTGGCGCCGGTGCCATGCGTGAGCGCTTGCGCTGCTACTTAGGGGCAGCTGCGTACCGCGTACCGGTGTACACGTTTCATGGCTTTGCTGACCATCTCATACGTCAGTACCCAGATGCGTTTCCACGCATCATCGGCAGTCGACCAGCTGGAGATATCGAGAAAATATCTATCGTCGAAAGCATTCTCGATAACCCAGCGATAAAAGTTTTACGCCCAAGCGGCAATCCAACCTACTACGTCGGCGCTCTCCTTCGACAGTTTAGCGAGCTGAAAAAAGAGTACGTGCGCCCCGACGACTTCGCACACATTATTGCTGAGCAAGAAGCCAAACTTCGCGACATACCTCAGTTCCATGAGAAGGGAGCGCACAAGGGTAAGGTGCGCGGCGAGTACCTAAAACTATCTGATACCATTGGGAAGAATCGGGAGGCTCTCTTCGTCTATCGTCAGTACGAGGCAGTGCTCCGGACTTTGAAACGCTACGATTTTGAGGACATGATCTCCGAGGCAGTGAGCGCGCTTGGCGAACGTGAGGAGCTGTTGCTCCAGGTGCAGGAGCAGTACCAGTACGTCCTGGCCGATGAGCACCAGGATGTCAATGGTGCACAGAACCGCCTCCTTGAACTACTCGCTTCGTACCACGACTCTCCAAATATATTTGTCGTCGGTGATGAGAAACAAGCTATCTACCGTTTCCAGGGTGCCTCGCTCCAGAACTTCCTCTACTTCCAAGATAGGTTTCGCGGCACAGAGATCATTGAGTTGACCGAAAATTACCGCTCCGGACAAGCTATTTTAGATGCTGCACATAGTCTCGTTACGGTTGATGACCCAGAGCTGATGCGATTGCGGGTGCCGCTGGCAGCCGCCTCAAACAAGGCGGCAGTGGTTGATACTCGTAGCTTCTCGCACCAAGCGATTGAGGATTCATGGGTAGTTGGCGAAATCACTAGTGCTACTGTGGCCGGCACTGCACCAGAAGAAATCGCTGTGATCGTGCGTACGAATCGTGAAGTCGAATCGTTTGCTGCGTTGCTGCGGAAAGCTGGTCACACGGTTGCAGCTTCTGCAGATGGCGACATTCTCGTCCACCCGATCACGCAAGCAATCGAGTCGCTGATCGCCGCCGTACTGACGGATCGGGATGAAGCAGCGCTGTTTTCCGTTCTGCACGGCGCATACTGGGGGCTCTCGGTGAACGACGTTGTGAGAATTGTGAGCGCGCGCAGCTATGACACCCCCCTGCTCAGTGTGCTCGCGGATACCGAAAAGCTTCGCGCGCTCGGCGTCGCGGAAGTAGCGAAGGCACACAACCTTCATACTGTTATTGAAGCGGCTCGTGCCATGGCTGTGACCGAACCACCGCACCGCATCCTCGAGTACGTACTAGAGGCCAGTGGTTTCCTCGACCACGTCATGGTGCACAACCCTATTGATGGTGTCCGCGTTGTGCGTCGACTCTACGACGAGGTTGAAGCGCTTGTGCTCCGCGATGGAGCAGGTACGCTGGCAGCCGTGCGCGACACGATCGCACTTCGTCGCACCCACAATCTGCCACTTACGGCACCGTACCTCACGGTCAATCAATCAGCTGTTCAGGTCATGACGGCGCATAAGTCGAAAGGTTTGGAGTTCTCGCTCGTATTTGTGCCACACCTTCAGGACGCTATTTGGGGCAGCGGGGGACAGCGCAATGCGTTTTCTATTCCCCTGACTTCCCGGGCACACAACCAGGCATTCGACGCGTTTGATGATGAGCGTCGTTTGCTGTATGTGGCAATGACTCGTGCGAAGCGTACCCTACACCTCTCTTCATCCTCGCTGAATCGAGACGGGAAGTTACTGACCCCGTCGCGATTCTTTGAAGATATGGATCAGACCTACCTACCAACCGTCCGTACGGATCGAGAGGAAGCAGAATTTTCTCCACTCTCGAGTCTCGCACAACTTAAGGAAGTAGCTCCGATTGATGTCACGTTGATCCGAGCCATTTTTTCAGAGCGGGGTTTTTCTGCAACGTCACTCAATAACTATCTCCATAACCCGTTTGATTTTTTGTACCGCAACATCCTGAGAATTCCTGAGGTGCAGCCAGTGCATATGCAGTTTGGTACCGCTATCCATAATGTACTGGAATTTGTCACCCGTACGAGAACACAAGTGGGAACTGTTCCGGTGCTGGCTGAGGTAAAGACAGCTCTCGAACGTGAACTCGGCAAGCTGCCGCTTGGAACCAACGAGTTTACCAGGCTGCATGAGAAAGGATTGGTGGTACTTGCTCGGTACCTAGCGTACATGGCGCCTAATTTACCAACAGCTACGAAGGAAGAGTTTAATATTCGGGTTCTACTCGAGACTGGCATACCTGAGCTACCGGCACTGCCGCTCACAGGCAAGCTCGATCGCCTTGATCTGGGGCCGGATGGACGTGCCTTCCGGATTGTTGACTATAAGACCGGTAAACCAAAGTCCCGCAATGCAATCGAAGGAAAAACAGCTTCAACCGATGGCGCGTATAAGCGACAGTTGACCTTCTACGTGCTCCTCCTGTCACTCTACGGAGACGATCGGTACTTCACGAATACCGGGGTCCTGTCCTTCGTAGAAGGAGACAGCAAGGGGGTCATCAAGGAAGAATCTTTCACGGTGAGCGCGGAAGAAGTCGAAACGCTCAGGCAAGAGATCATTGCAGCCGCCCAATCCATCGTGCAAGGAACGTTCTTGTCTGATGCGACGCTCGCCGAAGCGAGTGCCTACGCGCACCTCGTAGCACTATGGCAAGGTGGACACTAACAGAAAAACGGTGTGCGACCCCCAGGGGGGTCGCACACCGTTTGTTCCCAGTTACTTCTTACTCTGCTGCCTCACCACCTTCAAGTTGGGTGATGAGGTTTTCAGTCAATTGTTTCAGCACATCGTATGGCTGTGCGCCATTGACGACGCCCTGCTGTCCGCCAAAGAGAACGAACGTATGAGGAGTGCCCTGTACCCCTGCACTCGCACCATCGGCGAAGTCAGCCTCCACTTTGTCAGTGTGACGGTTTTCGCTCATGCAAGCAGTAAAGTCAGCCGCACTTGCAC
>JACCDZ011781426.1_pt1 | contig 10611 bp, 5 predicted proteins | sample 7449551 | NCBI WGS metagenome assembly JACCDZ01 (sample SAMN15323452, study PRJNA562643) | freshwater metagenome | isolation source: river surface water | place: USA:Blue River Watershed | collected 2017-08-18
GGCTGTTGTTGCTTCCATTGATTATGAATCTCTGTAGAATAACTATAAGCATAATTATATGCATTCTGTGCACATATTTGTGCTTGCTGTGTAATATATTGTCGATTATATATTTGTTCTTGTTGCTGTGCCTGTTGCTGTTCTTGTTGCTGTGCCTGTGAAATATAATCCATTGCTGCATTATGCTGTGTATTATAATTATTCGGTAGAGGTATAGAACATGTATATGCTCCCACAGGCATTTGTAGTTTTAGAACTGTATGATCTGGTGCTTTTATTTCTATAACTTGTGATGGAAATCGTGGAGGTGCGAAGGGTTCTATAGAAAGGGGTTGTGATACAAGATATGATTGCTGCAGAATTGCTGATCCCATATTTTGGAAATCAATCATTAACTTTTCAGCAGTAGAAATTGCTGTCATAGCCATATCAGCAGATCTTTTTGCAAATGCATCACAAAATCCACAAATACAAATAGGGTCTTGTACTGCTGTGCGTTGTGTTTCAATACATGCACATATTGTATTATATACAAATGATTCAAATACACTTGTTACATTCTTTTTATCAATCACTACATCATATGGCAGCTGTATGCCATTTGGAAAACATAGGAAATATGTTCCATACATTGGCATTGAAAGTATATTGATTCCTCTAAATTGTAGCATCCATTGAAATATATGATGCGGATCAGGAAGTGCCCTGAAAATAGGGAGAGTCATTTGTTGATGCTGTTGTTCCATTATATAATATTTATTTATGTGATAAATCTATATTATATATTATTGTGCGTTATAAATTCAAATTTTGTCGACATGTGGTTCCCTGTCTTAGAAATCATCATCCATCGCGAACTTCATCTTCGATTGCTCCTGTCCAACACCTGACTTTGCATACTGTGATACACGAGTCTCGAAGAAATTACTCTTACCCTCAATACTGATACGTTCCATGAAGTCGAAGGGATTTGCTGTACCCCAAATAGGTTTGTATCCAAGCTGTTTCATAAGACGATCTGCAACATATTCAATGTATTCACTCATGAGTTCCTTATTCATACCAATGAGGGAGCAAGGGAGTGCATCAGTAATGAATTCCTTTTCAATCTCAACGGCTTCACCAATAATTTGTTCGACTTCGGCTTGAGTGAGTCTGTTTTGGATTTCTTCATACATAGCACATGCAAAATCTGTATGGAGTCCTTCATCTCGTGCAATGAATTCATTTGATAATGTGAGGCCAGGCATGAGACCGCGTTCTTTGAGCCAATAGATGGCACAGAATGAGCCACTGAAGAATATTCCTTCAACTGCGGCGAATCCGATGAGTCGCGTGGCAAAGGATGCAGTGGGTGAATCAATCCATCGCTTGGCCCAATCGGCCTTCTTCATGATACAGGGGATTTCTTCGATTGCATTGAATAATTTATGTTTTTCCTCGCGTTCTTGAATGTAAGAATCTATAAGAAGTGAATACATTTCAGAGTGAATTGATTCAATGAATGCTTGGCAACTGTAGAATTGTCGTGCTTCAGCGCTCTGGACTTCGCGCATGAAACGAGTCGCCAGGTTTTCCATGACAATTCCATCACTTCCTGCGAAGAATGCGAGAACATATTTGATGAAATGTCGTTCATTTTCGGACAGTTTCTCCCAATCTCGGGCATCCTTTGAGAGATCTACCTCCTCAGGTGTCCAGAAAACTGCAACATGATTCTTGTATTTTTGATAGAGTTTATGGTTCTGGATGGGAAAAAGCGTGAAACGTGTGGGGTTTGGGGTGAGAAGAGGTTCCATCTTTTAATTAGTTATATAATATATTGCGCGAGATCTTTGGGCAGTTAATATTAAGGAATGGTATATTCTATAATAGGGGATACTCCCAAAATTCCACTAATTGATGTAGGCGGAGTAATTGTAATATTCATTGGTACATTACTTTGATATGACTCGTTAGTTATAGCTAATATCATTAATTTAACAGTAGTCCCACTTGGTAAATTAACTATATACGCTCTATTATTAACCAAATAACTATTTAGTATTCCTTGTCCACTTATATTTGTTATAAAAAAACCTCCACTATTAAATGAACTTAATGAAAACGGCGTATCCTCGCTACGATATAATATATTTGAGTTATAAACGGGAGGATTAGATGGATATGCATTTGCTGATCCAAATATATATACAGTATTTTTTGAAGTTATACTTAACCCGTATCCTGAAGATATTAATAATTGTGAACCAGGTGAGAATTTAGTACTTCCTTTACTATTAATTAATGATGTTAAACCAGATATTGACATAATAGTAGAATACGATGAATTATAGAATATAGGCGGCGATATTGTCGTAATATTTAATGTATTACTTGTTAAACTTGGTAATGGACTACTATAAGTCGCAACCATATATATATTATATTTAGTAGACAAAGTTAACCCAGATATATTATATGATGTAGTTGTGTTTGATACATTGTTAATTTCTATATAAGTGGCAGCACCACTTATTTGATAATATATTGTATAATTATTTAAAGTATATTGAGGATTAGGATTAGAATATTTTATATTAATACTTGTTGATAAGGGTGGATCACTATTAATAGTAAATGTTGATACAAAAGTAGCGAATGTTGATTTTATAATTGTTCCGCTTGCACTTAATCCATTAGCATATATTTCAGTTACTGTAATTGTATATGATGTACTTGGACTCAATCCTGAAATAGTATATGAATTTGTTCCAATTGTTGTTGATCCTGTTTGCCAATTTATAGTTATACCAGATATTGTATATGAAGGATTTGGAGATGTCCATGAAATTATCATAGAATTTTGTGTGATACTAGATGCAGTTAAACTAAATGTTGAGTTAAATACAGGTATATTAAAAGTAAATGCAGAGAATGCTCTATATATTCCATAAATAGCTCCAAAACTAATATTCGTATATGGTCCACTAGTTAATCCACTTAATGATATAATATATGTTGCTGAAGTATCTGTTAAATTCACAGGAATCGATGGTTTACTTAATATTAATGAAGATATTCCAACAACACTCAAATCAGTCAACATATTAGCATATGTAGGTATTCTGAAAGAGATATCACATGATGTTCTATTAAAATTAAATGCATTGAATCCATTAGGAGGGTCAAACGCAACTGTTCTGAATGATAAATCCGTAACTGAAGAATATGTCGCTGCAGCACCAAAACGTGCAACTATCTGCATACGATTGTTTACAGTATTATACGTGGTTCCAGGGACCAATCCAGACAGTGTGATACCATACGATTGAACATCTAATTCAGATGGAACCGTTAATGAACCAATATTAGAAGTAACACCTGCCGGCATACCAGATATGCTGAGGGATGATAAATCCTTTGCGTAATTTACAGTGAATGAAATATCACATGATGTTGGTTTAGCAGAGTATATTATAGTTGATCTTATAGAAGAATTGTATGATGGTGTTGTAAATGTTGGATCAGATAATAATATGTTTGTATCTGGGAATAATGTAGATCTAGCTATAATTCTATATGATGTATTAGGTATTAATCCAGATATGCCTGTAATGTTATAATATCCATTTGAAGAATATTGACTACTATAATTATATGTAGCAATATTTAATTCACCTAAATCTTTAATAATAACTTTAATGCCATCTGTTAATGATAAGTACGAATTAAGTGATGGATCAAGATAAAATGATATATCAGTAGATGTAGGTTGCAATGTAGCTAATGGGAAAATAACCGCAGGAACAAGCCCAGGTATTTTCAATGCAACACTTTGTGTCAATTCACCACTTACATTTGTAGTATATAGGCGATAGTTATAACTCGTATCATATAGATTTGATCTCGTGGAAGGTTCATTATATGATGTACCAGATAGGTTCGAATATGCAAGTGCGCCACACAAATCAATGGAGTATTTTATTGCAGGATTTGCAGGAACAAAAGTATATCCACTGGGATTCCATGCATGTTTTACAGTGAGTGTGCTTATATCATATGTAGGGACATATTGTAATGATGCACCAGGAGCGGTAGTACGTGTAATACGCAATGTATTAAATGAGTTTATAGGTGTTGTAAATGATGTAATGCCTCCATAGAATACATTTAGGGATAAACCTGTATAAGTAGAAGATGCATCAATGCCTGATAGAGTTACTGTATATGGTGATGATCCTGTTAGAGGCAGTGATGAAATAACTGATGTGCCGTTTGGTAATGGAGTAATAGTTATGTTAGTGATATTGGCTGCTTTCTCCGCAATTGTGAAGCTAATATCAGCAGAGACTGCAGTAATATTTGATGCTGTTAATGGCGAGGGTGTTGCTGCATTTTTAGCGGCAGTATACGCAGGAGGTGAATTATATTTATTGTATAGTTGTTGGCCTATTGCTGCAAATGATGCATCGTTCATTGTTCCATCAAAAAACATTAAATCACGAACATCTAGATTTGAATATGTATCAACAAAAGTTGTTCCTGAATATATAACAGCAGATTTTGCAATATATGTATTACTAAATAACAGATCACTAACAATTGAGGGAAGAGTTTCTGATTTTATAACACTGACATTTGAAGAATCTGTTAAATAAGAAATTGTATTAGATGTATATCTTCCTCCAAATATTATCCATTTTGTAGGGGCAATGACATTCTGTTGTATTATACTATTAAATGTATTATTGCCACCACTAGTAAATAATGTATAATATCCAATATTATCAGTAGTTACAATTGAACCACTATAATCTCTATTAATTGTTACAGATGGAAATAAATCATTTCCATCATTTATATCAATAATACGTTCGGCTATTCCTCGTTCAGTAGAATAAAATCGACCTACTCCAATTATTGTTAGACCACTACTATTAATATTATATGTTTGTGGTCCAAAATTTAGATAATTACCACTTATTGTTGAACTTGTATTTGTACCAAAGCGGACATATGAATATGATCCATCGTTATTATATGTAGGATATGTTGCACCTCCTGCAGTATAAAATGCACCAGAAATAGTTGCAGAATTGTATTGTGATATCCATCGAGTTGTGTCAGATAATTGATAAGAGATATCCTTCGTTGTTTTAACACCGCTAATAGTATTGGAGAAATACTGTGCATCCACATAAATTTTCGGAGTAATAGCTCCAACTGTGGCAAAATCCACGAGAGTTGCGAACTGTTTAATGGGTGTTCTGATCGGTCCAGTCGAGCTCATAAATGTTGTTGATAATGTCCAATCATTATATATTTTTGCTGCGAACAGTCCTGAGATTGTAATGGAATATGGTATAGTTGATGATGAAGAATCGATTGAAATAACATCAGTTCCTACAATTGATTGTGATAGTAGAGTACCTAGTGATGGTCCTGAAAGGGTCCATGTTATTTTAACACTGGATGCGGTCGGTTCAATTAATGTTATAACTATAGGACTGACAGCAGTTGTAAATGCAGGAGCGGTTGTCTCTGTAAAGTATCCATATCTATATAATGCACGAACATTAAATATATTATCATATGATGTGTTAGAATTTAGTCCAGATACTACACACATGTATTTTGTTCCATCTGATCCAATATTTCCAATGGAATATGATATATCTCCACCACTTTGATTAACTGTATATGATGCGCGATTTTCACCCGATATTAATAACCATGAATAGTTCGTTGTTTTATTAAATTGTATTGTTATGGAATTTGATGTTATACTATAAAACCCAACAGAAGATGGATCATCAAAGCGAGGTGTTCTAAATTCTTTTGTCCACGGTGATCTTGCTTGTAATCCACGTATATTATATGTGAAATCATAATCAATTGTATTTCCATATGATGTATCTGGTACTAATTTATCTGTATATATAGAATTCATACCTGCTGCTGTTCCAGCAGGTAATGATGTTTGAGTTACTATTGTATTACTAATTGTGGAGAGTTTGGGATTATATTGTAATGATACATTAGATACATATTGATTCATGGAAGGATGTAAATAGAAATTAAATGATATTTCAATGGGAGATATTATATTAACACTGAAATTGTTTGGATAATATCCAGGTATAAATAATGTTGTAGTTGGTACAATAGAACCTGCTGGCATTCTTGCATTAAGTCTTAATTTATAATTATATGATGTATCAGTATTTGGCAATTCATTAAAATATGAATATGATGTATCTGATATTTTTGAAACTATAATTGAATTATTAGATGTATTTGTGAGTGTATATTTAAGAGTAGATGTTATAGGTTTTTGTATATAATTTGTAGCCCCCCATGAAAATGATATAATACCTGATGATATAGAATAGGTTCCTGATAAATATGTTTGACTAATAATTTGGAAATATTTAGCAATTACACATCCACAACCCCTGCCAGATGGCCTGGTAATAGTTAAACCAGATAAATTTAGTTGTGTTGCTCCACTACTACCTATACCTCCAGTTACATATACATTTTGATTAGAATCAACTGTTATTCCGTATCCAGCATCATCATCACTGCCACTAGAATCAATAATAGTTCCCCATTGAGGTATTCCATTAGTATTATATTTAGCAATTAAACATCCACTACCTCTACCAGATTGCTTATTAATAATTAAACCAGATAAATCAATACTAGTAGAGTCAGCTACATACCCAGTTATATATACATTTCCAATAGAATCAACTGATATACCATTTCCACTATCATTCAAAGTTGCTACACTATCAATAATTTTCCCCCATTGAGGATTTCCATATGTATCATATTTTGCAATTAAATATCCTTGACCTCTAGAAGATGGTCTAGTAATAGTTAAACCAGATAAATCAATTGTTGTTGCTCCATTACTACCAACAATTCCAGTTACATAAACATTTTTTTTTAAATCAACTACTATTCCATTTCCATAATTATTCTCATTGTTATTTGAATCAATAATTTTACACCACTGAGGTATTCCACTTGTATTATATTTTGCTATTAAACATCCAGTATATCTATTAGATGGCCTAGTAATAATTATACCATAAGACAAATCAATTATTGTTGAATTTGCTTTAGAGTTCTCAGTTGATATATTACCAATTATATATACATCTCCACTAGAATCTACATCTATATTATTACAATTATCAAACTGACTATCCGTTATTTGATTCGATGAATCGATAATTCTTCCCCATTGAGGATTTCCACTTGTATCATATTTAGCAATAAAACATTTAGAACCCGTATTAGATGGTCTACTAATATTTAATGTAGTACTTATTCCAGATAAAATAACTTGTGTTGATGTACTATTGCCAATATATCCAGCTATATATATATTTCTATTAGAATCAACTGCTATTCCTCTACCGAAATTACGACCATCATCTGAACCAATAAATGTTCCCCATTGAGCTACTCCATTTATATTATATTTAGCAATTAAAATACAAGTATTTTTAATATTAGATGGTCTTGTAACAGTTAAACCAGATAAATTGGTTGATGCTTGATTAACAGATACTGTTATATATACATTTCCAATATAATCTATTGATAAACCACTTGTAAAACCATAATTATTTCCTTTATTAATATCATTAATAATAGTCCCCCATTGAGGTATTCCATTAATATCATATTTAGCAATAAAAAAACTATCATATGTACCATGTGGTCTAGTAATAGTTAAACCAGATAAATTTATTTGTGTTGCTCCTTGATTATCTATAATTCCAGTTACATATATATTTCCACTAAAATCTACTTTTATTCCATAACCATTAATATTATTTGTACCACTAGCATCAATCATTGTCCCCCAATTTGGAAAAACTGAATTTTGTTGAGTTAATATAATATTTGTTCCTCCTCCACCAAGACCTGGAAGTGCTAGCGACATTTACTATTCTGCTGCATTTAATCCCTGATAAAACGTCCTCACTTTCTCGTGTACTTTGAATGCTGCGGGGTCCAAATCCCAAATATAGAGTGCATCCAGCGATCGCACACGGGATAGCGCAACATATGCCTGTCCATATTCAAATGTACTCTTACCTACATCAACAAGAGCGCAATCGAGGGATGCTCCCTGCGCTTTATGAATCGTTGTAGCCCATGCAAGTCTTAGGGGAACCTGTATACGATATATATAATCCGTTTCATTCGGTCCTTGACCATCTACACCCCATGAAGTTGGTGCAATCGCGCGACGTTCACCTGTAGTGAATTGTACCACAGGATATTTTACACCAATTTGACTACCTATTTTAGCAAGCAATTTATCTGTTTTATCATCTGCAGGTGCATCACCGAAACCTATAACAACACCGCGACTACCATTCACCAACCCCGCTTCTTGATCTAAATTAGTAATAAGCATTACTTGTGCTCCAATAGCAAGTTCCAAATCTACAGAATATGGTGCATCACGATCATAATATTCAATCATGCGTTGTACATCTGCGGAATCAAGTTGAATATGTTTTGCTCCTTCAGGTGCCAATGCAGTTATTGCGGTATATTTTGTTCGGGTTTCCTTAATTGCAGCCATATTTGCAACATTAATACGTTCAACTTCCGCTTTGCGACTGAATATAAGTGTTGGTTTAACAGCCAGTTTTTGCCAGTTGAGACCTCGACGGCTTTCAAGGACTGTGAAATGTTCTGTAGTTAATTTGCCTTCACGTGCTGCCATTAATATTTCCTGAAACTCTGGATCTGTTTGACGATATATTCTATGAAGTTGTATAGTTCGTTGAATTGTCTCAGACCATATGGAACTCTCAAAGACGAACTTTGGGCCTCCTGAGGGTCCATTAGATTTGCCTGCGGCAATGGAATCATCCACAGTGGATTTAACAACAGGAGGGAGTTGAAAGAAATCTCCTACAAGTAGTAATTGGAGTCCACCAAAGGGTCGATCACATTTACGGAGGGCTCGTCCAATTGCATCTAGTTTTTCGAAGAGTTCCACAGTCATCATAGAAATTTCATCAATGACGAGGAGATCTGTACGAGTCCAATTGGAGACAGAGCGACGTGAATTGCGAATATCTGCAATAATTTTTGCAACTGGTCCTTTACCGAGCCCAATACCTGCCCAGGAATGTAGTGTTTTTGCATGGTGTCCAAGCAGAAGAGCAGCACATCCTGTGAGTGCAGTAATACCGATACGTATACCTCGGCGAACTTTCCATAATTCACTACAGAGTTTATCGAGGAAATATGATTTACCCGTACCACCTGGACCTGTTAGAAAGACATTATATCCATCTGTAATGCATTCAAATGCGGCAAGTTGTTCTTTATTGAGACCTTCAAGTAGTGGTTCATGAATATGCTGTTTTTCTGCAACAGGTATATGTGCAAATTCTACTTTCTTTTTTGCAAATGCTGCTGCGAGAGCCATTATTCCAAAATAATATGATATGTATTGTATATATTTATCATAATATTAGGGGAGGGATCAAATTTATTTAATTGTGGAGAATAATGCAGCAATGGGTTTTTCTGAAATAGATAGGGGTTGTTCACGTATGTATAGAATTGTAGAATTGATGAGTTTTTGTTGTATATTTTGTATGGATTTATGGAGTGATTCAATAACTGTTTCCAGAATTGTTTGCTGTCTGTTTAGTTCATCCTGACTGTCCTGTATACTGTCCTGACTGCATGCTGTGCTACTGTCCTGGCTTCCCTCCCAGCTACTGCTTCCCTGGCTGCTATCATCAAATGTATCTTCCATGATATATGAGAATGCACTCATTATATATTATATTATCTATATACCTTAAATGCAATAGTCGCAACACGATTCGGATTAACAGGAAGTATGATATCAGCATAACGTAGATGTCCAGGGAAGTCAATACGTCCAGACCATGCAGGGCCGTCATTAATCCAAGTGCGCATAACATATTTCAGTTCCACCCAGCCGACGCAGAATTCGGTGACACCCATTTCACGAATTTTTTGTAGGAGTGTGATTCCTTCTTTGGCTCGAGCTGCGCGGTCTTTGACTGGTTTTTGAGGGCGTTTTGAGGAATGCATCGAGTGTGAGCTGGGTTCCATTGTTTGTTTTTCTGGGAGTTGCTGGTCGAGAGCGTTTGGCTGCGGCTGTTCCATTATTATTTTTATTAAAAGTGTCTTTTAACTGGCTAGATAATTCTACAAAAGTAGTATCATTATTGTATGTATTATTCGCCGCAGATTCAATGAATGATATACTTTCAAAATCGGAATTACGTTCAATAACTTTACCATATGACATTTCAGCTGCGGTCGCAGCAGCTATATGTTCTTTCTGAATATCCTGTACAATCTTATTAGCCAATTTCAAATCAGCCGTTTTATCATAGTTAGAATCTTTTAGTGAAACAATATGAATTATATTCCATAGTATGATACTCAAATTATCAGGTAAAACAGGAATACGATATGCAGGTACTCTTTTGAATACTTTGCTGGCAGGTATATCAGCAAAACTGGCAGGCAGGTCTTTTCTTGCCAGGTCAGCAGGACTCCACAGTTCTGCAAAAGGTCTTTCAGCGAGATCATCAACAAACC
>JACCDZ010783147.1_pt1 | contig 10610 bp, 10 predicted proteins | sample 7449551 | NCBI WGS metagenome assembly JACCDZ01 (sample SAMN15323452, study PRJNA562643) | freshwater metagenome | isolation source: river surface water | place: USA:Blue River Watershed | collected 2017-08-18
AATCCCTCGATGGCGAACATCGTCAGCCCGAGTGAAGTCGTCGTGATCAGTACGTTCCACATCGAACTGGATGGCGGTGGCGGGGATCTGCACATCACCATGCCTTACGCGATGATCGAACCGATTCGCGAATTACTGGACGCCGGCATGCAGAGTGATGTGGATGAACACGATGAGCGCTGGGGCCGTGCACTGCGCGAAGACATCATGGATGCCAGCGTCGAGTTCGGCTGCAACATCTTCGACAAGGAAATCACCTTGCGGGATGTCGTCGATCTGGAGGCGGGTGACGTGATACCGGTGGAGATGCCGGAAACAATCGTACTGCGGGCCAACGGCGTGCCCATGTTCCACACGCATCTCGGAATTTCGAACGGCAATCTCGCGCTGAAAATCAAAAGCGTTTACAGAAACAAGAATCAGGCTCTGATCAAGGGGAAGCAGCATGGCGGATGAACGAATGAACGGCGGCAAGACGGATCAGGAAATTGCAGACGAATGGGCTGCAGCGATGGCGGAGGATGAGTCGGCGCCGGGAGAGACGAACGCGCTGACTCAGCAACCACGTGCGACGACCGCGAGCCCGGATCTGGACGTCATTCTGGATATCCCGGTACAGATTTCCATGGAAGTGGGCAGCACCTCCATCACTATCCGCAATTTGCTGCAGCTCAATCAGGGCTCGGTGATCGAACTGGATCGCCTCGCCGGTGAACCGCTGAACGTGCTGGTCAACGGCACCTTGATTGCGCACGGCGAAGTGGTGGTGGTGAACGACAAATTCGGCATCCGCATGACCGATGTCATCAGTCCCTCGGAACGCATCAAGAAACTCCGCTAACCAATGTGGGAGCGCGCCTGCGCGCGATAAACCCCTCGAGACCAACATGTCCTACATCCTGACCACCGCCGCCGCAGCCGCCACAGCAGGCGAACAAGCCTCCGGCCCGCTCGGCTTCGGCGCCGCATTGGAGATGATGCTCTGGCTCGCCGTTGTCATCGGCGTCATTCTGCTGTGTGCCTGGGGTTTTCGACGCCTCAATGGCACCGTGCTCACAACGGCCAGTGCGATTCGCGTGCGCAGCGTGATCTCCGTGGGCAATCGCGAGCGCATCGCGTTGCTGGAGGTTGGCAACAAGCAGATTCTGGTCGGGTTGTGTCCCGGACAGATCAGCACGCTGCATGTCTTCGAAGAGCACGTCCTGCCCCCTTTGCATGACGCGGAGAAGGGCCAGGCGGTAGCCGCTGGCGACTTCGCCTCCAAGCTGCAGAGCCTCATCAACAGGGATCAACGCCAGTGAGAGTATTTCTGAATCGAGTTGCCGTATTGGTCGCGTTACTGACTGCGTTCTTGTTGGTACTCTTGTTGGCACTGCCGGCACACGCTCAGGTTATCCCTGCAGCGGAAGATCTTCTCAACTCCAGCACTAACACCAGCACCATAGGAGCTGCCGTGACCGGGCCGGAGCGGGCGCTGCAGATGCTGGAATCGAGTACCGGTCTCGGCGTGCCCGCGATGACAGTCACCACCCAGCCCGATGGCTCACTGAATTACACCGTCAGCATTCAGATTCTGATGCTGATGACCGCGCTGACGCTGCTGCCTGCGCTGCTCATGATGATGACTTCTTTTACGCGCATCCTGGTGGTGTTCGCCATTCTGCGCCAGGCGCTCGGTCTGCAGCAGACGCCCTCGAATCAGATTCTCCTCGGCCTCGCGCTTTTCCTGTCCCTGTTCATCATGACGCCGGTGCTGGATCAGGTGAACGAGCGCGCGTTGCAGCCTTATTTGAGTGAGCAGCTGACGGCAGGGCAGGCACTCGCCGAGGCCGAGTTGCCGTTTCGAGAATTCATGATGGCGCAGACGCGCGAATCAGACCTGGCCCTTTTCATGGAACTGGGACAGGCGACTCCGGTGGCGAACCAGCAGGAGATTCCCTTCACGGTGCTAGTGCCAGCGTTCGTTACCAGCGAACTGAAGACGGCGTTTCAGATCGGCTTCATGCTGTTCATTCCCTTTCTGGTGATCGACCTGGTGGTGGCGAGCGTGCTGATGGCGATGGGCATGATGATGCTCTCGCCCATCATCATCTCGCTGCCCTTCAAGATCATGTTGTTTGTACTGGTAGATGGCTGGGCCATGGTGATCGGCACTCTGGCAGCGAGTTTTGGAACCTGATGATATGACTCCCGATACCGTAGTGACGCTGTGGCGTGAGGCGATGTTTCTGATTGTGGTGATGGTGACGGTGATCGTGATGCCGAGTCTGGTGGTTGGTCTCGTCGTGAGCACCTTCCAGGCGGCGACACAGATCAACGAGCAGACGCTGAGCTTTTTGCCGCGTCTGCTCACCACCTTGTTCGCCGTGATGCTGGCTGGCCCGTGGCTGCTGCGCAAGGTGATGGAGTTTACCGAGCAACTGATCACCAGCATTCCGTTTCTGGTGGGCTGAGGCACACGCCCATGGAGACACTGACCTTCAGTGCGGAACAGCTCGGCGGACTGCTCGGCAGTTTCCTGTGGCCGCTGTTTCGCGTGATGGGCTTCTTCATGGCGGCGCCGTTGATCGGCACGCAATTGGTCCCGATGCGTGTGCGTCTGATTCTGGCGGTGGCAGTGACGGTGTTGATTGCGCCGCTGTTGCCTGCGGTGCCGCAGGTCGATGGTCTCTCACTGCAGATGGTGCTGATTGTCACACAACAACTGGTGATCGGTCTGGCGCTGGGTTTCTTCATGCAGTTGCTGTTTCAGGTGTTCGTGCTGGCGGGGCAATTGATTGCGATGCAGATGGGCCTGGGCTTTGCGTCGATGGTGGATCCCTCCAACGGTGTGAACGTGGCGATTGTCAGTACCGTGTACCTGATGCTGGTGATGTTGCTGTTCATCGCTTTCGACGGACATCTGGTGATGCTCGAAGTGCTGGTGGACAGTTTCGCGGTGTTGCCGGTGGGAACGGTGGGTTTCAGCGGCGAGATTCTAATGCAGATTGTGCGCACGTTGAGCTGGGTATTTTCGAGCGCCATTGTCCTGGCGCTGCCCGCGTTGACGGCGCTGCTGATCACCAATTTTGCGTTCGGCATCATGACGCGGGCGGCGCCGCAGATGAATATTTTTGCGCTGGGATTTCCAATCGCGCTGATGCTGGGGTTGTTCATCATCTGGATGACGATGGGCACCTTCCTCGGTTCGGCAGAGTCCCTGTTCAACGAATTCTTTCTGATGATGAGATCGTTGCTGTGACGCGCGCGCGACTATGCCTCTGACAATGTGTAAGCGTATCTGCCTCTGACTTTGTGGGAGCGAGCCTGCTCGCGATGACCTGACAACAAGCACAGTGTCAGAGCCGGGTGGTGAGGGTGGCACTGTGGGACCGTTGAGCGCCATGGATGGCGCGATCGAGCCCTACAGGGATGTATTTACGGGCGTGTCCCGCAATGCCACCCTCACCGCCCGGCTCGGGCTACAGCGCAAATTTAAAGTCATCGCGGGCAGGCCCGCTCCCACAAAAAACCAATAAACCCGAGCGAGAAAAAAGATGGCCGAAGATAAAGACTCCTCGTCGGAAAAGTCGCAGGAACCCACGCAGAAACGCCTGGACACCGCCCGCGAGGACGGCAACATTGCGCGCTCGCGTGAGTTCAACACCACTGCCATCCTAATCGGCGGCACCGCGGCCGTTATCGCGTACGGTGCCAGCATGATCGACGCCATGCGCGACATCATGCGCCACAACCTCGTTCTCGAACGCGAATCTCTCTTCGACACCAACGCTATGCTCATTCAACTTGGCGACTCCATCTGGAGCGGCTTCGAATCCCTGATTCCCGTATTCGCCATATTGCTCCTGTTAGCACTCGTCGCTCCCATGGCGCTCGGCGGCTTCAATTTCAGCCTCAAGTCCATCATGCCCAAGGCCAGCCGCATGAATCCCATGAGCGGCCTCGCTCGCATGTTTGGCGGCAAGGCGCTGGTGGAGCTGGCGAAGGCGATAGCCAAAGTGCTGGTGGTCGCCGCGCTGGCAGTGCTGGTGCTGTACGCCAATATCGGTGGCATGCTCGATGTGCAGCATCAGCCGACGCTCTCGGCCATGGCCAATGCGCTGGACATGCTGGCGTGGGCGGTGCTGTGGATGTCGTGCGCTATGATTCTGATCAGCCTCGTCGACATTCCGTTGCAGGTCTACGACCACAACCAAAAGCTGCGCATGACCCTGCAGCAGGTCAAGGATGAGATGAAGGACAGTGACGGTCGTCCTGAGGTCAAGCAGCGCATTCGCCAGCTGCAGTACCAGATGTCCCAGAACAAGATGCTGGCCGAGGTGCCGGAGGCGGACGTCATCATTACCAACCCGGAACACTACGCGGTGGCGCTGCGTTATGACCAGAGCAAAGAGGGCGCCCCTGTCATGCTGGCGAAGGGGGCCGATCTGGTGGCGCAGAAGATTCGCGAGATCGCGCAAGAGCATCGCATCCCCATCGTCTCGTCGCCGGCCCTGGCGCGGGCGATCTACTTCAACACCAAGATCGGCCAGGAAATTCCCGGCGGGCTCTATGTCGCCGTCGCGCAGGTGCTGGCTTATCTGCATCAGCTCAAGCAGTACGCCCGTGGCCGCGCCAAGCGCCCTGTGCTCAACCCGCAGCTGCCCATCCCCGAAGAGCTTCAGCACGATTAGAAGAACACCAGCACGATTAATTGCTGAGCCAGTGCAAATCCGGCGAGCTTCTTGCAGTACCCCTGTGAAGCGCGCTTGCCGCGTCAAGAAATTGAACAACGGCGAGCGAACCTCCGCACCAAACCCCAGGGCAGACAGCAAAGATGACACCAGGCGCCAGCGCACAACCCAACGACTTCATGACCAATGCCCGCAATCTCACTCGCGGCAACCTGGGTATTCCGGTGTTGCTGCTGGTGATGCTGGCGATGATGACATTGCCGCTGCCGCCGTTCCTGCTCGACGTGTTCTTTACCTTCAACATCACCATCGCACTCGTCGTCTTGTGCGTCGCCGTGTACGCCATGCGGCCGCTGGATTTTGCGGTGTTCCCCACGGTGCTGCTGGTGGCGACGCTGTTGCGGCTGGCGCTGAACATTGCTTCCACGCGCGTGGTGCTGCTGGAAGGACACGAGGGCGGTGCGGCGGCGGGGCATGTGATCGAGGCCTTTGGCGAAGTGGTGATCGGCGGCAACTACACGGTCGGCATCATCGTCTTCATCATCCTGATCATCATCAACTTCATGGTGGTGACCAAAGGTGCGGGGCGCATCGCCGAGGTGAGTGCGCGTTTCACCCTGGACGCGATGCCCGGCAAACAACTGGCGGTGGATGCTGACTTGAATGCAGGACTGATCGATCAGGATCAGGCCCGCACACGCCGCAAGGAAATTACCCAGGAAGCCGACTTCTACGGCTCGATGGACGGTGCCAGTAAATTCGTGAAGGGCGATGCCATCGCCGGCATCCTCGTCCTCATCATCAACATGGTGGGCGGTGTGGCGGTGGGGATGCTGCAGCACGATCTGGATTTTGCGCTGGCGATGGAGCGTTATGCGCTGCTGACCATCGGTGACGGGCTGGTCGCCCAGATTCCGGCATTGGTGCTGTCGGTGGCGGCGGCGATCATGGTGACGCGCAGCAACAGCTCCGAGATGATGGGGGCGCAAGTGGTCGGGCAGATGTTTGCCACGCCGCGCGCGCTCGGCATCACCGCAGTGATGTTGTTCGTGATGGGCAGTGTGCCAGGCATGCCGCACATCGCCTTTCTCGGTTTGGCGGCGGTCGCCGGTGGGGGCGCGTTCCTGATCTACTGGAAACAGCGTCAGGCAGTGGGTGACGCAGCAACCGCCGAGACAGTGCAGCAGAAGGCCCGTGACGACGTGGCGGCCGAGCCGCAGGAGCTTGGCTGGCATGACGTCACGCCCGTGGATGTCATCGGTCTGGAAGTGGGCTATCGCCTGATTCCGATGGTGGACAAATCCCAGGGCGGCCAGTTGCTCAGTCGCATCAAGGGCATTCGCAAGAAGCTCTCGCAGGAGCTGGGTTTTCTCGTGCCATCCGTGCATATCCGCGACAACCTCGACCTTTCCCCCAACGAATATCGCATCACGCTGATGGGCGTGAATGTCGGCGGTGCGGAAATCTTTCCGGAGCGCGAGATGGCGATCAATCCAGGTCAGGTGTTCGGCAAGGCGCAGGGCATCCCCACCAAGGACCCGGCCTTCGGACTCGATGCGCTGTGGATCGAAGCCAGCCAGCGTGATCACGCGCAGACCCTCGGCTACACCGTGGTGGACAGCAGCACCGTCATCGCGACGCACATGAACACGTTGCTGCAGAAACACTCTCACGAACTGCTCGGCCACGAGGAAGTCCACGAGATGCTGGCGATCCTCGGCAAGAGCTCCAAGAAGCTGGCGGAAGATCTGCCGTCGCAGGTCAACACCAATGTGTTGCTTAAGGTTCTGCAGAACCTGCTGATCGAGGGTGTGCCCATTCGCGACATGCGCACGATCGCCGAAGCGTTGGCGGCGGCAGGCGTGCGCAGTCAAGATCCCGGCGCTTTGACTGCGGCGGTGCGTATCGCTTTGTCCCGCGTCATCGTGCAGGGCATCTACGGAAACGCGGCGGAGCTGGCTGTCATGACCCTGGAACCAACTCTGGAACAGATATTGCTTAAAGCTGTACAGCAGTCATTACAACAGTCATCGCAACAGCAACAGGCAGTGGAAGACAGCATGGTGATCGAACCGGCAATGGCCGAGCGTCTGCAACGTTCACTGCTGAACGGGGCGCAGAACCAGGAAGTCGCAGGCAGGCCGCCGGTGCTGCTGGTGCCGGCGCCACTGCGGGCTCCCCTGAGCCGCTTTGTGCGCTTCACGATCAACGGACTGCGGGTGCTCTCCTACCAGGAGATCCCGGACAACAAGAAGATAACGATTACGGCAACTATCGGGCAGCAATAGGAAAAGACAATGAAGGTGAAACGATTTCTGGCTCAGGACATGCGTCGCGCGCTGGCCCGCATCCGCGAAGAGATGGGCGCCGATGCCGTGATTCTCTCCAATCGTACGCTGGACGAAGGCGTCGAAGTGGTAGCGGCCTCGCTGACCGACCAGCCGGAGGCACCCTCCACGATGTCGGCGGCGAAGTCCCCTAACGGCAGATCTGCATCGGGTAATTCCACCGAAGATTACGCGGCGGCGATTCAGGCTGCCGTGGACCGCTCTCATCGCGAGCGTGCCTCTACTGAGCGAGCGGCTGGGGAACGTGCGGCGGCAGAGAAAGCTTTGCTGCAGACGCAGCCGCAGACTCAGGGTCAGGGTCAGGGCTCGGTTTTGGGGGCATTGGGTGATGGTTATCGCGGGCAGGCCCGCTCCCACACGTTAGCGGCCGACGACGGTCGTGGTTCTGCACCGATTTCCGGGGTTGCTGCTTTTGAGTTTGGCAGGCTGCAGCGCGAGGCGCAGCACAACGCCAGCACCCCTTATCTGAAGACTACGAAAGACCAGCAGATGCGCTTTTCCGAGCCCAGGCGCCCGGCGCCGGGTGAGAGCTATCGTGCGGCAGAAGAGCGCGAAGCGCGCGCCGCTGCAGCCAATCTGCCAGACCAGTTCAGCCAGTTCGACCAACAGGCGGAGGACGCCGAGCAGCGCGAGATGACGGTGATGCGCGCCGAACTCAATGGCATTCGCCGTCTGCTCGAACAGCGGCTGAGTGGCCTCGCCTGGGATCAGTTTGCGCGGCGCAGCCCGGCTCAGGCGACCGTCTGGGAACGCCTGAATGCCATGGGAGTTCCCGCCGCACTCAGCCGCTCGCTGCTGGAGTCCCTCAAACCGGATCTCTCCGCTGCCGAAGCCTGGCGGTTTGCAATTGCCTCCCTGTCGCGCCGCGTGCCGGTGCTGGGGACAGATATTGCCGCTCGCGGTGGCGTCTACGCGCTGCTCGGGCCCACCGGCGTCGGCAAGACCACCACCCTTGGCAAGCTCGCGACCCGCTGTGTGCTGGAGCATGGTTCCGATGCGGTAGCACTGGTGACGACCGACAGCTTCCGCGTTGCCGCCCATGAACAGCTGCGCACCTTCGGTCGCATTCTCGATGTCACTGTGCGGGTGGTGGATGAGACCCACAGCCTCCGTCAGATTCTCGACTCGCTGCAGCACAAGCGACTGGTGCTGATCGACACCGCCGGGTTGCACCCGAAAGACCCCAGTCTGCAGTCTCAACTGCAGATGCTGCGCGAGTGCCGCGAGGTACGCAAACTGCTGGTGCTGGCCTGCACCAGTCAGGCGGGTGTGCTGGCGAACGCCTGCAAGACCTACGCGCCAGCAGAACTCAGTGGCTGCATCCTCAGCAAACTCGACGAGGCGGGCACTATCGGTGAGGCGCTGGCGCTGACCATCGATCTCAAACTGCCCGTCGTGTACGAGACCCATGGGCAGGGCATTCCCGACGATATGCGCGTGGCGCAGGCGCACAATCTGGTCAGCAAGGCGGTGGCGCTGTCGGTACACAGTGCCGACGAGAAGGAGCGGCTGATGTATGAATTTGGCGGTGTCGTGACAGACGACACCAGTGTGAGCGGCGGCGGTGTACTGACCGCAGAGAATTTTGACGGTGGCCTGCGTGCTGCCCACAGGAGTGGCCGATGAAGCCCATACAGGTACTCGCCGTCACCGGCGGCAAGGGCGGGGTTGGCAAGACCAACGTCTCGGTGAATCTGAGTCTGGCACTGGCCGCAGCCGGCAAACGGGTGATCCTGATGGACGCCGACCTCGGTCTGGCGAACGTCGACATCCAGCTTGGCCTGAAGGCCGACAAGACGCTGGCGCAGGTGCTCAATGGTGAGTGCCTGTTGCGCGACATCCTGTTGACGACCCCCGGTGGCGTCAAGGTGATTCCCGCTGCCTCCGGCGTGCAGTCGCTGACTCAGCTGGGGCCGCGCGCTCATGCTGGGTTGATTCAGGCCTTCAGCGATCTTGACGATCAGCTCGACGTGCTGGTGATCGACACAGCGGCGGGAATCTCCGAGAGCGTGGTCAGCTTCGTGCGCGCCTCCCAGGAGGTGATGGTGGTGGTGTGTGACGAGCCGTCCTCCATCACCGACTCCTACGCGCTGGTGAAGCTGCTGAATCGTGACTACGGCCTGACGCATTTCCGTGTGCTGGCCAATATGACGCGCAGCCCGGAAGAGGGCAGAAATTTGTTCCAGAAGTTTGTGAAAGTCGCCGAGCGATTCCTGGATGTGACACTGCAGTATGCCGGTGACATTCCCTGGGATGAGTCGGTGCGCAAATCGGCGCAGCGGCAACGCGCGGCGATCGAGGCCTATCCGGCCAGCAAGTGTGCCGTTGCCTACAGGCAGCTGGCCGAGCATGTCTGCCAGTGGCCGGTGAGTCGGCAGGCGAGTGGGCGACTGGAGTTTTTTGTTGAGCGGCTCCTGAAGAGCGAAGCGGCTCATCTTGAAACCGTACCTAATGCGGGTTGAAAAATTATGATGACAGCAGCGAGTGGTGCTTTGATGTATAGCGAAGTACAGACCGACAGCATGAATGACATCGTGATTCGTTATGCGCCTCTGGTGAAGCGCATCGCTCATCACCTGTTGTTGCGAATGCCTGCGAGCGTGCAGATCGATGACCTGGTGCAGTCCGGCATGATCGGCCTGCTGGAGGCCGCGAGAAAATACGATCTCTCCAAGGGCGCGAGCTTCGAGACTTACGCCGGCATCCGCATCCGTGGCGCGATGCTCGACGAGATCCGCAAGGGCGACTGGGCACCGCGCTCCGTGCACCGCAAATCGCGGCAGGTCGCCGAGGCGATCAAGACCATCGAGATGCGTACCGGCACCGATGCCAAGGATCACGATGTCGCGGCCGAACTCGGGATGGAGCTCGACGAATATCACCTGATTCTGCAGGATGCCTCGGGCAGCCGTCTGTTCAGCTTCGATGACATGCTGGAAGGGGACGACTCTGCCATCGAGAAGGTGGCGGGGGAGATGCCGAATCCACTGGAAGGCATTCAAAGTGATGCGTTCCGGGCGGAGCTGGCGGCCGCGATTGCGGGGCTGCCGGAGCGGGAGAAGCTGGTGTTGTCGCTGTACTACGACGAGGAGCTGAACCTCAAAGAGATTGGGCAGGTGATCGGGGTGAGTGAGTCGCGGGTGAGCCAGATTCATACGCAGGCGGCGTTGAGGTTGAGGGCGCGGTTGGCGGAGTGGGGTTGATGGTGGTTTGAGGTAGTGGTTAGTGGTTAGGCTGAGGGTGGCAGGGGGCCGGTGGTGACACGCCCGTGAACCCATCCCTGGGGGGCTCGATCGCGCCATCCATGGCGCTCAACGGTCACCACCGGCCCCCTGCCACCCCCAGCCCGACGCGCAGTGGTAACGGCCTCCACCCTTAGCGAGGGAGCAGAGGCAGTGGGGCGCGATGCGTTGGTGGATACTCTGCAGGTTGATAGGTGTTCGTTTCTCCTGATTTCTCCGGCGCATTTCGCGTCAATTTCCCAGCTTAATTTCTGCTTCCACACGCCGATCTATCAGCGTGTGTATTTGCCTTTTCCGGACGGCGGCACGTTCGTCAGGCATGGCAGGTGGGGCGGGGGGCGGTGACC
>JACCDZ010297419.1_pt1 | contig 10609 bp, 10 predicted proteins | sample 7449551 | NCBI WGS metagenome assembly JACCDZ01 (sample SAMN15323452, study PRJNA562643) | freshwater metagenome | isolation source: river surface water | place: USA:Blue River Watershed | collected 2017-08-18
GAACCTGGTGATGAACCATATACCATCGCTATGAAGAGAAATATAGGTGTAGCCAATGCATCAAGTCAATATATTGTACATGTGGATGATGATGATATTTATGATGAATATTCATTATTATCTAGAGTAAAATTATTATTAAAATATGAGTATCAAGGAATTGGATGTATTGGAAGTACAATGATAGGTACATATGATATTATTAAAAATCGTTCATCGATGGCGACGGATGGTCCTATTTCTTTATCAGAGGCATCAATGGCATATACTCGTAAATTCTGGGAAGAGAGAAAATTCGATGATGATTGTCTTCGTGGTGAACACAAAGCATTTACAGAAGGACGTCTTCATCAATGTATGGATGTACCCTATTGTGCTACTGTCATCGCTCTTATTCACAAGAATAACTTTACAAATCAGATTCGTGAAGAATTAGAAGAGAATACAAATAAGAAGAATGAGAGTGGTGTATTAAGATTTAGTGAAAAGGCCGGTGATAAAGCGGGTCAAGTCGCGAACTTCCTCGATACTTTCCCTGAAGAGAGACAAATATTTATGTTAGATCTTCGTGATGAATTATTAGGAAGAATCTAATTGTAAAAAAAGAAAAAAAAGAAAAAAAATATTATAATGGAATACCTACATCGAAAAAATCGAGTGCATTCCATTAATCCTGAGTAGATTCTTCATATCGTTTATCATATAGTCTCTTCCATTCAAATGTTTGAATAAATTCATTTTTAAATTGTGTATTCAATTTTTTATTATAAAAAAATGGATAATTTAACATAGTATTTTGATCATTAAAATATTCAATATTTTCAATCTCCAACACAACTACTTTTGTCTGATATTCTCCACGTTCATCTTTCGATATATCATAATGATGAATACGACGAGGTAAAAACCATTCTTGAAATATCTCTTGAAACATCTCTTCCATAATACAAACCTCTTGATACATCTCATTCTCATTTACATACTTCTGTCTCATATACTCAACTTCTTCTTCTAATACTTTCAAATCAATCTGTATACCATTCTTCTCCATATATTTTATAAATCTTCGTTGAAAATAAAAAGATTCATAAATACGATAATACTTCATCATGATTCGAAAAATAACTACTTGAGGTGAATTATCTTCATAATATATAGGTTCTTCTACTATCTGATAATAATTATCTTTATCCTTCGCTACTAAAAATCCTCTTTCATGATGATAAAATAATAAACTAATCGATACTATCATTCTCTCTTTTTGTGGTTTTTTTATATTCATTCTTCTTTTATTTTTTTTATATATATCTTCATTTTACAAAAAATAAAGATAATCATTTATAAGATGTATTCGGTTCTACTCATAGGAAGAATAGAGAGTTTGGAGTGAGAGGTAAATGAATTGAGCGATGGTCTGGTCGAGGGGATTCTCATTGGAGAATCTAAATTGATATCTCTCATCTGCATATGACTTCCATTCATCTTCTACCACAATACAATATTCAACATAGATATCATAAAAATAGATATCATCCATATTTACGGGAGTAAAAGTCATAATCGATTCATTTGAAAGATAAATCGTCAATGAAGTATCTTTGATATCACAATATCCAATAGGAATATTCAAATCATTCTCCATTGAAGAGAGAATCGCCATAATAGATTCATAGGTGATTCGAAGATTCTTCTTATTCTCCTCTTTACGTAAAGTCTTCGGAATAAAAATACGAGCAGTCGGATTAAGACCACAAAGGAAATTAGAATCGCCGTCCATGGTTGTATGGATTTTGAGGTTTTTTTTGTTATCCCCTAAACAAATTTTCATTTTGAATAATCAATTTTTTCAATTTTTTTATATTCATCTTTACGTTCATTCTTCAAATTAAACGTAAATCTATTATTTAATGATATAATGATTAATCTTTTTAAATTTAACAATCTCTTCTACATTACCTAATAGTAGGGGTATTTTTTGATGAATATGAGAAGGTATGATATCTAAAACACGAGTATTATAGATATCATCGGTGATGGCTTCACCTCCAGCTTCTTCGACTAAACGGGCCATAGGGGAGCATTCATACATAATTCTTAATTTACCATCTTTATTCTTCTCATCACTTGGATACATAAACATACCTCCATATAATAATGTTCTATGTACATCTGCTACCATTGAACCTATATATCTTTGTGTATATTTGGTATTCTTCACTTTATATTGTAAAACAAATTCACGAACATTTTCTCTCCAACTCTGCCAGTTCGCTTCATTAATCGAATATATCTTTTTATAATCTTTTGGTATCTGTATCTTACCTGTACATATAAATTCACCTATAGATTGGTCTAGAGTAAAACGATATAAACCACTACCTTTCTCAAATGTGATTACCATCTCTGTAGATGGTCCATATAATACATATCCTGCACATATCATCTCATCACCCTTCTTTAAATAATCGATTTCTTTATATTCATTCTGCTTAGGTAAATGAAAGATAGAGAAGATAGTACCGACACAGCAGTTGCAGTCGATATTAGAGGAGCCATCGAGGGGGTCAAATGTGACCATATAATCACCCCGATGTTCTTCGGGTACTAAGATAACATCTTCATTCTCTTCAGATAGGAGGAGAGAACAAGAATTAGAGTGAATAAGATGATCAATCATAATATCATTCGAGATGACATCTAATTTCTTTTGGATATCACCAGAGGCATTTTCACCAGCGGAGTCGACAATACCATGAAGACCGATAATACCGGCTTTACTAATTTCGCGTTGAATAATTTTACAACTCATATGAATAGCGGTTAAGATGTGGAGGAGATGTGGGGCATGTCGATTGACAATTCGTATGAATGAGAGAGATTCTATATCTTTTTCCATCTTCTATAAAAAAATGTTGGATATTTTTCATTAAGGTTAAACGAAAATATAATTTTAATTTTTTATTTACGTTTATTTTTTTTATAAGAGAACGTAAAAAAGATAAAAAAATGAAAAATATCATGGATTATAAAATTTTTATTCTATAAACAAAAAAAAAAATATACAATGTCAGAAGAATCGGTAGACCCCATTCGAGAGTTGGAAGAGCGTTTTCAACAGATTCAATCTATCTGTGATAAAGATAAGATTGAAAGAGATATTCTAATACAAATTATTATACGTATATGGCCGGATATTAAAATTCGAAAGAGATTAGTAGATGGTTATATCACTCTTGATGTCTTGTTTGAACATTGGAAAGAGTCATTCCTTACTTTCGTATTAAATGATGCAGTTCAATCATGTTTGGTCACAAAACTTCCAAATGTTGTAAATAAAGATAATGAACTTGTACCTCCTGGTAAAAGTTTAAATGAAAAATCAGAGGTTATTCTTGCTTGTATCACCGAGACAGATGAATTTTATAGTAAATATACTCTTGTTCATGAACTTATGACAACTGCTAATGAAAGATATTCATCTCACGGTTTTGAAGCTAAATGTGGTTTTAACTTTCGACTTTCTAAACCTACCTATATATTTGTAGGTGAATTTAAGAAAATCGGTCAATTCACTTTTACTATCGGTGTAGATGATAATATTCTCTTCTCTTGTTCAGATTCTAAAAAACCTTTTGGAATCCATATCCAACCTAATGAAAAACATAAATGGAATCAAATTCCCCAAAAAGTACCTGGTAATCCTTTTGTAGAATTTACAGTTTGTGCTCATATGAAAGATGGTGAACTAAAAATTAAAGAACTCGTTTTTAATTCAATTGAACGTGCTATCACCTTTTGTTGATATCGTCATCAACCTATATTTATAAATATTTTTCATAATTTATAAAAATTGAACTTAAAAAAAATCATATTTTACTTTGTCACTTTATAACTCTTCACTTTTTCAAATATCTTCTTCGCTTCTTCATTCTCCATAAAATGTCTCCTTACTGGTTCTATCATTCGATTTAACTCTTTTGTTAATGCCTCCTTCAAATCTTTTGGATGTATCTTCTCTTCCTCATAATCCTTCCTCAATTCTTCATAATTTTCATATTCTCGCTCTCCTATACTCATCTTTCCATAATATCCAAAGACTATATATTGTACATACTCTAAAATAGGATTATTCTCTATATCCTCTTTACCCATAGGACAATATGCACTCTTAATCTTTCTCTTTACCTCCTCTTCACTATCTTCCATAAATATCGCTGAATCTGGATCACTCTTCGACATCTTCTCCTGTCCTTTCTTTAAACCCTTTATCATATGATGTGATAATATAATCGGTTTATTCTTAATCTTCGGTCTTCTCATATCACAATACTCCCTCGCTAACATATTCACTTTTCTCTGGTCCATCCCCAATTGACATATATGTGCTTTCAAAAAGAAGATATCCGCTGCCTGCATACAAGGATAAAATATCTGAGAGGCAGGCATATTATCACCCTCTTCATTCCTTCCCATAATCGTACAACATCTTTTGATTCTCTGTACACTATTCACTCTTGCAATATCCATCACTAATGACCAATACTCATCAGGTCTCTTATTAATCTCCTCACTCGCCCATATTATCTCTACATTCTCCATATTTAATCCAACTGATTTCCATATCTCTACCATATATCTCCCTACCATCTTAATCTTCTCCAAATCACCACCCATCTTATTATTTAATTGTGCAAACCAATCCGCTACCCATAATTTAAATTTACATCCCACTCCCGTTAATTTATTAATATTTATAACTCTCATGATACCTTGTCCTATATGCATACGACCACTCGGTTCAAATCCATCATAACAAACAATATTTGGACACTTTTCAAATAAAGTTTTTAATTCATCCTCCTGTATACACTCCTCACCTACTGACAACGCTACCTTTACCTTCTCATCTACTTCCATTTTTTTATATTTATTTCATTCTTCTTTTTTCTTTAAGTATATTTTTTTAAAAAACGAATAATAAAAATGAATTGGATATAAAGAAAAAGAGAGATAAGAGGAGAAGAATGAGTGAAGAAGAGAATAAGATAAATCGAGAGCCATTTGATATTTTTCAGAGATATCTTGAAAAATATGGTGATGAAGAATCAAACAATGAGGATAATAATATAATAAGTATACCATTAAATGACTTTGTGGCATGGTATGATTGTATAGATGATGAATCCAAGAAGATATTAAATATGATAAAACCGGATTATACGAATTATCAATTAAACCATAATTTTGTAATATTTCCGTACTTATTTTCGGTTCAATGGACTAATTTTTTATATCAATTTTATGGTGAGATTATATCGGTAAAAAAGTGTAAAATAGAGAATACATATAATCTATCATATCATATGTATATACACAATCGGAAAGAACATGAATATGCGATGATAAGTTTTGACAAAGAGAAGAATGAGAATTGGAAGAAGATAGAGATTATACAAAAAGAGATACTTAAACAGATAGAATTGATGGAGGCATCACAGACAAGAGCTTAACGGCGTTTAAATTTCATTTCGCGTTTTACTTTTTTAAATCGATTTCGATGGTGACCATGGAGTTGATAAAAATCATCTACATAATTTGTAAATGATTTATTTTTAATCTCTTTATAACGTTCATTCATTTGTTGAATACGAAGAAGAGCACTTTCTTGATTAAGATGTTCAGATAGATGAGGAGGTAAGAAGATAGATAATTTTTGATATCCATTTTCAATAATCATATCTAAAGTATTTTCGGGTGTTTCTAATAATTCAGGATAATCAAAGACGAGAACATTTTTATAAGAATGATATTTAGGATCTATGTGTAAAATACCTCGATTTGAACATACAAAATATAATTTATACACTTTTCCATATAATCGCATCCATTGATCTATATTTAAATCATGTGTTTTGATAATTTGGTTTCTTTTTAATTTTTGTAAATCATGAACAAAACCAAAGACAACTGGTTTTTCGGGTTGAAGATAACCATATAACATATTTACTAAAACAGTACTACCGGTACATCTAGGAGAAAGTTGAATAATACGAATCGGTTTTTCAACTATCTTCTTTTTTTTGGAGGGTAAAGTTAAATTTTTTTTTTTATTATTTTTTTTCATTCTTCTTAATTTTTTCTTTTTCATCTCTTGAATATGTAAACGAACAACTTGAAGTTTACGATATATATTTTTTTTTTTACTATGTATAGATTTAGGATTCCTATATTTATATATGGCTGTATTTATTTTTCTTGGAAACATCTTCTTTCTATACTCTCTTTCGATTTTTTGTTGACGTAAACGCACTTTAATAAAAATTGAAAAAAGAATAGATTCATTCTTACATTTTATACCCTTAATAAACATAATAAACGTAAACATAGCAAACAAACAAACAAACAAAATGGAGTTTATCGATTCATTGAATGAAGAAGATAAGACGATTATTGAGGAGATGTTGGAAGGATTTAAGATGTCATCTTTATCTGAATATGAAAAACAGATTCAGTTAAATGAATTTATACATCAATGTATCTTTCGTTATCAGAATGAAGAATTAGATAAAAGTCCTTTAACAAGAGTATTTAAAGAAGGTGATTTAAATCATCATTGGGATACTTTACCTTTAGAATCATTATCAGAACCTTTTACACTTCCGGGTGGTGATATGAATGCTTTTGAGAAGAAGTATTATGAATCTGCAATTCGGTATGAAGATTATCATCATTTATATTTGAGACAATCAACACAGAAGTGTACAAAGACAATGTTATTAGAATGGGATTCGATTCATTTAAAACCGAAGGTCTTATCTAAATTAGAGGGATTTGAACAATATTTTAAGTTTATCTTTCATGTAAATCATGAAGATGGGATGATTCGGTTTGAACTTCCTGTATTTAGTCAATTAATTGAATTTTTTGAATATTCACTCTCAATGGGTGAAAAATATGTATTTATACCCACATATATTTATTGGTCAAAAACACTTGAAGAGAGAACAACCCATATCACTTATATGATATTTGATATAGAGGATTTTAAATATTATTATTTTGACCCAAATTCAAATATATCTCATTGGGAGAGTGGAAGACTCTTTGAAAAGTTTGAGTACGAATTATGGAGTATCTTTAAAAGTTTTAAGTGGGGTGAAAAAGTCTTTGAATACCAATTTGTACCTAGTTGGAGAGATAAGAGACAACTTCAGGCTCCATCACATTTTTCATTTGACCATGGAAATTGTAATGTTATCACTCTCATCTTTGCTACTCTTCTTAAGAAGACCAAAAATATTGTTGATTCATTCTTCTATTTAGGATATAAATCAGAATCTGAAAGATTAAATCTCTACTATCAGTTCATTATTCTAACCGTAAATTAAAATTAGTCAACGTAAAATTTATAATTCTTTCGACGTAAATAAAAAAAAAATGAAAATATGAATCCTATTAAACCAATCATTTCTTTGTTTATTAAAGAAAAAAAAAATCATGAAAATGAAAAAAAACACTGTTGAAAATACTTATTTACACAATCATAGTAAAAAATTGAGACAATTTATCTATAAATATAGGCATTTGTTCAATTTTTCAAAAGAGATTTGGATTCAAATCTTTTTTTATTTAAATACATTTATTATGAACTTTCATGAAAATATGGAGAATGAAAAAAAAGAGATTCATATTCCTCCAAATGTATTTACATTAGAAGTCAATTATCTTTTTACTTATATGAAAGACCCTTATCAATTATTAAAATCTGTACCAAAAAATATTCAAAACCTTCATTCACATGAATTAAGTTTTAGACGTTATGAGGAAGAGTTTAAAATAAAAACGGATATATTCTTTTTATATCCTTTCCGTAATTTAATACAATTAACATTTAATGAATTTTTTAACCTTCCTTTAACACCAAATATTTTTCCAGAATCATTACGTTATTTAAATCTGGGTCATTCTTTTGAACATAAGTTATTAAAAAATGTATTACCCAAGAGATTAGAGACATTGATATTAAGTTATGAATTTAATCATCCAATTAAAAAAGGTATTCTACCTGATAGTTTGGTTAAATTAGTATTTGGAAATAAATTTAATAAGGCATTTAAAAGAAATTTTAAATTCCCTTCAAGTCTCGAAAAACTATACTTTTATGGTTGTTTTAACCAAGGACTTCGTTATTCTTTTTTCCCGAAAAATCTTAAATCTCTTAAAATAACATATAGTGATTTTGATCATAGAATTCAACGTCTTCCTAGAAGATTAATTAAATTATATATTTCAAATTATCAATATGATATCGATAAATCATGGTTACCATTCAGTATTCAAAGTGTTATTTTTAATAAATTATATGGAAATATGTTATTTAACTATTTACCTATAAACCTTAAACACTTTAGTATTCATGATGTTTATGAAAAACCTATTCTATTCAATTTACATTCCAATATAGATGAATATAATGTAAAACCGAATAAACATCAAAAATTAGGTGAAAATTTTTATTTAAAATATAATAAATTGAAAAAACTTGATTTGAATTATGAATTGGATGATTTTCATTTTCATCTTCCTGATTCAGTTGAAGTTTTAAATATTTTAAGGATCACAAAAAGTCCTTTAAAACCTTTTCATCTTCCATACAATTTGGTTGAATTAAATATTCAATCAAATTATTCTTTTGAATTGGAAAAAAATATTTTACCACCTAATTTAAAAAAATTAGTATTAACATATTATACTTTTCCTTTAGAAAAAGATGTTTTGCCCATTCATTTGAAAACAATTGAATTATTTAAGGATACATACGACTATCCACATATTATTCAACCTGATGTTTTACCCTCAAATCTTGAGGTTTTTAAAATATATTTGAATCAATGGAATAAAAAAGAGATTCTAGTAAAAGGAACACTTCCTAAAAAATTAAAAGAATTATCTATTTATGGTAATCATACTAACTTTCCTGTTGGTTTTTTTAATTATCATTTGGAAAAATTAAAAATTGAAAAGTTTTATCAACCTATTATTAAAGGTTTATTTCCAAACAAATTAAAAAATTTAAGTTTTCATAGTGATTTTAATCATGAAATTCATGAAAATGCTCTACCTAAAAAATTAAGATACTTAAATTTAGGTAATTCATATTCATTACCATTACGTCCAAATGTTTTACCAAAATCATTGATACATTTATCTACTGGAGATTCTTTTAATCATTCTTTAGTTAATGTTCTTCATGAAAATATAAAATATTTACATTTTGGTACTAGTTTTACGAAAACTATTCCTTATGAACAATTAGTTCATCTGAAAAAGATAAAATTATTTTATCCAAATATTCAATGTGTTTTGATAAATAAACCATCTCATGTATTAATTGATACATTTGAAAAAAATCAATATCCTTCTGATAATGATTCTTACGGATATTACAGTGATTAATTTTTTTTCCATAAAAATTATATCATTTTTATAATTAACACATTTAAGAATTTTTTTTATAAATGAAATTTAATATAAAAAAAATCGTACTAGAATATAAAGAAATAAATATGGATGCAAATCATAAAAAACCAAATAAAGTAGATGATACTATGGAAAATTCCAAAAAACATCAAAAAAAAACAAAAACTTATGTACCTACTTCATCCCCTACTCAATTAAATCATCATCATCCTTCATCTACCCCAACTATCTCTCATACAGGTCATCATAATCATCATACATTAACTCCAACTATCTCTCCTACAGTTCATCATAATCATCATACATTAACTCCAACTATTCATCATACATTAACTCCAACTATAGTTCCTACTTCTCATCTTCATACTAAAAGACCTACATCAAAAAAAAAATTAAAAGATGATATTCCTGAACCATCAGAAGCACCTCAAACATCCTTTAAAGATGATGTTCCTGAACCATCAGAAGCACCTCAAACATCTTTTAAAGATGATGTTCCTGAACCATCTATAGCTCCATCAGAATCTGTTTTTAGAGATGAACCAGAACCCATCCCTTATCCACCCATGAATTCATCTTTATTATGGTTATCAGACCCTGAACCAGCTCCTGTACCTCCTCCCGTTAATGAGTCAATGATCTATTCCCAATCCATGCTTGCTGAACGAAGTTACCATGATTCAGAAGTTCAAATCTCTTCTAATCATTATTTCTTCTTTGGCACTTTAGCTCTTATGAGTATAGGTCTTATTGCTTTTATGAAAAGAAAAAGATTCCTTTATCAACCTATCCCAAGTGCCGATGAATTCGGTTTCCAAATTTAATCTTATTTTTCATTCTTTTATTTTATATGAATCATATCTATGCTGAATAGATATGATTTAAATAAATATTTTATATTTTTACCACATAAAATATTTTGATAACAGATATATATAAAATTGGATATAATCACAATTTATATATATAATTTTAAATGTTATATACACATTTGTATTATTCATTTTTCTTTAAGTTCAAATAATTCATCTAATTTTTAATAATTAAATGAATTTAAAAAAACTCGTAAAAGAATGAAAAAAAGAAAAAGATAAAAGAGAAGAAGAATGAGTGAGGAAGAACAAAAATA